>Ga0302274_10003347_pt1 | contig 14276 bp, 11 predicted proteins | sample III_Bog_N2_1_FD_198755 | JGI IMG/M metagenome (GOLD analysis project Ga0302274, IMG submission 198755) | Peat permafrost microbial communities from Stordalen Mire near Abisko, Sweden - III_Bog_N2_1 | ecosystem: Environmental > Terrestrial > Soil > Wetlands > Peat | place: Sweden: Abisko...
CAGTTTGAGCTGGGGCAAAAGCTTCAGGGCAGCGTACAAGCACAGGTCGCCCCTAATGTATTCAAAGTGAGCGTGTCCGGACAGCTAGTCCAGATGGAGCTTCCGCCAACCACCCGTAGCGGCGATACCGTGGCATTGCAGGTTATCGCCACCCAACCGCGCTTGGCATTCAGCATGGTCAATTCGGCAAACCCTCTTGCCACCCCCGAACAACTGGGGGCCACGGCACGGATGCTGTCTTCTTTGTCACAGCAGGCACCAGAAAAAGCTTACGTACGGGCGGCGCAAAGCGCACCATTATGGGAGACACCGCAGCCCCCCGAAAGCACGCAACTGGCGGGGCGATTGCAAGAAGCATTGAGCAATAGCGGCCTGTTTTATGAATCGCACCAAGCCCAATGGCTGGGGGGGGAGCGCAGTACGGCCCAATTAATGGTTGAACCGCAAAATCTGACACCGGAACAAGCCAAAGCTGTAGTGGCGAACGGCAATGCCAGCACCGTGGCGATTACTGGCAATACTGTCGCTACAAATGCGTCGAAGCAAATTAACACATCCCCCTTGCCGGAAGGCCAAACACTGAGCATTCCCGAGCATTTACAGCCCCTAGTGCAACAACAACTCAATGCGCTGGAAACCAGGCAGATGATGTGGCAGGGTAATGTATGGCCAGGACAGGACATGCAATGGGAAGTCCATGAACAGGTTGCGCAAACCCCGTCCGTGGAAGGGCAACGGCAATGGGTCACCCAGATCCAACTGGATCTGCCGAAGCTGGGCACGGTCGCGGTCACGTTGCAACTCAATAGCGCGGGGCTAAGCCTCAAGTTTAACGCTGACACGACCCAAACTCGCGCCGTGCTGGGTAGGGCCAGTACGCAGTTGGTGTCCGCATTGTCAGATGCGGGCATTCCCGTGCTTAGCGCCAAGGTCACCAATGAACCTTAAAATAACCCGCCATGAAAACGCCCAATAAACGCCAGATGGCGGTCGCACTGGCTTATCGCAACCACGATACTGCCCCCAGAGTCGTGGCGCAGGGTCGTGGTTTGATCGCGCAGGCCATCATCGAACGTGCCAAAGCGCATGGTGTGTATGTGCATGAATCGGAGGAGTTGGTAGGGCTGCTAATGCAGGTTGAACTGGATCAACACATTCCGCCACAGCTTTATATGGCCGTAGCGGAACTGTTGGCTTGGCTATATCGTTTGGAGCATGGGGGTAAAATCTAGTTAATTCAGATATGGGAAAAGAAAAATATCGGTAGAATATGGCCTATCGATTTGAACTTGGCCTCGAGTACGGAATGTCCTTCAATCAAGTAGCATTAAGAATAGAGCGTTTCCATGACGATGAAGATATTGAATTCCGTATCAAGTCAAAAAGAGAAATGCTGTCAATACTGCAAAGCATTGCGGATCAGGGTTCACACGTCGCCCTATTTTACGGTGGTGGTCAGAGTTTCATTCTGACCAACCTGCTTGGAGTCAACGAACATGGAATATGGCTGGATGTCGGCCCATTTCCCCCGGAAAACAAGCTGCTTTTGCTTAGCGACAAGATTACTTTTGTCAGTGTGCATCAGAATGTAAAAATACAATTCGTGGCGAACGATATCGAAAACGACTTGTTCGAGAACAACGAGGCGTTTTACATGGAGCTGCCCGATTACCTTTTGCGCATTCAGCGGCGGGAATTTTTTCGTACTTCCATTCCTTCTTCCACCCCTATCAAATGCATTATCCCTATTCAGCCCGAAAATCCGGACGATCCTGTGATCATGCGCGCGGTTCCTCTTGTGGATATAAGCGGCGGCGGGGTTGGTCTGCTGTGCGGGGAGCATGAAGCTACGTTGCTGCCTAAGAAAGTTTTTCCGAATTGCCAGATTTCGATACCGGAAGTCGGTATCCTGACAGTGACTATTGAGGCGCGAAACGGCATTAATTTCACCACGCTCAACAAAGTTGTTCACAAACGCGTGGGCTGCCGTTTCATTGATATGGATAACCAGATGAATATTCTGCTGCAACTCTATATTACCCGCCTGCAAAGTGAAAGCCTGGTCAGGTTGTAGCATTTCACCATCTTGCGGGATGGAAAGATCTCACTAATTCCAACATTGAGCACGGCATGATCAAAAACAAAGAAGTCCCGTTAAAAATCGAATTATTCTCGGACGGAGAAGACAGTCAATTCAGTATTCGTTCGAGAAGGGAAATTTTATTTATTCTAAATGGCATTGCGCAAGATGGTGCGCGCGCGGCGCTATACTATGACGAGGGGAATGATTTTATCCTGACCACAGCGCTCAAAGTTAATGAGCAAGGCATGTGGCTGGATGTTGGTTCCATGGCGGCAAGCAACCAGCGCATTCTGCGCAGCAATAAAATCATCTTCATCAGTTCGCACCGTCAGGTTAAGGTGCAATTCGTAGCGAGCTGTATTGAGAATGCATTGCTGGAAAACCGCGCGGTGTTCTATCTGTCTTTGCCCGATAGCCTGTTGCGCATTCAACGGCGCGAATATTTCCGCTTGACCACGCCTGCCAATAACCCGCTCAAGTGCATCATTCCAGTTCCTCTGGTCGAGTCGGGTACTCCTGTTGCCAAGCGCGAAGTAACTATCATGGATATTAGCGGGGGAGGCATAGCGCTGGTGTGTGAAGCGCATGACACCGAATTACAACCCGGGAAAATTTATGCGAATTGTAGAATTTCCTTGCCCAATGTCGGCACCATAACTGCTACCGTGAAAGTAAAAAACTCTTTTGAGATCACACTGCGCAATGGAAAAATCAGCAAGCGTGCGGGCTGTGAATTCACTTATTTGACCGGCGAGGCCGCTACATTATTGCAACGCTACGTTACCTACTTGCAAAGTGAAACTCTGATAAAGAGCTAAGGCTCAACCAGCAGCGTAGCGCCCATGCTTCTTTCCAGCGACCGTAGCGACCCCCCGCAAAATAACGGAAAGTCACTTTAAGCACGTCACCTGTCCTGGCTTCCATTGGTTTGTCCAAAGGCAGCACAAGATAGTCAATGAACCAGTCTATGGTGGTGGCTTGATCGCGCACTAGCGCCAGAATGTTCTTGGTGATGAAGCGCAGGGCATTCACCACACCATCCGACTCCAGAACAAAGGTTCCCTCCCACTGAATTTCGAGTGCGTTGGGCTTAGTTAAATCCAGAGTACTATAAACCGTCGGCGAGGCGAGTTCAGTTGTTCCGGCTTGGGTCACATGCGCCCGTTGAAATTGAATGATGGGCGAATGAATTACCTCCACCTTATGCCCATCCGGATTGAGTGCCAACAAGCGGCGCGACTCCACCACCATGTCAGGATTGAACTCGACGCACCATACCTTGCTTGCTTTCGATGCGGCAAGACATGAGAGCGCTCCCGTTCCCCCGCCCAGTTCCAGCACCTTGGCACCATCGAAAACAGCATAATCGATAGCGGCTTTGAATGCACTCATGCGATTTTCATCCATCAACATGTTGTGATGGTAGTGCAAGGGAATGAACTGTCCCAGATAGTGATCTTCAGGTCTGTCCTCACCCGGCGGGGCATGGATATTTTCTGCTGGTGGAGCTATTTCCATGAAAAGTTGATTTGCCATTCCATCCATATCAAGCGACCTCTTGCTTAATTTCGTCATCGACATACGGGAATGAGATTACTCAACCAAACCAACCGCGTTGAACTACATCGGCACATTCGGCAATATCTTTAAAAGCTGGGGAAACAGCCTGCATATCCAGCCATTTGGTTGCTGTCTTTTGGGATAAACTGTCAGAATGAAATCGATCATGACAAATGCTGAGTCACGGCAGTAAACCGCCACAATGACCATTGATCAAGCACTCCAGAAAGCCATCGCCCACCACCAGGCAGGTGAGCTACAGGAAGCTGGAGAGCTCTACCGGGACATCCTGCAAGCCGAGCCGAACCATCCGGAGGCGAACCACAATATGGGGGTTTTGGCGGTGCAGATGCAACAACCCGCCGCCGGTCTGCCCTATTTTGTGGCGGCATTGAATGCCGCCCCGGCACGTAGGCAATACTGGTTGAATTACATCGACGCGCTGTTGCAGGCGGACCAGTTGGAAGAGGCGCGGCAAATGTTAACACTTGCCCGGCAGTCTGGCTTGGAGGGGGATGAGGTCGAAGCTTTGGCGGTGCGGCTGGAAAACAGTGAGCAGATCATAGCGCAACCCAATGCAGATAATCAGCGTACTTCCACGGAAAGCAATCCCAGTCTCCAAGAGATCAATACACTGGTGGCCCTGTTTGTCGATGGGCGACTCACAGAAGCCGCCACCCTCGCGCAGGAGATGACGGTACGCTTTCCCCAGCACGAGTTTGGCTGGATGGCGTTGGGCGGGGCGCTCAAGCAGATGGGGCGGAATGCGGATGCACTGGCACCCATGCAACAAGCGGCAGCCCTGTCGCCGGATGACGTCGAGGCGCATTACAACCTGGGTGTTACCCTTCAGGATCTGGGTCAGCCAGACGAGGCCGAAGCCAGCTACCGTAGGGCATTACAGCTCAACCCGAATTTCGCTGCGGCGTATAGCAACCTGGGTAACATCCTTAAGGATCTGGGCCGACTAGGTGAGGCTGAGGAGAACTATCGGCAGGCGCTAGGGATCAACCCGAGTCTCGCTGAGGCGCTTAGCAACCTTGGGCTTACCCTACGGGATATGGGCCGTATAGACGAGGCTGAAGAGAGCTTTCGACGGGCGCTGAAACTCAACCCGAATAACGCTGAGACACACAGTAATCTGGGCATCACCCTGCGGGATATGGGCCGTATAGACGAGGCTGAAGAGAGCTTTCGACGGGCGCTGAAAATCAAGCCGGATCTTGCCGAGTTGCATTACAACCTGGGATTTACCCTGTTGCTATCGGGAAGACTTTCTGATGGCTGGAATGAATATGAATACCGCTGGGAAGGGAGTTCGCCAAAACAGATACGTCCCACCACTTCTCTGCCTCAATGGATCGGTCAGAACCCATTGCCCAGTGATCGACTGTTGATTTTTACAGAACAGGGCATGGGGGACAAACTCCAGTTTTCCCGCTATCTGGCGCTGGTGCCGAATCGGTTTATGGCTGGGGTAAGCGTTGTTGTTGACCGCCCGTTGCTGGCATTGTTTCGCCGCTCGTTTCCTGATGTCGAAGTTCTGGATACTATCCCTCTCGATCAGTCTGCTTGGCAGTGGCAGTGCCCGTTGCTTTCCCTCCCGTTGGCGTTTGGCACTACGCTGGAAACCATACCAAAACAGGTTCCGTATCTTGCTCCTGATTCCACACAGGTACGCTACTGGAAATCCAAAATCTCCGCACTGAATTTGCCAGCCACTACGCGCAAGGTCGGTGTGGTTTGGAAGGCTGGAAAGATCATGAAAATTGCCCACCTTAAAGGTCTTCCTCTGGAACATCTGGCACCCTTGCTAGATCTGCCTGGTTACACTTGGTTCAGTCTGCAAAAGGAAGCTGACCCAGACAGCATGCCGTGGGTATCCTCCGGCAAACTTATCGACTGGGCTGATGAGTTCAGCGATTTTGACGAAACGGCTGCGCTGTTGATGAATCTGGATCTGGTTGTTTCAGTAGATACCTCCGTAGCACACTTGGCTGGTGGATTGGGCAGGCCGACGTGGCTTTTCAACCGTTATGCCAGCGACTGGCGCTGGATGCATGACCGCGAAGACAGCCCGTGGTATCCCACGATACGTATATTTACACAGAAAATTGCAGGGGACTGGGATGAGGTAGTTAGGCGAATGTCCGCAGCACTTTGTGAATGGGAATAACTGTTAATGCCTACTAACACTGAGGCTGGTAATAAGCCCGCAAGCGAGCAAGTCGCAGGTTATCTCCAGCAAGCCATCGCCCACCATCAGGCAGGTGAGCTACAGGAAGCTGGAGAGCTTTACCGGGACATCCTGCAAGCCGAGCCGAACCATCCGGAGGCGAACCACAATATGGGGGTTTTGGCGGTACAGATGAAACAACCTGCCGCCGGTTTGCCCTATTTTGTGGCGGCACTGAATGCCGCCCCGGCACGTAGGCAATACTGGTTGAATTACATCGACGCGTTGTTGCAGGCGGGCCAGTTGGAAGAGGCGCGGCAAATGTTAACACTTGCCCGGCAGTCTGGTTTGGAGGGGAATGAGGTCGAAGCTTTGGCGGTGCGGCTGGAAGACAGTGAGCAGGTTGCAAAGCAACCCAATGCAGATAATCAGCATACCTCCACGGGAAGCCATCCCAGTCTCCAAGAGATCAACACACTGGTGGCCATGTTCAACGAAGGGCGACTCACGGAAGTTGCATCTCTCGCTTTGGCGATGACAGTGCAGTTTCCGTTGCACGGGTTCGGCTGGAAAGCGTTAGGGTTAGCGTTCCAGCAGATGGGGCGGAGTGCAGATGCGTTGGCACCCATGCAAAAAGCGGCAGAACTGTCGCCAAGTGACGCTGTGGCACACAACAATCTGGGCAACATACTCAGTGATCTTGGCCGCCTAGACGAGGCCGAGGCGAACCTTCGACGAGCGCTACAGATCAACCCGAATTACGCTGAGGCGCACATTAATCTAGGGGCAACCCTTTATGATCTTGGCCGCTTGGGCGAGGCCGAAGCCAGTTACCGACGTGCACTACAGATCAACCCGGATATCGCTGAGGCACATTACAATCTGGCTAACGCCCTCAGGGAGTTGGGTCGAATGGACGAGGCCGCAGCCAGTTACCGACAGGCATTACAAATCAAGCCGGATTACGCTGAGGCGCACAGCAATCTAGGTAATATCCTCAAGGATCAAGGTCATTTGGACGAAGCCGAAGCCAGCTTCCGGCGGGCGCTACAAATCAAGCCGGATTACGCTGAGGCGCACAGCAATCTAGGTAACCTTCTCAAGGATCAAGGTCATTTGGACGAAGCCGAAGCCAGCTTCCGGCGGGCGCTACAAATCAAGCCAAATTTTGCTGAGGCGCACAACAATCTGGGTAACCTTCTCAAGGATCAAGGTCATCTGGACGAAGCAGAAGCGAGCTACCAACGGTCGCTGAAGATCAAGCCGGATTACACCGTAGCACACAGCAACCTGATCTTTACCCTGGATATGAAGGTCGGTGAAGACTCGTCCTCTTTGCATGAGGAACGCAAACGATGGGATGCTGCACACGCCGCGCATTTGCATCAACAGCGGGCACACACCAATATTCCCGATCCGGAACGGCGGCTGCGCATCGGCTACGTTTCCGCCGACTTCAGGGATCATTCCGCGCCCAAAGTCTTTGGCGGCATGCTGACCCGGTACGATCGCTCACAATTTGATGTTTTTGCCTACTCCAATTCCAAGGGCCAGGGCGACAGGTTTACCGAACTGTTCAAGCAAAACGTGACGGCTTGGCGCAGCATCGTCGGCGTGTCGGATGAGGCGGTTGCAGAAATGATCCGGGAAGATGAAATCGATATTCTGGTGGACTTGTCCGGACACACTGCGGGCAACCGCCTGCTGGTTTTTGCGCGCAAGCCGGCACCGATCCAGATCACCGCCTGGGGCTATGCGACCGGCACGGGAATGCGGGCCATGGATGTGTTCTTTACCGATCCGGTGATGGTGCCGCCAAACGAGAAGCCGTATTTCACCGAAGAAGTCCGGTATCTGCCGAGTGTGGTTGGGGCCTTTTTTAATGAGCCATTTCCTGATGTAAATGAACTGCCCGCCTTGTCGGACGGGATCATCACCTTCGGCTCCCTTAACCGTTTGACCAAGGTGTCGGCAGAAGCGTATCGCGTGTGGGCTGAAGTATTGTTGGCCGTACCCCGGAGCAGGCTGATACTGAAGACGCCTGAATTGAATGATGCAGCGGTACGCGAGCGGGTTGCCGGGCACTTTACCCAAGCTGGGGTAGCGGCAGAGCGGATCATCATGCTGGGTAAATCGTCTTGGCATGAGCATATGCAAGCCTATAACCAGATCGACATGGCGCTGGATCCGTTTCCGCATGGGGGCGGAGTGACGGCACTGGAAGGGCTGATGATGGGGGTGCCGGTGATTACCTTGCGCTGGCCGACTGTGGTCGGAAGGCTGTCGGCGTCGATCATGACGACCTTGGGGTTGACCGACTGGATTGCGGAGACTCAGGAACAGTATGTCGCGCTCGCCATTCGAAAGGCAAGCGACTTGCAGTCTTTGGCCGAACTTCGACAGCAACTGCGGGGTATGTTTACCTCATCGATCATAGGTGATCAGGTCGCTTATGCGCGGGCCGTGGAACAGGAATACCGGCTACTGTGGCAAGAGTGGTGTGCGTCGGTTTGACGATATGATGAGATACAATACATGCTGCCGAAACCAATTTCGACAATCGCAATCGAATCCCCAAAGAGGATAGCCTTATGACATTGCCGAAACTTCAATTGCCCGATACTTTGAACTATGTTGGTCTGTTCCTTACGCTTGAGTGCAACTTGAGTTGTAGCTACTGCATCAACGATCCTGAGCAAGCAGGGCGGCGGGAGGCCTTGTTCCCGATCCAGGCGAAATCTCTGCGTAAATCTCTGACTCCCGCAGAATGGGTGCAAGCCTTGAACCGGATTCCCTTCCGCCAAGACTTGCCGATAACCCTGCAAGGGGGTGAGCCGACGCTCTATTGGGGAGGCAAGGGAGTGGGAATGATTTTGTCTGAAACTTCCCACTACTTCGATCTGCTTACAAATTTCGCCATGAAGCCGGAAGTGTTTGCCAAGAATCTGAATGGACAGCAGCGCAAGCTGCAGAGGGATGCACCTTACCCTTCAATACGAGTCAGTTATCACGCCGAAGAGATGAACCGCGTTTGGCACGATGAAGGTTTCGCTGAATTGGTAAACCGCTGCGAAGCATTGCGCGACTATGGCTTTCGCGTGTCCCCGGTCAAGGCCGAGAGTGATGTCGGTATTTACATGGTAGCTCATCCCCAAAACCAAGTAACTGCTGAAATGGAATCGGCTTACGCCGGGCGTGTACCTTTCGAAGTAAAGGAATTTCTGGGCCTGCACGAGGGTAAACTTTATGGGCACTACCTCTATCCATTTTCGACCGATCTGATCGCCTCTGGTATCCACCCCAAGACGTTGAGTTGCGAATGCCGAACGACTGAATTATTGCTCGATCCTTTGGGCTTTGTTTGGGGTTGCCACTTCTATCTTTACCAAAGTTGGGTTGCCGGTGGACCGATAAAGGAATTCGAAGAATTGGAAGCGCAAGGTTTTCGGTACTCGGAATGTGGCGCGAGAATTTTTTCCAATCAACGCCTTGTGCCCATTGGGCATCTGCTAGACCCGGATTTTTCCATGTCCGATTTGGAGGTTTTCAGACCTTGTTATCAATATGGCCGCTGCATCGGCTGCGACACCAAAATCAAGAATGATCGCTTCCAGAGTTATTATGACCAAGGCGTTGCGCATACCTCGGTCAATATTCGCAATATCCAGATGCCAGCTAGTCTTTATGAAAAAGTCGAGAACCTGGATCAGGCACGTCAATTTTTCAGTAACTCTAAGATCAGCTAAAAGTTATGCATACGATTAATCCTGAGGTGCGCAACCGCAAACGCGTTTTAATTATCAAGCCTGGCTACAGCGAAACATTGGACCCGGATAACAGTGGTGTTGTCAGTCTCGGTGACATCTTGCGTACCACGGTGATCCTGCATTTATTCCCATCTGATCATTATCACGTCACTTGGCTGGTGGATCAAAAAGGTGTTCCGTTATTGAAGGGGAACGCCCATATTCATCGGCTGCTTACAGTAAACGCTTTTACCCCGCATTTGCTGCTCTCCGAATGGTTTGACATCGTCGTTAATTTTGAGAAAGAACCTGGAATTTGCGCAGTGTCTGATCGCATTCCGGCGTGGAGACGCTATGGATTTCGACTGGATCCGCAATCGCATTCTGCGGTTGCCTACGACTACTCGGATGAAGCATTGAGTTTTACCAACGATTCAACGGCCAAACGCAAGAAGGCAAAATCCTGGTCTGACATTCTCTACGAGATGCTAGGACACAAATACACCGGCCAACCCTATTTACTTGGCTACCATCCTCAGTCCGAAATCCGCTACGACGTAGGCTTGAATCACCTTATAGGCAAAAAGTTTCCTCTCAAGCGTTGGCCCGAAGCGCAATGGCAAAGTCTTCATGACAAGCTATCGCCGCAATATTCGGTCTGCTGGCAGCAAGGTGATAACGATATTGATGACTACATCGAATGGATCGCCAGTTGTCGCGTTATCGTCACCAACGACTCGCTTGGTCTACACATTGCCTTGGCGCTTGGCAAGCCCGTGGTGGCACTTTTTGGGCCTACCATCGCAACCGAGGTTGAGGGTGAACGCTTAACTAAAATTTTGCCGCCGCTCGATTGGGATTGCATACCTTGCATGGAATCATTCTGCCCGAAAGCAGAGCCATGCATAACGCATATTTCAGTGGAAACTGTTCAGAAGGCTGTCATTGATCTACTGGCCGCACCGAACATTGTTGCCACGCAGGTGTTGCCATGAACAAACCCTATTCCGTCAGCCACATCGAATCGCTTTATCTCACTATGTTGCGTATCCGCCGTGTGGAAGAAGCCATCGCCGAGTGTTATGCGGCGCAGGAAATGCGTTGCCCGGTGCACTTGTCTATCGGGCAGGAGGCGGTGGCCGCAGGAGTATGTGCGGCGTTGACGCGACAGGATGGGGTTTTTAGCAGCCATCGGGCTCATGCACACTATCTCGCCAAGGGTGGCGCTCTTAAGGCTATGCTGGCAGAGATTTACGGCAAAATCGAGGGCTGCTGCAAAGGCGTCGGTGGATCAATGCATATGATAGACCTGGCGGCCGGATTCTTAGGCGCTGTGCCCATTGTTGGCGCCACTGTGCCCTTGGCGGTCGGTGCTGCTTGGGCCGCCAGACTGCGCGGCGAGGATAAAGTCATTGCCGTTTTTTTTGGCGATGGCACCTTCGAGGAAGGTGCGGTATATGAATCCATCAATTTTGCCGTGCTGCATCGGCTGCCCGTGCTGTTTGTCTGCGAGAATAACCTTTACGCATGTTATACGCGATTGTCGACGCGCCAGCCGGATCGTCCCATCCATGCGGTGGCTGCCGCCTGCGGATGCAAGACCATGGTTGTCGATGGTAACGATGCGCTGGCGGTATTCGATGCCGCCAGTAGCGCGGTTACCGACCTGCGTAGCGGAAGTCATCCAGTCTTTCTGGAGTGTTCGACCTATCGCTGGAGAGAGCATTGTGGGCCGAATAGTGACGACGACTTGGACTATCGCCCGCAAGCCGAGGTAGCCGAATGGAAGGCTGCCTGTCCGGTGAACCGGCTTGCAACGATACTGGGAGCCATGCCGGAAGGCAAAAGTTTTATGGCTAATGCCGAACGCAAAATTACCGAAGAAATCAATGCCGCCTTTGCCGGGGCGCTGGCTGGAGGCATTCCACAGCAAGCAGATTTGCCGGGGTATTTGTATGCCTGAAATGACCCGTAAAATCACTCAAGCCGAAGCGATTCGTGAAGCGCTGGAGCAAGCCATGGTCGAAGATGAAAGGGTAATCCTCATCGGCGAAGGCGTTCCTGACCCGAAGGGGATCTTTGGCACAACGTCGGGATTGCAAGAACGTTTCGGCGCAGCGCGTGTGTTTGACATGCCGCTTGCCGAAAATGGCATGACAGGTATTTGCATCGGTGCGGCCATCTCCGGCTTGCGCCCGGTGATGGTGCATCAACGTATAGACTTCGCCTTGCTGTGCATGGATCAACTTGTCAACAACGCAGCCAAGTGGCGTTATATGTTTGCCGGTCAAGTCAGCGTACCGTTGGTGGTTCGAGTCATCGTCGGTCGAGGTTGGGGACAAGGGCCACAACACGCGCAAAGCCTGCAAGCATTATTCGCTCATGTGCCGGGACTCAAGGTGGTGATGCCGTCGAGTGGGTACGATGCAAAGGGGATGCTGCTGGCAGCCATCCGCGACGATAATCCGGTGATTTTTATTGAACACCGCTGGCTGCATGGCATTGTAGACGAGGTGCCGATCCTGCCCTACACGGTGCCTCTTGATAAGGCTGTGATTCGTCGCTCCGGCAAGGATGCCACGGTGGTGGCGTTTTCCTTCATGGTGGTCGAAGCTCTGCTGGCCGCAAAAGAACTGGCCGATTTTGGAATTGATATCGAAGTGATCGACGCGCGGGCGGTGCGCCCCCTCGATATGGCGACCATTATTGAGTCCGTCAAGCGCACAGCAACGCTCATAGTCGCTGACACTTCGTGGAAGACTGGCGGTATCGCCGGGGAAGTGGTTGCAGGCGTCGCCGAAATTGCATTCGACTCTTTGCGCCGAGCCCCGCTGCGTGTGGCGTTGCCGGATATCCCGGCGCCAACCTCGCACCACTTGACCAAAGATTATTATCCTGACGCTCTTCATCTCGCTCGCGCCATAGTGGCTCACCTCGATGCCGCAGTGCCTGATGCTGAGCTTGTCAGCCGACTGCTCCGATCCACACCACACGATGTTCCCCAACGGGAATTCTGTGGCCCTTTTTGAGGATAATTTCATGTCTGACCGCTACGCCATTGACAGCCACAAGCTCATCTACCACCCCCAGCGGGTGACCCAATATCTCGATGCCGGGGATGATTGGGAAAAGATGAAAAAGATCTATCCGCTCTATGTGGAGATATCACCGGTAGGCGCTTGTAATCACCGCTGCACCTTTTGTGCCGTCGACTACATCGGTTACAAGCCCACACGCCTGTCGTTGGAAGTTATCGAGCGCACCCTGGCAGAAATGGGGCAGCAAGGTGTGAAAAGCGTCATGTTTGCCGGGGAAGGTGAACCCATGCTGCACACGGAGATTGACCGCATGGTGATGGCCGCATCCGCAGCCGGTATCGATACCTCCATGACCACCAATGCCTCCATCCTGTCCGACGCATTTGTCGAGCGCGCCTTGCCACTGATGTCCTGGATCAAGGCGTCGGTAAACGCCGGCACCTCAGAAACCTACGCCCGTATTCATCAAACCAAGGAGCGGGAATTTGAACGGGTTCTTGCCAACCTCAAGCGCATGGTGGAGGCGCGCCGCAGTGGTGGTTATTCCTGTGTGCTTGGGGCACAGATATTGTTGCTGCCAGAAAATGCGGCTGAGGTAGAGACGCTGGCCCGTATTTGTCGGGACGAAATTGGCTTGGACTATCTGGTGGTCAAACCGTACTCGCAGCACGTTTTCAGCGTGACCCACCTGTACGAGAACCTCGACTATCAAGGTTATGCCGATCTGCATTCTCGGCTGGAAGCGCTGAATACAGACAGCTTCAGCGTGGTCTATCGCGAAAACACCATGAAAAAACACGACGAAGGTGATGCATCTCGCTACACCAAATGTCACGCTACACCTGCCTTCTGGGCCTATATCATGTCAACCGGGGCAGTGTATGGATGCAGCGCCTATCTGCTGGATCCTCGATTCGACTACGGCAATATCAATGAATCATCCTTCCGCGATATTTGGGAAGGCGAATCCCGCCGCAAAAATTTTCGCTATATACGTGAAGAACTCGATATCCACGAATGTCGCCTCAATTGCCGCATGGACGAAGTTAACCGTTACCTCGACAAGCTGATTAAACAGGATGTGCAACACATTAATTTCATCTAAAAACTGTCACCCTAATGACTGCTAACGTTCCATCTCAGCAAGCTGTGCCGCTGACGGTAGAACACTCTGATGGGACTGCTGATGAGGCTACTAGCCGTACACTGGTGGCCTTGTTCAGCGCAGGGCGGCTTATAGAAGCCGCCACCCTCGCGCAGGAGATGACGGTACGCTTCCCCCAGCACGAGTTTGGCTGGAAAGCACTGGGTGAAGTGTTCAAGCAGATGGGGCGGAAGGCAGACGCACTGGCACCGATGCAACAAGCGGCAGCCCTGTCGCCGGATGACGTCGAGGCGCATTACAATCTGGGCAACACCTTTAAGGATCTGGGCCGCTTGGTCGAGGCCGAAGCCAGCTACCGGAGAGCGCTACAGATCAACCCAAATTTTGCGGCGGCGTATAGCAACCTGGGTAACATCCTCAAGAATATGGGTCGACTGGACGAGGCCGAAACCAGCTATCGGCAGGCGCTACAGCTCACCCCAGATTTCGCTGACGCCTATAACAATCTGGGCAATCTTCTCAAGGAAATGGGCCGGCTGAACGAAGCCGAAGTCAGCTACCGGCAAGC
>Ga0302274_10003348_pt1 | contig 14276 bp, 14 predicted proteins | sample III_Bog_N2_1_FD_198755 | JGI IMG/M metagenome (GOLD analysis project Ga0302274, IMG submission 198755) | Peat permafrost microbial communities from Stordalen Mire near Abisko, Sweden - III_Bog_N2_1 | ecosystem: Environmental > Terrestrial > Soil > Wetlands > Peat | place: Sweden: Abisko...
ACCGAATACGAAGGGGGGTTTAATAATTTTGGTGCGCTTTTTGTTTCCTTTTCTCTTGAGAGAACCTAAGCAACTCCAGTAATCAGTGGAAACGATTTATGTATTATTTAGTCCTACTTCATCAACATAATCCATTGTTTTATGAAAAACTGGCAGCCAAAAATCGTCCAAAAAGGTAGATTATTCTCCCATAGCCTAAATAAACGATGAAGTACATGAAAGATGTTATCAATAGATTCCATTGAAAAGGTCTCCTCCACTTCTATAATAAAAAAGTTAATCATTTCCTCATCCGATTGCAGTAAATATATTGGGTAGTTGCTTTCGCAAATCAGAATTTATGTTTATTTGCTTGGCAAAAATTTAGTATATTTTTCATGAATTATCGTAGTGTGCTTAAATTTGAAAGAGGAGTTCATCAAAGAAATATAGTTCGGATAGTATTGAGGTATTCTTCTTACTGAAATCTCAAGGTTTCTAAAAATTTTATCAGCTGTTTATTCTGAATCAACCTAAAATGCTTTGAGGCCAGCGTAGGTAAAGGTTTTTTCAAATCCTTCAGAAATACCATTTTTAATTGATTCTTATGTTAAGAAAGTTTATATTCTTTGGATGCATTCCATATGGTGTGAAAATTCATCCCGGTGACAAATTTATTAGTATTATTTTTTATTTAAATCCTTTAGTAAGTTTATTAGAGCAAAGACAGAAGCAATACATTTATTTGGAATTTTTTTCTAATTACTATCTTTGAGAGAAAGCATGCAAAGATGCTCAATTACCATGGGATAAGCTTGCTTTCTTCTTTAGGTTTTATGGGCAATCGTATTTAAGGGTCTTTTTATGCTGTAGATAGTCGTTCTAACTTCATTACTGTGATGATTGACACTTACCCATCGAAAACCAACAGTCTTCAATTTTCTTTACAGCTAAGAGTCTACTGATAGATTCTAGCCTATCTTATGGTGAACTAAAGAAATTCTTAACTAAGTGCAATTATCGTTCTGCCACAAGTGTTCACATAAACTTTTGACTGCTGCTTCAACAGTTTCTATTGTACTTTTAATTGAAAATATAAAGATTTTTCTTTGTGATGAATTTTTATCTATTCCTAGCACAATCTCTTCGTTGGTCTCCGTATTTTGAAGAACAGTTAATTCTTAGTATTTAGGGATTTCGACTTGATTAAAAAAGGATTGACTAAATGCACTTTTTCCAACAGATACTGAAAAATATTCAGCAAATTCCCCATATTAAATTTCTACCTTTTTCCATTTCGCGATGTTATTAGCAAATTCTTTCGGAGGTAAGGATTTGTCGTTTCTGTTCATTGGTGGAGATTTTGGCTTTTGAATGAGAGGTGTTCTTTTGGATAACTCTTCTTCGGGAATTTGATTATCCTCTTAAGAAAGAAGTATTTCGCACAGTCTGATGCGTTTTACAATGCTCTTGGAAACAATACTCATTTTTTTTCCTTAAAAAGTATAGTTCAAGAAAAAAACATCCGGCTTTTTCTCATCAAAAGCATAGACATCTGCTAGTTTAGAAGCGGAAATCATCTTATAGTCATCAATTATCTTGGAAAGATATGATTTGCCATTGGTTGCATATTTCAGCTTATAGTTCTTTGGTAATAATGGTTCTATCGATTGCTTCCATTGATAAATGCATTAAATGCAGTGAACTGATAAAATTCTGAGGTGATTGATTCTTTCCTCAAATAGTTTATTAAGTTTGCCCACTTGAATTTCAGATTGCTCCCATTGCTTTATAATTTATAGTATCTTTTAGAGACACGACTCGCGAGAATCAATAGAAGTCATAATTTTTTGTATTAGCGAAGTTTGCTTAGAAACTTAAGAAAATTCATGTTTAATATCCTCAAGAATTTTCATGGGATAGTTTTAGCGGTTGAATATTTTGGTCATGATTTCCATATGGCACTCGGGAATACCTTTCTCATACCATAGTTCTTTTAAATCAGCGAATGCTTTGTTGATGGCTTCTTTCTGCCTTTCCTAATTTCTGCGCATATTGGGTTTATTTCCGACTTTGTCTTCATACTATATCGGTTACTTTTTTATAGTGAAGGTTAAATTACTCTTTTTGCTTTACTCAAGTCATTCCTATCGTTTCTAAGTCAATTATAATTCTACTTCTTATTGGGTATCTTCAATTTATTCTTTAAATCTGCATAAACAAATACGTACAATTTGAAGTCTGTTCGTTTTGAAAATTATATTCCGGTATATGTTCAAGATGAAATCTGTCGTTCCATCCGCTTTCCTAATTATTATCTCTGTTACCTTTTATCTAATTCTGGTCGATATCACGATTTGGTTCTTCGATTTGCTCCTAGATATTTTTGTCACTGAATCTTCAGATTGAGATGGGTTGTGATAATTATTTCTCATTGTATTAATAACTATTTTAAATTTACATTTTCCTATTACAATCTAAAACGGCACAAAAATCACAAGGATGTAAATAGCTTTGGAATGGAGTTCAAAAATATTATCGAATTTAGAGCTTTCAGATTTATAGTTATTACTAAAATTGTCACAATGAACTTTTTGACCGATAACTTGCCTGAAGACTTTTTAAGTATGATTGGAGTCAATAAATGCAATGTGGGAAGCGAAAAAGATCAGATCTTAAGAAAGAATTTAGAAGTCTGCACCTATCCCGATGAGTAAATCTTTTAGAATGCAGAACAAAATTTAAGATTGAGAAAGCAGTCAAACAAGTGTTTCATGTGTACCCACATTTCCATCCTGAACTCATCATTTTCAGTATTAGTGTACTTAAACAGGTGAGGGGGGATTTCAAAAAATATATATCGAATTAAAAGGAATACTCCAGGTGTAAATCAAGGGAATAACAAACAAAATTGATTTTCGCATGATGCTACTTCCAGATTATCCGCGATCGCCTCCTCAAATTAGAATTATTAATAAAGATCCTTACCTTAAAGTGGACCCTTTTTATCAAGCGTTAAAATCTAAAACTGATCCTTCCTCTTTTCTTTTGAACTAAAAACTTGTTACTGCCAAAAACTGGCATCCCTCAAATAACCTTGTAAATTTTCTGTAACTTAGGTCCATGTTATCCTCGAAGGCTCTGATTTAATGAAAAAGAAATTTCCTTTTTCTAAGCCTATTTAGGAAAATATATATGGAGTAAGTGGTGGAAACAGTTGGTAAAATGGTCTTTCTAATAAAAACAATGTTGGATGGGAAAATGACAACAACAACTGGGGAAATAACGTTGATAAAGAATGGGGTAATATTAATTGGGGAAAAAATGTGAATAAAGGCTTTGAATCAAATCAAGCAAAGGCCAAAATTAATGAAAAAAAAAATCCGGGTGGAAATATGAATGCAGGTAATATTAATAATGCAATTTCTTCAACTCAAAAATTAGTAAGCAAGGAAAAAGCGACTCTTGATAAGATAAATACTCAATATCTTAGGGTTATTGATAAAAATCAAAATTTAGATATTATCAAACAATCATTAGAGTCATAGGAGACATATCTCAGAAAATAAAATTTTTAAATGACCAATTTTTTGCAATTAAATTAATCTCACCCTAATCTAGATCTAACTAATCTTGTACAACCTAAAGATGAACGTTCTGAGCAAATAATGAATCTAATTAGCTCAATCAAAGCTCGATAGGACTGCCTCATTTTTTTAGAAGGAAAATTCAATTAATAAGAACTCACATTGGAGGATTTTTTAAAGCAACTTAGAAAGACAGAATAAATTCGCTTCTAATAAAAATATCTACTGCAAAAATGTGTTAGAATATCGACAATTTGATCGAAAAATGTGCATTTGTATTAAATACTTAGAATATTACAAACATAATTCAAAATCAAAAATATTTCCATTTCAGAAGTTACATGTTTTGAACTCTACTCTTTTGGTTGTGTTTATCCTCACTCGCTTTTCTGTAGCACATACTTGGTGGAACTTATCTTTTATCAATATTTTAGATTGATTGCATAATTTTGGACATTGAAGTCCTTGTTTTATTTAAAGGCTACGGAAAATCTCTAAAGTTTGGTTTCATATAAGAAGATTTCAGACTATTTTAGTTGTTGTTGAATGCAGAATGTGTCGAGTTCACAGTAATTTTGCTATTTTTTATATTTTATGGATCCTATCTAATCATTGATGATTGTTGAATTACATTCATCTTTTTATGAACTTATCGAATTGTACTCTCATATTTTTAAGTCTGTAATTTCATCTTTTGTTCTTTATCTTCAATTACCTTTTTAAACTATTGGTTTTCATCTTAAAGTTTACTAATCTTTTGATTGAGGGACCGAATTTATTTCGTATAATTTTTTGATTGTTGATACAATTTTTCATGCTCTACCTCTATGGTGCTAAGCCTAGAGTTACTTTAATCTAGGTTATTGGTCAATTCTCTTTTTTTATCTAGACAATCCTTATGATTTTCTTCTATTTCTTGAAGCATCCTTGTTAAATTAGCTATTGTCTCTCCATCAAAACATTTCTAACACCGTACAGTGGATATCTTATGACTGTTCTTCGCCTTTTTCACTTAATCCTGCAAATTAAAGTTTTGTTGAGTCAAATTTTAAATTTCTTATTTGAGTTTCCACTCTCTCAGTTCAAAATATTCCTATTGCTTGCTCAACTTGAGTTCATATTGCTTGGTAATAGAAACTATCCTTAGATCGTTTTCTTCTTGCATGAGATGAAAACTATGCTCATTCTCATTGTGATTGGTGTCTTCTAATTTAATGAAATTTTTACTGACGTTATTTTTTTTATTTGATGCCTTGCCGTAATTGTGCTCATAGTGACTACTTGCAGCATTGAATTTTTCATCAATTGATTAGTTTGTCTTTAATTTTAGATATTGATCAATTGATTTTTTTGTCGATGCTACCCTTTCAAAGGCCTCAGTTCGCATATTATCAAAGCCGAAGCTGATTTGACTGACGGGTTCATGCTGAGAGTTGCCAAAATTGCCTATTGGTTTATTTTAAGTGCTCATGATAACGACTATAATATATTGATATAACAACCCTATTTGTTCAGACGCTGATTTTAAAAAAGGATTTTATTATAATCCAAATTGAAGTAACTTAGGTATCGATATTAAAATGAATTATGCATTTCTCTATTGATTTAAAATAACGAATTAATAAAACAATATTCGATTTAGGATAGATAGTTATTGAAATTTATTTAATTTATAATTTCAACATAAATGCAAAACGGATTCCCGCAATATCCCGAAAATATCAGCAAAAGTTTAAATAGTCAGTGGCCGTATTTAGAAGCTAAAGATTACTCTGATCGAGCATCTATTTTTTAAACGTTCCCTCATCTTTCCAAAATTAATGAAAAATTAGATTTGACAAAATAAAGTGGGGCTGGTGGTCTCGTCATAAGAAGTGGTAATGATGATAATGTGCATAAAGTAACAATCATTTTAATAAGGCTGTGAAGTATGGAATTTGGACCACAACCCCCAAGAATAAAAATAAGATCGAGCAGTTATGGCATAAAAAACAAACTACGGATGTTAACACTTATCTTTTTTTCAGTGCTGTAAAAAGTGGAATGTTTGAGGGTGTCGCCCGAATCGCGTCTGGTTATCATTAAGAAACTTTTCCTTTCTGGTGGGAAAACCACACTTTAAAATTCAAGGGATACTTTGAAATCGAGTGGGTGTATATTAAGGACATCAACAATAGAAAATTTGCAGGCCTTTACAATCTTGAAGGATAATAAGTAGTAAAATCTAAGGATTGTGATACTCTCGATATTAAAACAACTTTGAGAATGCTGGCTGTTTTCGACAAAAAGGTTGCTAAGAGGAGTATCTTTACTGATTTTGCTTATCTAGACGAAAGAGAGTCTCAGTATATTAGGAAAATGTATGAGTATAGCAACTATTATAATCAATTTAAATCGAATAATCACTTTGACTTGAGTCAATTCAGTCTCGTAGGGCACCCTCTTAATTTGATGAGCGGAATCAATCCAATTAACCTCGTAACGCCAATGATGAACATTCCTCCAACTCTAATGCGCCCAGTCTAAACCTAAACTTAGCATAGAAAAAAATACGTTCCAAAAGAACATCATTCAGACCATTAATAAGAAGTAAATCAACCACTATAATGATCTGATCTATCCAAATATTGTTTTTAAAATGATTTTAATAAACCTTCTTGCATATTTATGTTTAGGAAATATCATAATTATCTTTATAATGCCATGTACAAAATATAAGTAATTAAAGTATTATTAATCGCTAAATTTGTATGCATCATGCTTTAAGTTGAATGTTAGGAATTTGGTCTCCAAATATTAGAGTGGCGTTGGTTGTAAGAGCATCAGTAGCCAAAAAGGACATATAAGAATCAGTGAATAAAATAGGATAATTTTCTGCTTCTTCAAAGGCAGCCAAAAACTCAGTTTCAATCTGTGTTTTTGCTTTTTCAAACATCATCTCTCCTTCAATAATTCCCATCTTTAAGTCGTTTTATTTTTTTTATATCATCTTCTTCAATGATATTTTCTTAACTTAAAGGTTTGATTCAGCTTTAATAACTTGTTGTTTCTGTTTAGTCAATTATTATTACAATCTAACTTTTTACTTCTCCGCAGCTATGAAAAAGTCAATTTTTATCTTCTACATATCCTAAAAGTTTTTTTTGATCCGGTCAGGAATATTAGGCTTTGTTATTCGAATCGATAGTATCTCTATTCCTGGAGCCCATTTTTAGAGATCATGGTTCAGTGATTTTATTAGTTACTCATCCAGCTTGTCGAATATGTCGATGTAAATTTATTGAAGGGAGTGCTTTGAACAAAATTGGTTTATTTCATGATGAACCTTATCAGTTATCCAAAATTTTTAGTAGTTCTCTGTGTAGTTAAAGACTGTATTGTAAACATATTGCTTTCGTAGTTTGTTCACAATTTAAACTTTGTCAAAATACACTAAAGTTCCGTTGGACGTTCCGCATGGAATGTTCGTGACAACATCAGTCTGAATACTGATTTTCATTTCAATAAACTCTTCATAGAAAGGTATTCTGAAATGAAACCCTGGTTATGATAGTGCCGGTTGCAAAACTCCAAGTCTTTTATAAATGCCCACATAGCCTTCCTTAATCTGATGAAACCCGGAAAGCAAGGCTCCAGCATATAGAATGCCAACGATGAGTACATACTGTACTACTCCCATTGTATCTTTCTCAAATTATAACAAGTGATGGATGAGCTTAAGTAAAATTCATATTGATAAGAAGTGAATGTATTTTGAATGAAATTTATGCATTTAGTTTATTTTTGCAATTTAAATGGTGTTGCCAATAAATATGCTAATATATAATCTTACTCATTGTGTTCTGTTCTTTATAACTCGATCGATGTACATTCCACAAGGATTCAATCACCTATATGGCATCCCTCTCATTATGGAGGTCGGGTCGCTAAACACCAAAATTGGCTTTGCTGGCAAGGAAAGACCTGATATCATCGCTCCATCAGTAAGTTGAAGATAACTCAGTATGTTCAAGTCAACAAAACAACAGGCTAAAAAATCGAAATGGACTTCTACAATTCCTTTGCTCGAGAAAACAGTGATCCTGAAAGTATTCTTGAAAATTGTTTCATTGATGATTGGTAAGGATTTCAGACTTTGACAGGATCCACTCTCGGCAAAAAATTATTAGTAAATCCTTCATAACATCCTTTGTTCTATATCTAACCACCTCTCAGCAGTAAATAATATCGCCAAAAACTGATCGAACTGTTTTTCTAAGAGTATGAATTTAATGGGTTATTCATGCATAAAGCTCCAGTTCTATCGACATATCTTTTCGGTTTGGAAAGCTCATTGGTTGTGGATATTGGTGCCGAATACACACATGTCGTGCCAGTTGTTGAGGGGTTCATTCACAATAAGGGCATAATTCGTGCTTCTGTTGGCGGGTAAAATATAACACGATAGCTCTATCGCTGCTCTTTACTTCAAGGCCCCTATAGGAATGGATTTACTAATCAGGAAAAGTTGACTGATCGAATGAACATTTGGGGAGCTATGGTAACTATTTACTTAGTCAGGAAATTATGCGCGAAGTCAAGCATCAACATTGCAATTTGCTTGAAAGTCGTCATTAATCTTTGTCGTTTAACGAACACACTGACAGAACAGCTTTTGAATTGCCAGATAAAAATCGAATAATCTTCGGGAAAGAGCTTTTTATGGCTCCAGAAGTTTATTTTAACTAAAAATCAGAAGATGGATTTAAAGGTATTCATAATTTGATTGGTCAAAGTCTTGAAAAATGTGATCCTGAGCAAAGGAAATAGCTGATTCCTAATATCCAACTCGTCGGAGGGGGTTCTAGTTTTACTACAGCCCCAGACAGATTGCAAAGATAGCTGCTTGAAGCAGATTTCAATGGATGTGGATCAAAAATGAAAGTTTTTACAACAAACTAAAAGTCATAAAGAGGAATTTCCAGTTGGCTGGGAGCGACTATCATGTCTTCAATGCGTATTTTTGATAAATGGGTGGTCTCACGAAAGGAGTACGAAGAAAATGGTTTTGTTCAAGTCGAAAAAAGATTATGATAGCGATATATTTCCTATTATTAATGTCAATTATCAGAATACGACAATCATTTCTTTTGGAGGATGTTAAAAAAGTATTCCACCTCCAGGATACCATCTTCAGGTAGATCAGTACAATGAACACCATTTTTGCTCTTATCACGGCCATAAACCGCTCTGAGAGATTTGGGTCTTACTGTTCTGGCCATTTAGGGGTCATGGGGCCCGCATAGTTATCTCAGTAAGGGGACAACGTTTTCCTGCCTCACTTCCAATGCAATGCAAGGACCGTTAGTAAATTATTCAACAATTTGATTGTATTAAGCCAAAACTCCTTTATAGATCTCCAAAAATTCCTGCATCAATGATATATTACTTAAGCGGATGGTCTATCTAGCCAAAACATTTCCGCTGCGCTAATTTAATATCCTGAAGCTAATAGAGCATCAAAGACTTGCCCAACATAATTTTAAGTGATTAAATGTGGTTTGATCACTAAACATGAGCAGTTCGAGAAGCAAGCTGGAGTTTGGAGAGTAGATTTACTGGAAAAAAAGAATTAGAGTTATCGAGCTGATGATGCTGATGAATCGCTTCCATACACTGCATTTTTTAAAGGGTCCTATCCGAATTGAGCTCTTATCGATGATTTATTTTACTATCTAGCTTTTTGAGGATTAGAATTGCCGATCACGCTTTGAATCTTGCTGATGCAATTTTATGCTAGAACTTATAGAGCTAGCACTAAATCAGAAGAAAGAAAGTTAACGATGTCATTAAAATAGGGTTTTCCCCTGTGCTGCTCATAAAACTTTTCAGCTTCTGGTTTATTAATTCTCGCCATTTTAAGATTAGTAATTGAAAAGCCCTGCTCTTCGACAATGTTGATAATCTTTCCAATATTAAGATAGGCATCGGGCGTAATTAGAATTAATCCTCTTTATTAACAATCGTATACTTGCCTTTTTGGACTTCAAATTTATTTCTTGTGAATTCATCAGCAAAATCTATAACTTTAAGTTGTCGAGAGTATATATTGAGTACTGCTCCCACGAAGACGTCTTTCAGCTGGAGAGCAGTGTACTCACAACGTTTTAGAAATATGCGTTTATTCTTGATATCATACTATATTGTTATGTAGTTACCATCTAAATGGATTTGTCCTTCAAGTAGTAGGTGAAGTTATAGGTGCGAACCAGGGAAGCGGCTGAGTCGAACCATTCAACTATAAACACATATCTATCTTCCGCCATCAGTTACAATTATTATAAATTAAATCAATACACACTAAAATATGTATTCTTCATTTCTGTAAGCCAAATCCATTTTAATGACAATCACATACTGTTCTTTTTACGGGGTTTTTATTACTAGACGTATGAAGGGTTCTTTCGGATAATTACGAAGTTTTAAAGCACGCAGTCTTGGATCGGAATGTACTACTCATTTGCCAGTTCTGCTCTTTATCCGTATCCAATTAAAACAGGGGAAGTATGAGTTTGGAAACCAGTTATTTTTTTCGGTTTTCCGGCTTGTCCAACTACGTCTACGGCTTGTCCGACTCTAAGGTTGAGAGGTATTGCTTCAAGTTTGTCATTTAACTAAATATCAATATGTTTACCACGAAGAGCGATTTAGGATACATTGTCAGTGACAAAAAATAAATAAAGTAGTGATGTTTGCCGAGCAAAGTCGTATTAATATCTAGAAGGGAAGTCATAAAGATAATGAGTCCTGCCATACCAACCTTTGACATGAGGAAACGCTCATTATAATATGGTTGAATTGATAGCATTCCCTTCCCCATGTAAAGTAATCCTTGAGCAAGTCTGATTAATAAAATGGCTTCAGATTATTTACTGTAGTAGCTTGCCAATCTTCTGAGGATATCTGCTAAGCGTGAATTATTTGTTCCAGCTCCAACAACTCCCAAGCAAATGATGGCTCTGTGAGATATTTATGGATCAGTATCATAAGCAAGCTTGAACAATATATCCATCACATTGATTTTGGCATTGGATAGACTTAAAAGTGCGAGGGCTAAGGGTACCATTTTCTTTTTTTATGGAGTGGAAAAATGAAGAATATGATTAAAAAGCCTCATTGCCATTTAATTACCGATTTCTTCACTTGAAGCAAGTAAAGCTAAACCAAGGATGGAGGTTTAACTAAATTTATCTTCGCTTAAACACTCATGCATTAAATATTGGACCTTTAAAACGTTACCACTGCCCACATACGCAGTGCTAATAAGCATTATTTCAATAAATTTTCTTATAGGGTGTTCGATACATTGCAATGCTTCAAGAGTCGCTTAGCATTTATTTTGCTGGCCCATAAATAGGAGAGATAATCCGATTCCGAAGTATTTGGCAAAATGTTCATTGAGTTGCTCTTAAGATCGCTCCATAAGTGTTTGAATAATCGCATCGGCCACTTCTCCATTGCATTGACCCACAAAGGATAAACCAAGAGAAAGGGCAGCATAAGCACTTTATTTGAGAGTAAGACTTGTGTCTACTATTGTAGGAATAAACATTTCCTGTAAATCTTGGCGTGATTTTCCAGCATAAGCCATTCCTAAACCGAGAATTGAACATTATCTGACAATATTATCCTTGCTTGAAGAGGCTGAATCACTCAATAGACCAAAAGCAATGTCATTTTCATCGTTGATGCCTGCAGAACAGATGCCGATTCCCAAACTGGCTCCAGCTTTAATAAATTTACCATCATTATCAATGTATTGCATAAGATGTTCATCAATTGTATTTGTATTCCATGGACAAATTAGTCCAATACTGGCTACTGCAGCAATTTGCCACTCTTCCTTATCCGAAATTTGAAGTACAAATGATCTCTTTTATTCTTCATCATCAATCATTAAGGTATCTTTAGTGAGTCCTGCATTAACAAATCCATTGACATAGATATTATAAAGAGTGTTTTGTTTTCCATCTCCTCCTTTGTAGTTTTATTCAAGATGCACTTTAAAGACATCTTTTGGCTGTTTAGGCTATTGAACCTCAAGATCTTTAGCAAGATCAATATAGAACTTGGAGAGCATACGATTTGAAATAATTTCGTTCTATTCTTCTGATAAATCAGGGATGAATATTTTTTGCCGAGCAGCATTGAAGGCCAACTGCTTCCTAATCAACTCATCAGGACACACAGAGAAGACTTATTTAATTTTATCATGATCATCGAGTTTTATAGCTATTCTAAGAGCAATAATATATTCTGATAATTTGAGGGATATCTCGTAAAGAATGGTCAATATTTTAGATAGTTCATCTTGATCGGTCGAGTATCCACATACAGCAGATAGGTACATATGAACTTTTGAAAAATTTTGATCGGTGATGTACTGCTTGATGTCCTCAAGTTTATCAACGATTAAGAGTAAATCTATGGCATCATGCTCTGCGTTGTTGAGAATGAAGTAAGGGATAATTTTATCGACCAAAGCTAATAGCTAATCGTAAGGTTAGTTGTTTTAAAGTCTTAGTTCGTATTCGCGGCCAATATCACTAGCCAAATTGCTCACATATTAATGGCCTTCTTCCGTAAAATTACCATTGTTGCCCTTTAGAAGATAAGACAGACTTGTTCTTGCTCCCTTCTCACCAAAGATTAGTGATAGTACCGAGAGAAAGTCAGCATATTCAGCCTAAATTACATGATTTATTACTTTCTATCTGGAGTCAACGAGAGTATTAAATTGCTAAGTGAGGGAAGGGTAGTGGGTTTTCAAAAATTTAAAAGGTTTTGGGACACTGGTCATGGCTGTGGTAGCTGACCGAACAATATGTTTAAGTTCCTTCAAAGATGCGAACTGTCCTTCAAGCAATCTCTCAACATGCGCGTCAATCTTCTCTTTCAGCTCTTTATCCTCCACACTCTAAATGATACTATTCATACTAAATCTTCATCTTGCTTAAGATCCTTCTTCTTAGCATCCTTTTTGCCTGCTGCCTACGTCATTTTAAAATATTTTTAAATTATAAATCAATTAAATTGATCTCAGATAAGCCTTGCAATTATCAAGTTTAAATATGTATATGGAAATTTGTACTATCATTAAAAGTTTAATTATTATCGTTAAGTTAGATGAAAAAAGGAAAAAAGATAGAAGTGGCTGTCCGCATGAGGCCACTCCTATATTAATATGAAGATGCTGAGGCTTGGTGCGTTAACGAGGATAACAATAAAGTATCTTCGCTTCCTCGTTGTCAGGCTCTGAAAAACAATAGTGCCATCTTTAACGAAGATTCCTCGTTAGGTATACATCGTCGAAAAAGCAAATTAGAGGCAAGCAACATCTACGAGTTCACTTGTGACCATGTCTTTAAAGATACTGAGAGCAATCGTGAAGTTTATGATAATTGTTGTTCGAAGGTAGTGGAAGAGTTTTTAGAAGGAAATCATTCAACCATATTTATGTATGGGCAAACAACTTCAGGCAAAACCTATACTATGTTGGGCAATTAAAACGTTGAAGGTTTGATATTGTACTCACTGAAGCATATATTTGGAAAGATTTCATCGCAAACAAACATGATGATTTCCTATCTTGAAATTTACAATTAGCAAATAAATGATTTGCTAAAGGAAGGATCAGTCAATTTGAAAATTGCAGATTAAAGTGTTTTGGGTTTATCTCAATGTCCGATAAGCAATATCGAAGAGGCTTTAGATTTGCTATCTGAGGGGTAGTATCAAAGGGCCTATGCCTAAAAAAAGTATCACGACCATTCCTCTCGATCTCATACCATATTTCAAATTGTATCCTTGTAAATATATAGAAAATGATGGAAAATGAAACAAAAGTAAAGGCTATTCTTAATTTGGTTGATTTGGCTGGAAGTGAGAGGCTGACGGATGAAGACAGCAATGAATAAACTGGATACATCAACAAAAGTCTTTTTATTCTTTCTAATGTTATTAATAAGCTCGGAACTTCCAAGAAAAAGTAATTTTGAATTTATTCAGCTCTCATATTCCATTCAGAGATTCAAAATTGACAAGACTATTAGCGCCATCCCTGACTACAAGTAAAAAAACTTTAATAATTTGCACGATAAGTCCAGCAGAAATTAACTTTTCTCAAACTCTTTCCACCTTACGATTTGCCACTCAATCTCGAAAAGTCGAATTAAAGGGTTTAGATGAATCTTTCAACGAATCAATATAAATAAATCGTAAAAAAATAACTCAGCTTCAAGAGGAGAACAGTTTGTTAAAAAGGAATTTAAGCTCAGCTCAAGACAACAAAGAAAATTAATTCAAATTTGTTGATAGTAAAATCAAAACCATTGAAGAGTTGATTGATAAGAAGAATATAAAAGTGTAGTCCATTTATCAAAAGGGAGAGTGGAGAAAGAAAGCCAATACTCTCTGCGAATAATATGAGAGAAACATCTAAATTTTGCAGAAAGAGTATTTCAAAGCGATAGTCAATCTAACAGCAAACTAATTTAATATCAAAAGGTAGAATGTTAAGGTGCTTTTAGACAGGGCGTCAATCGCATCGAATCCGATTACAATTGATCTTAACGACTATTGATTTATCTCTTCTCTTTTTCAAATTCGAATGATTATTATATCGCATCAAGGGTATGCCTAAATTCAGTCATTTTCTGAAACAGATAAATT
>Ga0302274_10003349_pt1 | contig 14274 bp, 7 predicted proteins | sample III_Bog_N2_1_FD_198755 | JGI IMG/M metagenome (GOLD analysis project Ga0302274, IMG submission 198755) | Peat permafrost microbial communities from Stordalen Mire near Abisko, Sweden - III_Bog_N2_1 | ecosystem: Environmental > Terrestrial > Soil > Wetlands > Peat | place: Sweden: Abisko...
ACGCGGCGAGGATGGGGCACCCAGCTTCGGTTATGGTTTGGGGGCTGCCGGAGTTGTATCCGCCGGTGAGAGAGGCAGAGGCTTCCCTTCCGGAACGATGGTGACTTTTTTGAGTGTGACTGGCGCGACCGGTTTGTCGTTGGAATCGCGCTGCACGCGGGCAATAGTTTTCACCACTTCGACGCTGGAATCATCGCACTGGCCGAAGAGTGTGTAGTGCTGGTTAAGCGAGTCGTACGCCTGTTCGGTGATGAAGAACTGGCTTCCGTTTGTATTCGGGCCGGAGTTTGCCATGGCCAGCCTGCCTGGCTTATCGAAGTTGAGGTCAGGGTTGACCTCGTCGTCGAAGCTGTAGCCGGGATCGCCCATGCCGGTCCCGGTTGGATCGCCACCCTGGATCATGAACTCCGGAATGACGCGATGGAAGGTTGTGTTGTCGTAGTAAGGCATGTGGTGCTGCTTCTTTTTCGTATCTGGATCGGTCCAGTCAATGGAGCCCTCGGCAAGGCCGATGAAGTTGGCAACTGCCTTGGGAGCCTGCTGCTGAAAGAACTGGCAGGTGATGCGGCCCATAGAGGTATCCATTACGACGAACGGGCCGTTGGGTCGAATTGTGGCTGCTGCGGTGGCTTGTGGCGCATCGGGCAATTCAGCGGCGGCAGGGGGCGGAGTCGTGGTGGATTGCTGAGCGGCAGCGACCCCGGGAACGGCGGCAAGGAATGCGGAAAACAGTAGGGCGCGCGAGAGTCTCATGTCCTGATTGAGGGTAAATCATGCAGCATATTGGCCGCCAGAGCGTGGGACGGAGCATGTATTGTAACGACATGAAATCTTTGAGCAATCCAACGGTTCCCCGGCGCATGGCAATGGCACTATGCGTGTTCGGTTGCCTTTTTGCCACAGCCGCGAACCTCAACGCGCAGAATCGGGAGCATGAGGACGGAGACAAGCCGCCGGCACCGGCGGCCCAGGCCGGCGCCGACAAGCGGGCTGGCGATAAAGGGGGCGATAAAAGCGTAGACAAGAATGCGCAGCCACCATTGCCAGTCGATGCACACACGCAACAATCCATCGAACTCAGCGGCAAAACACTGCATTACACGGTAACGGTTGGCGCGTTGCCGGTGCGCGATGCGGAAGGCAAGACGGCGGGCCAGGTCGTAGTAACCGCTTATACGGTGGAAGGCGAGAACCGTCCTGTCACATTTGCATTCAACGGAGGTCCCGGCGCATCGAGCGTGTATTTGAACTTTGGGGCGATCGGGCCCAAACATTTGCAAGCCGGGAACGACGGAGATAGTCCGTCAGACCCCACCACGCTGAAGGACAACCAGGGCACATGGCTTGACTTCACCGACCTGGTCTTCGTCGATCCGATCGGAACGGGATTCAGCCGAGCCAGCGTCCCGGAAGCGGAAGCGAAAAAGCTCTTCTATTCGGCCACGCCAGATATTGAGTACCTGTCGCGGGTGATCTATGACTGGTTGGTGAAAAACAACCGGCTCGGCTCGAAGAAATACCTGGTCGGTGAGAGCTACGGCGGCTATCGTGGGCCGCGGATCACACACTACCTGCAGGCCCAACTCGGCGTTGCGCTGAACGGCGTTGTGCTGGTTTCTCCGTATTTAAATCCGAGCATCGACGACAATGCCGATCTTTCGCCGGTGCCATGGATGATGACATTGCCCTCGATCTCGGCAGCTCACCTGGAGCGTGAAAAGAAGCTGACGCCGGAAGCGATGAAAGACGTGATCGCCTACACCGAAGGCGAGTATGCGACGACATTGCTTCATGGTCACGCGGATGTAGATGCAGAGAAAAAGATGATTGCCCACGTTACCGAACTTACGGGCCTGGATCCGACGTTTGTGAAGTTTTCGGGTGGAAGAATCGAGACGGAGGCTTACCTGCGCGAGGTTTGGCGCGAAGAAGGGAAGCTGGGGTCGGTTTACGACTCGAACGTGACCTCCTTCGATCCCTTCCCGTTTGCGCCGGAACAGAGGGCGAATGATCCGATCCTGGCCAGCATCATTGCTCCCATGACTACCGCAATGGTCGATTTTGTGACGCGGGTGGTGGGATGGAAGGTCGAGGCGCGGTATAACGCGCTCTCCTACGATGTGGGGCGTCTCTGGGACCGCAGCGGGCGCGACACGCGCATCGGAGCCGTTCCGGATCTGAGGGAAGCGGTTGCCGCCGACCCCAAACTGCGCGTTCTGATCGTCCACGGCTGGAACGACCTGTCGTGTCCATTCATGGGTTCGATTCTGACCGCGGACCAGATGCCGGTAATGGGCGACCCGACGCGAGTTGCCGTTCATGAGTTCCCGGGCGGCCACATGTTCTACACCCGCGATTCGAGCCGTGCCGATCTGCGTAAAGAGGTGATGGAAATGTACGCCAAGCATTGAGAGAAATGCGGCTGCCGCGTGTCTGGCAGGGCCAGCCGAGCAACAATCGTGACCAGTTGGGAATGGCTGCCTTCGGGCGGCCATTCTTCTGTGTGGGAGCGGTATGGTTTGGAAATAAATTCCATTGACTTTCTACCCATAGTTAGTCTATATATTGGCTCATGTCAAAGAAAAGCGAGCTTTTACCCGGCACTCTCGACATGTTGATTTTGAAGACGCTGGCGCGGGGACCGCTGCATGGGTATGGAATAGCTCTCTCGATCCGCAGGCTTTCAGAGGATGTATTGACCGTGGAAGAGGGCTCACTCTATCCGGCGCTGCAGCGGCTTCTGCTCCAGGGATGGGTACAGGCAGAGTGGAAGATGACGGAAACCAATCGGCGAGCGCGTTTTTACACGCTGACCACGGCGGGGCAGCGCCAGCTTGGGCTGGAACTGACCCAGTTCGCACAGGTTGTGGCGGCGATTGGACGCGTGCTGAGGGATCCCCAGGAGGCCTAGATGAAACCGGTCGCCCGTTTTTTCAAGAAAGTGCAATTCCTGCTGGAGCGCAAAAAGTTTGGCGAGGACCTCGATGAGGAGATGGCCTACCACCGTGAAGAGATGGTGAGGGACCTGATCGCTCGCGGGATGGCTCCGGAGGAGGCTCAAATTGTTGTTCGGCGGCAGTTCGGGAATGCGACCCGGCTCAAAGAGAGGAGCCACGAGGCCGTAGGTTTCCGAGGGGAAGGGCTGGTGCGGGATTTCCGTTACGCGCTGCGGCAACTTGCGCGGTCTCCAGGTTTCGCGCTGGCAGTGATTGTGACCCTGGCGTTGGGGATTGGCGCAACAACGGCAATTTTTACGCTGGTGCAGGCGACGATGCTTCGCCGCTTGCCTTATCCACAGGCGGATCGCATTGTGAACATCAGCGATGTGCGGCTGCACGGGCACTCGACCGGCGGACTGGTGGGCGTGCCGCGTTTTTTTGACATGGCTGCTCGCAACAATTCCTTCGAGAGGGTTGCGTATTTCTACTTCGATAACCCAACCCTCATTGTAGGAGCGCAATTGCCGACGCCATTGAAGGCCGTGGGCGTGAGCGGACAGTTCTGGGATGTGTTTGGGGTTCAGCCGCTGATGGGGCGAACGTTCGATGAGAAGGACACGGAGCCCAACAAGCCAGAGGTGGCGGTCTTGAGCTACGGGGCCTGGCGGCAGATCTTCAGCGGCGACGCCAAGGTAGTGGGCAAGGTGGTCACCCTAGACAAGAAAGCGGCGACGATTGTCGGAGTTATGCCCGCAAATTTCGACATGCCGGGTGACATTGAACTTTGGCTGCCATCCGATCTAACGCCGAACACATTTCGCGGATGGCGCGGCGACGGCTCGCGATTCGTGAATGTGTTTGGACGGCTGAAGACGGGTGTTTCGGCTGCGGCGGCCACGAGCGATCTGCACCGAATCGGAGAACAGTTGCAGGGCGAGCACGCAGACTCAGATGCAGATTGGCAGTTCGGGAGCGAGCCGCTTCGCGATCATATGTATGGGGCGTACAAACCGGCGCTGATTATTCTGCTGAGCGCGTCGAGTTTGCTGCTGCTGATTGGGTGCTTCAACGTCGCCAACCTGTTGATGTCGCGGGCGACGACGCGGGAGCGCGAAGTGGCTGTGCGGCGCGCGCTGGGCGCATCGCAGGCTCGAATTGTTTTGCAGTTCCTGATGGAGAGCATGCTGCTTGCACTTGGCGGAGGCTGTCTTGGATTGGCTACAGCTTTCGCACTGGTGCGCGGGGTGAGCACAATGCTGCCGGGCAGGCTTGGACTGCCTGGGACCGTATCGGTGGATTGGCCGGTCGTATGGTTTGCGTTTGCGATATCGATTGCGACGGGGATTGCATTTGGACTCACGCCCGCATGGAAGAGCCGCAAGGTTGAAGTAAGCCTGACGCTGAAGCGCGGAGAATCGCGCATTGCCGGCGCGCATGGCGGTGCGATGCGCAACGCGTTCATCGCAGTCCAGGTGAGCCTGTCTCTGGTTTTGCTGGTTGGAGCATCGTTGTTGACCGAATCGCTGTGGAGGCTTATGAAGTCGCCGCTGGGATTCGAGCCGGATCATGTACTCACGTTTGAGATCAAGCTGCCGTGGAATGGCGGCCCGGGCGTCGACGACTTCTTCAGGGAAGTGCAACGCCGGATGGAAACTCTTCCCGGTGTTTCAGCAGTGGGACAAATCGATGCGTTGCCGACGGCCGACTGGCATTTGCGCAGCAACTTCGATGCGGACTGGCTGCCGCGTGTTGTGAATCAGCCTGCGATCAATGCCGAAGACAGGCACATCGCCGGAAACTACCTGCAAGCGATGGGTGTGTCGCTGCTGGCGGGCCGCGGCCTCACGGAAGAGGACGCGACGGCGAAGGTAACACCCATTCTCGTCAATCAGCAACTGGCGCAGCAATATCATCCGACGGGAAGCATCATCGGCAGGCATCTGATGATAGGCAAGGAATCTTTCGAGATTGTGGGTGTGATAACGAATGCTCGCGGCACAGCCGGCTCGATCGCACAGACTCCCGGCGCGGAGGTGTACTTTCCGGCCGATGGAGACCAGGGCGTGGTGCAGCGGTCGTTCGTCTTGCGGTCGCAGTTGCCGCCGGAGCAACTGACGCGCGCGATCCAGGAACAGGTGCATGAAATAGATGCGCAACAGGCAATTCGCAACGTGAGCACCATGGATGATCTGATTAGCACATCGGTTGCGCAGCCGCGGCTGAACATGATTCTTCTGGGTTCGTTCGCGGCGATCGCACTTGTGCTTGCATGCGTTGGAGTCTATGGCGTGGTTGCGTACTCGGTTGCGCAGCGAAGGCAGGAGATTGGCATACGCATGGCACTGGGAGCGAAGCGTGCACAGATTTGTGCCGTCTTTATGCGGCGGGCGCTTGCAGCGGCATTCGCCGGAATTGGGATGGGAAGTGTTGTGGCTCTGCTGCTGACTCGCTTGCTGGGGAGCCAGCTCTACGAAGTGAAGCCGAACAACCCGGTGGTTTATACCGTATCCATTGGGCTGCTGCTGATTCCGGTGCTGGTTGCCACGCTGCGGCCGGCGCTCCGTGCCGCATTTGTGAATCCGGTAGATGCGCTGCGGGCGGAATAGCGGATTGTCGACGAGGGAGTTATAGCGAGATGGAGCGATTTTTTTCGAAATTGGCATTGCTATTTCGGCGCAGGCGCTTCAACAGCGAACTGGACGAAGAGATGGCGTTTCATCGCGAGCAAGTTGAAAAGGATTTGATTGCCGACGGCATGCCGGCAAAAGCTGCGCGCTACGCTGCGATGCGGCAATTCGGCAATGCAACGCGGGTAAGAGAGAGGAGCCACGAAGTGGTGCGATTCAAGATGGAGACAGTCGTGCAGGATTTGCGCTTCGCTCTGCGCCAATTGCGCAAGAACCCGGGATTTGCATTGACCGCGATTTTGATTCTCGCACTGGGAATCGGCGCCAGCGTGGCCATCTTTGCATTTGTGGATGCGGCATTGGTTAAGCCGCTGCCCTATGCGGATCCGACCAGGCTGGTTGCCGTAAATGAGAGCACCGCCGCATTCAGCCAAAACCCCATATCATACGCCAACTATGTTGACTGGAAGCGATTGAACACTGTGTTCAGTTCGATGGAAGTGTTCACGGGAACAGGGTATGCGTTCAACACGCCAACCGGAACGGAGCCGGTGCCCGGGGAACGCGTGAGCGCGGGATTTTTCTCCACACTTGGAGTGCGGCCTGTATTGGGCCGGGATTTTCGCGCCGGCGAAGACGCAGCGGGCGCATCGCCGACGGTTTTGCTGAGCTATGGAACCTGGCAAAAACGGTTCGGGGGTCGGGCAGACGTCATTGGCGAGTCGGTGAATCTGAGTGGCGAGGCGCACACCATTGTTGGCGTGCTTCCAAAAGACTTTCAGTTTGCTCCGCGAGACAACGCCGAGTTCTGGGTTGCCTTGCGGCCCACGCGGGAGTGCGAGAGGCGGCGCAGTTGCCACAACCTCTCATCCCTTGCGCGCCTAAAGGATGGCGTGAGTGTGGCGAGCGCCTTGATGCAGATGAAGTCGATCGCGGCGGAGCTGGAGAAGGAGTATCCAGGTGATAATCGCGGCGCCAGCGCGAGCATTATGCCGCTATCGGAGTCAATTGTGGGAGGGATTCGTCCCATTCTGCTGGTGCTGCTGGGTGGCGCGGGACTGTTAATGCTGATTGCGTGCGTGAACGTTTCAAGCCTGTTGCTGGTGCGGTCGGAGAGCCGGCGACGCGAGATTGCCGTGCGCGGGGCACTGGGTGCTTCGCGCAGTCGACTGAATCGTCAATTCGTGACCGAAGGCCTGCTCTTGATTGTCGTGGGCACGGCGATAGGCCTTCTGCTTGCGGACGGCGGAATGAAACTGCTCGTCGGGATGATCTCGCGAGACATGATGATTGGAATGCCCTTTTTACGTGGGCTGGGAATGAGTATGCATGTACTCGTTTTCGCGGCCGGCCTGTCGACGCTTGCGGCGGTCTTGTTTTCGGTCACGCCGATTCTGCATTTCAGGTTTTCAAAGATGCGCGATGGATTGACGGAGGGCGCACGCGGATCGGCAGGTATGTTGTGGCGGCGGATGGGTTCGAACCTGGTTGTTGTTGAACTAGCGACGGCGGTGGTGCTGCTGACCGGTGCGGGGTTGCTGGGCAAGAGCTTGTACAAACTTCTGCATGTGGACGTTGGCTTTAAAGCCGATCATCTGGTGACGGTCAATGTCGGTCTTCCGGATGCGGCTTTTTCGAAAGATGCCCAGGTGGTTGCTTTTGGGCGCGATGCCGTGCGGCGCATCGAAGGCTTGCCTGGAGTCGAATCTGCCGCGATCACGTCTCAACTTCCGGTGACGTGCAACTGCAATACCGACTGGGTGCGCTTCGTCGGCAAGCCTTACAACGGGATTCACAACGAGGTAAATGAGCGCGATGTCACCTCAGAATTCTTCCAAACCATTCACGCCAAACTTTTACGCGGCCGGTACTTCAATGATGCTGAAGATGGATCGAAACCGATGGTGATCATGGTGAATGAGTCGTTCGTAGAGAAATATTTCCCGGGAGAAGATCCAATCGGCAAGCGGGTCGGCGACACCGCGCTCACCCCCAAGTCGATTCGCGAGATTGTGGGAGTGGTTGCGGATTTCAAGGATGCCGGACTCGATCAGGATCAGTGGCCTGCCGAGTACTATCACTTCAACCAGAACACAGACACCTACTTCTCGATGCTGGTGCGCACGCGCGGCGATGAGAAGACGGTATTGCCGGCTCTAGCCGGGGCGATTCATCAAGTGAGTTCACAAGCCGCAGTGGAAGAAGCAACAACCATGACGCAGAACATCAGCGACTCGTATACAGCGTATCTTCATCGCTCGGCCGCCTACCTTGTGGGTGGATTCGCAGTGCTGGCGCTGGTGCTGGGAGTGGTGGGCCTGTACGGAGTGATTGCGTATTCCGTGAGCCAGAGGACACGCGAAATTGGCGTGCGCATGGCGCTTGGCGCGCAAAAGGGTTCAGTCTATCGACTCATTCTTGGCGAGGCCGGACGGCTCATTCTTATCGGCGTGATTGTGGGACTCGCCGCGTCGATTTGGGCTTCGACGGCGATGGGGAAGCTGCTGTTCGGCGTGCAGAGGTGGGACGTGGGAACGCTGATGCTCGTGGCGATTGTGCTGGGCGGGTCGGCGATGATCGCCAGCTTTATTCCGGCGCGGCGCGCGGCGTCGGTGAATCCTACGGAGGCATTGCGCGCAGAGTGAAACCCGGCTTTCGTGTTATTGTTTTTTCGTGCTTTCCAACCCATCGCAAAAAGCGCGATGGATGGAGCACCCATTTCCTCAACCCGACAACCGACGATCAGGAAGTGCTTTTAAAGGATGCGGAGGAAGCGATCGGGTCGCAATTGCGCGTTGGGGAAAACTGCGTCGAGATTGCGTGCGCCGATGGTTTTTGAAACGGCTTCGCCGAGAACCTGGCGAAAGTCGGTAGTCACGGCGAGGTCGCGGCCTTCGTTGAGTTGTTCATTGGCGAGGCCGGGCCAGCGGCCGTAGACTTTGCCCCCGTTGACATGGCCACCGAGGACGAACATCACGTTGGCATGGCCGTGGTCGGTGCCGCCGGTGCCATTTTGGCGTGCGGTGCGACCGAATTCCGACATCGTGACCAGAGTGATGTTTTCGCTGCTGTCTCCCATGTCTTGCCAGAAGGCGAAGATTGCGGAGGAAAACTCGCGCAGGCGATCGGAGAGTTGCCCATCGACGCCGCCCTGATTCTGATGCGTGTCCCAGCCGCCGACATCGGTAAACGCGGCTTCCACGCCGAGGTTCGACTTGAGCAGTTGCGCAATCTGCTTCATGTTGTTGCCGAATTCATTGTTGGGATATTCGATGCCGGGCGCAGGTTTGTATTGGGCAGGGTTGGCATCGCGCAGCATCTTGACGGCCTCGAAAGTTTCCTCGCCTGTCGCATGAAAGAGATGATCGCCACTTTCGCCGTACATTGCCTGGAAGGCGTTTGCGGCGGGGGAAGGAGCGGGCCCGCGGCCACCGACCGCGAAGCTGTTCACGCTGGACAATGCGATTGCAGGAATTTTGCCGGCGAGCGTGCGCGGCACCTGTGAACCCATGGCAAGCGCACGAAAGGTGGTGTGTTCCTGACGATGATGCAGGTCCTCGCTCTGTAGAGCGCGATTGAGCCAGCCGTCTTCGGTACTCTTCAAGCCGGGAGTTCCGGATTCCATGAAGTCCTGCGCATCGAAGTGGGAGCGCGACATATCGGGCGATCCGGCCGCATGAATGATGGCGAGGTGTCGCTGATCGAAGAGTAGCTTGAAGGGCGAGAGAGAAGGATGGAGGCCGAAGGAGCCGTCGAGATCAATGACTTTGTTCTCGGGGATGGCGATGCCGGGACGCATGGCGTAGTAGTTTTTTTCGCGATAGGGAACAACGAGGTTGAGACCGTCGGCTGCGCCGCGTTGAAAGATGACAACCAGGCGCTGACCCGGTGCCGGCGAGGCTTCGGCAAGCACAGAGCGGATGAGGAAACTGGGAATTGCAGTTGTGCCGGCCACCGCGAGCGCGCCGTTACGTAAGAAGAATCTTCGGTTCGTCTGCATGGCTGGCTCCTTCACAATTGACGGTCTCTTGTCGAGATTTGCTCAACGGCGTTGGAACTCCGGTGAGCCGAGCAGAAGGCCGGCGAGTAATTGATCCTGCTTTTCGAGGTTTTTTGCAGCCTGTACCGGGTTTACCGACGCCTGCATTGTGCGTGGTGGCAGCTGGATCTGCACGGTGAGGCTTTGCTGGTGAAATTGATCGAGAACGGCGGAACGGGTTGGGACGCTGATGCCGCCCGCAACGAGTTCTGATTCGAGACGCAGTTCTTCGGCTTCAGGCGTTGGGAGGTTGCCGGTGGTTGCGGTTGCGGGCGCGGCAGAGCGCGGACCGGAGCCATCTTCGACGGTGAAGGTGGACTGGGATGGTGCAGTGAACGCGCTGGAAACGCCGGGCAAACGGTTGGCGGCGAAGTTGAGAGCGAAGTTCATGCGGTTGACAAGGGCGCCGGTGCTGACCCAGTTGGAGGCGTCCCACTTGTAGCCGGTGGGTGGAACAGCACCGTAGACGGGCATGCCCATGTCGCGCAGCGCGTTTACAAGTGGCTGCATGTTGTCGATGTTCGCTCCACTGGCACGAATCGCCGAGGCAATAAATTCGATTGGCGTTTTGACTTTGGCACGGTATGTATCGTGCGACCAGGATTCGGGCGAGTGAAAGAGCGTTTGGAGGACCTCGGCGATGTCCCCGTCATGAGCGAGATACGACTTTGCCATGCGATCGATGAGCGCCTGCGGCGGATCGTCGGCGACGAAACGAATGGCGAGCTTTTTCGAGATGAAGCGAGCGGTAGCGGGGCGAGTGGCCAGCATGTAGAGCAGTTCGCGGCCTTCCTGTTCACCATGCTCTTTGATTTTTTTGCCGAGGACCTTCTTGGCGCCGGGCTCGTGGCGGCTCTCGTCGAACTTGAAGTCGCCGCCGCGCTGCGGCTGATCGACGGTCCAACCGGTGAGCACTCGCGCTACCTGGGTGACATCGGCCTGCGTGTAGCCGCCATTCACGCCCAGCGTGTGCAACTCCATCAATTCGCGCGCGTAGTTTTCATTCAAGCCCTGGGGCGCTGTCTTCTTCGCATCGGGCCGTCGCGCTGCGGCGATCTTGGCCTTCTCTGCGGCCGGCGAATCGGGACCGATGCTGCTGGAGTTGTCGAGATAAAGCATCATGGCCGGGCTGTGCGCCGTCGCTTCGAGCAGATCTTCGAACTTGCCCAGCGCACGAGGCCGGATTACATCGCGCTCGTAGCTGACCAGGTAATAGGGCGTCTCGTCGTTCTTGTGTAGATACACATTGAAGTGATTGAGCCAGAAGTCGGTCATCACTTCCTGCAACTGCGCATTGGAATCGATGTCGCGGGTGAGACGCTCGGCGGCGAGTTCTTCGCTCACCACGCGCTGGGGACCTTTGAGCGCGGCAACGACTTCTTTCTGTGCCGGGTTTAATCCCACCAACAAAGCCGCACGTTGGGGACCTTTGAGCGATTTCTGGAAACTGTCGAAATCTGCCTGCGGCATTGTGGCCAGCGTCGCAACGCGCTGCGGCGGAGCGAGCGCGACGATGCGCGCGGTATCGGCTTCGTTAAAAGGCTGAGGATCGGGAGTCGTGCTGGGCGAGGGAGCGATGTTCGATTCGTTCGAATCTGTCTGTGCGTTACGGACTGGCCGGGGTGCGGATTGTGAGTTCAATCCATCTTCGCGGTCGGAAGATGCCATGGTCTGACCGGATGCGAGTTTTGATTCCTGCTGCTTTTTCTGTTCTTTTTGCTTCTGGCGATCTTCGTAGCGCGCGATTTCGTTCACATAGATTGCGTGCAGCGCACCGGCTTCAGGAATGGGCGCCTTCCCCTGAGCTGCCTGGCGGAGGACGGCGTTGCTGGGAAGGCGATAGAGCAGGTCGCGAGTGCTCCATTGCATCGCAGGGAACTGAGCAAGGCGCGCTTCGAGTCCGGTATTGTCGATTGTCTCGGGATGCAGTTGGCGCGCAAACCATTTATCGATGCCCATGGCTCGCACAGTATCGAGGTCGCCGGGGCGCGGACCGAAGGTGAACCGGTTCAAGGCATGCAGGATCCGTTCGTCACCGCGCAGCTGGCCGGGTTGGTAGGGCTGCCGGACCGAAGGTTGGGCGGAACTTGCCCGAGCGGCAGTTTGCGCTTCAGCGACGCTTGACGGGCTTAGGAGACTGTAGCAAAGGAGCAGCGAGAGCGTGGCGCGAAATGGCTCCATGATTCTCGGGATCTCCTTTCTTCGGAACCTGGTGGCCAGGCGTAGCCAGTGGGCGAAGGCGTAAGCGCCTTTTACTGCTTCAACCCAGGGTAGACGTAGAAGTTGTTGCAGGCGATTGCTCGAAGGTGTGATGAATCAATTTCGCAGGGTTTCTTTAGTAATCTGCGGGCGATTTACAGGAGCTTTGGCTGCCGTCTGCGGGGGCAGGCGGGATTTTGGAGCGCGGTGATGCAGTTGCATCGAGCCGTTGACTGGTTGTCATGAGAAGGGTTCGGTGGGTTATTCTTGGGAGCGACGATCCTCAGTTACCCATTGGAATTCAGACGTCACAAACCCTTAAACCGCGCGAAAAGCAGCTTATCTGAAGGAGACTTTCGGCCATGCGACTTGTTCCTGGTGTTTTGCTTCTCTGTACTCTGAGTTTTTCGAGTTATACGAGTCATGCGGCACCCGCCGCCCGAGCTGCTGTGGCACCGCAAGGGTCAACGGACGCTCCTACGATTTCGTATGAAAAGTACAAGCTGGCGAATGGGCTGGAAGTTCTTCTCCATGAGGATCACAAGCTACCGATTGTTTCCGTGGACATCTGGTATCACGTAGGGCCGGTGAAGGAGCGAGCAGGGCGCACCGGCTTTGCGCATTTGTTCGAACACATGATGTTTGAGGGCTCAAAGCATGTGGGCGAAAAGGCTCACTTCAAGTATTTGGAGGCTGCCGGCGCGACAGATATCAATGGGACGACCGACTTCGACCGGACGAATTACTTTGAGACCGTGCCTTCCAACGAACTGGAGACTGCGCTTTGGTTGGAAAGCGACCGCATGGGGTTTTTGCTGGACACGCTGGACCGCGCCAAGCTGACCAACCAGCGCGACGTGGTGCGTAACGAAAAGCGGCAGGGCGAAGGGACGCCTTATGGCATTGTGGATGAGGAGGTCATTCACCAGCTCTTCCCGAAAGACCATCCTTATTACGCAGACGTGATCGGTTCGCACGCGGACGTGGAGGCGGTACGGCTGAACGATGTGCGCGAATTCTTCACACAGTACTACGCGCCCAATAACGCCACACTCGCGGTTGCGGGGGATTTCGATCGGGCGACGATCAAGCAGTTGCTGGAAAAGTATTTCGGGCCGATTCCGCAGGGGCCAGCGGTGTCTGTGACGGAAGTGAAGACGCCTGAGATTACGGCGGAGCGCCGGACGGTGGTGACCGATACGGTGCAATTGCCCAAAGTGATTCTGGCGTGGCTTTCGGCGCCGGCGTTCAAGCCGGGCGACGCGGAGGCCGATCTGGCTTCAGCTATTCTGGGCGCGGGCAAGTCGAGCCGGCTCTACCGCGAGTTGGTATACAAGCAGCAGATAGCGCAGTCGGCGCAGTGTAACAACGACTCGGAGTCGCTGGCGTCGATGTTTCAATGCGAACTGATTGCCAAGCCCGGCGTCACTCCAGAAAAGCTGGAGGCTGAGGCGGAGAAGGTTATTGACGAACTGGCGCAGTCCGGCCCCAAGGCCGAAGAAGTGGAATGGTCGCGGAACAAACACGAGACACGCGCGATTTCAGGTTTGCAGCGTTCGGGCGGGTTCGGCGGCGTGGCCGACACGCTGAATTATTACAACCAGTACACGGGGGATCCGGGCTACCTGCCGAAGGATCTGGCCCGCTACGATGCGGTAACGCCGGCCAGCATCCAGGCATGGGCCAGGGCGACGCTGGGCAAGAATCAGCGCGTGGTGGTGTACGGGGTGCCGGGCAAAAAGGTGTTGGACGACGTGCCGCGGAGCCCGGAAGATACGGACGCTAACGTGAAGATCACGCCGCAGCACACGCCGGAGTTTGAGGCGGCGCAGGCCTGGCGCGCGACTCCGCCGGCGCCGGGCCCGGAGCGGCCGCTGGTGTTGCCCAAGCCGAGTGTCATCACACTTGAGAATGGGCTTACGGTTTATGTGGTGGAGCGGCACGAATTGCCCATCGTTGCGGTGGCGGTGCAAGCGCTGGCGGGTGGCGCGGCGAATCCATCGGACCGACCGGGTCTTGCGGGCATTACCGCATCGTTGCTGACGGAAGGGACCGACAAACGATCGGCGGAGCAGATTGCGAACGAAGCTTCATTGCTGGGTACCGATCTTTCATCGAGCAGCAATACTGACGGGGCTTCGCTGCGGATGTCGCTTTTGTCGAAACATGTGGGGCGCGGCCTGGAGTTAGTGGCGGATTCGCTGGAGCATCCGTCGTTTCCGTCGACAGACCTGGAGCGGATTCGCGCCAGCCGCTTGACGGCGCTGGTGCAGCAGCAGGACAACCCGGTGCAGCTTGCGCTGCGGGCGGGCGCGCTGAATTTGTTCGGCCCGACGAACCCTTACGGGTACGATGCGCTGGGCACGGCAGCCTCGCTGCATGCCATTACGCGGGATGAGATTGCGGCCTTCCACGCGAGCCATTATGGGCCGAAGGGCACGCTGCTGGAGCTCACGGGTGACGTGACGCC
>Ga0302274_10003371_pt1 | contig 14229 bp, 12 predicted proteins | sample III_Bog_N2_1_FD_198755 | JGI IMG/M metagenome (GOLD analysis project Ga0302274, IMG submission 198755) | Peat permafrost microbial communities from Stordalen Mire near Abisko, Sweden - III_Bog_N2_1 | ecosystem: Environmental > Terrestrial > Soil > Wetlands > Peat | place: Sweden: Abisko...
GTTCGCCATCGGCGAACCGGCCGTGGAGCACCTATCTCCCGCTCATCACCCATGACGACATCGTCGTCCTCAAACCAGCAGTCATGCCAGAGGGGAACTCGGGACGCTTACGGCGGAGCCTGCAAAGTTTGGCGTATTCAGCTTTTCGGAGCTCACACTAACTCTTCCGGCCAATCTCGTGGCCAGCGCTCCGCGACACAGAGTGGCCGCGCATAGTGGGGTGCGCGCGTTGTGCGCTTCATCCATGATCACGAGGGGCCTACGCAGTCTTAGCACGTTCGCAAGGCTGTACGCGATCACTCCCTCGTCAGTGGTCTCAAGTTTAGAGAGCTGCAACTCGGATAACCCGGAAAAGTGGTGCTGCAAAGCCCCGTTCGTCTCATAAACATGACGCCCATCAGTATTGCTGACTCGCAAGGCAGCCAGTGTTGCCACTATCACGGTTGTTGCGCCGTCTAGCATCGCCCGCGTTACCCGCAAGGCTTCCTCTATCGTCAACACCTCCACATTGCCGCCAAAGTCGCTCTCAAGGGCCTGACGGTATGGGTGGGACTTGTCCCTAAGTGCCTTGATTGTTTGGTCCACGATAGCACTCGTGGGCGCAAGCCAAAGGACAACGCATTGTTCTGCTTGCAAAAACTCGCCTGCCACAACACCAACGCTGTAAGCGGCCAGAATTGTCTTGCCCCCTCCGGTGGGGACTCGCAGACACACGTATGGCAGATCGGGCAGACCGGACACCTCACGATACTTGACGGCCAACTCCGGACGCTTGTTGAATGCGGCTTTTGCACCAATGATCGCGGCCTCATGCAGGTACTCGCGCAAGACGCTCAGGCAATCCTCCTGGTAGTTTTTCAGCTGCAGAGCCATCAGCTCACCTTGATCTCATAAGGAATCTGTTTGAATGTGATCCGCTCACGCTTCAACCTGTCACTTCCAAGCCGGCATCCTTCGCCGAAGATGACCCGCGGGCCGTCATGCTTCGGCAAATCCCGCAGAACCGCACTCGTGAGAATGTTTCCGGCATCCGTGCGCTTGTCGCCGAGGATGCCGTTGAATAGGAGGTAAAGTGCAACTCCGTTGTGGGTTCCTATAAGTGGCGATCGCTTTCCGTTTGGGAGCTTTGTGAGAGGCTCGCCCGTCTCCGTAAAGAAAACGTGTTGTGCGAGATCTGAGAAACCAACCTCTGAGACAACGCGCCCCGACTGATCGAAAAGCGGATGGCCAAGGACACAAAAACGATAGCCACCCCCTAGGCCGAGCACCAACTCTTTCTTCTCTCCAGTGTTTGGAACGTAATAGTCACACGATGACACCGAGTACGAAGCTCCAATATTTTCCGAAGACTTGCGTGCATTATGCAGAAAATGGCAATCTCGGAGATCCCCTTTGGTCGGCGTCATCGTCGGATAATCGTCAGTCGCGTAAAGCCTGTCTGGTGAAACGATTCGCGGATGACTAGTTTTGGTAAACTTGAGCGGCAGGTCAGGACTGGAAGTACCTAGTGTGAAGTCGATTTGGTACTTTGCTTTACGGCTCATAAGAAGGAATCGCGATTCAACGCTGTTGATCCCATTGGCCTGCAGGACGGCCAGAGTGGTCGTTTCTCCTGTACCGGGTATCCCTGATTGCCCTGAACACAGTGAGCCGAGCCTGGAACACGTCCCCAACGACCATCATATGGTTGATAATCATCCACATGATGGTTGATTATCTGCAGGCGGTGCTCGGAACGAAGTTGTTCCGGCATGGTCGGCGTTAATTTGGGTTTGGCAGTTTTGCGAGGCTCTGGGCCAAATGCTGCAATACCTCATGGATTTCCGTCCGTGGCACCAGTCGCGTCAACCTCTCGTCTTCCTTGACAAAAGTTGCCTCACCATACAAGGCGGTCCCCACTTCGGGAAGTTCGAGTAATTCGGCGCAACTAGTATGAATGCGAAACTGCCCCTTTGACGATTCGACAAAGAAATTCACGCGACGCTTGGACCGGTCGAACACGAGAAGTACATACGGCTCCAATTCGGTCATGTATGCCTGTTGATAGGGTTGCAGTCTCAGTGGTGTCAGATTGTGATTAGCCCCGGCATCAGCGAGTTCCAAATTGAGAGTGTAACTGAACAACTCAGCGTGATACCCATTCATCTGCCTCTTTTTGAGCAGATATAACTCCTCAACGTTCCATCCTCGTCGTATCTCTTGCTGCCCACAGTAGTCGATGGCTTCCGGATGCCTGATGATGGCGGTGCGCCATGGTTCCAAACTGGCGGCGCTTGCGATGATTTGCTCCAACTGCGGCTCGATGTCTGCGTTTGCGTCGATTCGGTCCCACAAATCCTTGAGGAATTGCCTCGTCCCTCTTGTGCCGTCGCGAAGAAATCGCTTCCAACTATCCCAACTTCTCTGTGAATCAGTGAGGAAGGAGTAGTTGCTGCCGCTGGAGGGAAGATAGTCACCAACGGTGAGTAATGCTCTCTTCCACAAGTGGCCTTTGGTGTGCGCCAGACCGGAAGGTGTAAAACAAATCTGCGCCTTCGAGAAATACCCATCAAATGCCGCTTGCAGTTTTGCGTGCTCAGTATCGTCCCATTTCGTCGGGATCTTCTCGGTCTGCGCGAAGACTCCGCAGAAGTCCAGGAGAAACTCGATCTGCCCGGAAAAGTATCCGTGCTCCTCCGCTCGATCGATGCGTTCTCTCCAACCGGGATCGGCGAGAATCAGGCCAGCCTTCAGTGCCTCCTCGCGAACTTGCTGGGGGCTAAAACCGATCTGCCCAACGTCCGTGTCCGAAAGTCGCTCAAGTATGTCGGCACTGTGAGGCAGAAGTTTGTGCAGTCCAGCAAGGCTGCGCCCGTACTCCTCTGGCCTCTCAATCTCACTGTTCGTGGCGAGGTTGCGTACCACCCGCATCCACTCGTTCAGCCTTGCCGGCTCCACATTGTCTCCATGGTGGCGAAGGTAGAGAACGAATGCCGCAAACTGGACCAACTGCGCGTAATCAATCGCAGCGGGTTCCCGAATCGCTTTCTGGAAAAACGAAACTTCATCAAAATATTGATGGCTTGGCAGCACTGGAACCAGTTTGCCGCGACCGCGGCTCCATGCTTCCAAAAGGTGGATGAGGTTGTTTGTGAAATCGCGGGTGAGCCAGCCGTTATCGTGGAACAGTGCAAACGTTCCGACAAGTTGCCTTTCTCTCAGCATCGTCGTGTCTTGGCTGAAGCGGGGGCTTGTGGACTCCAGACTTACACGCGCCAGGGCCAAGAGCAGATTCATGACCAGGTCATCGAAGGTGTTGGTTTGTGGGCTCTTGTGGGCCCAGAAAAAATCAGTCCACTGTGTGTCTATACGTCTTTCGATGAATTCCGCGACGCTCACTTCTGCATCGCCCAATTTTCGCTTCTCGTTGGGAAACAACCCTTTCAGGAGTTCCTCGAAACGTGCTTTAAACGTTTCGAAGGAGGTTAATGGCTTTCCTCGTGCGTTCATCTTGATATAGAGATCATCTGTCAGGCCGAAATGCTCTAGCGGCAGAAGTTCGAAGGTGATCGCGGGACGTTCATCATCCAGTAAGCGGCTAAAAAGATCGCTCCTCGATTTGAAGACTCCGTGAATTGCATCCAGCATTACCAGTACCGATTGAATAGTCGGATCGAGACGCCAGTACAGGAAGAACCAAGATTGATCTTCTATAAGCTTTCTGACCGATTGCACCTCGTCCGGTGTCGTATGAGGAGTGTAGCGGACCAGTTGATCGAAAAACTCCGTGCTGCTCGGCCGCACTCCATAGGTAAACCGAGAATGCTTTCCATCCCACAGCATGCTTTCGAATTCGGAATGCTGCCCGTCACGCCACGCCATGTACCAGTGGAGGAGGAAAAGCGTGGTCAGGCGTTGCTGCCCATCGAGTGGAAGAAAGCTGCCTGACTTTCCACCTTCCATGCTCCCGTAAACGAAATCTAGGTTCAGGGGCAACGTAGGGTGCCCTGGCGGGAGGTCTAAAGCTCCGTGGAGCGCTTTCAGAAAATCATCGCGGATGTCCTTTTCTGTTTCGCGACCTTGTGCGTAATCCCGCTGAATAAGCGGTACCTCGATTCTTGGATACTTGAGCAAGAGTTGAGAAAAGGTGATGGGTTGATTGAAATCAGTCATGAGCCCACCCGCTGTTGAGGAATGCGAAGAGAGTGTCGATCATCACCTGCCTGTATCCGTCTCTGTCCTTCTGCGTCCAGAACATGATGTGGTCGACTTGCGGGTTATAACACTTCAAGAACACGTTTCGCGTGCACAACGGCACGAACACACCGTCCTGGTCAAGAGACAAGATGCGCTGCCGCTTCACCGCAAACACGGCGTTTCCATAACTTCGGTTTGTTGCGTAGTCGAGAAGTACCAAATTGGAGATGCCGTTGTCGGCACCGTCTTCTCCGTCTTCCTGGAAGTGACGGAGGACTTTCTCATACACGGGGTCAAAGGCGGAGTCGGTTGCCTCCTTAGATGGTAGGCTGATGAATGCCTGGATGTCCGCCCGGAGTTCCAAAGCTTGATTCGCCGATTCTAGATAGCCCTCGCAACGTTTTAGCCATTCGATTTTGCCTCTTGGTGTGCCCGGTCGATCCGGGGCGACGGAACGCACGTGCTCGATGTCCCAATTTTCACTTTTGAAGCTCTCGAACTGGAAGCGCATATTGGATTGCTCGTTCCCGAGCAGTGTCGCCAGGTTGAAAAGAAGTAAGATGCGGCGAATTCTTTCCGAGCCGGGACGATACTCCAGCGCGTCGAGTTGATCCGCAATCCATTCCTTGGTTAGCGGCACCGGTTCAGCCGTCCAGAATGTGTACTGAAATATCTTCGATCTTAGGTTCTTCTTGAACTGGTGCTTCGTATTGGCAGCTGCCAAGTTGCGCAGCGCGTTTACATCCTCCCCCGCCCAGATCAGGTAGCCTATGAGATGGTAAAGACGGCGATCCGCGAACCACTCCTCTAAGAGCATGAATGTTCTCTTGATCGCAAGCCACTCCCCATCGAGGTCGGCACCTTTGAGGGTGAGCCTCTGGCTGAAGTGATGGAAGGTGGAGTACTCGTCGGTGCCCGCCTTCATCCCATCCTGCTGAGCCACAAGGTCGAAAATGAAGTCGATTCGACTGCCACGCCTTCCCGTGTCGTTGGTGAGAAAACTCCAGAAATCCCCGCCCTGAAGGCTCTTCTCTAAGGCATCCCACTCGTGAGCAATTCGGAGTTGCAGTGGTTCCGGTGACCCGCCCTTGCCACGCTTGAGAAAGAGTGCGCGGATCAGTTCGCCATTGGTGAGGGGAATCTTCCCGACATTCAGGCGAGTGAAGGCCGCCACGGCATTTTCCTCGGGTGACAACTGAAACCAGATGATCTTGGTCTTGTTCAGGAAGCCATCCTTGATGGCTTCGACCTCGCTCTCTCTTTCTTCGAACCAGTCCGAAATCGTCTTTATCGCTTGGGCGATGTGGAAGAAGTCGATGTTCGATGCTGCCCCTTCCGGCGTCGGGCTCTCAAGAAAGCCTTGTAGATCGGACCGCGTCTCGTATTGAAGCCGGTAGAGTTTTTGCTGATAGCGGACCGCGAGGCGATCGTTGAAATGTCGGAGGATCAGGAGAAGGGTCGTCAAGCGTTGCTGACCGTCCACGACCTCGTAGGCTCCGTCAGCGTTCGGGCGCAGCACGAGTGGCTGCAGGCAGTAGAACTCTTCCGGCTGCGGATTCTCCCGCTTGGTGAACTCCCGAATGTCGTCCAGCAGTTGTGTGACCTGTGTGGGCGTCCAACGGTAGCCGCGCTGGTAGGCCGGAATGTAGTAGCGAAAAGGATCGTCGGACCCGTCGACGCGGAGGTCATAGATCGTCTTCAAACAGAGAGAATCGGTCATATCGATCATGTTTTGCCAGCCAGCAGCCTCCGTGTTCAAAGAACATTCCCCTATTTACCCGACAGTCCGAACCGGAAGCGACAGCTAGTCGGCGCTTTCGTCTATGACGGGAACTACAGGAGCAACGATTAGCACAAGTTCGCTCGCACTTAGTGCTTTTTCCTTTGGCCACTGTTGATGCGGATTCTTTGGCCGCCAGGGCTTGCTCCATAGTGCTTCAGCCACTCTTGAGATTACACCCCACTGTTGATCGACCGTTTCCTCGGCGCGCGCGAGCAGTTGCTCGTGCTTTTCATTGCGGATTTTGGAATCAGGATTATGCGCTTCTAAGAGTTGCTTGATTCGGCCGTCATCACCTGCGCAAGCACCTTTTATCTCTTGAAGAATCCTGCGATGCGCGATTCCTCCAGCAAAGAGCGCTGTGACCACTTTATCAACGTCTGCAGCAGGAACTGCAACGCCATCTGTAGCGCCCCTGAACCAGGCCCGTCCTTGAGCGAAATTGTCTATGTAGATGCCCTTCGGGCTAATTGGAAGACCCTGGTCACACGCGATGACTATATGAGCCGATTCGTGGTATCCCGCTGCTCTGCAATGTTCGTCGCCGGCATCGATCGCCATCGGAATTTTCCATTTCCTGTCGTAATGACCTTCGGGCGGGGCGTGAATATTATCACGTGTCCACCCGTATAAACTTTACGTCAAAGCGCCGCTGAAGGGCTTAGTATTGCGAAATCGGCCAGTGTCCTGGAAATGAAGGTCCGGCGAATGGTGCGTGGCAACCTGAGACACTGATGACCTTATTTTCAAGAGTTCATTTGGTGGGTTCGGAGCCTCCATTCATGTCAATATAGTTCCATTATTGAATGATATTGACATAGCTTTAGAAAGAAGAGATTGCAAGTATTCCGTTTATGTACAATGTGTTACGCGGGCATAACCAAGATTCTTTCGACACCGTCGCAAAAATTCGCCAGACACCGTCTGGCGAATCTGCCGGCGGTAATTTTGCAGACGGTGTCTGAAAAATCCGCTATATGGATCAACCCATTCCAAGGCCGTGTCCAAGGGATACAGGCTGATTGATTTCAAGAGCCGAAGTCTTTGATACATCGGCTGCAAGCTGCGGGCTGAGTTTGGCCACGTCGTCGGTGAAAAGCATGGCCTCGTGGCTGGCGCGGGAGATTGAGACGTAGCCAAAGCGAGAATTGAGCAGGTCCGGGTGGACGCCAGTATCGGCGTTCACGAGGACGCGCTCCGCGGTCAGTCCCTGGGAACTGTGGCTGGTGACAGCGTAGCCGTGGTCGAAGTGGCGGTGCTCTCTGGCGTCGAACTCAACCTGCCGATTATTGTCGAGGCGGGCTGAAATACGGCCATCAGGCGCTATGGACTCGATGGCGGCAAGATCGCGATTGGCGACGCCGAGCGACTTGTCGGGCGCTGTGAACTGGATGCGGTCACCAACGGAAAACTCGCGGTCGATTTCGCGGTAGACACTGACGCCAGTCAGACGACGCGGATCATAGGTAGCCAATTCGCCGGAAGATTTCTCGACAGCGAGTATGTTGGCCGCGGGGTTTATCCCGATGACCGTTCCATAGGTTCCGGCTTCGATTCCGGCCATTTTGCTGCCGCGTGCGTAGCGAATGACATCGTTCACCTCGAAGTGACTGGCCCAAGAGCGATCGGCGCCGGTCATGTCCTGGCGCTGAACGAGTACACGGAAGGTGTGGTCCCCAGGTGCGAGGGTTCCATTGGCCTTCAATTCCTGACGCACGGCTACGTTCAACTCGCGGCGGGATGCGTTGTCTGGCGAGACGATCAGGGTCTTTTCGGGTGACTCGACATAGCTCATGGCAATGGCGCGGATACGCTCTTCGGTGCCGGGGATTTCCTTCACGCGGCCCTGTTTCTGGAGCGATTCAAGGGCAGTGGATACCTGGCCGCTGGCCAGCAATTCGACGACGGATTTCAGCGCCGGGTCTTTCTGGCGAACGATCTCGTCGAGCTTGGCCGTGCGCATTCCGGCCGCCTGCAACTGCTCGAAGGGGCGGCCAGCTTCTACCCCCTGATGCTGGCGCGTGTCGCCGATCAGGAGCACACGGTCGTTCGGGCCGAGACGCGCAAGGAACTCGCGCATCTGGTTAGTGCTGGCGAGGCTCGATTCATCGACAAAGTAGAAGTGCTTCTGTCCGGGGACTGCCGGTTGTGTGGTGCGTGCAAGGAACCCTTGCAGGGTTCCTGACTCAATGCCCGCCTCGCCAAGTTGACGGGCGGCGCGGGAGGTCGGGGCGAAGCCTTCGACCTGGTAGCCCTGCGATTCGGCGGCGCTTCGGATCACGGAAAGTGTAGTCGTTTTGCCCGTGCCGGCCAAACCCTGGATACCCTGAATGCGGTCGGGGGAGCTGAGTACATCCTCAACCACACTCTTCTGAGCGCGGTTGAGATGAGAATGTTGATCGGCAGCGCCAATGGCTTGTTGGCGCGACAAAGTTGGCTCGACCTGGTGCTGTCCCTCGCGCACGCGACGGACGATCTCGCGCTCTGCCTCGATGGTTCTGGCAGTGGTGAACTGACGGGCAGGTACGCTCTGCGAACGCTCGACAATCTGAAATTCACCGGAAGTCAAGCGTGCATCAAGGTTGCCGCGAACCTGGGCAAATGTTACCTCTCCCATGCCGCGGCGGAGACCATCGCGAATCAATGTTCGTTCATCGACAACTGCCTCGCGCTCGAAGTTCTTGTCGCGGGAAAAGGTGAGAGACTCGCGAACGCGGTCAAAGGAGTTGACCGGCTTCTCCTGATGCTGAAGCCGGTCGCGCGCGGCACGGACGACGGCTTCGGCCTGGTGTCCAAAATCCGCAGCAAGCTTGCGATGTGCAGCCATGACATCGGCTGGCGAATGAATCTCCTTGCGGTCGCGTGTAGAGTGCGCGGCGATTTCGGCGGCCTCTTTTCCGGTGCGGCCTGTGCGCTCCAGGTACTCCCGAATCTGCTGGCTGCGCGGGCTGGATGCGTCGAGGTACTCCTGCGTGTAGCCTTTGATTTCTGGCGCGCCGCTGCGGCCAACGGCGATCTCGTAACCGAGTTGGCGAAGCCGGTAAGTCAACTCTGATTGATACACGGCGGTCGCAAATTGCTGCGATGCGAAGAGGCTCTGCGGCTGGATGGCGCGGGATTGGCCGTTGTCGCGCTCGGTGACATTGAAGACGACGGCGTGTGTGTGGAGTTGCGGCGCAACGTAACCATCTACCGGGCGAGCGGTGTCGTGCTCGAATTTGGCAACGATGAATTTGGCCGTGGTCTCGGGGGCATGGTTCCCGCCGATTCGGGCCTGGGTGTACATTTCAAGCTGTTCCAGCGCCGTGCGAACGCTCTCGCGGTGCGCCACGCGCACATTCTCATCACCACCAACGAGCGCGGTTAGCGAGATGGATTTGGGTGCGGAAAATGTCGCATCCCAACCGGCGCGATGCTCCATGGTTTTGACGGTTTTTCCGTCTGCATCCTGATATTCATAGGAGGCCCGCTGGCGAACAAGCTGCTCGCCAGTGGCCGGATGCTGCCCCTGGCTGAGCCTGGCAAAGTCCTCGGCGGAGACCGCTCCAGCAACGCCGAACCGCCCGGCCAGCCGGCCTTGCCATTCGCCGGCAATGACCCCGCGCTGGGACCAATAGTTCTGTTCCCTGGCGGTGAACTCCTTTGCGTGGTAGCTCTGCGCTTGCCCTGCGGAAAGCGGTTTGGAAATGGTCAGCATGTCCGTCTACTCCAATTGATATCCGGCAGATTGGACCTCATGCTCAGGGAACTGAAGATTACCCTGCATTTCTTCCGGCTCTGCTGGGAGCGGCGTGCTTGGCGCGATCAGATCGTCCATTTGTCGCTCATCGAAGCCGGGGCTTTTCTCTTCGAGCGCAATGAACGGAAATGAGAATCGCGCAACGTGATTGCCGTACTTGAGAAAGCCCCGCAGGTCGTCGAGTCCGGAGACCTCAGAGGGCAGGACAAGCGGCTCGGTCTGGCGATCGAGCGCGAAGTTCTTGCCTGCGCGTGAACCGTCATAATGGGTTTCACGCAGCCGCTCGATCTCGACTTCGCCGATGGCTTCGCTGACCCATTTCGCGGCGCGCGGCTCAGTTGTGCGAAGGAAGATCTTGGTGGCAGGCTGCGAGAGCATAGCCTCGGAATCCTCGCCGTACCGGGCTTCCATCTGGCTGCGTCCTTGAAAGCCCAGAATCACCGGGTTTTGCGATTTGCGGTTCTCAGTGATGGCCGTGTGGAGTTGTGGCAGCCGTTGCAGACTGGCGAGTTCGTCGATAACGAACCAGACAGGTTTCTGGTCTGGCATTGGTTCGTTTAAGAGTCGCAACACAAGTGTGTCGATCCATAGACTGATGAGCGGGCGAAGCGCCTCGCGCATCGTCGGACGCGAAGTGATGAATATCCAGCCACGCCGCGTTTCCGCCCAGTTGGTAGCCGTCCAGACGGAGGTCGTCTCGCTCTCTTTGGGCAGCAGCCGGAAGCTGTCCGCACTCATATTGAGCGAGCCGAGTACGCCGGTTCGTTGCTGCGGTGCCTTCGGATCGATCAGCATCCAATACTCGGTTCCCTTGACGCGGCGGTCGATCTCGGCGGGATCGGACATCCACTTGATCAGATCCTCCGGCGTCGGCAGATAGCTGAGCAGATGAGCAAATATCTTCTGCGGCGCTTCGACGAAAAAACGGTTGGTTACTCCTTCGGGCTGATAGAGCGAAACGGCCAGGGCCTTTGCCTCTGCCTTGCGACGCAGTTCCATTGACGGATTCCAGTACGGCATCCGGGCGTCAAGTGGATTGAGGACGATGTCGCCGCGATGCTCGTCATAGAACTGCTTCACGAACTCGCACGCAGGGTCATAGACGATGGCGCTGTCGCCGCGTGCATCGACCTGGTAGAGCATCTGGCGAATAATGCTCGACTTGCCTGAACCGGTGTCGCCTACGATGAGGAAATGCTTGTTCTCCGCATCGCGCGGGATGCGTAACGGGAGCTTGAAATCATCGGTCTTGATGCCAATGCCATTGCCCGACACGGCCGCAGTGAACTCTTTCGCATTCACGAGCACGGGCCCTTTGAGACGGCGTCCGTAGCGCAGTTGCTTGATGCGGCCGATGTCCTTGTGGATCGAGAATGGAAGTTGCAGGACGAACGCAGCGAGTCCAAACAGGAACTGCATCTTGAAGAGGTTGTAAAGCGAAACATCTCCGTAGACCCAGTGCGCTATCCAGGCATGAATTACCTTGTTCTGATAGTTCCGCGGAGCCTCGCGCATGAGGAAGTAAGTGCCATGAATTGCGGCTTCCGGAGTTAGCGTCAATGGCAGCGGCTTGCCGCCAAACTGCGGTGTAGAACCTGGATGCACATCCGCTTCGAGCGCGGCGCGGCCCGGCGATTCTCCGTCTGAAACATACAGCATCTCGTATTTGCTGGCTGAATGCGCAATGCCCGCCGTCACGCTGCGCAGGTAGTAGGGCAGGTAGTAGCGTTGAAGCGGCTGCAGGCCAAATTGAAAACGCAGGTAGACGAAGAATCCTGTCGCGACGATGGCAAGAAAGAGCGCTCCGAGAGTGTAGAGATAGCCGCGTGGAGGCCAGATTATGGACTCTCTGCGACCCCATTGTTGAACGGTTGGCATGGCTATTTCTCCCTGTTTTGACTGCGCTTGGCGAGGAGTTCCTGAGCCTGGGCGGCCTTAGTTGTTTGCACTTGGCGAAAGAGAATGTTGAGCTGATCCTGGGCCATCTTGTCGCCGCGCAGCAGCGGCTCAAGCGTTTTCATCAAGAGCATCTGGATGCCGACAAGTTCGGTGAAGATGTGCATCTCCATCGCTGCCGAGCCTTGGGCTCCAAGGTTGTGTAAGAGCGCCTCGCGTGCCCAATCGGCAATTGTCGTTCCCTTCGACCATGCGAGGGATTCAAGCGCCGCGAACTCGGTATCAGTGAATCGCGCCGATAGTATCCGGTTCCGGGCGAGTGGCCGTTTGGAACCATTCACCAAGGGCTTGAGAAGGGTTGGAGTCTCCATTGTTCAACCTCAATTCTGGAAAGTGTTAACGAACGTAAACGCCGTATACAGGGAATTGCGTAAGTGCTTCATCGCCCGAGCGTTGACGTTTGTATACGGGCGTCTACGAACGTCTACCTTTCAGGGGTGGAGTGTCGAGATACACCCGGTGCGCAGCACCGAACGGGCATTTCACGGCTGCAACGCTAACTGCGAGAGCGCGATTCACTGGCGGTCTCCACCACTCTTGCTGGCTTTGCAGGCTGCACCTCTGGCTCTACACCCGCGCCATTCTGCGGGGCACGGCGAATACGAAGGCTCTGAGTAGCACGAGCGGCTTCCGGAGTCCGAAGGAACTCCTGAAAGTCGCGGTCCTTGGCGAAGACGTAAGCCAGCGCCTTGTCCACGACTTCATCGGCGGAGGCGTGGAGAAAGGCTGCATACTGGTCGATCTGCTCGGCGGTTGTTTCGTCGAGGCGTATCGTCGCGGTAATCTGTCGGGTTTGAACGATCTCAAGCAACGGCATTTCGGGGCTCCTTTCTGTGAGTGATGCGGGGTTGGGTTGTGGTTTGAATCTCCGTCGTAACAGCCAACAGAATCTCAACTGCATATATGCGGCAATCGTGCGAGGAAAACTCGAATCGGCGGCGGACTTCAAGCATGGTGAGAACATCCGCAATCGACAAGCCTTCGGCTAGCCACTGGCGAACCGAAGCGGTATCGGCAATCAGGCGCCCACGAGAAGCGGATTCGCCTCGCAATGCCTGCGGTCTGCGAACAGCTGTCAGCATGGTTTGCCTCCCACAATCTCCTGGCTTCCAGTCTGGAAGACTTGCTCCATTTGGAACGCCTGCGCGGTCCGGTCGTATCCATTCAATTTCAGAACTTCGCGGATCACTCGACGGCCAGGTTGGCGCTCAACATGGACGACGTAATCGACGGCTTCTCCGATCTCAGCTTCAATGTCCTCGAAGGTGGCCTGAGAGTGGCTGCGCAGTACGAGGTTTGCAAAGCGGCGTAGCGCCTTTGCAGCCGAGTTGGCATGGATGGTTGCGAGCGAGCCGGCGTGGCCAGTGTTGAAGGAATCGAGCAGCGTGCGCGCCTCGATTCCGCGTACCTCGCCAAGGATGATGCGGTCAGGTCGCCAGCGGAGAGCCGCTTTCAATAAGTCGTCGAAAGTGACGGCATTCCGATACGTGTCGGTCTGGCATTCGACAGCCATGATGTTCGGCTTTTCGATGCGCAGCTCCGCGGTATCCTCAATCACAACGATGCGCTCATGGTCTGGAATTGACTGGCCGAGGATGTTGAGCAAAGTGGTTTTCCCGGTCCCGGTTCCGCCGCTGATCAGGATGGTCTGGCCGCGCTCGATCTGGGCGGCCAGGAATTCCGCAAGCGGGCGTGTAAGCGTCCCGCGAGCAATCAGGTCTTCGACCGTGAAATGGCGGCTGGTGAATTTGCGGATGACCATTGCTGGAGCGGGCCGAACCACTGGGGGAATTACCGCTGCCAAGCGGCTCCCATCCGGAAGTTGGGCATTGAGCAGGGGGTTGTCTTCGTCGAGCTTTTTGCCGAGCCTGTTGGCAACTACTTCGAGACCCGTGCGCAGCCGAGCCGGGTCGAACTGAATACTCGCGTCGTTACGGAGAATGCCGTCGCGCTCGTACCACCATGTCGAGTCGGGATTGCCCATGATCTCGCTGACGCTCTCGTCAAGCAAGAGCGGCTCGATGGGGCGAAGGAACGGAAGGATTAACTCGAAGCTCATGGGCACCTCAGTATGACGGAAGCCCACCGTCAAGATGGGCTTCCGAAACGGGTGAGGAAGGGCCTATGCGGCCTCTTCCTCCGGGTTGATCTCCTCGGGCTCCTGCTCTTCCGGGCTGACTTTCTCGGCCCGGTCGAGCTTCAGGATTGAAGACACGCGCACTTCCCATACGCGCTGTTTGGCGTTGGTCTTCTTGTTCGTCTGTTCGCGGCTACGCAGCTCGCCTTCGACGGACAGATGAGCGCCCTTCGTAAGCGTCTTGGCGTACTCGGCCAGCCGGCCCCAGACGACGCAGCGATGCCACTCGGTATGGCTGTTGTATTCGCCGGTCTTCTTGTCCTTGTAGCTGGACTTGGTGGCAAGCGAGAGCACGGTGAAGCTGGCGTTGTTGGCGGTACGGGTGATGGCGTCGTTGCCGAGGAACCCGATGAGCGTAATGCGATTCTGATACATGGTGAGTCTCCGTTGTTTGAATTCCCGGATTGGCCGGGTCACCCCTTGGCGAAGCCCGAGCGAGAG
>Ga0302274_10003408_pt1 | contig 14161 bp, 13 predicted proteins | sample III_Bog_N2_1_FD_198755 | JGI IMG/M metagenome (GOLD analysis project Ga0302274, IMG submission 198755) | Peat permafrost microbial communities from Stordalen Mire near Abisko, Sweden - III_Bog_N2_1 | ecosystem: Environmental > Terrestrial > Soil > Wetlands > Peat | place: Sweden: Abisko...
GGTTATTGCCCAGTGAACGCCCCGTCAGTGCTCGCAAGGTGAAGAATCAGGTGAAACTTTGGGTGAAGGCTTTCGCCAGTGAAGACAGACAACGAACATACCGCCCAAAGCAAACAAGCCGAACGAGCTCGGTTCGGGAACAGGTGATGTGGAAAACGCGATATTGCCCAAGGAAACATTAACACCTGAGGAGTATCCGCCGTACAAAGCCGTGAATTCCAACAATTGATCAGCCCGTCCAGCATAAGGTGAGACGTTTCCAGCAAAAATACCGTAGGAGCCGCCAACGGTGCCGATTTGCGATACCGAAATAGGCAGTCCATCAATAGTGATCTGCCAACCGGCCTCGTATGGAAAACTAGCAGTAAACACAATTGATTCCGCTGTCGATGGAATCATAGCTGTTTGGGCAATTGAGGCCGTCGCATTTGGTGCGCCACCATCTCCGCCGTTATTTCCCGACTGCAAAAAAACCGTGTAATTATCCCCAGGAATGAGACCGATAGCAGGGTTGTTGGCATCAATGATCGCTATGTTTACCGAGCCTATGGCCCCAGCGTCATATAACACAGACGTCTGCTGACTGTTTCCGTAATAGGCCGTCCACCCAGGAATTGCGTCAGCAATTGGTACAAAGGATCCCTGCGGGGTTCCATCAGGAATATTTGCAGAATTGAAGTCTAAATTCACGAAGCCCTGAGCACATCCAAACCGAATCCATGTTATCAATGCAATAATTGTGACAATCTTAGTTTTCATATTATGTTTATCTGGTTACAAACGGATCTCCTAGCACCTGCAACACATCTACATTTCTAGAATTCCAAGCGCAAATCGCCAAGTTTTTTTCTGATGCCCATAACCCGAAGTAAATGGCTGTATTATTTGCTTCAGTATTGTACGGCTCATCTGTATTCGAAACCCCGCCAACGGGGGTAGATGAGTAACTTGTACCTCCAAAAGAGTTGGCGCTAAACCATTTTATAAAGTTCCCCTGCCCATAGGCCAAACGCTGCCCGTTGAACGATTCAACAGTGGCAATAATCCACCACCCGCTGTTGCCCGACCATTGCAAAATGTTTTTATTGGTTGGATAATCCCCGGTCAAGCTAGGACTATTTCGTCCCCAACTCAAATATCCAGCTACGTTGACGCCATTTGTAATGTGACCAACCAAAGTCCCGTTATCGTAATAATTTGAATAAGTCACAGATGCTGTTGAAACCCCGGCCTGAACAACACCATTGCTTGCGTCCAGGCCGGGTGTCTCGAGAGGATAAACGTTCCTAGTGTCATCAAAATAGTAATTGGTGTTTGCATATTGACCGACGCTGGCGCTAATAACAACGCGTCCGGGTGAATAGTTTGTGCCAAAATGATGAAAGGGTCAGTCCTATAATCGTGACATTTTTGTTTTTCAACCATATTCCACTCCCGTGTCCAAGAACAGTCGCTTCAACCTCGCCAATTTTCTGAAAAAGTCGGGCGTAGGTCGGAATCGGACTAGTTAATCGCAGAAAGTTGTTCTTTGGTACGCTGTGCTGCACCTCTTAAAACAGTCCCTACTGATGCATTTGGGAATTGACCCCAATGACCTGCATGTGATATTTTTTATTACATGCCCGCCTGCGTCAAATTCAATTGCCTCCTTCTCTGGCATCAAACATTTCAGGCGCAGTATTTTATGCATCGCATTCGTTTTCTTAAAAGGCATTGTTTTGCCCTCACTTTGGCCTTGGGGTTGATCCTGCCCAGCTTGAAAGCTGATGCGCAAACGGCTCCCAATTTTGGCCCGAACGTTTTTGTCTACAATCCTTCGATGTCCATGGCAACAATTCAGAGCAATCTAAATTATCTGTTCAACCTGCAGTCGGATGTGAATGCGAGCCAGTTCGACGCTAACCGTTACTGCATTCTTTTTCAACCCGGGACCTACAACGTTACCATCAACATGGGTTACTACATGCAGGTGCTGGGTTTGGGGCAATCGCCTAACGACGTCGCCATCAATGGGGAACTGCAATCCTACAATTTTGGCGGCCAGTCCACGGAGAATTTCTGGATGTCGGCCGAAAACCTGGCGGTGGCTCCCACTAACAACAGTACCATGACCTGGTCGGTGTCGCAGGGCACGTGGCTGCGCCGGATGCATGTCGCGGGATCCTTGAACCTGTCGGATGGAACTTACGCGAGCGGCGGTTTCATGGCCGACTCCCTGGTGGATTCCACGGTCAGTTCCATTTCGCAGCAACAATGGATTTCCCGAAACGATATCTGGGGAAACTGGTCCGGGTCAGTATGGAACATGGTGTTTGTGGGTGTTTCCAATCCGCCGGCGGGAACCTGGCCCGGAATTCCCTACACGGTCATCACCAACACACCTTTAGTCCGGGAAAAGCCCTATCTATATGTTGACAGCAACACCAATTATTTTGTCAGGGTACCCGGCCTCGAAACCAACAGCCTGGGCACCACATGGGAATACGGCCCGCCCCCCGGAGTTTCCGTGCCCATCGGCCAGTGTTATTTAGCCCATGCCGCGACGGACAACGCCGCCAGTATCAATGCCGCGCTGAATGCGGGGATGAATCTGATTTTGACCCCTGGAATATATCACCTGACTAACAGTATTCTTGTGACGCAGCCGGATACGATTGTCATGGGACTCGGATACCCGACGCTCATCCCAACCAACCGGCATCCCTCCATGGTGATCTCAGATGTGGATGGTGTGAAGGTCTCGGGGATTGTATTTGATGCCGGAACCACTGCATCACCTTCATTGTTGGAGGTGGGAGCGGCGACCAGTTCCGTGGATCATTCGGCCGACCCCATTTGTTTATACGATATTTGCAGCCGGGTGGGCGGGCAGTTTGTCGGGACAACCACGAATTGCGTGACGATCAATGCCAACAATGTCATCGGGGACAATCTCTGGTTGTGGCGGGCGGATCACGGGGCCGGTTCAACCCCGTACTGGACCGGCAATCCGAGCCAGAGCGGTTTGGTGGTGAATGGCAACTACGTCACCATGTACGGACTCTTCGTGGAGCATCATCAGAAGTATCAGACGGTGTGGAACGGCAATTGGGGACGAGTTTATTTTTACCAGTCCGAACTGCCGTATGACCCGCCTTCCCAAAGCGCCTGGTCCGAGGCCGCCGGCGTGAATGGTTACGCGTCTTACAAGGTCGCCAACACGGTCACCAGCCATCAGGCCTATGGTTTGGGCGTTTATGCGGTTTTCATCAACTCTGACAACATCAGTTGCTTCAATGCCATCGAGACCCCGACCAATCAGCAAGTGAATGTACACGACATGATGGATGTTTTTATCACTGGAAATACATCCGGTAGCGGGACGAGCCAGATTAATCACATTATCAACGGCATGGGCAGCACGGTTGGCCCTTCGTTTGGGACGGCCTATGCAAATGAGCTGTGGTTGGACCCGGTATTTTCCGCGAGCCCGGGTCTGGATCTTACCGGGACGAATATCGACGTTTCCTTCCCCAGCGAGTCATGGCATTCGTATCAACTGCAATATAAGAGCTCGGTGACGGATTCAGGCTGGGTAAATCTTGACGGTCCCGTTGGCGGTAACGATACGCTCCAAACGATCACCGTCCCGGTTTCCGCCAGCAACGAGTTCTATCGCATCCAAGCCAAATGATCGGCGGTCCAGTCCGTGAAAAGGGCGGGAAGAGATTTTGCCGGCCCGCGAGGGCAAAAATGATTTGAACATAGCTTAGCGTGCCAGCCTCGGCCAGGTGCGATGAATGATTACAGTTTTAACATACTGTAATATAATTTTTGACTTTGGGATTCGAATGGCGGATTTTAAACGGTTTCATCGAACTTTTGCAAAGTAATCATGCCCAAGACTTATTTTCTGGCATTGATCAAATTTTCCCGGAAATTTGATCGATCAGTCTGGTATCTCACGTTGATGCTGCTCGCATCAGTTTTCTGCAATCAAGTTCGGGCCCAGGTCGAGATTGTAAGCTGTGATGCACAGGTTCAGAGCCACAAGCGCGGTATCCCGGTCAATACCATGTCGGCCGCGGACTTTGAAGCAGTGGCACCGGGAGTGTCGTGGTTTTACGATTGGGGCGTAAACAATTGGTCCGTTCCAACCAATGTTTCGATGACTTATATCCCCATGGCGTGGAATGGTAATTCCGGTTTTCAAACCGCGCTGTCTTCTTATTTGGCGGCCGGAAACACGCCCTGGAGGATATTTGCGGTCAATGAGCCAAATCTTCTGGGTCAAGCATACATGACTCCGTCCAATTCAGCAGCCACCTTTGAACAAGTCCAGGCGATTTGTGCTCCGTACAATATTCCCGTGATCGCCCCGCACATGGCGATCGGTTCCGCAACCAGCCAAAGTATCACTGCGTATGACCCAATCCAGGGATCGAATGTTACGTACACTTCGCAGGAGCCTTTTCTTGACGCGTTTCTTTACTATTGTGGCACGAAACAGCCGGCGGGTATGGGGACGCACAGCTATGGCGGTTTCGGTGAGATAACCTACATAACGGGCCTGATGCGCACCGACTTTCCCACTCAAACGGTCTGGCTGACGGAGTTCAATGCGAGCGGTCCCGGCGGCAACACCAATGCGGCCACCGTGCTGGCCAATCTGATCCCGGCGGTTGATTATTGCGAGCGCACACCCTGGATTGAAGGCTACGCCTGGTTCATGTCGCGAATTAAAGGGGATACCAATGACAGCCTGCTCAGCAGCAGTTCCGGTGTCCTGACACCAGCGGGCCAAGCCTATGTCGAAATGCCGGTGCATGAGACGAATTTGTTTTATCGCATTCCGGGGCAGCTTCAGGCAGCGCGTTACGTCACCATGAACCAAATGAGCATTGCGCCGACGACTGACACCAACGGACTGGCGGACATGATTTCCGGGGAGGCCGGAGCAAGCCTTTATTATAATATCCAAGTGGACACCGCCGGAAGCCACCCCTTGAACTTTCGGGTTAGCGGCGCCACCGGTCAAATCAGCGTTTATGAAGGTTCCACGCTGTTGGGGACAGCCAGTGTTCCGACCGCCAGTTGGTGCACGGTATCAACCACGGTTGCCTTGCCGGCAGGCACGCAAACACTGGAGGTAGTCCTTTCGGCTACTGGTCAACATTTTAATTGGATGCAATTCCAGCCAGTCAACGGCCCGGTGGCCGTTCCAACCGGCGTGAACGCAACGGCGGGCAACGCACAGGTGTTTTTGAACTGGTCGCCGTCCGCCGGCGCTACGAGCTATAATGTGCAAAGCTCGATGACCAAAGGCGGTCCTTACACCACCATCGCGACTCCAACGACAACCAGCTACACAAACACGGGGTTGGCCAACGGCACTAACTATTACTATGTGGTGTCGGCGACGGATGGCATCAATTTGAGTTCAAATTCCATCGAAGTCGGAGCCACGCCAGTATTGTCACATGTCAATCTGGCTTTGAATCAGGCGACCACCGTGAGTTCATGGCAGGATAATGGCGGCTATTATCCCGGAAGTTATGCGGTGGACGGCAACTTAACGACACGTTGGGCTTCCGCCTGGAGCGATCCCCAATGGATTTATGTGGATTTGGGGGCAACTTACAACATCACAGAAGTGGAACTTTACTGGGAATCGGCTTACGCGACGAGTTTTCAAATCCAAGCATCTCCGGATGCCACAAACTGGAGCAATATCTACAGCACGACCTCAGGGCTTGGTGGGGTCCAAGATTTGACCGGGTTATCCGGCTCTGGTCGTTATGTGAGAATGTACGGGACGGCGCGCGGGACGGCTTATGGCTATTCGCTTTGGGAATTTCAAGTCTATGGAACACCCCTGGCAACCAATCAGCCACCCTTGCTGGCGGCAATCCCCAACCAAACCATTCTGGCCGGCGAGACACTGTTGGTGACCAACTTAGCGAGCGATCCCAATGTTCCGGCACTGCCCTTAACGTATGGTTTGCTCAATCCGCCAATCGGCGCATCCATCAATCCCAACAGCGGAGTTTTCAGCTGGCGACCGGCCATTGCGCAATCGCCCTCCACGCAGACAGTCAATGTGGTCGTCTCTGATAACAGTGTTCCACCGCTCAGCGCCACTCAAAGCTTTACGGTGACCGTTACGCGGCCGGTCACTCCTGCTCTCAACGGATCTATTACCAACCGCCAATTTGGGTTTTGGATCAATGGCGATATGGGACCCGATTATATCATCCAAACGTCAACAAATCTGACATCCTGGGTTCCACTGTTCACCAACAATTCTCCCTCATTGCCCTACTTTTGGGTGGATACAAACTCACCATCCTGCCCATTTCTCTTCTACCGGGTTTTATTGGCGCCCTAATCGCTTCAGCGGGTCGCGCTGCTGCCAAAAGTCGTGGTTGATGGCAACGCGCCAAGAGGACGAATCAGATCGTCAAGCGGCAATCCCCTCGTATCTGAATTCCATCATCATGCCGCTTACCATGTGATAAAGGTTGTGACAGTGGAACGCCCATCGCCCCGGATTATCGGCGTCGAAGGCAATCCGGACTCGGCCCATTGGCGTGACGAGGACCGTGTCGCGGACGGCCCCCTGGATGGTCCGGCCGTTGATCGCGATCACCTGGAATGCATGGCCGTGCAGGTGGAGCGGATGTGCCATCATCGAATGGTTGAACAGATCGATCTCCACGCGCTGTCCCTTGCGCAGCATCAGCGGCGGGACCTGCGGCCAGTACTCGCCGTTCAGCGCCCAGGCATAGGGCTTCATGCCGCCGCTCAGAGTGATGGTCCGGACTATATCCGCAGTGCGTGGCATCAGCGGGTCCGCTGCCGTGAGTCGGGACTCTAGCGAGTGGTCGACCGGCGGTGCAGGGTGCGCCATATCTGCTATCCGCGGAATGGGCGCGCCCGGCGTGGCGAGGACGATTCCCGTCTGCCGCCCCGTGCCTTCCAGCCGGAAGAGAATCGGAAACGTGCCGGCCTTTGGGAGATCGATCAGGATATCAAGGCGCTGGGCCATCGCGAGAGGAAACGTGCTGCCTGCCGTCGGCTGAACGCGGTGGCCGTCGGTCGCGACCACTTGACCGGCGAGTTCGCCGAGATCGATCCAAAACTGACTCGAGGACGCGCCGTTAATGATGCGGAGCCGGATTCGACCGCCGCGTTCAACCTGCACGATTTCCGGATCGGCAAGCGTGCGATCATTGGCAAGGAAGGCATCGTAATGAACATCGTTCAAATCCATCCCCATTCCGCCAGCGTGCGGCATGTCCATCCCCGGCATTCCGATATCGGGCGCATCGGCAGCCATGTTTGCCATGTTGGGCATGACGGGCATAGCAGCCATGCTTGATTCGGTCGACTGGGTAACGCTTTTACGACCCGGGAGCTCAGTCTCCCCTTGGATCAAGACGTGTGCTGCCTCCACACTCGTGCCGGTGAGTGATGCCAGGACCTCAACCGGCGCCCGGAAGGTGAAATCATGCAGCATGACAACGACTTCCTGCCGGTCTTCGTGAAGCTCAGCGTCATCGTGGACGATAAGCGGCGCGGTCATCAAGCGTTGTTCCTGCAAGCCGTGATGCGAGTGCATCCAGTACGTTCCAGGAATCGGAGAATAGTCATAAGTTTGAGCCATGCCACCCGCGATCGGCGGGGTCTGCTGCCACGGAAATCCGTCCTGCGTCCAGTTCGGAAGCTGCCCATGCCAATGGACAAGAGTGGGTGCGCCGGCTTGATTGACGAGGTCCACGAAGAACCGCTCGCCGGGGTCAAGGCGAATGCCCGGACGTCCGTCCGGGCCGATAAGTCCGAAAACCTTGGCTGAGCGGCCATTCACTTCGAGCACTCGAGTTCCGGCGACGAGACGCTTTGGAACCGGTTCTGCAGCGCGCGCCAAAAGGGGCAAGCTGGGCAGGATGGCGGCTGCGAATGCGGAGCGAACAAAGTCACGGCGAGAGTAGAGGTTGCTCATGGCTACAATACTTGCGTTGTCGGCGATCTTCCGTGGGTTCTATAAATGGTTTCGAATGCAATCATTACTTTTCTCTCCATGGCAATGATCGTGCCAACGTCACTTCACTTGGGTTTGGCTGCATAATCGCATTAAGACTCAACAGGGAACGCGCAATGTGCCTTAACTGCGAAAACAGGTCAGTCCTGCATGGACATGAATTGCGTCGAGGTCTCGACAGCGAGTCGAGTTTCCGACAGTTCAACGCGGGCGGTTTGAATATTATGCCGCTGGTTAACTGGAAAGAGGGCGGTCCGAGGGGGGAAATCGGCCAGAACTATCTGTTGTTGAGTTCCAGATAGGCCAGTCTTTGCTGGTGAATTAACATCAGCAAGCTTCACCCTTTTTAACTTTTTCGATGCCTGTTTTGGCGTCCGGCTTAATGGATTTGCTTGTGCTGGTTTAGGAGGAACCAGAGATGCCGCTCCTGCCGGAGCTGGGAACTCGTGTTTTTTGTTCTACAATTATTTCGCGCTCATGGCGCTGGGCGACGTTTCCAAAAATATGTTTTTTGGCAAAGTAATGAAGGTCAGTTTATCAAAGCAAATCCGGCCAGCTGAGGTGGTCAGAAAAGCGACCAGAATACTGACAAACCAAATTCAACAGAAAAAGCAAAGTCTCCAGTGTGGCACCCTCAACGCTTTGGGCTACGAAACCAATACTTTGCAAATGAAATCAGGCCCGAGAATTTGTATTTTGAATCAACGTATTTTTCTATTACGTAAAAGGCGAAATAGTAAAACCGGCAAAAGCTCCAGATGGCCATGACCAAGAGCACGGCTGTCCGCCATGTTGGCTGATCCAGAAAGAGCAGGATGGCGGCGGCGAAGCCGATGCCCAGGAAGAGGATTCCTTTGACTTTGATCCAAAATGAACTGGAGAGGTCTTTCATGGAAAAAGGCTTTGCACTGCGGCGGCCGCGCGTTTGGTCGCTCCCGGTTGGCCGAGTGAATCGATGATGACGGATAATTGGGCCTTGATCGTCTCGCGTTGTGACTTGTCGCGGAGCAGGTTCATCGCCGCGCTGGCCAGGTTTTCCGGGGTGGCGTCATTTTGGATGAATTCCGGGTAAACGCGGTCGCCGGCCATCAGGTTGGGCATCGTTAGTGATTTGACGGTGATCAACCGTTTGCCGATTTCGTAGGTGATCCAGGATGTTTTGTAGAGTGTCACGGTCGGCACACCGAAAAAGGCGCATTCCATCGTCACGGTCCCCGTGGAGGCGATGGCGACGTCCGCTTGGGCAAGCGCGGAGGGTAGAACCCCGATTTGAATGGTCATGTCGGCGCCAAGCGATTTGGCGAGTTTCATCAGAGCCGCATTCGGTAGGACCATGGTGATCTGTGCCGCCGGGAATGATTGTTGGATCAATTTGAGGGCGCCGAGCATTACCGGGAGATGTTGTTTCAGTTCACCCGGGCGACTGCCCGGCAACAACAGAATTCGAGGCGCGGCGGGTACGAGGGCTGATCCGGTCGCCGGAATGTTCGGTATTTTGGCCCGATCCAACAGGGGATGTCCGACGAATTCCACTCGTAATTTGGGTGTGCGCCCGGCGTACCAGGCTTTTTCAAACGGAAAAATGCTTAGCAATAAATCGTAGTCGGCCTCCAGCCGGTTCGCGCGCCCGGGCCGCGACGCCCAGACTTGGGGTGAGACGAATTGAATGATTTTTGGGTTCCACGAAGAGGCGGTCGAGGGCGCCTGGCGGACCAGGGTCTTGATTGCGTGCCCGAAGCGCAGGTTGAATCCGCCATAGTCCACTCCGATGATCGCGTCCGGCTTGCGTTCGCGGGCGAGCGCCACCAATTGATTAAAGCGCTGGCGGAACTTGAAATAGTTTTTTAAAACATCCGTGATGCCGGTAACCGCCAGTTGGGTCATGTCAAAAGCCAGTTCGACACCGGCAGCGGACATTTTCGACCCGCCCGCCCCGAAGAAGGTTGCTTCGGGCAACTGTGCCCGCAATGCGCCCATCAATTCCGACGCCAGCAAATCCCCACTCGTTTCACCCGCAATCAGCATGAACGACTTCGGTTTCATGACTGGAGGCGGACACAGGTGTCAGGCATAGGAACGATCCGCAGACATGGCGGGAAGCAAATCATTTTATCAATTGCACCTGCCGGGTGATTTCAAACGCCAGATCAAGCGCCCGTTTGGCGGATTCGCCACTGACCAAGGGGGTTTGTTTTTGCCGGACGCAATCAATGAAACTCTGCAATTCCATCTTCAGCGGTTCCTCCTTGGCGATGGGCACCGGCTCGCGCACGATTTTTTTGCCCCCGAATTCGCTCACAATGGATGAGTCTTTGCCCAGTCCCAGTTTGGTGGCCAGCACCTTTTTCAACAGCGAACTTTCTTCCTCGCCCTCTCTCGCGACGCGGTAGATGAATCCTTCCTGCAGCCGGTAATCCAGCGAAATGTAGCAGGGATTGGTCGGACCGCTGAAAACGCGGATTTCTCGCAGCCGCTTTCGGCTTATCCGGCTGGCGGTCAGGTTGGCCACGCAGCCGTTGGTAAACCGGAGGCGCGCATTGGCGATGTCCTCGCTTTTGCTAAGCACGGGGATGCCCACACCCTCCACGCTGGTGACGGGTGATTTCACGAAGGCCAGCACGACATCCAGGTCGTGGATCATCAAATCCAGGACGACGCCGATGTCCATCGATCGGGCTGGGTAGGGGGATAACCGCTGACACTCGATGAAACGGGGTTCGGTGGCGATGCTTTGCAGGACGTTGAATACGGGATTGAAACGTTCAATGTGGCCGACTTGCAGCACGCAACCCTTGCGTTGGGCCAGTTCGATCAAACGACCTGCTTGCGCGGAATCATCGGTCATGGGTTTTTCCACCAGCACATGCTTGCCCTGGTTCAGCAATAGGTCGGCGATCTCAAAATGGGTGGTGGTCGGAGTGACGATGTTCAGGGCGTCGCTCGCGGCGGCGGCTTCAGCGATGGAATTGAAAACCCGGGTCTGGTTTTTTTCTGCGATTTTATGGGCCGTTTCGGTATGTGCATCAAAAACTCCGGTGAGTTCGACCAGTCCGGCCTGCTGCAGTTCAGCATAAATACGGACATGATGTTGCCCCAGCGAACCGGTGCCCAGAACGGCGACTTTTACTTTTGCCATGCGCGGAGCATAAAGTTCTGAGCCCCCGGTTCAAAGTTTAAACTCCTGTGCACCGGTTACCGGCAGAAGACCGGCAGCCGGGTGGCGGGAAACTTTCAACTTTCAACCGGACGCTGCCCAACGTTAGATTAACGCCGTGCCTGAGATTCTTATTTGCCTGCTGACCGCAATCATCGCCTACCTGCTCGGTTCGATACCGTTCGGCTGGCTGGTGGCAAAGGCCAAGGGTGTCGACATCCGCAGTGCCGGCAGCGGCAACATTGGTGCGACCAATGCCATGCGCGTGCTCGGCAAAACTGCCGGGATAACGGTGCTGCTTTTGGACGCGCTCAAGGGTTACGTCGCTGCCGCCTGGGTGCCGGTTATGTTGTTGAAATGCTTGAATGCATCGCCGCCTGATACCGCTTTGCTGCCGGTCATCGCCGGCATCGCGGCTGTGCTTGGCCATAACTACACCTGCTGGTTGAAATTCAAAGGCGGTAAAGGCATCGCCACGACCGCCGGGGTATATCTGGCGCTGGCTCCGTTGGCGCTTTTGATCGCGCTGATCGTTTTCCTCCTGGCGGTGGCCGTGACCAAATATGTTTCGATGGGGTCGATTTCCGCGGCGATTGCCCTGCCGGCAGCCATTTGGATCATGAAGCCCGGCGATCCCTGCCTGGGAATCGCCACAACCGCGCTTGGTGTCCTGGCGATCTACAAGCACAAGGGCAACATCCAACGCCTTCGTGCTGGAACCGAAAACCGCCTGGGCCGGAAGGCGGAGGTGGCCAAGTGAGAATAACCGTTTTGGGTGCTGGAGCCTGGGGCACGGCGCTGGCACAATTGCTATGTACTGGTAAAAATGAGGTCACCCTCTGGGGCCATGATTCCAGCTTGTTGGGCGAATTGGAAAAGTCGCGGCGAAACGAAAAATACCTGCCCGGCGTTGAACTCTCTGCGGCTTTAATGTTTCAAGCGGATCTTACACGCGCCCTTTCCGGCCCGGAATTGGTATTGATGGCAGTACCGTCGCGCGCCTTTCGCGAAATCTCAGGCTCGCTTGCCGGATTTACGGGCATCACCGTCAGTGCCACCAAAGGCATTGAACCCGTCACCGGGTTGACCATGTGTGGTGTGCTGGCCCAGGCTGCGCCCAAGGCCAAAGTTGCCGCCTTGTCCGGGCCGACGCTGGCTTTTGAAGTGGCCCGCGGTGTTCCAACCGCCGCCACGGCGGCGAGTGAAGATCCGGCGACCGCCGCTGCCGTGCAGAAGCTTTTTCACCGGCCCAACTTCCGGGTTTATACCAGCGTTGACCTGAAAGGCGTCGAATTTGGTGGCGCGCTGAAAAATGTGATTGCCATTGCGGCGGGCGTTTGTGATGGCCTGGGTTTTGGGGACAACTCCAAAGCTGCCCTCGTGACGCGCGGATTGATCGAAATCCGGCGCCTCGGGGTGGCGGCCGGGGCGCAACCAGACACTTTTTTTGGCTTGAGCGGCCTGGGAGATCTCATGGTGACCTGTTTCTCCAAACTCAGTCGAAACCGCGGTTTCGGCGAACGCCTTGGACGGGGTGAAAAAGTCGCCGATATTCTTGCTGGCGCAAAGTCTGTGGCGGAGGGCTATCCCACGGCTCGTTCGGCTTACGAGCTTGCCGGTAAACTGGGGATTGAAACACCCATTATTGCGGAAATTCACGCCGCTCTTTACCAGGGTAAAAATCCGGAGCATGCCTTGCGGGATCTGACCGCACGCGAATCCAAGCCTGAATAGTTTCCAGGGTCGGGGCCCGGGCCCAAAACTCCTTAAATATCCACTACTGGCGGCAACGACCAGGCCGCGATGGGGTTGGTATTTCCACACTCCAGACACTGGGTGGCATTGAACTGGGTGCCGCACTGCGGGCAAAGGCCATGCGATGCAAAGATGTCAAAGGCGTTGCCGCATTGGCCGCAGCGCCAGAGTTCGCCCTGGATCGGGGCGAGGTGGCAAGCGGGACAGGCCAATCCCTCGCGCCGGGGCAGATTTGAGCGCGCCGAGAGGGCACGGGCCTGTTTGAATCCGCCCCAGCAATTCATCAAAATAAATGCGGACATGAGACCCAGCCAATACGATTGCAGCCAGATTGACACGCCAATCAAGCCGGCGACTCCTAAGAATCCAATGATGCTCGCCACCATCAAGCTATTGGCTCGGCCGAAGGGGAACCACAGCAACGACCGCAAGATCTGACCGCCGTCCAGTGGATAGATCGGCAACAGATTGAAAATCAGCAGGGCGAAATTGATGATCCAGATATCATGGACGAATTGATAGGCGTCGGGTTGCGTGTCGAACCAACCGAGGTGACCGCTCACGGAGACCAGAACTGACAACACCGGTATCAGAATAACGTTCACGAGCGGACCGGCCGCGATGCTCCATAGCTGCGCGCCCGCCCGTTGCGGTGGCTGGACGTAGGCGACGCCGCCCAGTGGCCAGAGCACGATGTCGCTGGTGCGACCTCCGACCTGGCGGCAGGCGAGCTGATGACCGAACTCATGGGTGAGCACAATGAGGAACAGGCACAAAACTTCCACCGCATTCCATCCGTAGGACGAGTATTCCCGCGGGCGGCTCGTAAGGTAAATGAAGGCCAGAAACCAGGACCAGTGGACGTAAACATTGATCCCTGCCAGTCGAAACAGCTTGAATGCACCCCGCCTCGTTGGCATTTACAAGGCTCCTTTGATGAGCCGCAGCAGCTCCGCGTGCGTTTCCACTGCTTTGAACTGGGGGAATTCCTGCTTCACTTTTTCCGGGGCATGAATCAAAAAGCCCGTGTCCGCCTCGCCCAACATGGCAGTGTCGTTGTAGGAATCGCCGGCGGAGAGAACCCGATAATTCAAGGTTTTTAACGCCGCGACAGATTTCTGTTTTTGGTTTGGCTGGCGTAGCTGATAGCCCGTGATGCGGTCGTTTTCAACAATCAGCCGGTGGCAAAAAAGCGTCGGCCAGTTTAGCTGCTTCATTAAGGGCGCGGCGAA
>Ga0302274_10003411_pt1 | contig 14156 bp, 8 predicted proteins | sample III_Bog_N2_1_FD_198755 | JGI IMG/M metagenome (GOLD analysis project Ga0302274, IMG submission 198755) | Peat permafrost microbial communities from Stordalen Mire near Abisko, Sweden - III_Bog_N2_1 | ecosystem: Environmental > Terrestrial > Soil > Wetlands > Peat | place: Sweden: Abisko...
CGTTGTTGAACTCGCGCGGCGAGGTGATCGGGATCAACACGATGATCGCCTCGAACGGGGCAAATCAAAGTTCAGGAATCGGCTTTGCCATCCCCATCAACACGGCCAAGGCGGTGTTGAACGACCTGACACGCTACGGGCGCGTGAAGCGGGCCTCGCTGGGCATTGTGTCTTATCCCATAGGTCCCGATCTTGCCTCACAGATCGGTCTGGCGGTCGATTCCGGCATCCTGGTGCAAAAGGTCATTCCCGGCGGCGCGGCCGAGCGGGCAGGAATGAAGGGCGGCAACCAGCAGGCCTATGTGGGCAACACCCCGATCATGCTTGGCGGCGATTTCATTGTGGCTATCGACGGCAAGGAGGTCACCGACCCACAGGAGATCAGCGCCCTGATGGAGAAACATCAGGCCGGAGACACCGTCAGCGTCACCTTCTATCGCGGAAAAAAGCAGATCACCCTCAAACTGATCGCAGGGGAGGCGCAGGAGGCAAACCCCTAGAGAATTGACCCGCAAATGGTTCGGTTTTTTCCACCCCTTCGCCCCCACCCAAAAGGCGAAAGGGTGGGAGATCTCGAACCTAAACCGGCATTCGCTCTTTGGCGCGAATCAAGAAGTACCTACCGGCCAACGATAATGCCCCGCAGCCCGCTCCGCATGGAAATCTTCAAGCGCGCTCTCTTCCACTCCGCGCCCTATGTTATGCACCACCCGTCTTTGCACGCCCGCGCTGACCACGATGCCCACATGCGGCAGCCGCGCATCGAGCAGCCATGTGACAATGTCTCCCACCTCGATCGGCTTGGGGAATGCATCGCCCGCAGTGGCAGCTTCGGCAGCCCACAGCCGCGCACCGGCCCGCGTCCAATAAGCCTCCAGATTCAGAACCCGCCGATGGTCGATGTTCGCATCGGGTCTTCTCGATCCCCACGCCTTGCGCGCCGGATAAGCATCGAAGTGCTTCACCATATCCTCATGCACCAGCTTTTGCAGGTCCAGTCCCAGCGCATCGCGCGCCGCGCGAATCACAACGTCGGCGCAGACTCCGGTCGAGCGTGGCACATCGCCGCCCGGGTAACTGATCTGCGTCCAGGTTGGATCGTAGCCGGTAGTCACGCCTAGCTGCGCCCGGGCCGCATGCGCCAGCCGGCCCGCCGTGATCCAAACCGCAGCTAATCCACCGGCAAATGCTCTTCTCTGCATGGACTCTTATCTTGCCTGTCCCGTGAGTTTGTTCAGGCTTCCAAAGATCGCACTCCCGTGTGCAGGCAGCTTAAGCTCGACCGGATCGGCTCCCTTCCATTTGCTGGCATCGTAGAGATTGCGCGCTCCGTCGCTGGCACACCTCTGGCATATCTGCTTCCACGTGAAATGCAGTGTGACAGGCTTGTCGTCCAGGTTGAAGAGGGCGACAAACTCAGGCGGGTCGGCAAATGCCTCCTCCGACGCTTCCCACACACGTACGTTCTCAAACCCCGCCGGAAGACTAGTGACCGGGCGGCTCGCCCACGTCTTCTGATTGACCTCGATGACTTCCTTGTTTGTCATCAGCGCCTGCGTGAAATCATCCAGCTTGGTCAGGTTCCCGCCAAAGATCAGCGGCGAACGAGCAATCACCCACAATGTGAACTCGGTCCGCTCCTCGTCTTGCGTCAACCGCGATTGCCGCGCTTCGCCGTTGCCCGGATGCGGTCCCAGCCAGCCCAGCGGAAGCATATCGGCATCCGGCCAGCTTCCCGGCTTCACATAGGGAGCCCACTTCGCCAGGCGATCAAACTCATCCCGCAAGCCGAAGGGATACTCGCCCTCGCCGGGCTTGTGATCGAAGCTCCACGCGTCCCAATGATCATCGGCGATGCGCCACATCTGCGCGTACTTGGCCACCTCAGCCGCGTGCTCGATCTGCGTCGGCCCCGGAGATAGGCTCAGCACGATCGGCCGTCCGGTCTTCTTGATCGCCTCGGCAATCTGGCGAATCTCAGTGGGCCGGTAGGGGTGGTCCGAGATGCAATCGACCTTGATGTAGTCCAGTCCCCACGCGGCATAAAGCTTCAGCATCGAGTCGTAGTAAGCCTGCCCGGCCTCATTGTCCTTGACGCCATAGTTGCCCTCGTCCCACGGACAGGTATCGGCAGTGTCGGCCACGTCCACCGCATGAAACTTCGACCCGGCGATGGGCAGGTTCTCCTTCACCACCTGCCGCGGAATCCCGCGCACGATATGAATGCCGAACTTCAGCCCCTGCACATGGACCCAGTCAGCCAGCGGCTTGAATCCCGCCCCGTCCTTCGACGTAGGGAAGCGGCTCGCCACGGGAATCAAAATCCCATTCCCGTCCCAGAGATACATCCTCTCGGCCAGGTTGGCGCCGAAGGGATTCTCCATGTACCATCCCTCATCGATCACCGCGTACGTCCAGCCGTACTGCTTCAGCCCGGCGAGCACCGTAGCGTTTGCCCGAAAGTCGGCCTCGTCGATGGTCAGCCCATAGGCATCCCAGCTATTCCACCCCATCGGCGGCGTAGGCGCCGGGTTCTGTGCGGGAGCGAGAGTTGCGGCGGCGAGGAAGAGAAGAGCGGAGATAAATAATCTGCGGCGTGCCATGGCTAGACGTATACCACAATCGCCTCTGTTCCCGCAGCAACCACACAGAGCTATTTCTCCGGTATGTGGCGCGCCAGAGATGCGTCGATGCCCCGCTGAATCGCGCTGAGGTTCTGCTCGTTATAGGGAACAACGCCACAGTTGTCGAGCAAAAGTACCTTCTTGCCGGGTGGATATTCTTGGAATTCGCCAAAGATGATAAATGGCTTTCCGGCAAGCAAATAAGTCGAACTCCACCCGGAAATCTCTTCTCCTTGATAGCTTTCTGAGGCAGTCAGTATCTGGTCCTCCGGCCAAGGCATTTTTTTCTTGAGGCTCCGAATCGCGCGCAGCTGCGTAGACCAACTAATGTTACTTCCTGTCGGCATCTCCCCTTTTCGAGAGATAACGTCGGCGATCGCAATGCTTCTTTCTTCTCGACCGTATAACTCAAGCGGCAACGTGCAGTTCTCGAACGAATCTTCCCAAGAATGACGGTCGGGTAGCTCCTCCTGATACTGGTTCCATGCCGTGGGCATAATTTCGGCCTCAGTGTTACATGGCAATATGCGCGTAATACAGGAAAAATTGAAATCAGTAAGTTCACGAATCTTCTCCCTGCCGGCTAATGGCGTATATCCAGTCTCAAACTTGATGCAGCCGGTGCATGCGCCGGGCGAACCAACCCAGTACTCCGGGTGCAGCAGACGCAGGTTCAGATTCTCGTAAGGCTCAAAATCATTGACGGCGGTCGCCCTTCCGAAGATCTCACCAAAATCCAGTTGATAACTGCTTTTTTCAAGGACTCCACCCTTGACATATAAAGTGGCCACAACGAAACCGCCCCTCTCGCCCAGAAACACGCTCGACACAGAGAACAATCGCAGGAAGGGGTAGCGGTCAACATGTGCCCAGACGAACGTGCTGAGCGTGTCCTCGATAACGATTCGGTATTCGCAGCGCTCCGCCGTACAGGAACCTTCGTAGCTGCCCCAAACACCCCATCGCGTCATAATCTTCTGCGCATCGGCCCAAGTGCCCTTATGGCTTTGCAACTCGCGCATGTCGGCCAGCAGTTGCTCCGCCCGCCAGCGCAGAATACGTTGCTGAATCTGCACAAAGACCGCCAGCCCGGCAACCAGCGCCAAAGCCACAACGCAGCCAACACGCAGTATCCTGCCCCAACGTATTCGCAAGGTCATTTCTAGATAGACACCAAGGGCACCATGAATGTTCCCGAAGAATTGCCAGCCACTGACAACCTACATCTGTATCTTCACCGGCCAGGTCTTCCAGATCTCCGCGCAATAGTCGCGAATCGACCGGTCCGAGGAAAACTTCCCAATCCGCGCCACGTTCAGAATCGACATGCGCGTCCAGGCGTCCTGATCCTTGTAGGCCGCGCTGACCCGGTCCTGGCAATCGACGTACGACTGATAGTCGGCCAGCAGCATGTACTCGTCGCTGTTCACCAGAGAACCCGCAAGCGGCTCGAACAAGCCCCTGTCGCCGTGCGAGAATTCGCCGCTCAAAAGCGAGTCGAGCACCTCGCGGAGCATCGCATTGCTCTCGTAGATCGCCCGCGGATTGTAGCCCTCCTGCTTGCGCTTCTCGACCTCGGGCGTGGTCAGCCCGAAGAGGAAGAAGTTCTCCTCGCCCACCTCTTCGCGAATCTCAACATTGGCCCCGTCGAGCGTGCCGATGGTGACCGCACCGTTCATGGCAAACTTCATATTGCCGGTTCCCGAGGCCTCTTTGCCGGCCAGCGAAATCTGCTCGCTCAAGTCCGCGGCGGGATAGACTCTCTGGCCCAGCTTGACACTGTAATTGGGCAGAAAAACGACTTTCAGCCTTCCCCGCACCAGCGGATCGGAGTTGACGGTCTCACCCACCGAGTGAATCAGCTTGATGATCAGCTTGGCCATGCGATAGCCGGGCGCGGCCTTTCCGCCAAAGACGAAGGTTCGCGGCACAACCTCCGCATCCGGATTGTGCTGAATGCGCTTGTACAAGGTGAGAATGTGCAGCACCTGCAGGTGTTGCCGCTTGTACTCATGGAGCCGCTTGACTAAGACATCAAAGATCGATTCCGGATCGGTCCGTATCCCCAGCCGGTCGTCGATATATTTGGACAGCCGCGTCTTGTTGTCCCGTTTGATCGCGCTCCACTCCTCGCGGAATTCCTGGTCGTCTACCAGCGGTTCCAGCCGCCGCAGCTTCTCCAGGTCGTGGATCCAGCCAGAACCCAGCCGCGCCGTCAGCAGTTGCGCCAACCTGGGATTGCTCAACACCATCCAGCGCCGCGGCGTCACTCCGTTGGTCTTGTTCGAGAACTTCTCCGGCGTCAGCGCGTAGAAATCGCGGAGCACGTGAGTCTTGAGCAGCTCAGTATGCAGCGCGGCCACGCCGTTGATGGCGTGGCTGCCCAGCGAGGCCAGGTGCGCCATGCGCACAAATTTTCCACCCTCCTCATTGATCAGCGAAAGGCGCTGCACGCGCCCTTCGTCGCCGGGAAACTTCGCCCGCACATTCTCCAAATGCCGCCGGTTGATCTCGTCGATGATCTCCAGATGCCGGGGCAGCAGCGAGCCAAAGAGATCCTGCGGCCACTGCTCCAGCGCCTCCGGCAGCAGCGTGTGATTGGTATAGGAAAGAGCATTCTGCGTGACATTCCAGGCCGCATTCCACTCCATCCCGTGCTCATCCATCAGCAGCCGCATCAGCTCGGCCACGGCGATCGCCGGATGCGTATCGTTCATCTGGATAGCGAAACTGCGGTGCAGCTCGGCCAGCGGACGGTGCTGCCCCACCTGAATCTTCACGATATGCTGCAAGCTGCACGAGACAAAAAAGAACTGCTGCGCCAGCCGCAACTGCTTGCCCTGCACGCCTTCATCGTTGGGATAGAGAATCTTCGAAATATTCTCGCTCGCTACCTTGTCGGCCACGGCGCCAAAGAAATCCCCATGGTTGAAAGTCTCGAAGTTGAAGCTCTCCACCGCCTGCGCTGCCCACAGGCGCATGGTGTTGGCCGTGTTGGTGCGGTAGCCCAGAATAGGCGTGTCGTGCGGAACTCCACGCACCACCCTCTGCGGAATCCACTCGACAACCTGCCGCCCCTTGGCGTCGGTGTGCCTCTCCGTGCGCCCGCCCATCTTCACTTCAAAGGCATCTTCGGGCCGTTCCAGCGCCCAGGGATTGCCCAGCCTGAGCCATTTGTCGGTCGACTCCACCTGCCAGCCATCGCGAATCTGCTGATTGAAGATCCCGTACTCGTAGCGGATGCCATAGCCGATGGCAGGAATATCCAGCGTGGCCAGCGAATCCATAAAGCAGGAAGCCAGGCGGCCCAATCCGCCGTTGCCCAGCCCCGGCTCCTCTTCCTGCTCGATCAGCACATTCAGATCGATGTCCAACTGCCGCATTGCCTGCTCGGTCTCGTCGTAGATCCCGAGGTTGATCAGGTTGTTCGCGAGATGCGGCCCGGTCAGGAACTCCGCCGACAAATAGCAGACCACCCGCACATCCTGCGCCTGGTAGTTCTTCAGTGTCTGAATCCACCGTTCCACCAGCCGGTCGCGCACCGTGTGCGCCAGCGCCATGTAGAGGTCGTTCACCGTGGCCCGCTCGGTTGACCGGCCCTGCACGAAGACCAGGTTGTCCAGAAAGGACTGGACCAGCGCCTCGACGCTTAGCTCGGTTCTCTGGTCCTTGTTTGATCCAGCATGGCGCGATTCCCCTCGCGGGAGTCTTACGGTAACATTTTCGGTCATTCCAATCCCTCATTCCAAACTGACAGAGAGTTCCTTCCACTCCGGGGAGCAGTCTTCCAAAGATAATTCCCTACCGGCCAACAAGCGATGAAAAAAACGCGCCAAAGATGCGGTGGAAGGCGGTGCATGGCCCATTTTAAGATCTCCCATGCTCTTTTGGTCGATGCAACCGGCCCTCGGCCTCCTGCGATAAGCTGTTGCGGAGGCATTTTGTCGATCCGGCCCACCAACGTGAAGCTCCGTGCCCCATCCTTTCGCTTTTTTTCTGGCGAAAGGGTGGGAATCCTCAAACCAGCCATTGGCCGAATCTAAAAACAGCGGAAGGGTTCGATTCCATCTACGTTTTGTATCAGGGCACGACTTCAGTCGTGCCGCAAACGCCGCATAATCAACGCTGGGCTTTAGCCCCTGCGGTTTGCTTTTTGGGGGACAAACGAATCATGAACGCAATTCTAGGCATCGACGGCGGTGGTACCCGAACCCGCGCCTCCATCGTGGCGGGTGACCGGCCGCTGGCGCGCGCTGAGAATGGCTCCATCAAGCGCCTGCGGGTGGGCGCCGAAGCCGCCGAAGCCAACCTGCGCGCTCTGCTCAAGGAGGTCTATGCTCAGGCCGGTGTGACCGTCGTCCGCGCCGCCTCGGTCGGAGTGGCCTCTGCCTCCATGCCCGGCACGTCGGAGTGGATCACGGCGGTCTTGCACGACTTTGCAGTCGAGCGCTCCGAGGTCGTAGGCGACGAGGTCATCGCTCTCGACGCGGCCTTCCGCGGAGGCCCCGGAATCCTGCAGATCGCCGGCACCGGAACCAACACCATCGGCCGCGCGCCCGACGGCAGCCGGGAGTCCGCTGGTGGCTGGAGTTCGCGCCTCGGCGACCGCGGCTCCGGCTACTGGATCGGCCTGCACAGCGTTCGCCGCGCGCTCAATGCCTACGATCGTGAGGAACCAACGCAAGTTCTCGACAGAGTTGGCGAAATCTGGGGAACACCCAGCCTGGACGATCTGGTCAACCTGGGCGACAGCACGCCCGGCCCGGACTTCGCTGCCCTCGCCCCCGCCATCAACGAGCTAGCTGAATCCGGCGATGCAGTCGCCCGCGAAGTCCTCGCCGAAGCCGCAACGGATCTCGTCAACTTTGTCCTGCTGGTCCGCTCCAAGCTCCGCCGCAAACACGCGATCGAGGGCGAAGTCCCCGTAGCCGAAATTCCCGTAGCCTGGACCGGCGGCGTCATCGAACAGATGGCGCTGGTGCGCGAAGCCTTCTTCGCCGGCCTGAAAGCCGCCGCCCCGGAGATGCCGGTAGGGCACGAGCCGGTGGTCTCACTCGAAGGCGCCCTGTGGCGCGCCCAATGCATGGCGGGGGATAACAGTTAAGTAGGTTGAATTGCCTCTTTTAATGAACGAGCCCAGGACGCGCGGCACTTCACCAATTCTGAGAGCCCGCGAACGACCAATCTCTATGGCAGGCGGCAGGATGAAATGTAATTGAAAGAGGTCGAGAGGATTGCGATTTGACCGAACTGCGCCAGAGCAAAACCAGGGATGGTGTAGCCTGATTCGCATCGAAGAAGGTCGCCACTCTCTGTTGGTCGCGTCTACTTGAGTGCACGGGTTTCGGGATACGTCATCCCTGGTTTTGCTGTAGGCTGATTCAATGACTGCAGACCGCATTTCTCAAAACGGCCCGGAACGTATGCCATGAATCAACAACCACCGTTGCGCCTCATAGTGCTCATGCCCCTCCGGGACGACTGGCTCTCTGCCGCGGAATTGATCCGGCGGCTTGACAAAGCCATTTCTTCCGATGCCTGCACTGTGGAGATTCTCCTGGTCGATGATGGTTCGGTGCAAGAATGCGACCGTAACGACTTCCAAGGTGGCTTCTCTGTCGTGCGATCCATACGAACTCTACGTCTGCGCCGCAATCTTGGCCACCAGAGGGCAATCGCCATCGGGCTGGTATACGTTCAACAAACAACTGGCTGCGACGCAGTAATCGTAATGGATGCCGATGGAGAGGACACACCAGAGGGTGTGGTACAACTGCTTCGCGCCTATTCCGAAAACCATGGAGATAAAGCAGTCTTCGCGGAGCGGAGCCGGCGTTCGGAATCTCTGCAGTTTCGATCTTTTTATCTGCTCTACAAGTTTCTTCATCGGTGCTTGACCGGCGTGAATGTGCGGGTGGGGAATTTCAGTATTCTGCCTTCTTCGTATCTGAATACCTTCGCCGTGATGAGCGAACTGTGGAATCATTACGCTGCTGCGGTATTTCGAAGCAAACTTCCCTTTACGATGATCCCGATTCCGAGGGGAGCCCGGATTGCCGGAACTTCCAGGATGAATTTTGTCGCTTTGGTTTCCCACGGTCTCAGCGCCATCTCGGTGTTCGGAGACATCGTCGGAGTGCGTCTTCTGATCGGGTCTCTAGCCGGTTCGCTGCTGGCCGCCTTGGGGATCGTTCTCGTCGCCATGACCAGGTTTCTCACAAACTGGGCGATACCTGGGTGGGCTACTTATGCAACCGGAACTCTCGCCATCATCATGATTCAGTTGATCACGATTGCGACGAGCTTTACGTTTTTCGTGCTCTCCAATCGGACGAATCTGGGCTTTATTCCTCTGCGGGATTACTCATTATTCGTGGAGGAGGCAGTCAAAGTTTATTCTCATGAGTGACTTCAAGTATGTCGGCTCCGAACTGGAACTGTTCGCGGACGTGTTGAACTGGAAGGCATATTGGTCCGGGCAGATCCGACCATTCCTCAGGGGCGACATCCTCGAGGTGGGTGCCGGGATTGGATCGAATACCCGGCTTCTCGATCCCGGTTTCTCAGGACGGTGGGTATGCCTGGAGCCCGACCCTGAACTCGTCGGCCAGTTAGTCAAGAACTTAGAAGAAACGAATCCTCGGCGTCCGTACGAAACGGTCTGCGGAACAGTGGAATCGCTTGCCGGACAGCAATTCGATACCATCATCTACATTGATGTCTTGGAGCATATCGACAACGACCGTGACGAACTCGATCGGGCGGCATCGCACCTTCGGCCTGACGGTCACCTCATCGTCCTATCGCCCGCGCACCAACGCCTCTTTTCTCCGTTCGATGCGGCCATCGGGCACTTCAGGCGTTACAATCGCTCGATGTTGCTTGGGATTGCGCCAGCAAGCCTGCGACTGGAACGAATGAGATATCTGGATTGCGCCGGCCTGATCCTGTCGGCCGCCAATATGTTATTGCTTCGGCAATCCATGCCTGCAAAAGCTCAGCTCAAATTCTGGGATCGCTGGATCGTCCCGGTCTCGCGAGTCCTTGACAGGCTGTTTTTCTATTCCGTTGGCAAAACAATCGTAGCCGTCTGGAGATTCTCTGCTACCTTACCTTTACGCTAGCGACTCCGAAATATTGCGCAACACACCGATTTGACCATTTGCCAGGGTTAGGGCCTATATCCCCGCCAAAATAGCTATTGGGATGGTTGCGGTCGAGACTGTCCACTAGAACTTCGGAGTGCGCATCCGATGCCTTCAGCGTTGCGAACCTTTGCGTAAGCTGCGCGTTCCAGCCTTGCGTCCTTCCACTTATGAGATCCATCGCCACCATTGCGTTATTAGGACTGGCGGCAATCAGTACCGCAATCAAGAATACGATGAGAGACAGAAAAGGAGCGCGCAACCTCGGAATCGACACCTCCGGCAGTGCCTTTGACACAACAACTGCAACAGCCAGTGAACCGATCAGAAATACGCCGGATATCAAGTCCAGCGTCCTGGCTGGCGGCGGTGACTTCAAGGTCCAAATGGGCCCAGCTACTACCAAGAAAAGGATGCAGGCCTGCAATCCAACGGCGACCTTGCGATTGATGCTCGGAATCCCTTGGCGAAACGATTGGAACGCCGGATCAAAGACCACAATCGCGCACAGCATCCAAAGCTTGAGATCTAACAACCATGGAAGCAGGTACTCAAGGGACACCTTCAAGAAAGATCCGACGACCCTTATGTTACCTTTCTGCGGATCATACAGGGAATATTGATACAGGGCGCGGATGGCGTTTCCCGGAGCAACGACAACGATCGCAAAGCCGAGACACGCAATCAAACAGATGGCTAACCAGGTCAGGCGGTCAGGGCGCTTCCGAATAAAGATAACAGCGGTGCTCAAGGTGAGCACTAACACTAATATGAGCCCCACGAGTTCGTGCATCCCCGGCGCTGCGAATGCCAGAGCCGCCGCAATCGCGAACCGCCAGGCCTTAAGAGGACGATCCGCGTTAGAGGAAGATAACAGCGCCAGCAACGCAACCGCTAAAGCCAAAGACAGCACGTTTTCAATTGCGCCGGTTACCCAAAACACTCCTTCGGCAATGCTCGGCATGTTCGCCCAATAGATGCCTGCGAGGAGTGCGGTTAGCAGGAGGGCTGCGGAGGGCCGACAGCCGAACCGGCGAGCGGCGAAATAGATTAGCCAAACTGAAACAAGAGCTATGAGGATGATCCAAACTGGGTAGAAATGGGTAACAGGCAGAGCGCCGAGGACAACCGTTTCAAGACCAATGGAAGCCCATCTGCCGCTCCAATTGTTATAGGTCCACACCACGGATGGGATGAGGCCTGTAGGAAACACAGCGGGCGGAAACTGGGTAGCCGGAACTGCCGCAGCTCGGCAGAAATCATCCTGCAGCGGCAGTGCCCGCGCCGCAGTCAGGAAAAAGCCAATCGCGCTGAGAGCCAAGGAGAGCGCGAGGCTTGCTAAGGTGAGCAGCCGAAACCAGGACCTCGCGGCGATTCGGTCCGAGGAGCGGGTGAGCGGTGTCGTTGAAACATCCGGCATACATTGGCTAGAGTATCACTCACCGTGAGATTGCTGGCCAATACTCCAATTCGCGCCCTACGGCCTGTGGGCAAGAAGCCGGGTGCCTTTCGATAAGGCCAGAGGCCTTGTCAAGACACACAACTCCTTGCGGTGCGTGAGTAGCGTTTGCCGCACCGCATGTGCCTTAGCCCAGCAACTCTCCGACAAGCCCCGCCGCCGCCTTCAGCGCCGCATCGATTCCCGCCTGATCCTTGCCGCCGGCCTCGGCGATCTCCGGCTTGCCGCCACCCGATCCACCGACAAGTTTGGCAACAGCTCCCACCAGCTTGCCCGCCTGGATGCGCTTGGTCAACCCCGGCGTTACTCCGGCGATCAGTGCGACCTTGCCCTCGGGTTGAGCGGAGGCCAGCACGACCACGCCCTCGCCCAACTTCTGCTTCAAATTGTCAACAAGCGTGCGCAACTGCCCGCGTTCGAGCGAATCGGCCCGCAAGGTCACCAGCCGCACACCCTTCACGTCCACTCCGCGCGCAAGCGCCTCATCCAGCGCCCCGGCAGCCGACTTCATTCGCGCCTCTTCGAGCTCCCGGCGCAACCGCTTCAGTTCGTCTTCCTGCGAAGCCAATTTTGCCCGGAACGAATCCGAAAGACTGCCCCCCGCCGCAGGAGGAGCCAGTTGCGTGACGATTTGTGAGACGGCAAAATCCTGGCGGAAAGCATCGAGCGCACCCATGCCGGTAATTGCCTCCAGCCGCCTGACCCCGGAAGACACGGACCCCTCGCTGACAATCTTGATCAGCCCGATCTCGCCCGTAGCCCGCGTATGCGTTCCACCGCAAAGCTCCGTCGAGAAGCCATCCGAAAGCTTGACCACGCGCACCTTGTCGCCGTACTTTTCGCCGAAGAGCGCCATGGCGTGGTATTCATTCACGGCCACATCGATCGGCACGTCTTCAATGGTCTCGACGCGCGCATCGGCCAGCACTTCCCGATTCACAATGGACTCGATCTCTTCCAATTCTTCATCGGCCACCTGCGCAAAATGCGAAAAGTCGAAGCGCAGACGATCCGGATGGACCGCCGAACCCGCCTGCTTCACATGCGTACCCAGAACCTGCCGCAGCGCAGCATGGAGTAGATGCGTGCCCGTGTGGTTGCGCCGGATCGCGTCGCGCCGTTCTCCGTCAACAACGGTCCGCACGTGATCGCCGACCGCGAGCGACTCCTTGAGCAGAGCCTTGTGCGCCCGCACCCCCTGCACCGGCAGCACGGCCCCTTGAATCTCAGCCACGGTCGTATTCCCATCCGCCGAGGTAAACCACCCCGTATCGCCCGTCTGCCCGCCCGAGTCGCCATAAAAGCTGGTCTGATCGAGGACAACATCAACCAGCTCCCCAGCCGCCGCCGCCGGAACGCCCACCCCATCCTTAACAATCGCCAGCACCTCAGCGCCTTGAGCGGTGAGCTGCTTATATCCAAGAAAATCCGTCTTAGGCAATTCGCGATAAGCCGGGCTGGCGGATTTCTGGCTTCCACCCTTCCACGAAGCGCGCGCCCGCGCCTGCTCTTCTGCTCGGGCAGCTTCAAAGCCGACGTCATCAAAGTCTATTCCGGCATCGTGACAGGCGTCTTGAATGAAATCCTTTGGCAGCCCATAGGTTTCGTAGAGGTGGAAGGCTCGGTCGCCTCGAAGTTTGAGTGGAGGTAGTACCGCGTTCCGGCGCTCCTCGGCCACCGCCTCTGCTGCTCGTTTGTTGGCGACTTCTATGCTCTCCGAGACTGCCCTTTCAGCCGCGGCTTTTTCTGAATGGTCCTCACTAGATGCCGCAAGACGATCGTTGAACTTGAGAGTTGGATCTTCATCGATGAACTGACGGATTAGGAGGTTTTCTCGCTCGTTAATCCTGATCATCTCCCTTTGGTTCTCCTGTTTGGCCTCCGCGAACGCCGATTCTATCTCCTTCTCAAGTGCCAAGGCACCGATCTTTAGGACACGATCGAATTGCTTTTCTTCTGTCTTCACCACTTTGGCCACGCGCGGAGCCAAATCCACCAACTCTGGATACGCATCGTGCATTAGGTCGCGGACGACGTAGACCATTTCGAAGAGGAACGGCTTTTCCTGGCCGAGCAGGCGGCCGTGGCGGATGGCACGGCGCATGATTTTGCGCAGGACGTAGCCGCGGCCTTCGTTGGAGGGCAGGACACCATCGCTGATGAGGAAGGTGGCGGCGCGGGAGTGGTCGGCGATGATGCGAAGGCTCGCGGAATTCAAGCGATCTATCGCTTTCGACTCCTGCCATTCCTCTTCGGATGCGAAATTCTGCGACTCGGGATATTTGAATTCGACAAACCCCGCCGCAGCTTCGACCAAGGGTCTGAATAAGTCTGTTTCGAAGTTGCTGACTTTGCCCTGTAACACGGCGGCGACGCGCTCGAGGCCCATGCCGGTGTCGATGGAGGGCTTCGGCAGTGGAGTCAGGACGAAACGTTTTTCACCGTTTTCGTCGGCTATTGCTGATCGATCGAACTGCATGAAGACCAGGTTCCAGATCTCGACGTAGCGGGAGTCATCCTGCCCGAAGGGTAGATTCAGCCCCCCCGTCGCCGACCCTTCGATCCCCATGTCATAGAAAATCTCAGAGCAAGGCCCGCAAGGCCCCGTCTCGCCCATCTGCCAGAAGTTATCCTTCAGGCCAAACTCAAAAATCCGCTCCTTCGGCACGCCGGCCTCGATCCAATATCCCTCGGCCTCATCGTCGCGCGGCACGCCATTCGCGGGGTCGCCCTCGAAGATCGTCACATACAACCGGTCCTTGGGAATGCCAAACCACTCCGGGCTGGTCACCAGCTCCCAGGCGAAGTTGATCGCGTCGCGCTTGAAGTAGTCTCCGAAGGAGAAGTTCCCCAGCATCTCAAAGAACGTATGATGCCGCCGCGTGAAGCCGACGTTTTCAAGATCGTTGTGCTTGCCGCCCGCGCGGA
>Ga0302274_10003419_pt1 | contig 14141 bp, 7 predicted proteins | sample III_Bog_N2_1_FD_198755 | JGI IMG/M metagenome (GOLD analysis project Ga0302274, IMG submission 198755) | Peat permafrost microbial communities from Stordalen Mire near Abisko, Sweden - III_Bog_N2_1 | ecosystem: Environmental > Terrestrial > Soil > Wetlands > Peat | place: Sweden: Abisko...
GATTGCCGATGGGCGTGGCAACTAAATATAGCCCCGGCGCAAGCGGACGATTCCGACCAGCGAAGGAATCAGGATGGCTCGCGTATGCGTCGTCATGGTTCGCGGCTATGCCGTCAAAGCTGACGGCGGCGTCATCGCTCACGGCTGCGTCATCGCAGATCGACGCAACGGAGTCGCTCCGATCCAGCTCATTCTCGTGTTTTTGATCCGTGTTCATCCGCGTTTATCCGTGGTCGATCCTGTGCTTCGTTTGCGACTGATTCCATCTGACGCTGTGCGTTTTTTTCGTGGGCTATTCGTCTTCGGTGCGGCGCAGGCGACGACTCTGGATGAGCAGGTCCATCGACTGCGAGAGGTTCTGCGGCGTGATGATGCCGACGATGCGCTCGCCCTCCATGACCGGAACCAGATGCTCGCCCTGCGCGCCACGGATGCGCGGCAGCGTCTTGACCAGCGAATCGTCGGGAAGAACGGTCTGTAGGCTGCGCGTCATTACGCCCTGGACGTAGCTGTTGCCGCTGGTGGCCAACGCCTCCACAATGTTCTGTCGCGAGACGGCGCCGACCAGATTGCCGCCGCGAACGACAGGAAAGACGTCCTGCAAGGTGTGGATGGCGCGCTGCAACGCGTCTTCCAGCGTGTCGGAAGCAGAGAGTGTGCTGAACTGGGTAAGCATCACGTCGCGCATCAAGACCGGGTCGGAGCTGTCGTTGCCGGCAATTGCACTGCGCCGCTCCATCTGCGCGCCGAGCAGAACAAACGCGCCCATGATGGTAAGCCACATATTGCCCAGCAGAAGCCCCGCAATCACCAGAGCGAGGGCGATCCAATGGCTTGGGCCTCCGCCGAAGCTCGCTGCCGAATTTGCAGCCTCAGGCTCGCCCTTTCCTTCTCCGGCAGCGCCTGCAATTGCGCGGCGAAAGAGGTGTGCGCCATCCAGCGGAAACACGGGGAGAAGATTGAGGACACCGAGCAGAAGATTTAGCCAGACCATGGCGCGCAGCAGGTGCGAGGGAGCAATCCACGGCTTCTCCAGCAGATTAATGCCGGGAGCCGCCGTCAGTACAACCGCTGCCAGAAACAATCCAAAGCCGATGCTGGCCAGCGGGCCGACCAGAGCCATGCGCCGCTCGATGGCTGGCTCGGCGGCGCGCTTAGTGGCCTCGGGAGTCGCGTAGGTCATCAACCCGCCGGTGGGCAGAAGAAGAACCCCGCGCAGATCCAGATCGAACCAGACCGCCGCCAACGCCTGCGCACACTGCCGCACGACGACGGCGAAAAACAGCAGAAACCAGAGCGTCACCGTGCGTCCGCCGACTTCGCCGGCCACGGAGCCGAAGCCAATCGCCACAGCAAGCAGCAGAAGAAAGAACGCATGGATGCGAACCTCTACACCAAAGAAACGACCGACGGGAAAGCTCCATCCACGCATGGCTCCATTGTATTCGTTCGCCGCTCTGGAAGGGATTTTCAGATAAATTTTGACGCGGAGGGCGGACGCTTCCAGAAACGGGAGGGACGACGGATTTCGGAGGAGAGAGGGAATCCGGGAAGAGTGGCGGCCCGGGGATTCCAGGCAATGGTGTAGACCATGCTGCGACGAGAAAAAGCAGATTCCTCCGCTTCGCTGCGGAATGACAAACAGGTTGGCCCATAGCGACTCCTAAAATGCTCTAAGGATTTACTGTCGAGAGAAGCAAAAATACCGCCTGAGCGCATTTTAAACGCAAAGAAAAACTTTCTAAAGGCTCCACGTCAGCACGAAGAGGGAGAACTACTCTATAATCTTAATTCAACCCGGCATTCGCTTTGGCGAAGTTGCGGGGAGGGCAGGAGAGTTGGCCGAGTGGCTGAAGGCGGCGGTTTGCTAAACCGTTGTAGGACCAAAAGTTCTACCGGGGGTTCGAATCCCCCACTCTCCGCCATGACCTTTCGAAAACTATAGAATAATAAGCTATATAGCTCAATTGAGACAGTTTATGGCGATTATATCCTGTCTATACAGTCTCGCCAAAACCCTCCTTTTTCCTGTGATCTGGGTCGATACCTTCAGACAATTGCGTACCTCTGTATCATCCGTAAGAGTAGATGCAAGAAACTGTGCCCATTGAACTCTGTGTTGTGCAAGCAAGATTGTTGCATGCAATCTCCGTGGAAAAAATCTATACACTTCTGCCATGGATCGCATCAGGGACAACCGAGACCAAACCGGATTTCTTCAGGCCGCGCAAAACTACGCTGAAGTTGCTGCGCAGTAGGCGGGCATTCTGCGCGGCCTGCTTAGGCGTCGTTCCCGAATGACGCTCCCATGGCGCAACATGCGATCTTAGGCATATGGTCGGGCCATACCGGAAAGGGGAGAAAGACATCAACAATCCTGAGGAAAAAGCAACGCGTTACGACGGGCAAAGATGGGTTAGCTAGAGAGGAAGGCGGGGATGACACATACGGAGCACAAACACGTTGCGGACGACAGGATGGGCATGGTCTATGATTTCCTGCAATCCGAAAGCACACTTGTACTGTCGACAAAGAACCCCGATGGTTTGGTTAATTCAGCACCGCTATTCTATTCGGTCACAGAGAACCTCAACATGATGTGGCTGTCTTCCGAAGACACCAATCATAGCAAGTCAGTGCGCATGGATCCCCGTGCCTCAGTTGCAGTCTTCCGCTCAAGTTTTGACTGGCGGAAGATCGCGGGAGTTCAAATGCATGGTTTGTGTTCGATTGTCGAGGGCGCGGATAGGACTCCTATCCTGGATGCTTACTGCTCAAGGTTTCAACTCGGCTCTGTCCTGTCGTGTGCCGTATCAAGGAGCCTGGTCTATCAATTCCGCCCGCAATGGATCCGTTACATCGATAATCAAAAGCGATTTGGATACAAGTTCGAGTTGGTCTTGTGAATTGGCTCTCTCCTGCTGATAGGTTCAGAAACAACTTTCCTGAAAATCTATAGCGTACATTCCTGACTTTTGGAAGCCGCCATGCGGGGACTCCGTCGCGTTTTCTGTATGCAGTAGTCGGCGAGTGGCGCTAGGTATTTCCGCATTTCGATCCTGAACTAACAGGGAAACAGGGATTGGAATTCCCTGATGCGGTCAAATAAATTTCCTGTTCCGTTTGCCATAAAGCGCAGCTCTCTGTATGAAACATGGTTGGGCACTGCAATCCCCCCCCCAAAGGCTTGTCGATGTGCCCGATGGCGAATCTATCAACTGTCTGGCATTCCCATCTACATCTGTATGTCTGAATGAGACTCGCGGACGTCTGTCCTCACTTTTCGACAACTGGAGTCCAGCCGCTCAGGACGAAAGCAGGGTCGCTGTAGTTGGAGATGGTTTGGACATCCTGAGGCATGGTGAGTTGTCTGGATACCGGGTGACGTTGAGCGGTGTCGACGGGACGGCCATCGAGGTCGGTGCTGTTGAACTCCCAAAGGTGCAGATGGATCGTATCGTCATCGATGGGACCCCAGCCGATTGCGGAGACGTCCTTGAGATGGCAGTTGATCAGAACAGCTTCGGCGTAGGGATAGTTGAGGCCATGGTTATTGGGCAGGCGGGCGAGTACTGTAGCCACAGGAGCGCGAGCCAGGGGGACGCTCTGTGGAGTTGAAGCAGACGAAGCACTCTGCGGGGTAGAAACAGGAGTTTGCGTCCAGGGCAAAGGTTGGGCGATGGCGATGAAGGTGGAGTTGAGGAAGACGTTGCCGTGGTTGGCGTCGGTGTTGCGGATCCACATAAAGGGTCCGATCGATTGAATCTCGCAGTGGTTGAAGAAAGCAGGGCCGACGCCGAGAATCGTATCTCCATCTCCGATGATCCTGCTGTCGGTCAGATACACCGAACCACGTAGGTTGAGCGCGTCGCCCGAGCCCTTGATGTTCATGTGGCTGACGATGTTCTTTGAGCCGGAAATCAGCAGCCCTTCGGCTTGTCCGTGGGCGTAGTTGTTCACGGAAAAATTGATCAGCTCAATTCCGGTGGAGTCGTATGCGGAGAAGGCGCAGCGGCGGGAGGGTCCCGGCATGGGCGGGTTGAAGGCGCTATTGTTTCCATAGCCCACCTGAACCTTGTCACGGTCTTCGCCGCGAATGGTTAGATTGGATTTGTTGCGGAAGAAGACGATCTCCTCGTAGGTGCCGTTCTTGATGAAGATGGTGACGCGCTGGGGAGGATTGTCGGGGACGAAATCGACGGCACCCTGAACGGTGTTGAAGTCGCCGCTGCCATCGGCGGCAACCACCACGCGGGTAGCGTTGGCGGCGGGCGCGGCGGCTTTGGTGGTGAAGGTCCATGCGTAATCGGTCGTGAAGCCCGCGAAGGTTCCGGTAGCTGGAATCAGAACGCCCGCGTCGACCTGCACGATGTATTTGTGGTGGTAGTGCAGAACATTGTTGTGGGGATAGATGGTAGCCGCGTTTCCGTGCAGGATGACGGGGTAAAAGTGGAAGTCAGGCAGACCGCCGATGGTGGTGAGTTGGTACTTATGAAGGTCGGCAGGCGTCGTTCGAACCGCCGGTGTCGTAGTGGTAGGCGATGTAGGTATGTTGGAATTGGCAACAAGCGTCGGCGCAGGTGCAACGGCGATACGGTGGGTGGGGTCGGGGCCGGCAGGAATGCCGAGGTCGAGCGTGTCCACTAGCTGGTGGTCGGCCGCGTCGTAGATGCGGATCTGGCCTGATTTGCCGAGTCTGGGTGCGCTGGCGAAAGTCAGGACGAGGTGCGTGTCTGGATTCACGCCCATGGCCTTATCTGCTGGAAAGCGCGTAACAGCGGTCGTTTGTGCCTCCCCGTGCCAGGACAACAGTACTGCCAGCATGATGTAAAAACAAGACAAACGGGTCATAGAGCACACTTTCACAGGAACGCCTCCGGCGATGGAACCTGAGAGGCAATCCGTTTGTTCGGACAGCGGCACGAAGTTAGTACCCACGGTGGGCAGGCGGACCGCTTTGCAGTACTGAAGAACGCTGGCATATTCCAGGGCTTGCGTCTGGTTTTTCATTGAATGCCTCCCGCAGTGTTGGCAAGCAGCAAGTCGTAGTTATCCATCACCGGCATCGGCCGCTAATACTGTTGCAGTTCTTCGGCCAGAGCAACGGCGTACTGGCGGCGTTGTTCCGGATCGGGCATATGCAACAGATGCAGAACCGCGGCTGAATCGCTGATACCCAGACGCAACGCATCTTTTACGGCGGCGATCAGCTTGTCCCATCCATCGATGGAACCGGCGCGGATCAGCGCAATCATCTCGCGAGTCCCCTTGCTCTTGTTATGACGCTGCTCAAGCTCGCGCCAGATCGCATCCATGCAAGCGGGCCAACGCCCAGCCTGACGCCACTGCTGCAAGGACGTCGAACCCTTCATGGCGCCCGGCTTTCGCTCCAGCACATCCAGATAGTGTTCGAGATCGAGGATATCATGGCCGCGTCCGTAACAACGTTTGTACCGCGCAGCCACCTTGTTGTCGTGCAGGATCTCTACCGTCAACGGACCGACTACCGCCGTCACACGCAGCCCTGGCCAGAGCGAGGTCGAATACCAGTTGGTCTTCACCTTCACGCGGCCCTTGCTGTCCACGATGAGTGGATAGAGTAACTCGTGGATCGGAAAACCTTCCGCCGCCAGCGGCGATAAGTGTTCGCGCTCCAACTCGCTGGCCGCGCCGATGGTCATGTTCTTTCCGATGATAGTGCGGCCGCGGTTGGCGATACAGTCGGCCAATACTTGTTGGTTCAATGCGGCCAGATCGCTGGCCTCTGGCACGGGCACAAGCAAGTTGCGCCGGAACCATCCCAGCTCCCCTTCTACGCCGCCTTTTTCGTTGCCGCTGGCTGGGTTGCAGTACTCGCTCTGATAGCCCCAGTGCGAGCGAAACGCTATGATCCGATCCGTCTCCACCCGCTGATATCCGCGCAGAATCTTCTTCACCACAGACTTCATGTTGTCGTAGCGCAGAGTCTTGAAGACGCCGCCAAAGTAGGCGAACGCATGTTCGTGGGCTTCCAGCCGGGGTCCCCAGCGACAGGTCTTCGTCGCTGGGGTGGAAGCAGAGCCTGTTGCGTGGCGTGCGGATAAGCCCGATGGAAGGCATCGCCAGAGCCCATGCTGCGCATGGCGAAGAACTGTAGCTTCACAACTTCGCTGCCCAGCTTGGCCATGCCCTCGAACCAATCCACTTGAGCTTCCTGACCCAGCTCATAACTCTGCGGCACGAAAACTTCCGCCCGCTGAGCCCCAACTCCCGCTTCCGCACCTGCACATAGCGCCGCACCGTAGCTTCCCCAACGGGATAATCCGGATGCTCGCGGCACAGGCGCATCCAGATCCGATGAGCCGTATGCCGTTGCTTGCGCGGCGCTTTTACGTCCGAGGCCAGCATCTCATCGATGTGTTCCTTGACCGGACCCAGCCGCGGCGCTTCCCGTACTACCGCTTTTCGCTCGGGAGGAATCGCGTTCCCGAGAGCCTGCCGCACCATCCGCCGGTGCACACCGTGCTTCGTTGATAGTCCCTGAATCGTCTCTCCGGCCGCATACTCCCGCCGCATCACTTCGAATAGTTCCACTTTTTGCCTCCTGTCCATCCCCGAATCTTTACATCCGGGCTTGTACAGGTGGCCCAGTTTAGATGAGCGAAGTGGGCCAATTTAGACGAGCAAACTCACAAACGCGCTGGCCACGCGGCTTAGAACTTCTCCGTGCTTAATCGCATCGCCCTCAACCTGCTCAAACAGGACAAATCTTCAAAACGCGGAGTCAAGGGAAAATGTCTCAAAGCCGCTTGGAACCACTTCTATCTGCTCAAACTACTGGAAATTCAATGTGCGTCGCCCCCTAGTACTGGATCGGGCATAGACCTCAGTGTGAACGCAATCTGCTCGGGACTCAAGCCGCGCCGTAAATGCTCGATGACCAAGTCAAACAGCGCGCTGTCCGGAACCAGCTTGCGCTCAACGCGCGGCTTGGCGGCTCGCTCCTGAGCCCGTTGCGCTTGGTAGCCATCGAGCAAACGCGGTCGTCCGGGACGACGCGGCGCGTTGACAGACTGCTAGCCGTTGCGCGCCATCTCGCGAGTGATGGTCGAGCGCGCCCGTTGCAGTCCGGAGGCTATAGCCGCCGGACTGCAACGCAACACCAACTGCGCTTGAACTAAAGAGCGTTCCACTAAAGACAACTAACTATAAGACTTCCGCATGCAACATTATCCCTTCTGAATCTGTTGCACTTCGACTTTGAGCGCGGCTAGTTTGTAACAAAAAGATGGGCCGGACACTACTTAGGTAGTGTCCGGCCCTGATATTAGTTATTTCTACAGGCTGTTGATATTGATCGTCACTGGAATCGAGCGGGATACGCCAGCGATAGCTGGTGTTGTAGATCCTGCAAAGGTACCGGTAACCGTTACAGTCTGCTGTCCAGTTGGGACTGGAATGTAGAAAGCAACCAGATTTCCTCCACAACCACTCATCCCAAGACTTACTGCCGAGATTGCAAGCAGCATCCACAACGCCTTGCTCAGTCTGCGCCGACGACGCACACAGAATGCAAGAACGCCAAGTGGTAGAAACGCCAGTGCAGTCTTGGTAGAAGAGGTCCTGATCTGCGACGTATTGAAGTATCCGAGCGGTAGATTTGCCGGAGTCCAGATAGTGAGCGCACTCGCTTGCGACTCAGAACCCACAGCCAGCGTTACCGTTGTCGGGAACATCAGGCAGGACACGTAGGCATTCTGGGTTTGACAGGTAAGAGAGACCTGCCCCGCAAACTGAAGAACCCCATTGACCGTTATGATCGAATCCTGCGTCGAAGAACTCACAACCGGAGTAACACCCGGAGTAACCGAGACCACACTAGTCGATGAAGTCAGGGTAAAGTCCGGATTATTGACAAGCAGGGTAGTTGCCTTCGCCGTAACTCCTGGCGTAAAGTCAGTATCCCCGCTATACGCCACGCTATAGTAGTGAGTTCCCACAGCAATTGGAGCGGTTGAGCTTGGGAAGAAGATGGCGGATCCAGAGGACAGAGCCGCAGGAGTGGTCGCTAGTACAGGATTGCACGTCGTAGACGACGGGACTGTCGCAGTCAACAAAGCGTTCGCATTGGTAACCGTTGCGTTGGCCGATAGAGCCATTCCGGTCCCGACAATCGAAGTGATCGTCGTGTTAGCAGGAATTTCAGATCCACCTCCGGTGATTGTCTCCCCGGCGTGTATACCAACTACACTTACTCCCTGTGTATTTAGTCCCAGAGAGATCAAAGCACTTGGTACTCCCGTTACAGCGGAACTGCCACTGGTTGTCGATCCAATAAAGGAAATCGAGCAAGCTGGAACCACTGCCCCTACACCAGGAGCCGTCGCTGTAATTGGAACAAACGTATCAGAGACAGTTACCGTTCCTGAAGGAGTTCCCTTTCCTTGCGTAACCCCTGAACTTACTCCAACCGAATAAGAAGCAGCTGGAACACCTGGAGATACATTTATTACTGTTGCAGTGGCTGCACTTTGCGTTGGATAAACGGATGTCTCCGTAGCCCCAAATGCAATAGCTGCTGGCGGTGCCGAAACTACTGTATCCGTGCCACTGGTAACCGTCAAATTATAGTTGCTGATAATTGAGTCGGAGATTTGCGCATATACAGGATACGGATTAGTAAGCCCTGATCCTGCTGCTGGAACAACTTCTAGATTAGAAGTGTGCAGAGCAGGAGGATAGGGAGCTGCTGCCGTTGCGGGAACATCAGAGAAGGTCAGATCGCCTTGCAGTTTGTAGTAATCGCGTGTGCTTATTGCTCCCACGATTGTTACCAATCCGCTAAATACAACGTCTTTAGCTCCATACTGCGTCGTGATCGCGGGAACCGTGATCGCAAGTGGGGCCGCAGTTTCAACCTCTACAGCCGGTGTCGTCTGAGCAGATGTTGTGTACACGGTTGGGAAGCCCCAATTACAGAAAGACGCTCCTGAAGCGTTAGTAAAGGTAACCGTGATCGGATAAGGACTATTGGCGACCAATGAGGTCGATGTGGCCGTAGTAGTGAAGACGGGAACACTGCCGTCAGTAATTCCCGTAACTGCCCCATCGTTTATCGGCGGCACCGTTGCTCCATACATATATGTATGGGAGGACGCCGTCGCAACTACCGATGTGCCAGGGACGGTAACCGTCAAGGGATTCGCTATCGTGGCTCCATAGTTAGTATCTCCACTGTAAGTTGCAGAGACAGTGTATTTCCGTCCTAGAGCAAGCGCAGGAAAGGCACTGCTTGGAACCGTTGCAACCGATCCCACAAGCGGTACTGTAACTCCGGCAGTTTGATTCGTTCCGCAGACAGAGTAGTTTGCTGGGGCATTTGCATCCACGGCCCATGTAAATGTAACCGAGCCAGTAGGAGCAACCCCTGCAGCGTAGCTGGCACCGGAGGCAATACTTGTCTCCGCTACCTTTGCGCTGATCGTTGTCGTCGTCGTACCCGCCGGAACTGAAGTTCCTGCGGAAGATGCTAGCGTAACGTTAGCCAGTGCCAACGCTCCGGTACCAGATGCGCCAGCCAGTGTGACCGACTGAGCTCCATTTATATTGATCGTCTCACTCTGTAGCCCAAGAGACGTGGGGTAGAATGTCGGCGATATTGTGCAGTTCGCTCCGTATGGCATTAAGTTTGCGGACTGATTTGCGCTGGTAAAGTTGCAAGTATCCGCAAGCGCACCGGTAGAGTTTTGAATACTGAACGCTGCATTGGGTGTCGCAACAGACAAGAACGGCGCAGTCAGAGTAGCTGGACCATTACCGATATTTGTAACGTTCAACACGCCAGTGCATGGAGTAGACGTTTCGCTGACTGGGCACTGCGCCGAGACAACATTATTCGTGTAGTCCCAAGTTACGCCTGCGATACCCGAAGCCGTCGCCAAATACTCTGGCACATTTCCAAACGAGACGGTCGGATTTACCCGGTTATCGAATAGAACCTGATTGTTTCCCGAGTCTGCGATATATAGATTGCCGCTCGGATCCAGAGCTAGTCCTGACGGGGATTTGAGGCCTGGCAAGTTGAGAATGTACGGCGTGCCATTTGCCCCACCTGCTCCTGGGGAGACCCATACCGCGCCAGTGGTCGCATCAGACATATAAATGTCTCCAGCCGCATCGACTGCAACTCCATTTGGCTGAAATCCGTTGCTTGTACCAACGTGCGAGAAGACAGATGGGGGCAGTGTAGCCATGTCGCCACCACCAGGAGGAATAATGATGATCTTGGAGGTCAGATCCCCTTGATCCGCGACGTAGATATAGTTATTCAAACCATTGCTGTTCGGACCAATCGCTACTGCGACTGGTTTTACAAACGTAGGCGCTCCCGAGTATGCAAACAAGGGAACAGCTCCGCCCAACATCGGATTTGCTGGGATCTCCACAATTGCAGCGTTGCCAGTGTCGGCTACGAATACGTTTCCGATTGAATCAACGGCTAGCCCCTGCGGAGCCTTGAAAGTGTATTGCGGCAGAATATTCGCTGTATCTCCTGAGACCCAAGCCTTGCTGCCCAACACGCTTTGTACCCCGGTCGCTGTATTGATCTCGACAATGCGGTTATTTCCCGTGTCAGCAATATAGACATTGCCAGCGCTATCGAGAGCGACACCCATCGGATTTTTTAACGCAAGACCAGCTACCTGCACTCCTGTTCCGCCGATTGAGTACTCGGGACCTGTAGCAGTTATCAAAATCCCCGTGCCAGCCGCAGCAGCATTACTCGACATGGTGACGGTTCCGAAGGCTCCTACAGAGACTCCAGTGACTCCATTGACTCCCGTTCCTGCAGCATATCCGTTCAGGGTACCAACCGATGCAATTGTTGTGCCCGTAGGAATGTTAGTACCTGAGATACTCCAGCCAGACGCGAGCCCAAGGGTGCCGGAGGCCGCTGTGATCACTGCGCTTTTGGCTGTGGTCGTTCCTGAGAAGGTTGCATTTGGATTGACCACAATCCGGTTGTTTGAAGGATCTGCGATGTACACAGTTCCCGACGAGGCCACAGCGACCGAACTCGGACTCCCCAAGCCGGACGTCGTTACCGCCGTCGGCGTAGCTCCATCAATTGCCAACTGTGAGCCATATCCAATTCCGGTAAGCGGGAATTGGAAGGTCTGGTAGTTCGGATTAGCTGCGGAGGCCGGATAAGCTGTGTTTTGCGTATTGACTACCAGAGCAGACGTCCGAAGTCCAGGCGCACTGGGGTTGAAGGAGATGTACATTATGCAGTCATACGTGCCATCTCCGGTTCCAATGTTGTAGCAATGGGGAGCACCGGTGTAGGAGTTCGAACCAGACGGTGCGTTAGCTGGCGTAGTTGGATTCAACGATGTCACGCCATCGACGGTGTTGAACGTGAAATCCTGAATTCCAGGAGCAATGCTAATATCCGCTGTTTGGGCGCTCGTATTGATTACCGGAAGATTGGATCCATAGAAGTGCATCTGCACTGCCTGCGACACCGTCGTAGCGTATGTACCCGTCTCAGTCGTCGCCGCAGTATCGGTGTACGTAAACGGAGCCACAATCGTCGTGGAACTCATCTGGGTGGTCGTACTGAGTAGAAGAGATACGCCATTAAGAAATGTCGAGGTGGGGAAGCCAGATAGCTTAATTCTCTGGTTACCGACTGGTAGACCATTAATCGTTTTAATCGAGTTTACGGCGTTCAGGGTAATAACATTACTCGAGATGGAATAGCCCGTCACCGTTCCTATCGGCGTCGACGGGAAGGTGGTTCCAACGGTTACCTCACGGGCGAGCGAAGTGCCTGCATCAATGAAGTACAGGTTCCCCAAACCGTCCACGGAGAAAGCATCAACCTGAGATCCCATACTGGCTTCACTCACAGGGCAGCCGTCATCAAATATGTCGTAGGTCTCCGGTCCAATTCCCTGCCAAGGCGAGGTCGCCAGCGTGACAGAAGCACTTGGCGCCCCATACCAGCAATGGGTGGGAGCAAAATTCGATACATTATTTGATAATGTGCAGCCATTTATCGCGCCACAGGTATAACGCTGATGAGTCATACCAATAAATTGATATTGCCCTTGGCTCCCTGCATCCACATGATAGATTGCTGGACGGTTACTGTCTGAATACCAGAGATTTCCCAAAGGATCTACACCGACAGCAAGCGGTCTGAGAACCTGATTTTGAACCAGACCAGCGAGTCCATAGCCCGTGTAAGCATAAGTGCCTGAATAGGCGTTATCGAGTACATCGTAAAAATCTCCGTATGTGGCCGTAAGTCCTACCAGACTCCCCTTGATCGGACCACCGCCTCCCGCTCCGGGGGTAGACGTCGAGTACGGAAGATAAGCGCTGACGAGATTGATGAGATTGGCCAGCGGAGCCCCTCCCGCATAAGAAGCGGCAAGGTAGGAAAACGGCGTTGCCGATCCGCTATTTGCATTGGTCTGATACACGTTTCCGTAGGCATCAACGGCCATTCCCGTGATTGGGGTACCCGTTCCAGTCCCATACGTGGCCGCATTGACAGGGCCGCCGAGTCCAGTATTGAGGGCGGTACTGAAGTTGACCGGGCAGGCAACGGTCAAAATGCCACAATTGATGATCGCCTTCATATACCCAGGCTGAACCGTGTACTGGAAGAAGGTCTGCGCCGTCTCCTGCGTGTTGATTACGCGAACAACTTCGTTGTTAGGATCCGCAATATAGATATTTCCCGCACTATCCAGCGCCAAAGCTCCGGTCGCGCGAAGCGTGGAGCCCTGAACGGAAGTGTCCGAATTCGCGAACGAAAGCGCATTGTCCACATTCCCAAGCGTAGCCGTGCAGGTAGACAGGCTTATCGTTCCGCCAACGTGATACACATATCCAGGCTGTACGACGCCGCCCGATGCCGTGACGCCGGTGGGGTCTACCCGACTAATGAAATCCGCGACACGCGTCCCTCCGCGATATACGACGGAGATGGTCGCCGTAATGTTGTCCTCGAAGTACAGGTTGCCGTACCCATCAACCGCTAAGGACGCAACTGCGGCCCCGATCGGGTTCGACGCTGCAAGAACACCATCCGCGCAGCCCGTGTTTGCAGAACAACTCAACCCATTGCAGTGACTTGGCAAAGCTCCAGCCACAACGGTGAGAATGCCGGTCTGTAGGTTAACCTCACGGATAATGGCGCTTGCCGTATCCGCAATATACACATTCCCCGCCGAATCGACCGCGATACCCTTGGGGGTGTTCAACGCGGACCCCGACGACTTCAGGTAGTCCGTGGCATATTTATTGTCCCCATTAAATCCGATGTTGCCCGTATTCGCAATGCCAGAACTGATGCCCGTTACAGTTAAGTTCTGGGTCAAGCCGGCAACGGTGTTTATGGTCAGAGGGATCAACTGCGGAGCATTGGTCAGCGCAGGCAGATTCTGCAAAGGTATTGAAACAGGTGCGGTCTGGGCAAGCGCGTTCCCAGCAATGCCGACGAACAACATCAAGGCTACTGCCAATTGAAAAAGAGTTCGCGTCGAGACGATGTATTTGCGGAAGAGCATCGGGGTCACCTGATCCTTGATAAGTGCATTTGCGGCCGTCCGGCTGGAGAGCAAATCCCCCCCCAGTCGACGACTGATTCCTTGGCTGGTTTCCCGCAGGAAACCGTTTCAAAATATGCGGCATATTACGCGTTTGCAGAAACCATATGCAAGCGAAATCTTAAAACGAGCGAGCTTACGGAGAAAAGTGCCTATTTGCCATCTTTCCCTCCAGGTTCTACAACCGGCGCGGCGGCAGCGACAATCTTTTTCACCGTCAACGGAATCTCCATCGTTCCCACCTTGTCGGATACCCTGTCGAGAACGCCAACCCGGAGAAAGATCTCGCCCGCAGGCAGATCAATCTGCTGGAAGAACTGTAGCGGCTTCTTCAGCATGGCCTTGTATTGCTCTACCGTGATCGGTCGCGGGCTAACACTCTGGCTCAAACCCGTTATACGCTTGCCGTAGACATCATATGCTGCGATGTCGAATTCGAGCGAACTCCTGACCGTCCCGCCAGGCTGCGCGGCAAACATCAACTGGCTCGGAGGCAGCGAGTACTCAACGTCGTAGCGAGCAAGCGGCTTACCCACCAAC
>Ga0302274_10003423_pt1 | contig 14128 bp, 18 predicted proteins | sample III_Bog_N2_1_FD_198755 | JGI IMG/M metagenome (GOLD analysis project Ga0302274, IMG submission 198755) | Peat permafrost microbial communities from Stordalen Mire near Abisko, Sweden - III_Bog_N2_1 | ecosystem: Environmental > Terrestrial > Soil > Wetlands > Peat | place: Sweden: Abisko...
AAAGAATACCGAAGAGAATGACTCTAACACCTAACCAAGCGATGCAGCGAACGCCCTTCGGTCGTCACTGATCTTGGACGTTAGGTCTATATCACACACAACTGCAATGACGAGTTTTCCACACATGATCAGCTATGGAATTGTTATGATAGGAGGGGCGATATTATTTCGATATACATTGAGCTTAAAAGGGAGACTCATGCCACACTGGACTCGAATTGCCCTACAGCTATCGGGCTTCATAGGGATGCTTTGGGCTCTTCTTAACTGCATTCTGCGATTCCAACCTCAGCTACTAGATGGGACGCTACTTTTTTTAGCGAAGCGGATTGAGATAGGGCTGGGTGGAGCAGTCTTGGGACTGATCCTATTTTTGTTCCTATCAGGAGGATTCAGCGCAGCAGTTGCAAAGAAGCAAAATGATGTTCTATCAACCAAGCCACAGACCTAACCAAGCGATGCAGCGAACGCCCTTCGGTCGTCGCTGATCTTATACGTTAAGCAACCCATGATACACTGGCGCTGCCTCCTGCTTGTCTATTCAAGAATCGATGTGACGATTCCTAAAAATCACATTTTCCGAAATCGATTCGTACATGAATTATCATCAAAAGAGATAAATGACGCCATCAAATCGTTTGAATCGTTCCCTGGACTTGTCGCGAATCTAACCGAAGAAGAGGCTGGAATTAATTGGGAGATTGTACACTGCGAACGAGCCCTCACTAGCCTTACAAAGATGGGTGATGGATTTTGGTGGCCATCCCCTACCAATACGGCGGCGGAGCTGAAGCAGTATCTTTTGGATGGCACATATCATTCTGTGTTTGTCCTCTGGCCTCAAACCAATTTCCAAAGCAATGAATCCATCAGATCTGCTGGTTGGGGTCTCGGAATGGGAGGATCTGATCTGTCTATGGGAGCAACCTATGCCACCGTTGCGAATGCTCCTTCTTGGATGTGGGAAATTCCGTTAACAGGGGAAATCTGGTTGCATGAGTGGCTGCATGGAGTCTGTTACCATTTCAGTCAATTAGGATATAAAATGCCAGATGGCGATGCGGACGGAGGAGAACGTCACGGCTATACTCAATCCCCCGAATGCGGTTGGACTGATTACTACAGGGATTTGATGAACGGGAGAGTTGTAGACAATGGAGAACCAACGGGTATACCAAAAAGCGCATGGAGCATTCCTCTTCACAAGAGCAACCCACGATTAAAAAAGTGAACGGCAATCACACCATCTCTTTTCTAAACACGGAATCTCTCACGCCTAAACTCGGCGTCCATAAAGTCTAGGCACAGAAATGAATCCAGCAATCACCACGAAGATTATCAACAGCCGTTGGTTTTCAACGATTGTTCCGGCGGTGCTCGGGTTCGGCTTGGCGGCTCTATGTGTTCGTGGCTTTAAGTTCTATGGCTGGAGTCTCTTCCTTGGATTGCCGGTAGCGGTCAGTTTTCTATCAGCCTTCTGCAGTTCGCTCCGTCGCAAGGTGTCGTTTAGTTCAGCTTACTGGCTTTCAACTGTCAGCCTCCTGCTACTGGGTTGCTTCATTTTACTTTTTGCACTTGATGGATTGATTTGTCTGCTCATGGCGTTCCCATTGGCTATGGCGCTTGCACTCATCGGCGTTCTCTTTGGCCGACAGCTTGGCAGTTCTTGCCGTGGAGGTATCAGTTCAGCCATTCCTTTGTTGCTAGTTCTATTTTTCCCCAGCCTCGTCGCCTTTGAACGCACCACTGCGCCAATTCTTCCGCCGCTTCGTAAAGTCACCACCAGTGTCGTTATTCACGCACCGATGGAATCCATTTGGCGTACGGTGATTGCATTTCCTAAAATTACAGAGCCAGCGGACGGCATATTCCGTTTTGGCATCGCCTATCCAATTGAGGCGTATATTGATGGTTCAGGGGTCGGCGCGGTTCGCCACTGTGTATTCTCTACTGGAAGCTTTGTAGAGCCGATAACTGTCTGGCAGGAACCTACACTTTTGGCATTCGATGTCAGTTCGTCTCCACCACCCATGAAGGAGCTTTCCCTCTATGAGCACATCGAGGCACCGCATCTTCACGGCCATATGGTCTCGCATCACGGTCAGTTCCTACTAATTCAGCATGGTGAAGAGGTTCGCCTTGAAGGCAGTGCTTGGTACACACACAGCTTATCTCCTCAGTGGTATTGGGGACCGATCTCTGACTATATGATTCACAGGATACATGAGCGGGTTCTCAACCACATCAAGCTCATTGCCGAATTAAAGGTACATGATGCCTAACCAATCACTGGAGCGAACACCCTTAGGTCTGTCGGTTTGCATGGGTATGCCGTGCATGGTGTCTCTCAGTTCCGGACGTTAGGGGGAAGCCATCCGTCACCGTATATCACACAAAATATTTATGACCGAACCATCAACCCCCCAAAATACAGTAGAACCACCATCACTTCCGATAGGTTTTAATCAGAAAAATTCAGGACTTGCTAAAGCATCATTTATAATTGGCATAGGAAGCATAGTCATATGGATACTCGCTATCGTGAGCCTGATGGTATTCATATTTAAATCAATTGGAATTTCTCATAAGTTTGACAATGCAGATTTAGTTCCATTTTTAGCGGCAGGTTTCCTGATGCTTATTGGCTATCTGCTAAATTTTGTCGGTCTTATCTTCGGAATTATAGAGGTCAGAAAATCTATAACAAATAAATGGATGGCAATTACTGGCGTCTCTATTAACGGAGGAGTTATTGTGCTTTCAGTTGGATTGCACTTTATGGGGCATGCATTTCGTCACCTTAGACCTTAGGGAACTCAACACATCACATGTATGAGCGACGATACAGCGCAACCAGAGTCAAATGAGCAACACATTGAAATCCATGATTATATAATCATCAAGGATCTTGCTGCAGCTTTGCGCACACCATCATTTCGCATTATTAAAGACCTCATGGAATTTGGATTTTTCGAGACAATAAATGGCAAGATAGATTTTAAAACTGCTTCACTCGTATGCACTCGCTATGGGTTCACTGCACATAAAATCCCCTAACCAATCACTGGAGAGAATCCTCGGTAGGATCGGCTTTTCCGCTTTCGCGGATGACGGTTTACTTCTCGGATCTCTCAGTTCAGGCCGTTAAGCGGAACAACATATCATACCATGCAAAAACTACGTTCCATCCATTTGTACCTCGGCTGTATTTTCGCACCAATGCTGTTGTTTTTCTCAATTTCCGGAATTTGGCAGACACTGGGGCTGCGCTGGCCGATTCTAGAACGACTATCCACTATTCATACTGAATGGCGTCAGAAGGATGGCAGTGAATTAAGCAGCCCAGCGCTCAAGTATTTTGTCATTCTCATGGCTCTGAGTTTCATCATCACCACGATTCTTGGTGTCACAATGGCTCTAAATTTTGGCAGAAGTCGCAAGCCAGCGATATTCTGTTTGTCGCTGGGAGTGATTATTCCATCTGTTATCGTGTTACTGCGCATCTTTAGATGACTTTTTCGCCTAACCAATCACTGGAGAGAATCCTAGACGTTCATCAGCTTACTATACGACCACGATCCTTTGATTGGTTATTAGCGAGGGAGAACAACTCCATGCGTGAGCCAAATGAAATACGGGTCGAGTGCCTGCATCCGCACGCATGGCTGTGGGAGCCGCTCGAGGATGATGACACGTTTCTGTTGCGTGCGATGTTCGGCACAAAGGCTGTCTATCTCGACGCGAGGCTGGTGTTTTGTTTCGCAACCAAGAAGGAGCCCTGGAGGGGAGTGCTCGTTGCCACGGATCGGGAGCATCACGAGTCGTTGATCACGGAAATTCCGGATTTGTCACCGCATCCGATTCTGCAAAAATGGCTTTATCTGAGCGAGTCTTCGGATTCATTTGAGAAGACAGCCGGGTATTTGGTTCGCCTGGCGAAACGGCGCGATGTCCGATTCGGCATTGTCCCGCCTCCAAAAAAACGCAAACGTCCCTGACAAAACACCCGTTTCAACGACCTTTAGCCACGGTTGCTTTTGGGGAAGTAAGCGACCAATCCACCCTTTGACTAATTTATAACAGGCATTCCATGAGTTCGATGATTTCACCAAAGAACTGGGGTTTGCTGGAACGGCGTTCCTGTCTTGTGCCGACGCTGCGCGGCTGGTTACTCTTGCTCATTCCACTGGCCGCCCTGTTCGTTTACGGATTCCGTAATATGGATTCGTTTCTGACACTCAACGATCCGGTGCCGGGTGGAGTGCTCGTGGTGGAAGGCTGGTCCCCTGATTACGCCTTCAAATCGGCCATGGAGGAGAGTCTGCGGCATCCGGCCGGCAAACTTTACGTGATCGGAGGTCCCCTGGATCAGGGAGCGGGACTCTCGGAATTCAAATCATCCGCCGAGCTGGGCGCGGCGATCCTTATCCGGATGGGGATGAAGAAGGAGAGTGTTCAGGCTGTCCCGGCTCCATATGAATCCAGGGATCGAACCTTTAGCGCCGCCGTGGCCTTGTATCACTGGCTCTCAGAGCACAAAGCCATTCCCCGGAATTTGAATATTATTTCAGTCGGTGCCCATGCGCGCAGATCCCATCTCTTGTTCCAGGAAGCCTTCGGCAGCGGCACCCATGTGGGGGTCATCGCTCTTAACAATCGCGGTTATGACGGGGCTCATTGGTGGAGATCCAGCGCGGGGGTCCGTTCCGTGGTGGATGAGACGGTCGCTTATTGCTACGCCCGAGCATTGTTTATACCGCACCGCGAAAATTACCGTGATTTTGAGTAGGCCGGTTCTAGGCGCTTCGTCGCAAAACTGATATGACGGCTATCTCCCTCTGCCAAAACCGGTAAAACGCCCAAAGAGGCTTTTTTTCTGGGGAGATGCGTGGGTGGATTTGGTGGATGGCCCTCCATGGTGACCTTGTTTGCCATGTCCGCCCGCCTCGCCTCCCTTGGAGGAACTTTGATTCCGGGGCCCTTGAAAATTGTCGTTGCGCGGAACACGGATCTCACCCGGTTTGCGTGGCGGACGACGGGGCCCTGAACGCGGGCCTCTCACTCCCTCTTCCCTCGGATGGGCGGCGGGATTGTAGTCGAAGCCCTCGGCCTTGACACGAGGCACCGTGCGGCGGGTGAATCTCTCCAGGGCGCGGAGCGCGTCCTCATCCTCGCGCATGACAAAACTGATGGCGTCCCCGACAGCCTTGGCGCGTCCCGTGCGCCCGATGCGGTGGACATAGTCCTCATGGTTCGGAGGGAAGTCGTAATTGATGACATGAGAGATGCCATCGACATCGATTCCCCTGGCGGCGATATCGGTGGCGACAAGGACGCGGATTTTCCCGTCCCGGAAATCGTGCAGCGCACGGAGCCGCTGGTTCTGGGAACGGTTGGAGTGGATGGTGGCCGTGGAGATTCCCGAGGCTTCGAGCCGCTTGGCGATGCGATCGGCGCCATGTTTCGTTCGGGTGAAGACCAGCACCATGGAGAGATGATCGTGCTGAAGGAGGTGGAGAAGCAGGGCAGGCTTCAGCGATGAGGAGATCTCATAGACACACTGCGCAACGGTCTCGGCGGGATTGGATCTGCGACCGATCTCCACGGTCTCGGGCTCCTGGAGGAACTCCCCGGTAAGTTTCTCGATCTCGCGGGAGAGCGTGGCCGAAAAGAAAAGCGTCTGGCGCTTCCGGGGCAGGAGTTTCACCACCTGGCGGATGGCCGGGACAAATCCCATGTCGAGCATCCGGTCGGCCTCGTCGAGCACAAGAAACTCGATGCCGGCAAAGGCCTTTTCGCGTCCCCTGATGATGTCGAGCAGACGCCCCGGGGTGGCGATGACGATATCGACACCATGATCGAGCGCCTTGATCTGGGGCCTCTCGCTGACACCGCCATAGATGGTCGCCATGGTGAGCGGGAGATGCTTTGCATAGGCCCTGACATTTTCCTCGATCTGGACGACAAGTTCGCGGGTGGGCGCGATCACGAGAGCCCGGATGCCGCGCGAGGGGGTCGCCGCAAGGATGGAAAGAATCGGCAGCGTGAAAGCGGCTGTCTTGCCGGTACCCGTCTGGGCGATGCCGATCAGATCTCTCCGGGAAAGGATGAAGGGGATGGCAGCCGACTGAATCGGGGTGGGCTCGGTGTAACCGGTTTCCCGAACGGCTTTCAGAATGGCCTCATGGAGGCCGAGTTTGCTAAATGGCATGATCAGCCGAAGTATGGAAGCAGTTGGATCAAATGCACGACATTAACTCGAGACTTTTGTCGGACTGATTGAAACCATCCCCTCTCTGAAGCAGAGAGTATTGGAGTTATTTGACCGGCGAGGCGGTTGGTGTCGGATGCTCCGGTTCCAGGCTGGCATCGCGAATCTGCTTCAGTTCCAACAGAACCGAGATCACAATGACGATGAAAATCGCGAACACGACATAGATCAGGTTCTTGCGATCCAGAGGGTTCCTTGTGCGATGAGAACCCTTGCTTCGGGATTTTTCAAGATGTTCGGAGTCCAACTCACGAAAACCGGTATGTACCAGAGGAATCTTCGGGATTTCTTCCGGATCATCTTCTGGATCGGCTTGTTCTACCCTGTCGGTGGGTCTGCTCATGGGCGCAAGTGAAAGTGTGTGGAAGAGGGAGTGATTTTAGAAGATAAAATTAGTGATTTCCTAACTTTGGGTTTTCTTGAAATCGTTGCGAAGTTCATGGAGTCGTTCCTTGGGGATGATCTTGCAATTGGTCAGGATGATGTCTCCAGCCTTGACCTCCTTGAAGTCTCCTTTGATTCCAACCTCTTGGTCAACTGAGAGATAGGTGTCCCTGCCAAGAATGTTACCACTGCCGTCACGACGAAGCAGGGTGGCAACCGAGCCGTCATTGGGTATTTCTATTTCAGAGTTTTCCGGGATGGAGCCGGTGAGAAAATCCCCCTTCACCGCAGGAAGGGATGCCGACGGATCCTGGAGTGTCACCACGAGGACTTTGTTTTCTCCTTGGCCCTTACTGAGATGGGAAATTTTCCCAATCACCGTGATGCGATGACCCGAGTATTTACCGCTTGCAGCCTGTGGGTTGGAGGCAAAATCGCCGGCAATTGTCTTGTATCGGACAACTCCCCGTTTGTTCAGCGGTTTGAGATAGGCGGCGGCATCCTGCCTCGCGATTGTCGTTGTGGGAAAAGCATCCTGTGCCCGAAGGGGAGACACAGAAAGGAGAAGAAGAATGGGGAGAATGATTCTGGGGGAATGAGTCATGACTCCTGTTTATCAGAGCTTTTTCAAATCACAAGAGAGAGTTCTCAGCACGGAATTTTCAGACGGAATCTTTGAGAATTATCCACCGCTTCCCTTGATTTGAAGAACTCAACTGTTTTAAATCACGCCATGTCTTTTCTCTTCGCTCTGTTCAGGCATCCCTATCTTCTGGCGGGGCTGGGTGGTGCCATCGGTTCCGTGGCCCGTGTCATAATGACGAATTTTATCACCCGATTCGCCGGCGAGGAATTTCCGTTCGGCACAATTGCGGTCAATGTCACCGGAGCTTTGCTCATGGGGCTCCTGGCCGGCTACAGTCAGTCCGATCCGGGAAAGCTCATTTTCTCACCGGCCGCTAGAACCTTCCTGATGATCGGCGTTCTGGGAGGATACACGACTTTCTCATCCTTCAGCCTTCAGACATTTTTGCTGCTCGAGCAGGGTAATATCAGCGGAGCTGTGCTCAACGTCCTGCTTTCAGTCCTTCTCTGCGTCGCGGGTATTTGGATTGGATTTGTCACCATCCGGGCGTTTTAAGGAAGTGCTGATTGAAGCAGATCCTCCCCAGACCATCTTCAATCCAGGGGTCTCATTTTTGAATCGCCCGAAAGAGGAGATTCCTTCAATCTGCGCGTCTGTGCGACGCACTCCTCTCCTTTTTCTTCAGTCCCGATTTTATCAATCATCAGGGTTCTCGCTTCTGGAACTCATGATGACCGTCGCATTGATCTCAGTCCTGATGGCCTTGATGATCCCGTGCTGGGGAGCCATCACCCGTTCGCGATCACGCCAGGCAGGAACAACCCTCGTCATGGAAACCCTCGAACTGGCCCGAACCGCCGCCATCACGGGCAAAACGGATGTCTGGGTGGTTTTCCGAAATGAGGGAGGTTCGTCACATGGATCTCTCCGGATCCTCTCAAGGCAGGGAACGAGGATCCAGCCTCTCGGTCCCTGGCAGAAGCTCCCTGCCGGAATTTCGTTTCTTGGAGGGGTGGACTCTTTCATGAAAGAGAAGCCTCCCGGAGAGGTGCTCTCGTCTTCCCTCGGCACTCAGGTGCGCACGAATGACGAAGACTTCGGCTCCGTGATGTTCCAGCGTTCCGGGGGGATCGGGATGCCTCTTCCGGGAAGCAACGCCCTTCAGCTCGAACTGGCCAACAACCCGGATACCAACGCCTGCTCCACCATCACGCTCTCCCGAGCCACGGGACGGGCCGGATGCCAATGAAAATGATCGGGGGAATTCATTGCCGGAAGGGTTTCAGCATTCTGGAGATCCTGATCGCCCTGGGGCTTTTCATCGTCGGACTGATTGCCATCCTGGCCTTTTTCCCGGTGGCACTCCGCTCGGAAAACGAAGGCATCGAGGATGCACGCGCCACCCTGATCGCCTCGGGAGTGATGGATTCGATCACCTCGGATCAGGGGGATGGGATCATTCATCTGGCCACCGGCATGAGCAATGGAGTCCCGGTCTTCGAATCCATCCCCCTGATTAAAAACACGAATTTTATCGTCGCCTACACGGCCTCGTGCGAGCCGCTCAGGAAACTCACCGAGGAGGAATCGGCAGTGCCGGTTCCCAATCCGGAAGCCGTCGCCGTGGTGACAATCAGCCTTGCCTCCAAGCCTTCCATTCCTCGCCTTTTCACCGCCGATGTGGCCGTGGCCTCTCCTGCCGCAGCACCGGAATCGGGTCGAACCATCCGCCGCTTTGCGCGTCAGATCATCATCCCTTGAGAAATTCATCCCCTAATCCTGAGGAATCATGACCCGCCCGCCTCGTTCCACCCCCCTTCGCAGCGGCAATCAGGGATTCACTCTCCTCGAGCTCCTGGTCTCCATGGCCATTCTCGCCGTCATTGTCGTGCTGCTCCTCGTAATCACCACGGGAACCTCGCAGCACGTCCGGGATAGCACGCGACGACGCGATGCCTCGCGCGAAGCGCGTGCCGGACTGGAGTTCCTCACGGAGGATCTTCATTCCGCGGTGCTGACGACCAATCCGCCCACGCTCGTGATTTCCGGCGGCACGAATCAGGAGACGGGCCAGCAGTTATCGTTCCTTGTCTCGGAATCGCCGGAAAAGAGAGCCCCTGGATCTGTGGGAGACCTCGCGGCCGTCAGTTACTTTGTCTCCAAGGCCCCCGACAATTCCGGAGCCCTGAATCTTTACCGCTTCCATCTCGCCGGAAATCAATTGAACGAAGCCTTTGAAAAAGGCGGCGTGGAAAATCTCTACTCCACAGCCTCCGCAACGAACAAAAATACGACGGAACTTCTGTCACGAAACATTGTCAAATTTGAAGTCCGCCACCTTTCCGATCTTTCCTGTCTCTTTGTCAGCATCTCGGCCATCGGGGGTGACTCTGCCAAAATCATCATCTCCGATCCGAAGGCCGGACAGCGAAATGCCCTGTTGCTCCGGCAGGGGATTCAACGCTACTCCACGATCATTCGCCTTCCCCCGGAGCGTCAATTTTCCCCAATGCTTACGACACCATGAGCATAATCATCCGAAGCAGTTTGCTTGACGGCAGGCGTGGCAAGAACGGTTCGGCCATCCTGGCGGTCCTCGCCGTCCTGGCGTTGCTGATCCTAATCGTGGTGTTCATGCTCCACAGTCTCCGCATTGAGCGCTCCACCAGCGCCTCGACTGCAACACGGGAACAAGCGCTCCTGGCGGCGGAGTCCGGCGTGGCCTCGGCCTCGGAACTCCTCATGCAGGCCACTGCGGAGAAGCCGGCTTACCTTGTCGGCCTCGCGGGAGAGGACACCAATTTGGAAATTGCCCCCTGCCTGGTGGTCGGTTCGACCAACCTCACCAACAAGAACCAGATCGCCCCGATCTTCTCCCATGATCCGGCTGAAACGGCTGCTTTTCCCAAACTGGAACAGGGCACCCTTCAAGAACTTCTGGAAAAGCGGCTCTCCACAAATCCCAACGAAACCGTCGATCTCAATGATCCCGAACTGGCCGGGCATTCCGACGACGGCGGCACCCGGGGAGGAATCATTGCCGCCACGGGCCACTATCCTGCACTTTGGGAGAAACTGAAGGATGGCGAGGGAAAAGTTGTCGGACGCTATGCCTTTGTCCTCACGGATGAATCTGACCGCCTCAACCCCCTGCTCCATCATGGCAACCCCAGAAATCATCCCGAGGATTGGGATCATGGGCCGGGTGACCTGCCGCTGACCAACGGCACGCATTCCCTTTTCTCAACGCAGGAGGCGGAAAGCCTCGGGAAAATTGCGGAGAACCTTCCGACAGCGGGAAGTTTTCAGGAGGCATTCAGCACCCGGGAGAAATACGATGCCAAGCGCTCCCTGCTCACCCGCGATCCCTGCCTTACCCCCGATCTCATTCCTGAGGGTCTGCCCGAAGGGGGAAAACCAAAATACAATCTCAACGATCTGGCCACCAATCCCGCCTGGGGCGTCACACCCTATGAGCGGGCCGAAAAGATCGCGGCGATCATTGATAAAAATCTTCCAAAATTCAAAGAGAGGGATCCCTCTCTTGCCGGAAAAAAGGGGGAGGATCAGAGTCTCTATCTGCGCCGACTCGCCTGCAGCATCGTCGATTACATCTCGCCGAAACCCGGTCCGACCGGCCCTCCCGATGGCGAGCCCTGGGGGAGCGACCGCGTGCCGCTGGTGACGCAGATCGCCGAGCGATGCAGGCGCACGGCCCTGACCAGCAACAGTGTCACCATTGAGAGCCAGTTCTTTGTCGAAGTTTGGAATCCGACCACGCATGCGATTCCTTCCGGGGGAGTCGCCCGCATTTTCATTGGCAATCGTGCCCATCTCCTCTTCGGGGATGGTCTGGCTGCTCCTTTTTCGAATTACGACCAGACAGCATCCGCCGTATCCAGACCCATCCGACCGAATGAATTTCTGGTCATCCCCTTTGCCCCCGAGAGCCAGACTTGGACAAGCCCCGATGCCGTGACAAACGCCCCCAAATGGGAGAAGGGACCTGCGGGAAACAACGATACCCTCCATCACCAGTCGTTTGAATTTTTCTGGAACCAGCGCCTCGTTGACAAGACCCGGCTGCCCAAGAGCTGGGATGACCCGGTTGCGGGCGGATTGAATCATTTGGGACAGACGCTTCAGGACGAAACGCCCCGGTGGCAATGCATGACCATTCCCACATGGTCGGCCAACTCCGGTGCGGAGGATGAACCTGACACGGCGGATGAAGCGCTCAACACCGGCCTGTACCGTTTCGTCGGCGATCCCCGCGCCACCTGGCTCTCGACCTACAAATGGAACACGGTCACCAATTATCCCACCAAAACCCTCTGGAATGGCATCAGCCAGGCGGGAATTCTCGGCCGGGGGTATGTCATGGATCCCGCGGCAACCTGGACGCGACGGGATCGCGTTCCGGTGAATCCCTGCAATGGCATCCCCCCCTCCTCGGATGCCGAAACACCCGATTTCATCCCCTCCCCCTACCGCGACAACGGGAAGGGATCAGAAGCCCCGTTCGTCATCAGAAAAGGCCCGATGCTCTCGCTCGGGGAGCTGGGAAACATCTTCGACCCGGCGCAGGTTGATGACCAGCTGAAGGCACCCTTGCTGGGCAAACCCGCCTCCAGATTTTGGTGCGGAGGCGGACGCACCCTGCGCATCGGCCAGCCGGAATTCACCGACTTCGACACGACCGCAGACTGGGACAAGCCGGGCAGGAGGGCCATTGAACTGCTCGATCTTTTCACCGTGTCAGATCCTGGCCGGCAACCGGAAACAAACGCTCCTGCCACCGATTGCGGAGTGCCGGGCCGCATCAACATCAACACGGCGCCCCACCCCGTGCTGACGGCGCTTTTCAACGGGATCACCGTCTGCTCCGATTCCCGCTACACCAATGCGACAATCACCCCGCTGGGTGCCGACAAACTGGCCACGCTACTGGAAGAAAACCGCCCCTACTCCCGCCTCTCCGATCTTCGCCTTCTCACGCCGGAACTTTGCAATGCGGACACGTTTTCCCCTCCTCTTGGAAAAAACGTCCCCGGAATCCACCCCGAAGTGGCCGATGTCTTTGACAGGGCGCGTGAGGAGGCCTTTGGAAAAATCATCGGCCACTGCACACTCCAGACCCGTGTCTTCCATCTCTTCGTCATCGGGGAATCCCTGGATCGCCCGAACCATACCGCTTCTCGTGTCATTCTTGAGGCCTTGCTCCGCCTCGCACCCGATGCTACGGGAAAATTGATCCCGTCCCTTCAGGACGTGCAATGGCATTGATGCTCCCATGATGATCTCCCTACCCCTATTCCTCATTCTGGCGCAGGCTTCCGTCCTGCCAGCCTTGCCTGTGGCGGTGCCGGCCCCCGAACATCTCCCACCGCTCAGAAGCACAAGGCATTCCAGCCACCAGGCTGCGACACCCTCACCCTCTCCGGAGGTTCGCATCACCATCGTCAATGCCACCAGTGTCCCGGCCATCGCCTTGGGCACTTCCGGAAGCAGCAAGCCCTATGCCTACCCTTTCTTTCCTCAAGGTGTCTGGACCGGCAACATCCCACTCAAAACACCCTCCATTCACTATTTTGTGCACAGCATCCCGGGCCGCACGACCGTGGATCGTACCCTCCACTTCCCGCCCGTCTCCTCTCAACTTCTTCTCCTGACTGGAGATCTGAGCACTTCAGGCCCTCCCGATCAGCCCCCTCAACTCGGACTCCCTCCCTCGCCGGGACCCACCCCGTGGCCTCCCAATCTCCAGTTTCATGTCTATCCCCTGAGTACAGCGCCCAAGGAGCGTTGCCGCTATCGTCTGGTCAACGGAATGCCCTCCAAGCTCCTGATCCTCCGGACCCTCGCCGAACCCAACAAGCCTTCCCGCCAGATTGCCCTTCTGGCTCCGGGAAACAGCGTCGTGCTGACGCATCAGCCCGCAAACATTGCCTGGGAAGCCGAGATCGACGGACAGGTTCTTACCGTCGCCATTGTGCAGGACGGCGAGCAGAAAAATTGCCTGATTCCCTTTTATCTCAGGAATGGACAACCCGAGTTTATCCGCGTCTTTGAAGATCCTTAGGGAGTGACCTCTCCCCTTCTCCGGTTCATCACATGATAAATTACCCCTTCGTATTCAATCCGCAGTTGGCGTGTCTCCTTTCTTTTTGCCTTTTCAAACAAGCACCCCTTTAAAAAAGGGTTAAATACGCGGGACTGACCCTCTTTCCCGATTTTTGCCTTGGATGGATGGTTCTTAATTGAAAACATTGGCTTTTACGACATGCTACAATTAATCCGTAAGTGACATGCGAAAATTTTCCAAAAAACACCCCTAAAGGTTAATATATTATTATCGACATGAGAAAGGTACCATCAATGACTGCAATTTATTTAGTTGTAGTCTATATGAGCGTATGTGCTCTTTGCTATTTAACACCATATTCTCATTTATCTAGAAATTATGTATTGGCCAATCATGAGATGTTTATAGAGAATTTTTATCCAGCTCATCAATTCTTGAGAGATGGTAATTATGTCTATGCAAAAGGGAATTTTACAATTGATACTACTAACTATAAAGAAGTTTTTAATACAAATAAATATTCATTAATAAATCTTTGTGAATCTTCGAAAGCACCGCAAACTAATATTGTCGACATGTTGCCAGCAAATGCTTTACCAATACCAATAAATGGCGTTACTTCGCTGCCGGTAGAAAATCTTGGTGGAATGCCTGGGCTTGGCCCTCCATCTAATACACAGTTAAAAGAAATAGCCGCAAAGATACCAGAAGAGATTTTTGCTGTATGGATCAACCTTGATTGTAATTTATATATAATTGATAATCGCGATAAAGATACTCCAAAACTCTTCACTCCTTATTA
>Ga0302274_10003425_pt1 | contig 14125 bp, 7 predicted proteins | sample III_Bog_N2_1_FD_198755 | JGI IMG/M metagenome (GOLD analysis project Ga0302274, IMG submission 198755) | Peat permafrost microbial communities from Stordalen Mire near Abisko, Sweden - III_Bog_N2_1 | ecosystem: Environmental > Terrestrial > Soil > Wetlands > Peat | place: Sweden: Abisko...
TGGCCCAGGTGCGCGCCTTCGATCAGGCCGGGCAAGTCAGCGACGGTGAACGATTCCGTGTGAGGAAACTCGCCCACCTGCACGACACCCAGGTTGGGCTCCAACGTGGTGAATGCGTAATTCGCGATCTTGGGTTTGGCGGCAGAGAGACGGGAGATGAGGGTCGACTTGCCCACGTTGGGATAGCCAACCAGGCCGGCATCAGCCAGCAGGCGCAGTTCGAGGCGGTAGGAGCGCTCCTCGCCAGGCCGACCCAGCTCGTGCTCGCGGGGCGCCTGATGGGTGCTGGTGGCAAAGTGCTGATTGCCACGGCCCCCGCGGCCGCCGCGCGCAATCACGAGGGTCTCGCCGGGATGGGCGAAGTCGTGGACCAGCTCACCGGTCTGATCGTCGAAGAGCAGCGTGCCGATGGGAACATTCAGGGTTGTGGGCTCAGCGGTTTCGCCCGAACAGTTGGAGCCGAGACCGTGGCCTCCCCGCTGCGCCTTCCACTCCGGATTGAAGCGGAAGTGGACCAGGGTGTTGTGGGAAAGTGAGGACGACATGAGGATATCTCCGCCGTGACCACCGTCACCACCGGAAGGACCACCTCGGGGAACAAACTTCTCGCGGCGAAATGCCATGCAGCCGTTGCCGCCGTCGCCAGCCTTGACGCGGATTCTTGCTTCGTCTATGAACATTTTTCTCTTTCCAGTGTAGAGGAAGAAGCGTAAACTCAACTCATACCTTGAAATTACGAACGTGCAGCTGGCAGGAATCCTCCTCTGTGCGCGCGATTCGGCTCCGCTTTCTTGTCGACTGGATTTATTCCAGTTAACTTTCCATTTATCCAGAAGTGCCAGGATAGATGCCAATAGGTCAATCCACTGCAGATCCAGTCCGTTTTTACGCAGTTACGATTGCCGGAATCGAAATTCGTGTTCAAGGAACCTCTAGGAGACTTAATGCTGAACAATCTGATGGGCAGAATCAAACTGTTGGCGGTTTGTACGGTGGTACTGGCGGCTCTGGGTGTGGCATCGTTACCGGTCTTGGCGCAGTCCTCCACGCAGGGCGCGATCAACGGAACCGTGTTCGATTCAACAGGTGCAGCCATTGCGAACGCAACAGTTACGATTCACAATGACGCCACCAACGGCGAGACCCAGGTGACGACGGACCAGAGTGGCAACTTCAATGATCCTCTGGTGGAACCGGGCACCTATACAGTGACCGTTGCCTCTCCAGGGTTTGAAGGGTATCGCGCGGACAAGGTGATCGTGCAGGTCAGCCAGGCGACGGCGCTGATGCCGCACCTGGTTACCGGTTCTGCAGCTGCGACGGTGGAGGTCACGGCAGAGGCTCCCGTGTTGAACTTCGATTCGCCGGATTTTTCCGCCAGCCTGAATACGCGCGCGCTGGAAAACGTCCCGGTAAATAATCTGCGCTGGTCGAGCCTTGCGCTCACCACGCCGGGCGTGGTTTCAGACTCGAACGGATTTGGGCTTGTATCGATCCGCGGCATCAGCCCGATCCTGAACAACGTGCTGATCGACGGTGCGGATGACAACCAGGCGTACTACGCGGAAGAGCGCGGACGCACACGGGAAGCGTATTCGACTCCCCCTGCGGCGATTCGCGAATTCCAGGTGAACACAGGCGTCTTCCAGGCTGAGTTCGGGCGCGCGGCCGGCGGCGTCATCAACTCGGTTACCAAGAGCGGCGGCAACCAGGTTCACGGCCAGGTCTACTACTCCGACCGCGAGAGCAGCTGGGGCGCATTCAACGACTACACGACCAACACGGTAGGGACGCAGAATTCGAACGGCAGCTACACGTTTACGACGAGCGCGTATAAGCCGCTGGACTCGCGCAAGATCTGGGGCGGGACGGCAGGCGGGGCGTTAATCAAGGACAAGTTGTTCTGGCAGTATACGTTCGACCAGCACCACCGGATCTTCCCCGGAACGGCAAAGGCAAACTCGCCGAGTTCGTTCTTCACGCAGCCGGACGCCGCCTCCACCACGGCCAACACGGTTACCCCTGCCAACGGCCTCACCTACACCTGCAATTTGACCAATGGTTTTCTCACTCCGCCTGGCTTGGCGAGCACCTGGTCCAGTAATCCTGCCCCGGCTCTTGACGGTCAGGTCTGCACGTTGGCGGCGCGAGAGGGGCTTTCGAGCTATGCGGCGGGTGCAGCCGCGTACGCGACCGGCCTCGGGGTTCTCCTTACTGACCTGGGCAGCGTTCCGCGTGCGGGCTACCAGGAAGTGAACATGCCCAAGCTGGACTGGCAGATCAACGGAAAGAACCATGCGAGCTTCCTGTACAACCGCTTGCGCTGGGATTCACCGGGCGGCGTACAGACGCAGGCGACCAACAACTACTCGATCGATACCTTCGGCCAAGACTTTGTGAAGCTGGACTACGGCGTGGCCAAGTTGACTTCGGATTTGAGTCCGACCATCAGTAACGAGGTGCTTTACCAGTATGGCCGCGAGTTGAACAACGAAAGCCAGCAGCCGTACAGCGCGTTCAGCAAGAAGTACCTGACCGGGACAGGCGCTTCAGCCGGCAATGTCCCTGAAGTAGCGCTGGCGACTTCGACCGGGTTCTACCTGGGGTCTCCGTACTACTCTTACCGCAAGGCGTTGCCGGACGAGCGCAAGTGGCAGATCGGCGATGTGTTGTACAAGAGCAAGGGCAACCACAGCTTCAAATTTGGCGTGGATACCGTGCACAACTACGACCTGATCAACAACACCTACGAGAGCAACGGCTACATATCCTACAGCTATGTGACGAACTTCCTTGCCGATTTGAACTCGGAAGGTAACGCGACCGATAGCTGCAACAGTTCCGCGTTGGCGACTGCTTCGGTGAGCAGTTCCGGCACGGTGACGAGTGCGCTGGGAAGCGATCCTTGCTACGGAACCTTTACCCAGGGCTTCGGGGCGCCGATCTTTACAGTCGCGACCACGGACTATGGCTTCTTTGCGCAGGACAACTGGAAGGTGACTCCGCAACTGACGCTGGAGCTTGGCCTTCGGTATGACTATGAGAAGCTTCCGGGAGCCGGCGCGAATGCCAATCTAACGGTGGCTTCGGGCAACTTTACGCCATACAACGGCGTGACCAACGCGCCCAGCGACAAGAACAACATCGGGCCGCGGCTGGGTTTTGCGTATGACCTGATGGGCAATGGCAAGTCGGTACTGCGGGGCGGCTATGGCATGTTCTACGGGCGAATCACGAACGGCATCCTGCTGAACGTGCTGCTCAACACGGGCAGCCCCTTGGGCCAGACCACGTCGTCTCTAAAACCCTCGACCTTCTGCAATGCTCCCTTTGGCACTACGCCTGGCCCCGGAATAGTAGTCTGCGCCAGCGGCGTTGCAGTGGGTAGCGGAGCTCCAATATTCCCGAACATCATTGGCGCGGGCACTCCTCCGACGCCGAGCTCGTACTTCCTGGCGCACGATCTGCAGAACCCGATGGTGCATGAGTTCGACCTGGTCTTCCAGCAGGAGGTAGGCAAGGGAACGGTTGCATCGGTGAGCTACCTGGGCGCGCTTGGCCGGGAGCTGACGAACTTCGTCAACACCAACCTTGCTCCCTCCACGTCGAATGCGACCATCACCATCAGCGACCCGACCGGCAAGGGCCCGCTGACGAACGGCGCGGTGTACGTGGTGCCGCAGTACACCGGGTACCTGAACAAGAACTTCACCAGCATCACCGAGGTGATCAGCAACGTCAACTCGAACTACAACGCGTTTGTGGTCGAGGTGCAGAACCGCTCGCTGAAGACAATCCAGTGGGATGTGAACTATGTGTGGTCGCATGCGCTGGACTACAACCAGAACGCGACCACGACCGACACCTCGAACAACCAGTACGATCCGTATGGCGGGCAGGGGGCGGATTACGGCAACTCCAACTACAACGTCCCGGACCGCGTGGCGGGGTATGTGCTGTACAACTTCCCGAATACGTCGCGCGGCGACTGGATGAAGTATTTGGCGAACGACTGGGCAATTGACACCGGCTTCCAGGCGCAGAGCGGATTGCCGTACTCGGCTTCGCTGAGCAGCTATCCTTCGTACAACGCGCTGAACAGCAGTTGGAACGGTGCGGGCGGTACGTCGTGGATTCCTGTCATCGGACGCAATACCTACAAATACCCGCGGGACATTGTGCAGGATGTGCGTTTGCAGAAGCAGATCTCGTTCACCGAGCGGTACAAGGGCGAGGCGAGGCTGGATCTGTACAACGTCTACAATCACCAGAACGTGACCGGAGTGCAGACCACCGCGTATGTGCTGGGCGGGACGTCTTCGGGCAACCCGAATGTGTCGACCGCGACGTTCCAGAACGGCATTGCCGGCACGGCGAACTTCGGCACGGCGAACAACTCCAACTCGAGCGGCTTCCTGTATACGCCGCGCGAGGTGGCCATCGCGTTCAAGTTCCTCTTCTAACCGGGAGGATGCGAATGGGAGGGCGGCGGCTTCGGCTGCCGCCCTTTTGTTTTTGGGTGTGACGGCCGTCATGTCCAAGCCGGGAAAACTCGGATAGTCTTCGGCTGTTCTTTATATTGCCTGGGAGTATGATCTGGGCGACGGCGTGGAACAGAGTGCGTGCATGCACTGCCTGCATGGACGTTGCGAGCCAGCGCGTCATCACTACTGCTGGCGGTATCGTAGGGCTCGTGAAGGTGGAACGCGCGGTCGCAGCCGGGGACCTCTTCGTGCTGACCCTGTGACGGAACGAAGGGTCGATGGGCATTTGCGGTGATCGCTGGAGGATAGGATGGGTTGCGGCGGGATGTCTGCTCGCGGCCTGGGGCGTCTGCGGGCTGGGCGCGGCGCGGGCACAGAGCGTCCTGGACGGGGCCATTGGCGGGCAGGTGCTGCGCGCAGACGATGCGCCGGTGGTCGCGGCGCTGGTGACGGCGCGCGATGTGGACACGGGTCTTACGCTGCGGGCAGTATCGAGCACACGGGGCGAGTTCCTGCTGGTGCGGCTGCCGGTGGGCGAGTACCTGGTTACGGTGAAGGTGGCTGGCCAGGTGTGGGCTGTGCCGGGACTGGTGGCCGCGGGGATCGGCGAGGTGACGGAAATCGTGGCTCGGATAGCGCCGCCGGTGGCTGGACAGCCAGGCTCCGGGCATGCGACGAGCGGCCCGCAGTCGCCGGATCCGGCGATGGCGGAGTTGCCAGTGAATAGTGGAGACGTGCGTACGCTGGCATCGATGGTTGCCGGAGCCAATGACGCCGGCACCAGCGAGGACGACGCGAGCGATGCAAGCTTTCGCGGCATGGCGGCGAGCCAGAACAGCAGCCGAGTCGATGGAGTCAGCTCGGACGATGGGTTCTCCGGAAGCCCCACGGGTGCGGGCGTGGCGGAGGACACGGACACTGGCGCGGATGCCGCGGAGGACCTGGCGTCGGGCGTGGGCAGCGGCCCCCGCTCGGTCGCGGACGGCGGCCAGCGGGCGGGGTCGTCGTATGCGTTCTCGTCCGCCGCGGTGCGGGAGTTCCGCGTGCAGGGCCAGCCGGACGCAGCAGCGTATGGGTCTGCGCTGTACGGGCACGGCGTGGGCGGCGTGGTGACGGAGGTGTCGCGGTCCGGCGGGACGACACTGCACGGGATGGCGTTCTACACGGTGCGGGACAGCGCGTGGGCGGCGGCCAATCCGTTCTCGGTCGAGTCGACCTACACGAATGGCGCGGTGACGAGCGCGGTGGTGAAGCCGCTGGATGTGCGGCAGCAGTTTGGCGGACGCGTGGGCGGGCCGGTTCCGTGGATATTGCCGGGCGGATCCGCACGAAGCTCCACCGACCAGGGACAGAAGCTCTTTTACCTGTATGCATTCGATGCGCAGCGGCGGAACTTTCCCGCGATCTCAGCGCCGGGCTACGCCGGTTTCTACACGCTGACGGCGACGCAGGCGGCGCTTCTGGCGAATCGTGGCGTGTCGGCTGCGCAGACCATGGCAGCGCTGAACTATCTGGACTCGCTGACCGGGACGGTGGCGCGGCGGGCGGACCAGACCGTGAACTTCGGGCGACTCGACTGGCAGCGGCGCGGCGGCAGCCGGGCGGTGCTGGAGTACAACCGCACGCGGTGGAGCAATCCCGGCGGCGCGCGCTCGGGCGCGGTGGTGGACCGCGGCCTGGCGAGCATCGGATCGAGCTATGGCGCGGTGGATGCGAGCGTCGGACGCTGGGTGCAGTTTGTGACGCCGCGTTTGAGCAACGAGGTGCGCGTTCAGCTTGGGCGCGAGTTGCAGTACGAGACGGCGCAGCCGCCGCTGCCGCAGGAGCCGGCCGTGGGGCCCGGCGGTATGGCGCCGGAGGTGTCGATCGGGCCGGATGGATTCGTGTTTGGCACGCCGGCGGCGCTGGGACAGAGAGCGTATCCGGACGAGCGGAGGTTGGAGGTCGTGGATGTGCTGGCCTGGGTGAAGGGACGGCACTTCGTGCAGCTCGGCGCGGACTTTAGCGCGCTGAGCGATTGGACGGACTCGCTGACGAACGCCGAGGGGACGTTCAGCTACGACAGCGGAGCGACAGGCGGCAAGGCCGGCGGGCTGGTGGACTGGATCACGGACTACACGTTCAATGTGCATGCATATCCCAATGGCGGTTGCCCTTCGATTGGCGCGGCGGTGCATGAGTTCTGCTTCCGGTCGTACTCGCAGAGCTTCGGCACGACCAGCCTGATCTTCGACACGCAGGAGTGGGCGGGCTTTGCGCAGGACGACTGGCGCGTGGCGCCGCGGCTGACGGTGCATGCAGGCGTGCGGTACGAGTACGAGTTTCTACCGCTGCCGCAGCAGCCGAATGCGGCGCTGGACGCGGCGTTCGGCGCGACGGGCGCGACCAGCGTATTCCCGGAGGACCGCAACAACGCAGGGCCGCGGTTGGGATTTGCGTGGCAGCCGTTCGGCGTGGGCCGCGGCATGGTGCGCGCGGGGTATGGCGTGTACTTTGGCAAGCTGCCGGGCGCGACCGTGCGGGCGGCGCTGCTGGATACGGCGATGCCGGGCTCGACGACTCGGGTGAAGATTACGCCCGCGACGGAGACTGCATGTCCGCAGGTGACGACGGTGGGATTCGGGTACGTGTGCTCGTTTTTGACTGCGCCGAGCGGCGTGGTGGCGGCAACGACCTCGGCGATGGTGTTCGATCGCAGATTCCGCCTGCCGATGGTGCAGCAGGCCAATTTATCGCTGGAGCATGAGCTGGGTTGGGGCGTGCTGGGGCGCGCGGAGTTTGTCACCAATCTTGACCGGCAACTTGCGAATTCGGTGGACATCAACATTGCTCCTTCGACCGATGTGCGGGAGTTCCAACTGCAAGGCGGCACGGGCGCGACGGGGGCGCGCGACGGCGAGACGTTCTCGGTGCCGGTATACTCGGCGCGCGTGAGCAGCAGCTTTGGGCCGGTCACGGACATCGTGTCGAACGCGAACGCAACCTACAACGGGCTGACGCTGGAGGCGCAGCGCGGGTTGGGCGGACGCGCGGGTGCCGGCGGCGTGGGCCGCGGCCTGGAGTTCCGCGTGGCCTGGACGTGGTCGAAGGCGCTCGACTACGGGCAGAACGCGGGCGCCGTGCCGCGGACCAGCGGGCAGTTCGATCCGTTCACGGTGCGGTATGACAAGGGGCTGTCGGCGCTGAATTTTCCAGAGCGCGTGGTGGCGACGGCGGCGTGGTCGCCACGATGGAACAGCGCTCCTGGCTTTCTCCATCTTGCCCTTCGCGATCCGTCTGCGACCGAACCGCTATGGCACGCGGTGCTGGACGGATGGACACTGGCCGGCATCTTCTCCGAGGGCAGCGGGCGCGGATACAGCTACGACGTCTTCGGCGGCACGCGGCTGTCTGGCGGACGCGAGAGCATCAACGGCTCCGGCGGCTCGGCGGTGCTGCCGACGGCCGGGCGCAATACGCTGCGGCTGCCAGGCGCGGCGACGCTGGACCTGCGGCTGAGCCGCAGCTTCCGCGTGGGCGAGCGGCTGCGGCTGCGCGCGGCGCTGGAGGCGTTCAACGTTGCGAACCGGCAGAACCTCTCCGGCGTGACGCAGCGGGCGTACCTGGTGGGCACGCCGGGGACCGGAACTGCTGCGGGGGTGACGCCGCTGGTGTTTCAGGACGCGGCTGCCGTGGCGAGCGAGGGGCTGAACGTGCTGCCGTTCGGCGCGTACACGGCTGCGGCGACCAGCCAGGCGCGGGAGCGGCAGGTGCAGATGGGGCTGCGGCTGGAGTTCTAGCACTTCGTGCCGTTCCGGACGCGCGCACTTGGGTGGCCGCTTCACTCCGTCTACTGGCGCTGCGTGGCCCATTCGGCAGTTTTCAGCACTCCCTGCGCGGTCACTGAATATTGATCATGCTCGATAATCTGGCTCTTCCAGTCAGGCATTCGGTTCACTACAACACTGCCGGCGTTTGTCACATCCACTGCGTTGGGTATTTTGTCGGCGATTATGTTTTCAGGCGCCCAAATTGTGTGGAAGTTTGTGCCATCAAAGCTGTAGAGGCGAACTACGACATCGTATGGGGCGAGGGGAGGCACATCCGCCCACGCTGCAAACCAGAATTGGCCCAGGACCGAGCCCTCTGGAACAATTTTTGCATTTAGATCGGCGAGTGCCGAATCGCTCAAGTCGCCGGTGCATGCCACGTAAACAAGTGATTGTCCCGACACTCCGTAGGCACGAAATCGGACGCTGTCTCCGTATCCATTGCTACTATTCGTCCCCGCTCCCAATAGCTCAATGCCGACGATGAGGAAATGACCCGCTTGCAGATCGACAGAAAATACGATGTTGTGTCTATCGTCGCCTTCTTTACGCCCTAGAACGGTGTCTAAACCAGCCTGAAGCTGGCTTGAAGAAGAGCTTGGGGTGAAATTCTCTGTAACATAGGCGTCTAATTCGGCGTAAAGTTCGCGACTAACGTCTTCTTTTATAGATTCAAAATGCTCTAAACCTTGTCCCGCATGCACTCTTAGTTGTTCAGACAATGTCTTAATGTGGGCCGCATGATCTATTGGGTTGTTCTGTTGCGCCGCGATGCCAACGGGAAGGAGAAAAACCATCTGACCCGCCACCAATACCGCGGCACGAGCGAGGATAGCAGGCAAAGAGAGAAGCAGCGCCGCAGCAAGAAGGACCGGTCGGTGGCTCCGCATGGCTCGTACCTCCTTGGTTGCAGGCAAGACGTTTTTGGGCTTCCGCACCGAGTATAGATCTGCGCAGGGAAGATGAAAATGCGAATTCTGCCTGGACAACCGTCAGTGTTGGGAGATGGAGAGGATGTTGCCGTCGGGGTCTTTGAACCAGGCGACGCGGGAGCCGTTGGGGGCGGTCCAGACGCCGGCATCGTCCTGGTCGAGGCCTGGGAAGTGGGAGAACTGGACGCCGTTGGAGGTCATGACTTCGGCGGTGCTGTCGATGTCCTCGACCTCCCAGCCGAGGATGGTGAAGGGCATGGGCGTGAACTCGCCGACGCGGGCGATGCGGAGCGTGGCGCCCATGCAGTCCATGACGACGGCGAAGGAGTCGTCGGAGACGAAGCGGAGGCCGAGCTTCTGCTCGTAGAAGGCGCGGGAGCGGTCTGCGTCCTTGGTGGGGATGAAGGTGATGACGGGATTGTTGGTCAGCATGCGGTGTCCTTTCCGGGTGCTCAGTGTAGCGGATTGCTGCCGGTGACGGCGAAGACGGCGGTCATGGGATCAGGTTGGTGCCGATCTGGAAGGCGCTGGTGAAGCGGTCGAGGCCGTTGGAGCCTCCGTTGACGAGCTTGCGCGCGGCGGCCAGGTTGTTGGCGGCGAGGGCGGCGCGGATGGCGCCTTCGCGGTCGGAGAGGAAGCAGGCGAGCAACTGGGCGGCGATGGCGGGTTGGTTGGCGAGTGCGGGATTGTCGACCAGATCCTGCCCGATCTCCTTGCCGTAGTGGGTGTAGTTGTTGCGGCCGGTGAGCTGGACGAAGCCGCGGCCGCAGAAGTTGGCGCCGTCGGGCGGTCCCTGGTTGCCGAGCTGGGCCATGTTGTCGTAGAGGTTGAATGGCGTGCCGCCGGGCGAGGTGTTGAACTGGGACTGGCCCTCGCTGATGGGGCGGAAGGACTCCGTTTCCGCGCGGATGGTGCCGAGGGCCATGAGTACCATGGCCTTGTCCGCGAGGTTGGCGGTGACCAGCGCGTTGAGGACCGGGGGAAGGTTCGCGGCGATATTAGCCACCGGGGTCACCGGGAACATCTGCGAGACGACGGCGACGGTGACGCCGGGGATGGCCGAGGGGAGCACGGGCGGGGCGGGGAGTCCGAGCGCGGCGATGGTGGCCGGGCCGGCGATGCCGTCGGGCGTGAGCTGCTTGCTGGTTTGGAAGGCGATGACAGCGGCCTGGGTTCCGGGGCCGAAGTTGCCGTCGACGCCGTTGGGATTGAATCCGGCGGCGGCGAGCGCCTGTTGGAGAGCCTGGACATCGGGCCCGGAACTGCCTAGCTTCAGGGGGTTGCTCATGGGTTCCTCCGGTTGAGGCTGGGTTGAGAGACGTGGCGCGGGGTACCAGCGATTCTGGCAGAGAGTACGGCGCGTGTCGAGTTGGGAGCGGCTGCGACGGCTGGCGGGGGCTACCCCCCCCCTCCCCCCCTATATGGTCAAAGTCTAAGAAACAAACGAGATGACGGAGGGGAGTCACCAATTCGACAACACCCCTCCCGATCAATCGGCGACTGCAATAGGAAAGGCCCGGAGGGGTATCCGGGCCTTGCTTTATACTTCACTACTTCCAGTATACCAAGTGGGGCATAACTCCTATGCCACCTATTTTTCACTTTGGAGGGTTTGGTGGTGGCACAAATGCGGGGATTCTTCGCTGCGCTCAGAATGACACGACGAACGGGGGTGGACAAAATGAATCGAATGGGGACGAAAAGCCGGGATGTTGCGGGGCCGGAGGCGGTCGAACTACCGAGATTCTGGGCTGCGTCCAGAATGACGCTTCGGGCGTGTGTCGACGAAGAGTTGGGCTGCGTCCAGAATGACGCTTCGGTGCGGTGTGTTGGGGAGACTGGCGGCGGTAATCGAACGTAGAATGGAGGGTGATGGCGTTTACGGAAGAGTTCGATGTGGTGGTGGTGGGGGCCGGGCACGCGGGGTGCGAGGCGGCGATGGCGGCGGCGCGCATGGGGCTGCGGACGGCTCTGTTTACGCTGAACCTGGACCTGATTGCGCAGATGAGCTGCAACCCGGCGATCGGCGGGATTGCCAAGGGCCACCTGGTGCGCGAGGTGGACGCACTGGGCGGAATTATGGGCGAGGTGGCGGATGCGTGCGGGATCCAGTTTCGGCTGCTGAATACTTCGCGTGGACCTGCCGTTTGGAGTCCAAGAGCCCAGTGCGACAAGGCGCTGTACCGGGTGAAGATGCGGGAGGTTCTGGAGGGGCAGAAGGGGCTGTTTATTAAGCAGGCGGAGGTTGTGGATCTCGTCGTTGAGGCGCCGGATTCGGCGGTGGCAGGCCCCACCCGTGACGATAGAACTGTCACGAATGGGGCGCCCCGGCTGGATGGGGGCTCCGAGCAAAATGCGGGGATTCTTCGCTCCGCTCAGAATGACAATTCCCTAACCGAGGACAATTCCCTAGCTAATGACAATTCCCTAACTCAGGGGCTGCGCGTGACCGGAGTGCGGCTGCGGGATGGGCGAGTGGTGCGGGCCAGGGCGACCGTGGTGACGACGGGGACGTTTTTGAACGGGCTGATCCACTGCGGAGAGCAGCAGTATGCGGCGGGGCGCAGTGGCGAGCCGGCTAGCGTGTTACTGGGCGAGGCTCTGAAGCGGCTGGGGCTGCGGGAGTGCCGGCTGAAGACGGGAACTCCGCCACGGCTGGATGGGCGGACGATTGATTGGACGAAGTTCGAGGAGCAGCCGGGGGATGCGGACCCGACGCCGTTTTCGTTTCGGGCAGGCGTTCGAGGGGCGAAGGGCGAGGGGAAGGCAACGACAAAGGCAACGGCAGCGGCAACGACAACTGCAACGGCAACGGCAACGGCAACGACAACGGCAACGACAACGGCAACGGCAACGGCAACGGCAACGACGGAGATTCTGAGCGGAGCTCAGAATGACGGACGGATACAAAATACGGGGATTCTTCGCTCCGCTCAGAATGACAAGCCAAAGCTAGCGGATGAGAACTCGAAGGGTTATGGGGCTGCATACCCCACCCAAGGCGATGAAGCCGCCTTGAATGGGGCACCCAGTTTGGTTGATGGGGCACCCAGTTTGGTTGATGGGGCACCCAGTTTCGTTGATGGGGCACCCAGTTTGGTTGATGGGGCACCCAGTTTGGTTGATGGGGCACCCAGTTTGGTTGATGGGGCACCCAGTTCTGTGGAAGGGGCACCCGGTTCTGGGGCGGGGGCTTGGGTGCCGGAGTTGCGGCAGGTGAGTTGCTGGATTGCGACGACGACGCCGGAGACGTTGCGGCTGATCCGGGAGAACGTGCACCGGTCGCCGATGTATACGGGGCAGATCCATGCGATTGGTCCGCGGTATTGCCCTTCGATTGAAGACAAGATTGTGCGGTTTCCGGAGAAGACCCAGCACCAGTTCTTTCTGGAGCCGGAGGGGTTGAACACGCATGAGGTCTACGTGAATGGAATGAGCACGAGCCTGCCGATGGAGGTGCAGTCGGCGATGGTGCGGTCGATACCGGGGCTGGAGAATGCGGAGATGCTGCGGCCGGGGTACGCGATTGAGTACGACGCGATTGATCCGACGGAGCTGGACCGGACGCTGGCGGTGAAGAAGTATGCGGGGCTATTTCTGGCGGGGCAGATCAATGGGACGAGTGGGTATGAGGAGGCCGCATGCCAGGGGCTGATGGCGGGGATCAATGCGGGGCTGTGGGCGCGGTGGGAGCGGGACGGTGTGAACCCCACCCGTGACGGTGAAGCTGTCACGAATGGGACACCCGAACGTTCGGGGCCGGAGGCTTTTACGCTGGATCGGACGGAGGGGTATACCGGGATTCTGATCGATGACTTGATTTCGAAGGGGACGAATGAGCCGTACCGGATGTTTACGTCGCGGGCGGAATATCGGCTGCATCTGCGGATCGATAATGCGGACCGGCGGCTGACTCCGCATGGGCGGCGGCTGGGGCTGATCGACGACACGGCGTGGGCGGAGTACGAGGCGAAGATGGCAAGGGCGACGGCTTTTGAAGGGCTGCTGCGGAGGGCGAAGGTGGACTTGGAGTCGCTGCCGGAGGAGTTGAAGGCCGCGCTGCGCGGCGATGCGGAGGGGCTGCGGGGGAAGTCCTACGCGGAGATGCTGAAGCGGCCGGAGGTGACGGTGGAGGGGTTGTGGCAAGTGCTCAGCGTGGGGATCGCAGGCGTGCCGGAGTTGAGGATATGGGCGCAAACCCCACCCGTGACGATGGAACCGTCACGAATGGGGCACCCGGATTTGTGGAAGCTGCCGGCGTGGGTGCGGAATGAGATGAAGACGGTGGAGACGGAGATCAAGTATGCGGGGTACCTGGAGCAGCAGCGGCGGTCGATGGAGAAGCTGAAGCGGGATGAGGGAAGGGTGATTCCGGCGGGGTTTGACTATGCGGCTTGCAGTGGGCTGAGCCGGGAGATGATCGAAAAGCTGGGAAAGGTGAGGCCGAAGACGCTGGGGCAGGCGATCAAGATCCAGGGAGTGACTCCGGCGGCGGTGAGCCTGGTGAACTGCTTTATTGAGATCCAGGCGCGGCGGCAGACGGCGTAACGGCCGACCACGGATTTGCACGGATAAACACGGATTGAAAGCTGGATGGATCGTTTTGTGGGTGGCGCGATCTAATTACTTGGACGAGGTGCGGGATGTCGAAGCTGGGTGCGGCGGTGGTGGTGGCGGGGTTTGTGCTGGTGGCGGTGCTGGGGGTGAGGGCGATGATGGCTGGACAGGTGAGGACGGAGAAGCTGCCGGCGCCGGTGGTGGATGAGCACTCGGCGGCGGGCGCAGGAACCGCAGGGCACACGGAGACGGCGGTATTTGCGGGCGGATGTTTCTGGGGCGTGCAGACGACGTTCGAGCGGATCAAGGGCGTGGAGAAGACTTGGGCGGGCTACTCCGGCGG
>Ga0302274_10003430_pt1 | contig 14109 bp, 10 predicted proteins | sample III_Bog_N2_1_FD_198755 | JGI IMG/M metagenome (GOLD analysis project Ga0302274, IMG submission 198755) | Peat permafrost microbial communities from Stordalen Mire near Abisko, Sweden - III_Bog_N2_1 | ecosystem: Environmental > Terrestrial > Soil > Wetlands > Peat | place: Sweden: Abisko...
CAACCCCAACCCCAACCCCAACCCCAACCCCAACCCCAACCCCAACCCCAACCCCAACCCCAACCCCAACCCCAACCCCAACCCCATGAATAATAGGCATTATAATTGCGAATAATATCATGATATAATTTTATTCTTTTTTGTTTACTTGCGGATGAATCGACGAGATTTTTTTAGACACCTCATGCGAGTCAATCTTTTTTATATTTTTAACTTTTACCTTTTTTACTTTATTCTCTCATATTATGGATTCATAAAATAGCCATCAGTAACTGCCAGAATAGTTAGAGCATACGCGCGCATAAATTACAGTATTGATAACTGCTATTTAGTCATAGTACAGTCCCCCTTCAGTTAAATTCTTGAATGGATGAGTAGAGTAAGATTATCATCCGAGTAAATACTCCTTACAAATAAAGAATTATTTACCAATATTTGTAGCTGGTCAATCCTCAACTACAAATCTTGCATTTTTCTGTAAAAGCAACCTATCCTATAGGCAACCAAAATGGTTTCATCCATGATCAAGGGAGAAGCAGTCTTGAATACATACTTCATAAAACTATTGAGGGTGGGCTTTGCTTACAGATAATCGATAAAATCTTGAACATCCGTTGGGGGAATTAAGGATTGAAGGTCTTATAGATAATCTTGCAAGCAAAAGGAGCAGTGAGAATAGAATCGATTTCCTTTTACTTATAATTATTTTTCTGGTTTTAATTGATCAAAATAATTTTTAATGGAATAGAAAAAGCAGTATTTATGCTCATTTAATAATTTGGCTTCCAGACTAGTGACGAAATCAGCTTAGTCACGTGGAATCCTCTCCATTTGATTGAAATAGAATTCCCCTGATGAGCGAGTTGGTTTTTGTATAAAACTATTGTTGACAGCGTCATTTTTAATAATAAGGCCGGGTTTTGAAGGTTCGATCCTATTGGAGGAAGGAATAAGAGAGTAATTATCAATATTGCTGGAATTCTAATCTATTTTTGCTAATTCCATGTGTTTTTCTGCAGAATTAAATATAATTATAATGTGAGCATCGACTGTTTTTGAGTCCGCATTCACATTTTTAATCAAATAATTACACATCATTGTCCTCCCTCAATTAGGTTTTTGGACCTTTGATTAAATCCGCAATTAATATTAATCTGATGTCCATAACTAAAATTTTACAACCAATCAATCTTAAAAATTAGATTCGCAAATATCAGCAATTGAGTCAAATGAAAGGATGATTCACAATTGTATTGGAAAATCAATTCAAATAACGATATTTTCAGGCATAACGCTTCGCAAACGAAATTAGATAGATATATAATCTTATTTGAGGTTCTGAAAGTAAACAATTATTATTTTATTTTTACAACAGCATAGCCATAAAGACGATGTAGTCAGCTCTTCTCAAGACCTTCTACAATTAACTTACCCTTTTACTCAATATGGGAAGAATATTTTAAATTTTTGAAAATTAAAACTGTTTTTTTAGTATTTTGATTAAACTGATTCAAAAATGAGAATTAAATATCAAAGCAATAATTTTTGCTAATTTTGACTCTGAATGATTGGCCAATAACCTTAAGGCAGTCTAAATTAACCTTTTGTGAAAAGGAGAGGCGACACGTAAAAATAATTAATTTTGTATTAATCTACAAAAAATGACAAATTCCATGTAATTGGTTGGATGCACTTCAAAAGAAACAATGTCTGCATACTATGATTTCATAACAACATAAGTGGGTTTACTATTGAACTTTATTATTTATATTTGTAAATTTTCAAAAAGAAAACCTATCATCTGTCTTCTTCAAAATATTTACAAGAAAATCAACAGTTTTTTCCAATAATAAAAGCACTAATTTAGAGTAAATCTTGAAGAGTAAGTTCCACATCATTTTGTTATGAATATTGACAGTCAAGGATGATTCTGTTTGCAGTTTCAGCACCAGGGAGCCTTGATGTAAAAAACAGATAGGTTTACCCTCATGTTCATCCCAACGATAAAGCCAAATGTTCTTTATTTATCCGGAATGATGATATGCTATTTTGGATATCACCAATAAAGTAAAAAAGAATGTTCATGTCCTTTCAAAAACCCAGCTTAGAATTTATTTAATACTCTTATCTTATTATTAAAATGGCAGTAAGTAGCATAATTAATTCTAAATGCTTGATTTCCACACTCTCCAAATTTGCGTTTTATCGCCTTCTAAATAAGCTCCGCATGAGTGTTTCTGACTTTGGAGGTGATAATATAAATCAAATAGCTGTTATTGTGGTGTTGTATGCATAAAAATATGTAAATTAAAGAGTCGTTTTCGCCCTGTCATAATAGCTGCGTATTCGCCACTCCGCAGCAGCTCGAAAAGATGGCGGAGACCAACGATCTCCTACCCTACTATCAAAAATTACGCTGCGACTTTCCTATCGACTATGATGAGCTTATCCTCACCGCCAAAAATCTTAAAACCCTCTCTGATGAAGACAAAAGAACCATTATTTCCTCCCTCAGGAAAGTAGATGACTCCTCCTTCTCAGGCTCAGACTCCTCCAGTGAGAACAAGAATTTGATGGATCAGATGATGGAAAAAATTTCGCAGATCGATTACCCGCTGGGAGGACAGGACCGTGCAGTACTTAAAAAGCGGTGGTGGACCCCAGAGTAAGATTAGAAGTTGAGACAACTTGTCGATGAATACGGAGCCCGCAATTGGAAAAGGATAGCGGGTTTTTTTGATGAGAGAACTGATGTGCAGTGTTTACATCGCTGGCAAAAAGTGTTGAATCCTAAACTCATCAAGGGACCATGGGTATCAATTATTTTAGCTAGACGGCAGAAGAAGACGAACTTGTTATGAGATTAGTGCTAGAGCATGGGCCAAAAAACTGGAGCTTTATTGCCAAGAACCTTCCCGGCAGGATTGGAAAGCAATGTCGTGAACGTTGGCATAACCATTTGAACCCAGACATCCGAAGAGAGCGTTGGACCGACTAGGAAGATCATGCTATTATATAAGCTCACAAAAAGTATCTGTTGATTCATGTAGAGTGGGTAATAAATGGGCACTTATCGCCAAGTGGTTGCCTGGCAGAACGGACAACGCCATTAAGAATCATTGGAATTCCACAATTAAAAGAAAATTGAGAATGAAGAGTAGTAATTAGTAGGATAATTTTGATGGGGCTGGAGTTACCTGCCGTCTAAGCTTCAGTCCTATTGAAAAGCAGAAGTCAGAAGATTGGAAAATCCCTTCTAACGGGTTTGACTACTCTCGCCGATTGTTTGATTCTGGCAAAAAGACAGTGTAGATGTCTAAAAACATAATTCTGGTGATGCCGTTTCTGTAAGAGAAAGATTTGACCCAATCGTCAGTATAAATTCTACAGTCGATGAGGGCGCTGCTTAGCCAATGATTTTCAATTTGTGAGAATGCCCTCGGCGGTTTCTTAATAATTCGAACAAAAGCATTTCGCTATTATAGACACGTTATTTACTGTTCGAATGTTATGGTGATTTAAATATTATTTAAATTTTGAGAAACGATGGACCCACCAAAGAAGGATGTTTCCACAGCCATTCTCGATCAGAAGAAGGCTCCCAACAAACTCCTAGTACCTATTCACTCATCCAGGTTGAAGAGGCCACAAACGATGAGAATTCATCGATCCAGCTGAGCCAGGCCAAGATGTCGGAACTTAAAATTTTCAAGGGTGATGCCATTTTCATCAAGGGAAAGAAGAGAAAATAGACCCTCGTTGTGGCTCTTGTCGATAACAAACTCGATTAGAGCAAAATACGTATGAACAAAACTGTCAGAAAAAATTTAAGAGTCCGCCTGGGAGACATAGTGCAGATCAGAACGGCAGGTGATGTTCCCAATTTGACTAAAATTCATGTACTCCCCCTCTCCGACACGATTGAAGGCATTTCAGGTGATCTCACCAAAACCTATCTCATCCCCTATTTTAAAGATGCCTATCGTCCCGTAAAGAAGGGAGACCTTTTCGTAGTCAGGAACAACTTCAAGCCAGTCGAATTCAAAATTGTAGCAACCGAACCCAAATAATTTGGCATTGTTGCACCTAACACTATGCTCTATACAGAAGGATAGCCTATTAACAGATAGGAAGAGGAGAAACTTGATGATGTCGGCTATGATGATATTGGAGGGTGCAGAAAGCAGATGGCCTTAATCAGAGAAATGATTGAACTACCTCTCAGACATCCCCAGTTGTTCAAAACTTTGGGAGTGAAACCACCCAGAGGTGTATTGCTTTATGGTCCCCCTGGATCAGGAAAGACACTTATCGCGAGAGCAGTTGCCAATGAGACTGGTGCATTTTTCTTCCTCATCAACGGACCATAAATTATGTCAAAAATGGCGGGTGAAGCTGAAGGAAATCTTAGAAAAGCATTCTAATAAGCTGAGAAAAACAGTCCAGCTATTATCTTCATTGATTAAATCGATTCAATTGCGCCCAATAGAGAAAAAGTTAGTGGAGAAGTCGAACGCAGAGTTGTTTCTCAGCTTTTAACACTTATGGACGGTCTAAAAGGAAGAGGACATGTAATTGTTATTGCTGCAACAAACAGACCTAATGCACTAGATCCCGCACTGAGAAGATTTGGTAGATTCGACAGATAAATCGATATTGGAGTGCCTGATGAGATAGGTCGACTATAAATTTTGAGAATTCATACAAAAAATATGAAATTATGCGAAGACGTGGATCTCTAAGCTGTGGCGAAGGACACTCACGGTTTTGTAGGATCAGACGTCGCTGCACTTTGCACTGAATCTGCTTTGCAATGCATAAGATAAAAAATGGACATCATTGATATCTAAGCCTAAAAGATTGATACTGCTATTCTTGAGGCAATGTCTGTCACCCAAGAACACTTTAAGTTTGCTATGGGATCAGTAAATCCCGCTTCTTTGAGAGAAACTCACGTAGAGGTTCCTAATATCAAATGGGAGGACATTGGAGGATTGGAATAAACCAAAAAGCAGCTTCAATAGATGATTCTTTTCCCAATTGAGCATCCTGAAAAATTCCATAAGTTTGGTATGCAACCTTCAAAGGGTGTGCTTTTCTACGGTCCTCCTGGTTGCGGAAAGACCCTGTTAGCTAAGGCAGTCGCCAATGAATGCAGTGCTAACTTTATTTCAATTAAAGGTCCCGAGTTATTGACGATGTGGTTTGGTTAGAGTGAAGCTAATGTGAGAGACGTGTTTGATAAGGCACGAGCCGCAGCTCCCTGTGTATTATTCTTTGATGAGTTGGATTCTATTGCAGTAGCAAGAGGAGGAGGACATGGTGGTGATGCTGGAGGTGCTGGAGATAGAGTTATCAACCAGTTACTGACTTAAATGGACGGTGTGGGCGCCAAAAAGAACATCTTTATTGTCGGAGCCACCAACAGGCCAGAAATTATGGACTAGGCCCTACTTCGACCCGTATTTCTTTTATAATGCAGGGAAGACTCGATCAGCTGATCTACATTCCTCTACCCGATCAACCTTCTCGATTGGGAATCCTCAAGGCAAATCTCAGAAAAACACCCTTAGCCAAAGACGTAGACCTCAATTTTATTGGCAACATCACTGATGGCTTTTCAGGAGCTGATCTTACTGAAATATGCCAGAAAGCTGCCAAATCCGCAGTTCGAGATGTATTGATTATGCTATATAGGCTATTGAAGCATAGGCAAGGATGAAAACTCTGATTGAGAAAGGAGGCAAGGCTCAAAACTTTGACCCTGTTCCAGAAATAACCAGAAAACACTTCTAAGAGGCATTAAAAAGTGCCCGCAGATCAGTGACGGCATCTGACCTATAAAAGTTCGAGCAATTCCGTCGTAAATTCGATCCAAGCTTCGCAACAAAATCCTCGAGTGGTGGTTCGTCAATAAAATGGCCAACGGCAGCCACTCAAGCCAAGAAGAAAGAGGATGAAGACGACCTCTACAGTTGATAGTCCCCTGAATAATCTCCATGCTTAACAATATTTATTGCAACAACAGAAAATATATAATTAAATCAAGAAGGATGTTGGTAACGCAGGGAATCAGCAAATTAAGAAGGGTCTACTATACATTCGTGAATCGCATGGTACTCTATCGCAAGAGTCGATGGACTGCTACTCTCGTCTGCATCTTCTTCTATATTCAAACTGCGGCTCAGGTTTCATTTGATATCGCCACTTATCTTATCGGGTTTTATTTGCTTCAGCTACTTGTGAGTTATCTGACACCTAGGGGAGTGACTGATGAGATTAACGATCAAGATGAAACTGAGGGCATCTATTCGATGGCTGATAGTATTGATGAAATGCAAACCCCCCATCAGGGAACTTGGAGCGTTGATGGATCTGAAACATAGCACTCAGAAGATAAACCTTTATTGCGCTCACTTAGTTAAATCTAGATATGGGAGAGAGCCACTTTTGCCTTTCTATTAGGGTTAGCCTGTACGTATTTTAAAATGTTTTAAATTGACGTCTTCTGGCCCTTACTGCTAGTCTACTTCGTGCTGTTGATATGTTACACAATCCAAAAGATTCTGAAGACAATGGATAAGCACTGCTACGGTCTATCTGATTTTCAGAAGCAACCTCAGTGAGTGATTGAGATATTTCTGCTTTATTATCCGCCAATAAAATTCACTTTAAATTTCGAAACTGTCTCCATTATAACGATTCCTTAATACTGGTTGGCCCAAATAATAAAGAATAAGTATTTTTATTGAATTGAGCTATTGATAGTTTAATGGTGATTTTTTGTTTTCTATTTTGTTATAATTTTTATTAAGATTGGTAGATGAACGCGACCAGACAGTCTCAATACGGTCGAGGCAAAGGTAGCTATCGGTAGAACCTGGATAAATCTCGTACTCCCGAGAAGACAGTGGGTCGGGCAAGTTTCAAATCGAAGAAAAACATCAATTTCGATCCGAAGGAATTCATGGTTGCTGAATGCTCAGTCAGAGATATTGAAATTTTTAAACAAGTTTTCGATTTTCTGGATGATGATTACGATGGCATGCTTACTCCCATGGATTTACGTAAAGCTATCAGATAATATGGAGGATATAAGCCAGGAAGACCATTCGTCTACGTTGCCATGTCAGTCTTCGATACTGACGATGGAGGTGAGATTACCTTCAAGGAGTTTGTGAAACTGATGACTCAAAGACCTTATGAGACAGATGCTGAAGAGGATATTGAAAGAGTTTTTCAAAATTTTGATTAAAATAACAAGGGGTACATATCGGAGGAAGATCTAATGGCTGCAGCTGAGGAATTGAACGAATAAGTAACTCTATCTGAGATCAAAGAAATGATAGCTCAATGCGATCCTGAAGGAGAGGGGGTCATCACCCTTCCCCATTTCCTGACCTTCAACAAGAGGAAAAGCTTTGATTGAGTTACCACCCAATAGCTTTATCTTTTATTCTTGCTTTAATTAATCGAGGAGACCATTTGTTATTATTATAATACTCATTTCACATTCAACAATGGCAGTGGAAAAGAACAAGAAAGTTGTGAGAAAGCATAAGGTGCTGACAAAAAGAGATAAGGTTCATCGAAGAGTGCTTAGGGTGCATAAAGCAGTGGAGAAGAAGCGAAAGGACAGGGCCCAGAAGAAGAAAAAAGCTTCATCAATTCGTCGCAAGATAAATGCTGCCACTTAAAATTAAGTCATCGAGATGGCAGATCCACAATAACAGAAGGGATATGCTTCAGAGACAGAACTTGGACTACTCTCCATTTTAGGACTCACAGGAACAGAAGGCGAAATCGATTGGGAGAACGCTCTTGAGAAAAAACTTAGAGAAGTTGAAGAGAAATCTTTGGATAACCCAGAGGTGAAAAGGGTTTATGGAGAAATTGGAAAGTTGTTTAGTCGATATAGAAGCGGAAAAGTACCCAAAGCTTTTAAGATTATACCTAATCTCGAGCATTGGAGATAAATTTTAGAAATGACACGACCGGATCAGTGGACTTCACAAGCCATGGTTCAAGCTGTTAATATCTTTGCCTCCAACTTTGATCCTGTTAGAGCCGAAGAATTCTATAAAATGTGGCTAATCCCTGCTGTTAGACGTGATTTAGCAAACAACAAAAAGCTGAATGTCCATCTCTACGACAGTTTAAAGAAAGCTATGTATAAAACAAATGCATGGTTCAAAGGAGTGATGCTTGAACTCTGCGGATAGGATACTCTGTTGAGAGAAACTAAAGTGATTGAATCATTGCTCAGTAAAATGTCAATTCCAATGATCAGTGCTTCAGTTGCGATGCTTAAATTAATGGATTTGCCTCCTTCCACTCCAACTTTACATTATCTATCGGCTCTTCTCAATAAGCACTACACTCTCCCCAAGAGAGTGCTTTCCAGACTAACTGAGTACTTACTGGGATTCCAAAATTATGAAGGATAACTTTCAATCGTATGGCAAGGACTTTTGCTAACTTTAGCAAAGCAATATAGTCAATCTCTTGATGAGATGACAAAGGCGGCTCTTCAGTAGTTAGCCAAAGAGAAAAATCACAAATTTATGACTGCAGAAATTGTGCAAAATTTAATCTGATGCTTATTTTAATATATATGAACAATCACTGGATAAAAATGTTAGTTTGAATAACTAAATTGAAAGCTTTATCTTTTTTGCGCCAACTTGAAAAAGACAAATTAGTCCTGAAGTAGTACATGTTGCGTCTTCAATGATGAAAAATATTTAAATTAGTTCGTATTATACAATCACATAGTAAGGATAAATGCTTGAGGAAAGCAAGTAATAGGACGAACTGAACTCGCCTCGCAATTATCGCAATTATGAGCATATATAAATAAAATACCCCGAAAAATCACCCATTAGGCCCAATTTGTCTTTCTTAAAGATAGTGATTGTGATTATCATTTGCTTTGCTTTCTACAAGATGACAGTGCGAGTTTATTCGGTGAGCTCCAAGCAGAGGCAAATGTAGTAAGGTCTCCAAGTGTATAATTAAGCTGTCCATCGATTGCAATAGAAACTACACGCCTTGCGACTCAAATAGACTCCCTTCACAGAAGAAGAAAAAGAATAGTTTAAACAACTTAAAAAATCAATTCAACTACTGGAGAGTCGTTTATTAAAGACAGATAATTAGAATAACTAATAAGTCGAAGAAGATAAAGACCTAAATAAGAAAATTAAATTATATTAACATGCCCTAATTGAGAGATAAGTCCTCATCAACATGATCAACACCCATGCAAAATAAGAAGTCCGACGAAAAAAAATAGCAATGTTTTAGAAAATAGCCAAGAAGAACGAATTTCAAGCAGAACACATCAGAAATCCTTGGGCGTTGAGTAAAATGAATCTCAAGTCTCAATATACTGATCCACTATAAAAACGGCAAATGTAGGAGTAACTTCAAAAGTAAGCTAGTAGGCTGGAGGATAAGTACCGCTTGAGCTATTTCGTCAAGCAGCTACCCCTCTGTGTCATAGTCACCACCAGAAACAACGCTAAAAATTATCGGTATGAATACAATTTACAATCAATAATAAACCAAGATTACGATAACTACAAAATTGTTATTGTTGATGATGCATCGGAAGATGGGACTGGTAAACTCATTCGATCGTTTTTGAGGCGTTCAAATTTCCCGTACAATCAGTATACGATCATTTAAAACAAAGAAAGACTCACAGCTGTTCCCAATATAAATCGAGCGATAAAAAAGCATTGCCAGAAGGAAGACATTGCTGTATTGATCAGCGGGGATGACTAAATTTTGGGTAAAAAGGTTTTTAAGGTCTTAAATGCTGTTTATCAGTCAAAGAAGCCAGGGGTGGCCTATACGAATCATTTCTTTGGAAAGCTCCATGAAAATGACTTTGACAGAGGTTACTCCCGATAGTATAGTCGAATTGAAATAAGAAATAAAAACTATCGGTTTATTAATCAAAATTTTGGACATATGAGGACCTTTAGGGTGGATTTGTTCCATCATATTAAGGAATAGCATATGAAGAACAAAGATGGAACCTGGATTCAGGCCACCTATGACGAAACGTTCATCATGCCCATGCTTGAGATGGCCTGTGACAGCATAGAGTATATTGACGAGTATGTCTATATCTATAACTATGGAACAGGCTAGAATGATGGCGAAATTCATCATAAAATACAATCAGATGCTGCTCTGTACGTGAGATCGCTGCCCAGATATGACTGTCTTGACAAATATCAAAAATATGTGATTTGAATATAGCTAAAATGTAATCAATGCTTTCCCCAACATAAAATATTAATAACAAAAGATATGAAATTAGAAAGCTCATAATAGACATCCCAAATAGGACTGATAGTCTTTAACCGTAAAATTAGCCTTACCCTCTCAAAATATAACTGGCAATAGGCCACAAAAATGAAAAGCTGACCATCGGTACAATAATTATTATTCATATTGGGGAGACTATCAAAGGCTTTCATGGAATAAAGATTTGTCCTCGGCAAAAGCAATTCTCGCAAAATAGTTTTTAATATGTAAGCATATTGAGAATAAGTTAATAATCGGCAACCTTCCATTTTAAGGGAAATATCGCACATCTCTTTTAATCAGCTAGTCACCTTGGTTGCATGTAGAGCAATAATTAGGCAGGCGGAAACAAAATCACATCGCTGGAGAATTTAGTTCATTTCAATTTTCCCAATTTGGCACAGCTCAATGTTTGTAAATTATGATCAACTTAGAAAGAAATCTGATCACAAGTGCCAGAGCTTTAACTAAGATAACTGCTCCCTCTCTCAAAGTTATCAGTCCTTATATTGTTAATTAGAATTTTCTTCCAATCCAATCCATCATTTCGGGGATCTTTATAAAGCAAATTTTAAGCATTTATAAAAAATTGAACTGTCAAGGAGGGAGGACACTTTAAGGGATTTTTGTTTGCAGTTCGATCCTATAACCTGGAAAATAAAGTTGTGCAGTTCAATACCAAATGTAAATGATGATAATTATCATTATTATCATCATCATTCCTCCGCTTAGCCTCTGACTTATATTAAATACCAATAACAGCTCAAGCGCAAAATACAAATCCAGGTTTAATGATGCAGAATATAATTATGAAATGAAATACATCGACTCATCATATCACAGTTAAAAAATTATTATATCACTCGAAGACGGACTCGCATAGCGTTCCAGATTCTTAGTTGTTTTGAGCATTGTTTGCCCGACTGTTTTGGAACATTCCTCGCTCGAAAGTATCCTAAATGCGCGATCCAATCTTAGAACTGTCCATTTTATTAATTTACTATTTGACTTCAGACTCATTGTTCTCCTTTTACATCACTATGCTTTTACCTCCCAAGTCAACTTTCTGCTTGTGGATAAATTGGGAATCAAATTTACGCCTTTTCAACTCGATTTACTAGTGACTCAAACAAATTTGTTCATAAAACTTGGGCCTGTAGTTGGAGGTGGGCAAAAATTCACTGATTTAGGTCATTGCATCCGAATCTTTGTTTTTGGAGAGCCTCATCTTCGGATCCCTCAATCGATTTAGATTTCTAGAAAATCGTATTCCATTGGGTTCCGATCGGACAGAATTTGAAGTATTGACATCTCTCTTTGCAGAAATATCCTTATTTTCCATCAGCGGATTAAAATCCAAAGTTGCTGATTCGTACTTCTGGTAGACTAATGCTTCGTTTTTACCTTTACGGTTTTCATCAGTATAGCCGTTGGAATAAAGACTGCTTTATTTGCCTTTGAGCGGCTGAAGTTTTGGTTTGTTGTTAGTGGTGCTGGCGCGTTCTATAAGTTTCATTTTAAGATATCTACTAATATTCCTTTTGCTGTCACTATCAACCATCCTCTCTGTTTTTTATTTCAGTTTTGCTTTATTTCTCAATGTTGTAATGGAGCTTTCCAAGGCTATGCTGTACAAAGATCCTGTTTCCTTCCTTTCTTCTTTTTTCCAAACCTAAACTTTAGAATAAAAGTGATTTCTATCCAATTTATTTTCATTCTGCTGTGGCCTCACTTCAATTTTGTTCATCTCCTCCCCGAAACTAATTTTCATCCATTTTTGTTTGGTAACGCTTAATGGAAGACTGATGCTTTACAGTTAATATTTCAGGGCTAAGCTGGTCGGAGTTATCATTATTTCGAGACCTTTGAATTCGCTACTCTAAAGTGAAAGCGAAAGCGGTATTGATTCGGTCTGTGTGATGATAAGCATACGTTGAGAATCAACTCTTGAATGGAGCAAAAGAACAGAACAGAAGAGTTGTGTATGAAATTCAAGGGGAAAATGGCTCGATGGGTGGAGTTCTTATCAATGATGGATGGCAGATTGTGGTTATAATGAACAGATCTCATGTCTAATTAATTATGTGAGTTCAGGTTGATTATCTAATTATTATTAATGACTGTAAGTCCGATGAAATATATCACCACCTTAATAATATTTTAATTCGCGTCCAATCACAGAATAATATTAACAATTGAACATCAATCCAGAAAAAGATTTTACTTCTTTTTTGTTTTTTTTAGTTTGGTAGTGAGATCGCTCAGCTACTTAGTCAGTTCATTAATCTTTTTGTCTTTTCCAATCAACTTGTTCTGCAATTCGTCCACTTTCTTTTTTAAGGTATTTTCATTGTTTTCTTCCTTGTTGCTTAATTTTAACGGAGCCAGAGGCTCTCGGACTTAGTAATTACTTGTCTTAAAGAATCCACTGAGTAGATTGGCTTCGGATTGAGCCTTCAGTCGTTCGTTCTATTTTTTTAATCTGTTGCTTTACTATACCAATTTATGAAACTGATTCACCTGCTATTCGACCACAGTTTAGTAGTAATCCACCATTTTCACAACCTATTGCTTAATTTTAGGGGGGAAAGTCTGCGCAACTTCCATGGCCAAACATCTCTTTCTTTACTTAATTTCCCTGGTCTTCGGCGCTGGATTTAAGGTGAACTCCTCATCAAAATAGGGTTTTTATGAGTAATGAAGGGAGACTGAACTTACGCTGAGAGCAACTGTGGATTGATCGAAGCCACGTTAGGCATGCTCTGTCGTTTTCAACGGCATGATAATTTATAATACTAAAATTGTAATTAAATTATTGTAATAAAATAGTGCATCATCATAGACATCATTACTCTTAAAAAATTGCAACTATTGACCTGAAATGCATCATCTTACAATTTCAGAATTGCCACAGTAATTAGCCTTTAACTAATAATGATGGTTAATTTGCTGTATCATATACAAATCAAAATTAAATGCAGTTCAGCCTCTTAATTGATTTTTTCATGTAAGACTACTTTGAGAAAAGGCTATAAGACCAATCATTCAATTGCTCCTCAGTGATTGTTTTAACTAAATAATTTAACTCATACCTTCTTTCTTCTATTTTTAGAAGTTGTCTTAAGTCTATTCGTAAAGCACGTTCATTGTCTTGGGCTAGAACTTATAACCAAGGCAGACCCATTCTTTACCCGTGTACTGCCCAGGCAGTAGAGAAATCAGATCTACACTGACTATGGTCTTATCCTAATTGAATATCCGTATGCAGTTCTGGTCGTGCTAGTTGGCCCAGATTGTATACTTAATATTGCCGATATTTTTGATACAGAACATGTCCTTAGGCTGAATCTTTCCGTCTCGTCGACCGCAGTTCAGCTACTGAATGCTGTATTCATGAATGTAAAGTGCTTGTTCATCGAGAAACTATTTGGGAATACTGAAGCGATCAATACTCTAATCATCAAAATCATTAATATTGATATGCTTCTCATCGTGAGCGTAGTTCTTCTCTCCGTGTATTAAGAGGAAGAGTTTGTCCTTGTTGCGGTTGGTCGTACTCGTATTAACTCCCGGAAAGAAGAAGCATAACTTACGGATGAATAAGTTCGAAATTTTAAATCTGTGACGAATCTTCCATCTTTCCCCCACTCGCGACATGATGATAACTGTATGCATCTATGTGATAAACGCCATGAACTGGTTTCTGACACTGGCATCGATAAAGATGGAAGTGATCTTGGACTGCAGTGGCAGATAATCCTCAATTTTGTACTGCTCGCAGGATATGGT
>Ga0302274_10003444_pt1 | contig 14087 bp, 9 predicted proteins | sample III_Bog_N2_1_FD_198755 | JGI IMG/M metagenome (GOLD analysis project Ga0302274, IMG submission 198755) | Peat permafrost microbial communities from Stordalen Mire near Abisko, Sweden - III_Bog_N2_1 | ecosystem: Environmental > Terrestrial > Soil > Wetlands > Peat | place: Sweden: Abisko...
CCAGACACGCGACGCCAAAAAGAAAACGCTTGAAATTACGCCAACAACATAGCCAGCGGATGAAAAGCCAAGTCGCCAGCAACACGGTTGCGCCGACTATACAAAAAACTAACAGACCACTTTCATCAGGCTTTGTGAATGATCCGTTTAAGAACAATGCGATGCCCTCAACAATCAGCAGCGTAACCACCACCAGACATAACCAAACCAAAAATATTTGTGGTATCGGCAACGGCTTTCTCCAGAAGCTTTTCGATTTTTCGTCCATAAATTTAGGTCGTTAAAATCTCCACCCGCTCGCCGCGTGGCCGGGGCGTAAAATTCCTTGGCCGGTCTGCGTCATGCGATTCGCGCGGGCTGATGAGTTCAGCCAGCAGCAACTGCTGCTTCCGCAATTCCACCATCATCTCGGGCGACGGCGGCTCGGATTTCTCCGCCCTTCGCGGCGAGGAATCGTGCATTGATAAATTCACCGTAAGAATGAAAACCCAAACCGACGCGAGGCAGGCCCACGCCTTGGGATGAGGCCAAAACAAAGTTGCCAGCTGCTGGTTTAAAGTTTCAAGAAGCGAGGCCCTGGGGGCGGGGCGCGCGGCCGACAATGCGGCAGCAAGGACTTCCGCGCGCCATTCGCGTGGGATTGGCCGCAGTGGTTGCCGGGTCAAGCGTTGCTCAAATTTTTCGGTTTCGTCATTCATCATTCGGCCTTCTTCATTTCTTCATAGCGTGGACGCAGCCGGCCCCGCAATTTGTCTAATCCATAACGGTAACGGCTGGAAGCGGTATTCGGCGTGATGTCCAGCGCGACGGCAATTTCCTCAAACGTTAGCCCACCCCACAGTTTTAAATGAACCACGGCGCGCTGTTCTTCCGGCAGTTCGCCCAGCGCGGCGGAAAGCTCCTCGCGGAATACTTTTTCATCCGGGTCGCTCGTGGACGCAAATAGCGAAAGCACTTCGGAAGCGAAATTCTCCTTCGTCCGCTCGCGCGTGCAGCGCCGGCGTATCAGGTCAATTGTCGTGTTGTGTGCGAGCCGGATGAGAAAGGCGCGTTCCTCGCGGACGCCAGCGAGCAGCTGCGGTTCGCGCGCGAGCTTGACGAATATTTCCTGAAGCAGGTCACGCGAGTCCGCCTCGGCGCGCGTGAGATTGAACAAGAAGGCGAACAGCGCCGCCGCGTGCGCGTCGTAGAGCCGTTCGATTTCCTGGCTGCTGGGCATTTTGATAATGACGCGCACGGTGGCAGGATTTGTCTAACTATTTTTTGGGGATTAATCAGGCGGAATCTGAAGTGGTGAAACAGGTGTGGCGGATTGGACCGCTGGCTGGCTGGGACGCACAGTGTGTTTACTTGATTGCGGTATCCACCGGCATCCGCGTTCAGCGTGGTCAGGTTCAAACCGATGTTTCGTGCTTGTCATCGCCCGGGCACAGGAGTAAACCTGCCAATTATGATTGGGACTACAGACGATCTCGCACCGGGAACATCCGCCTCCGCACTTCAAACTACTGGCCCATCCAACGGCCACGACGAATCAAAAATATGGCGCGCCGGGAACATCGGCCGAAAGCCGCGTTACCTGATCGATAGCAAATCGGTCATCAGCCTCGAAAGCGACTTCGGACACAAGCTCCTCTGTGACGGCCCGACGTTCACCGCCGGCCATGCCTGCGTGTTCAGTTGTGCCTTTTGTTATGTCGAGGCCATCATGCGGAAAAATGCCCGGCTCAATGCCCTGGTGGAGAATGAGGGACTCAAGCACGAGCAAGTAGTGGTGGAAATCAATGACCCGGTGTCCGCAGCGCGGGCGCAGCTCCTGTATGCCGACGGTAAACCGCGGTTCAATGATCCCAACGACAAGCGGATGATCTACGCCTCGCCGTTGGTGGACGTGGCCGGCACGCAGAAACAGGTTGACGACACGATTGCCATCTGCCGGGAGATTCTGGAGCACACGCACTGGCAGATCCGGCTTTTGTCCAAGAGCGTGCTACTGGTGAAGGTCGCTGAAGCCTTGCCTCATTTTAAGAAGCGGATGATTTATGGATTCTCGACCGGCACCTTGGAAGACGACGTGACCCGGAGCTTTGAGATCGGCACCTCCTCGGTGTCCGGGCGGCTGAAGGCATTGAAGAAATTGCAGGACGATGGCCACAGGACTTTTGCCATGCTATGCCCGATCCTGCCGCAAAGCGATTACGCCGCATACGCCCAGAAAGTGGCCAAGGAAATCGATATTGATCGGTGTGAAGACGTTTGGGCGGAGGCATTGAACTCCCGGGGCAGCGCCATGCGTGACACCATCACGGCCCTGCGGAAAAAGAAATTCATACTCCAGGCGGATCTGATGGACAAGGTGGCGACCGACGGCGCGGCATGGGAGGAATACGCCCAGCAGACCTTCCTCGCGCTGACCAAGGTCATCCCGGCGAAGAAATTGCACTACCTGCAATACGTTGACCCGAAGAGCTACAACGTCTGGAAGAAGCACGAGTCAAAGGGGGCGGTCTTGCTGGGAATCCACGCCAAGCTCATGGAGGATGTGCTGGGCGAGAGCATTGACCCAGAAACGGAGCCGTTATCCAAAGCGGAAAGGGTGCTTTTGGCCGAATGCGAGACCGTCCTCCGGGAGAACGCCGCACAGGTCATAGCAGTATGGCTGGCACTGAAGAAAATCAAGGATGGCAAGCTGCATCGCGAAACCCATACGAGTTTCGAGGCATACTGCCTAGCTCGGTTCGATTTTGGCCTGGCGCATGGCAAGCGGCTGGTCAAGGCGGCTAATGTTATTGAAGAAATGAAGGCCCAGCAGAAAATGGCTCCAGATGGAGCCATTTTGCTGCCCACCACCGAGGCCCAGGCGCGCGAACTGGCCAAGGTGACACCGGCGGACCGGCCCAAAGTATTGAAGTTGGCGGTCGCAAAGGCCAAAAAGGCGGGTGATAAGCCCTTGAATTCCATCTTTATCCAGCAGGCGGCTCTGGAAATCGCCCCGGCCACACAAAAGGCCAAGGCCGAAGTTCGGTACATCCCAGTCAGTTATACCACCGATTTGAAGGTTTTTCTGGATTGGGTGGCGAAATTGAAGGAATTGGCCAAGAAGGGTGACAGCAAGGCGCTTCTGGAGGTACTGGACAATGCGGAGCGGGCCAAGGCCATCCTGCCGGAGATGGCTGACATGGTGGTGTTTACGACCGCCGATTCGCTCAACGGCTGGCTCAACCCGATGTCGGATCACCCGGTGGAATATAAAAACCAGACGTTTCGGACGGCGGATGCCCTGTTCCAGTGGCGGCGGTTTGAGGGGCACAAGGGTGTACAGGCCGAAATCCTGGCCGACCCGTCCCCGATAAGCGTGAGGGTGACGGTCAAAAAGAACCAGAAGCTGCTGGACCTCGATCTGGCAGACGACTTGGAACTAATGCAGGAGTGCCTGAAGCTGAAAGCCGACCAACACCCGGATATCCAGGCCAAGTTGAAGGCCACGAGCGACAAGTTGATCGTCCAAGATTGCACGTCACATCCGAGAGGTGAGGCGCTCTACTGGGGCATGGCTTCGATCAACGGCCAATGGGTCGGCGACAACCAGCTGGGCCGCCTGTGGATGGAGTTGCGGGGGAAAACGAACGAGTTGGCCGGGCGATGACCCTCGGAGCGGCAAAATGGCTCCATCTGGAGCCATTTTCAATTTTTCCCAACGCCGTCAGAAAATGATGGCTTTGCCTTTGCGCCAACCACCATTTCTAACACACCCTTTTTCCAATGGAGCGTTTTTAGCGACCCGGGCCTGTCTTTGATGCCCAGACTGGTTATCGCCTCGCCGTCTGGATAAGGGGTGTGTGCTGAATTGATGCTGGTGTTCAGTCCGGTTGCAATGCCGGGCCTTGGTCGGCGCGGATCGTCAGCTTTGAATCCGTGGCATTGAGATAAACGCGCGCCAGCCCGAGGCTAATGCAGGGCCGGACGGACCATGATCTCATGAATGAGAAGGAATGGACTTCGCTATTTTCCCATGAGGTGGTTTTCAGCCGGCCGGTGAAGCGGTGGGAGCTTCATGTCAATCTGCCTCTTCAGCAGGTTTAGTTGTGATTTTTTTATTGTAGTAGCGGCGGAGCGTCATATTATTTTCAGTTGTAATAATTGACTGTGCAATCAGCTAGCGCATTTTGCCGGTAATGAAATCTCTTTTCGCATTCTTAATTATTCTGTGTGCGCTATTCGCGAGTGTCGGCACTGTTTTCGCCCAAGTCAGAGCTTTTATAAATAACAGCTTCACCGTAGGAGGTGGGCCGCAATGTGTCGTCGCAGCAGATCTCAATGGTGACGGTAAAATCGATTTGGTCACCGCGAACCTGTTTGACCGAACCCTGACAGTGTTGACGAATAATGGCAGTGGGCTTTTCGGTTCCAATGCCACTGTTATTGTGGGTGCTATTCCAAATTGGGTTACTGCAGCGGATATCAATGGCGACGGGAAATTAGATTTGATCGCTTCCAGCGGAGTTGGTGAAGGTGCTAATGTGCTCACGATTTGGACCAACAACGGCAGTTATATTTTTGGCTCCAACGCAACGCTCAATGTTGGCGCGGCGCCATCTTGCGTCATCGCAGCAGATGTCAATGGTGACGGCAAGCTTGATCTAATTACCGCAAATCTCGGTGACAATACTTTGACGGTTTTAACCAACAACGGTAGTGGCCTCTTTGGATCCAACGCGACGCTTAGTGTTGGAATAGATCCACAATCTGTCATCGCAGCGGATATCAATGGTGACGGCAAGCAGGATTTAATCGCAGCGAACTTTGGCGGCTTTTCACCCAGCATTGGCTCGCTAACGGTGTTAACGAACAATGGGATGGGTGTTTTTGGTTCAAACGCCACAATAAATGTTGGATATTGGACTCGTTCTGTCATTGCAGCGGATTTGCGGAATAGTGGAAAATTGGATTTGGTATGCGCAAACCAGTGGGATGATACTTTGACAGTGCTGACGAATAATGGGGCCGGCCTTTTCTCTTGGAATGCCACACTTAACGTTGGGCTTGTTCCGTATGGAGTCGTAGCGGGCGATATATATGGCGATGGAGCAGTGGATTTAGTTGCCGTAAACGCTGGCGACAACAGTTTGACAGTCCTAACCAATAATGGGAGCGGAATTTTTGGATTTAGTTCGACGGCTGGCGTTGGCAGCGTGCCAGAATCGGTAGTCATAGCCGATTTGAATAATAATGGCAAACTGGACTTGATTAGCTGCAACGAAACAAGCGATTCAGTGACAGTGCTGACGCCGGTGATCGCAGGCCGACCCCTGTTGAGCTTAGCTCCTATTGGCTCAAACAACCTCCTTCTCTCGTGGTCGTCTTTCTCAACCGGGTTTGTACTCCAGACGAATTCTGACTTGACCACCACGAATTGGGCAACTGCTGGTTATTTTGTTTCCATTAGCGGTGCCACAAACCAAAGCACCACAATCGCGCCGACTCAAACAGGCAATTTATTTTTCAGACTGCAACAATAGCATGTTCACATTGGGCCGATTGTCTTCAGAACCTCTGAGAGTCGGTGATGATGACGTCCCAGACGGCCACGGCAACCACCTTTTTTACCCCACCCCATTTCCAATAGAGCGTTTTTTACGACCCGGGTCTGACTTTGATGCCCAGACGATTCCCGGCTTGTCGTACGGAAAAGGGGTGGCTCGGAATTGTCTTTGGGTGATTCAGACCGGTTGCTATGAAGGGCTTGACCGGCGATTCACCGGTGGTCAGACATGGCCATATGCCTCGCCAGTCTCAGTCCCTGATTCGTACCGTTGCTTAAAAATCCTGCGAATGGTATGTTTTTGTTTGCAGAATGAAGCCCTTCAAATATCTGTTTTTGGCGTCATGTGTCTGGCTGCTTCTGATTTCAGCCGCACCCGCCAGACCGGTGCTTGAAACCCGAGATCCGGTTCAATTCTTTACGACGGTTGCCGACCGGTTGTTGCGGAATACTTTTACCTTCGGGGTGACCAACATCCCCGTTTATGTCAACGGGGGCTTTGTTTACACGCCTTCGGTTCAGCGGCTTTTGCAGGTCTCGGCCAATATTTACGACGCTTCGAGGGCCAATTTTTATCCGACGGTCTTTCGCCCCACGTTCTATCGCGATTCTGAAGGAAATATATTCATCAACGGCTACCGGCAGGTTACGGGCGTGAGCGGATTTAACGATGCTCAGCTCAAATCGCCGGTTGATGTGACAGCCGTTCCAAACGGCATCAGCACCAACCTGAATGTCTATAGTGTGCCGTGGATTGTTGGCGCCAAGAAGGGAATGCCGAACTTTAATGAATTCTACATGATTAACGCCGTCCAGTTGACCCGGAAACTGCAATTGACCCGGACCGACCCGCTCCAACCCGGACCCACTGCCACCAACGAGATGTTCATCATAAGCATCACCAACAACCTGGGTTTATCGTTCTGGAATTCCTACAACACAAATTATGCGGGCGGCAGCAATCTAGTTGTTTACGCCAATGACACGGTGTCGATGTCATTGACGAACGAAATTGGCACCTGGTCTGCGGCCACCAATTTTTCCTTTCTATTAAATTTGGCCTCCTGGCCTGGTTCGGCTTGGACCCAGAGCGGTCAACTAGCGCCTGAGTTTCAAATCCCCACAAACCCGGCCTCTTTCATCTCCACCACTTTCCAATTTCCGTTCCTGCCACCATCGCAATATGTTTTTTCCCTCGCCAATTTTATTCCCAGTTCTCTGGCCCAATGGGAAAACACTCCCGGTCCGCCGTTGCTCCCGCAGTTTGGCTTGTTGACGTCCAATTGCTTGCAGGCCTTCATTTTGGATGGCAGCAACGTCGTTGATTACGTACAATACAGCGGCCCGAACAGTTCGCGGAATCTGAACGCAGAATTTCGAGATCCCGACGATGGTGTTACTGGCGTGCATTATTACATGTGGAGTACGAATGCCTATGGCTACGCTAATCCCAATGCCACGCCGACTTGGGGTGTCGTGAATCAGATTTATGTTTCTCGCACTGGCACAAGTCCCGAACCGTTTAGAAATTTATGGATTTACCCAGAAGGAATGCCGCCGGGCGTACCGGCAATTCCTGCGGCGGAATCGGCCTTCTTCAACGGATTCTTCTTCCCGCGATGGATTTATGGGGGGAAATTGTACGTCAATTCCAACCTGACGGTGCAGGCTCCGTACACACCTACGCGTACGTCTTGGCAATACACCTCTTGGCAGGCGAACGATCCGTTGGTGCATTATCTTGCCAGTGACTTGAACAACGCTTACGTCGACACGGGTATAGAATTTAGCGATTCCTTGCTCGCCAAGCCGATACCCGCCCAGAACCTCGCCAGCGTGGGCGACCACTATCAACCTTGGGGACGCAATCAACTGATGGCCTATTTGGGGGGCGTGGATGCCGGCGCCTACAATTTGACTTTTCGTGATCCGCTCGTATGGGGTTCAGATTATTGGAATTTTCCCTCCGGCCGGTCATTACCCCTTTCAGAGCTTGGCCGAATTCATCGCGGGACGCCGTGGCAAACCATCTACTTGAAAGCGGGTGATGTGTTGCAGGAGACGAACGATACGGGCGGCGAGGTTTCCAACATTGGCACCAACACATGGATGCAATGGACTGGTGATCTTAACACCAATGACGCCACACTGACCGCCCCGACCAGTGATTGGCAACTTCTGAGCGGGTTAATTCCATTGCTGGATAAAACCGACCGGGATGATCTGATTTCCGTCAACGATCCCAAAATCCATGACTGGTTGAAGGTTCTCAAAGGGATGGTGGTTTATACGAACTCCACCCCGTTTCCCGCCTCTTATATTTCACCGCAATTTGATGCGGAAAAGATGTCAGAAAGGTCACCACAGGCACGCCAAATTGCCGATGCCATATTTCAGACCAGAACCAATCTGACGGGCGGACGTTTTGAGTCCATCGGAGACATTTTGCAGACGGCCGCTTTATCCAGTGATTCCCCCTGGCTGAACTGTTCCACTTCCGACCAGATTGATTACGGAATTTCGGATGAGGTTTACGAGTCGATTCCTGCCCAACTGCTGCCGCATCTAAGGCCGGATTCCTTGGGTGCGATTTGTCCGGAAGAGCACGGATGGACCGTTCGGTTTTCCGGCGACGACCGATGTGGTTACGCCATGCAAGTTTCAACCAATCTGGTGAACTGGACTACAATCAGTGTCAATTATCCGGATCAGGGGCGTTTTAGTGTATCGATCCCTCCTTTGACTGGATCTCAAAACCGGTTTTATCGTTCGGTTCTATTGCCTTGACGGGCTATTTGGCCGAGATTAAAGTTGGTATGCAGCCCTGAGATCCTATGAATCCTCCGGCTGATGCCTTTGGAATAATGGTTTCAGATAGCCGAGTAGAAAGAGCCGCTGCTGCTGACGATGACGCTGGCCAATGGATAAAAAGCGGCCACGCGGCCGATGGGGTCAAAGGCCGTGTAGGTGTTGGAATAGGTCCCGGAAAAGGACTGGTAGTTGGTGCCGGTGGCCGGCATACAGGTCATTCCACTGGCAACGAAGGGCCATTTTAATCCGCGCCAGGGTTGCCACGGGCGGATGATAATCGCCCGCCTCAAGGTCTTGAATATAGCATAAGCTCAATTCCGATTTAGCAGCCAACCGGATCTGCGACAAACCCAAACGCGTCCGCAACCGCGCGAGATTTTTCCCGAAACGGGCGCGATGCGGACAGAATTTCGGCTTGCGAGCAGGCACTCGCCGATTTTACCTAACTTCCGCCACTCGAAAACGAGGCAATGCCTCGTAAAATGCACCTGCGCCCGCCGCCAACCCGCGTAAAAGAACCGCCAATAAATGACGAGCGACCCTCGCCAATATGCCCCACCATTTCCTTGTCTGGTTTTAGATTTCGCAATTCTTCGCCAATCAAATATCTCCCCACACTCCATCCATTGCCCAAATCCAGTCCGCATTTGCCAGCGCAATTTATTTTCCAAATACACAATTCCGCCAAATCGCAAATATTTTCTATGAAGTTTTCCCATGATGGTGCATCATTCGGACGCGGTTAACCAAATTATTGGGCTATGGAGATTCGTTTTTTTTGTCCATCTTGCGGTCGGAAGTTAAAAGCCGATGAGGACGCCGCAGGAATGCGCGTGGATTGCCCTGATTGCAGCACGGAAATTTGCGTCCCCCAGCCAGATGTTCCCCTTTCATCGCCACAGCCCGAAACACCCACTGAACCAGCCAGAGATCCTGCATTTGCAGACCCGAATCCTGACGGAGATTTGACCTGCCCCGTTTGCTGGCTTCGATTTGACGCCGGCAACATCATGCACATCGCGGTGCATGATTCGTTGCGTGGTGATCCGCTGCTTGGCGAAGACGCCCAACAACGTTTTTTAGCAACCCGGTTCAACAACGCTGGTCAGGCGTTGGACGCCATGAGCCTGCCGTCGTCTGAAATCGCTTGCCCGCACTGCCGCAGAAAATTGCCACCAAGTTTTCTTGCGATGCCGCACCATATTATTTCGTTGGTGGGCGATCAATGGGCTGGGAAATCCTATTTTTTGAGCGTTCTAACAAAAGTATTACCGGCGACTTTGTATCGCGAATTTGGAATAGTGTTCCAAGACGGCGATCCGAAAGGCAATACGCCGATCAATGAAATGCGTAAAGCGCTTTTTGGTGGGCAATCTCCCGCACAAGCGAAACTTGCAAAAACTGTTTTAGATGGAGCAATGTATGAACGCCTGCCCCGGCAAGGGCGCATGGTGGCACTCCCCCGTCCGTTTGTTTATACGCTGGCAGCCGAGGAAAAAACGCGCGAACAATGCGCGCTGATTTTCTATGACAATGCCGGTGAACATTTCCAGCCTGCAATTGATATTGTGGAGCAGCCTGGGGCGCAGCACGTCGCCAGCGCCGCCGGCATCATGTATTTGTTTGACCCGTTCAACAGCCCGGAATTCCGGCGGTGCATCAAAGATACAAAAGATCCCCAGATTGAGGTTCCAATCCTTGATTCACAGGACATAATTTTGGCAGAGATGCGTGCCCGTATTCAGGCGATCCGCAATTTACGTTCTGGTGAGACGATTCAGACACCTGTTGCTTTCATTGTTGGAAAATGTGATGTGTGGCTGCATCTGTTGAACGGCAAACCACTCCGCGATCCTATTTGTGATGGCAGACTGGACATGGCTTCCATCGAAGCAAACTCCACCATTGTCCGCGAGCTAATGTATAAGATTTTTCCGGCGGTCGTGGCGAATGCCGAAGCGTTGAGCAGTAATGTCATGTTTTTTGCGGCAAGTTCTTTTGGACATTCGCCCGTTAAAATCGGGCCTAAAGAATATGCTCCAGACCCGGCCAGACTTCAGCCGGTCTTCGTTGAAATGCCGATGCTATGGATTCTGTCACAGGTTTGCCCGGCTTTATTTGCAGATGTCAAAATGAGCGAAACGACAGTCGCTCCTTAAACGAATAGCCAAGCGACCACCCTAGGCCATGCCACAGCAACTCATTTACACCAGCGCGCCGCGCGGAATTGTTGCCGGTCGGTCGGGCTATTGCACCGTTGCGCGCAGCGCCAAGATGCGTGAGCCGCTCATGCTTCAGTTGGAAAGATTTTCTTACTATCAGCACCTTTCTTTGACTGGTGGCCAGGAACGTCCGATTTATTCCTGTCGCATCGTGGACATTCGCGGAACTCGTTTCCATGTGTTAAGCCGAATTCAGGACTCCGGCTTGGATTTTACCGGGCGGACGAATTTCATCGCGCATCACTTGGTTTTCACGCCGGAAGAAATCCGGCAGATTCCCACACCACCAGTGATTTTGCGCGAGTGGCCGGGCTGGGTGAAGTCGTGGACAAAAGAACCGCAGATGCTGGAAAATGAAGATTTGGCGGAATTCACTGCCCTCGCTGGCAGATCAAATGTGCCAGCGCAGACCTGGCAACGGGTCGCTGACGACGCTGTGAATGGCTATGGTTTGCTCGAAGCACGCGTGGGGGCTTCATTTTGCGTGGACAATCAGGCTGATGAAACTGTTTTAGATCTCATCGCGGAAAGTTTGGAGCTTTTGGAAGTCCGAGACACGCGTCGGGATTTCCGCACGGCCGCATGGAATTATACCTTTACCACCTCAATGCAGGAGCAGGACAATCCGGCTGATTTTCGCTGGCGTTGCATTCATTCCGATAATCTGGCCGCAAGTCGTTTTGCCACACCCAATTGCCTTGAGATAGCTAAAGTGCGCGCAAGTCCATGGACAGATAAAGAAAAGGAAAAGGAGGAAACAGCGTTTGCGCGCACGGGGCGGCAACAACCATCTTTTGTTGAACAGCCAAAAAATCAGTCTGTTAAGGAAGGAGACGATGCCACTTTTGCTGCTAAAGCCGTGGGAATCCCGATCCCGAAATATCAATGGTATGAATGCGACCGTAATGAGAACGAGAAGAACCCAATTGTGGGTCAAACTTCCCCAATACTGGTACTTAAAAATCTTAAGCAAGGAACAACAAGATACGCAGTTTGGGCTACCAATGGTGTCGGTAATGGTTGTCGAAGCATTTCTGTAAAGCTTGAGGTTGAACCACCAAAAAAGCCGCTGACAATTTCAAAACAAGATGGGATAAGTTCTGGATTGAGTCAGGCAGCAACACAGAAGCCGAAAGTAGTTGTTTGGGAAGATTCCGATCCCAATTCGTCCGACTCGCAAGAATCCAATTCGTTTTGGTGGTTAGTCGCCATTATTGTAAGTCTAGCCATCGCTGGTGGTGCATGGTGGTGGATAAAACATCATCCATCAAAACAAATGCCGGGTTCAAACAATAGTAAAGATCAAGTTGCTGCCGTCTCGATCGCAGCAAGCGTAAAACCCGCTCCCATGCCGACAGGAACATCTGCTATATCAAGCGACCAACCACCTCAAACTCAATTGCCTAATGGCAAGGCAGGGTCAAGCGAGACGAATAGCGGCACGGCGAAAGCCGTTGCGCCACGACAACCCCTTGTTCAGGACGATATAGCACAACTACCGCCACCTTGGACTAAAAAAACCATAGGAGTTAACGATTCCAAATCATCTGTCGTTTTAGATGGTGACAAATATGTCGTTACAGGATGTGGCGAGAATATCTATGCGAAATCCGACAGCTTTTTCTTTGTAGATCGAAGTGTTTCAAATTCTGTGGAGTTTGTCGTCCGACTCTCTAGCAAAAAAAATGAGGTGGGAAGTCGGCGTGGTATAATGATGCGTGGGTCGGAAAATGCGGATGCTCCTTTTGTTTTCATTGGGCTGTCACAACAATTTATTTTTTGGATGCAGCGCCCGGCTGCGGGGATAAACTGCTCGTTCGCAATTCTTCCAGCACCGCAATTGCCAGTTTTTTTTAAGCTTGCCCGGCAGGCCAAGACGTTTTCAGGGGCGTTTTCCACGGACGGCGTAAATTGGACTGGTATGGGAACAAATGAAATTGTAATGCCAGACCAAAACTATTTTGTCGGCTTTGCTGTATGCTCCGGTAAAAACAATGTGGCTGTCCATGCTGAGTTTGACAAAGTCACAATTACAGCAGCAAAGCAGTGAAATTTAAGCGGAAATATTGAAATGACTATTCTCGAAACCGAACGCCTTGGGCGAAAGATTTCTGAATTGCTTCAGCATGTCGGCAATGCCGATATTGCGCCGAAGCTGGCCGCAGATTACGCCACCGCCTGCCATGCCGCAAATCTCCGGTTGCAACAGTGTGAGGCGATGGTCAAAGCTGGAGATTGCCCCCAGGCGATTCAACTGGCGGAAACCGCCCCCAATCTTCTCGACTTGGTGACGGCGCTGGAATTTCGCGGTTCGGATGAGTGGCGCGGCTATTGTCAGCAAAATTCGTTGCCTGTCGCAGATAGAATTGACTCCCGTTCTGTCCAGATTCTCAATCAATGTTACGCACAAGGCATCGCGACCGACCATCCACTTTACGCGACTTATCGCAGCGCAGTGTTGAGCCGGAACGACGAGGAGGCGCTCAAAACACTGCAAAGCATCGTGCGATTAAACCCAGCGGATACTAACGCGGCATCCGAATTGTCGCGTCTGGATGCGAAAGTATTGACGGCTAGATTGCAGCACCTTGGCAGTTCTTTGGAAGGCGCAGAACCCAAACTGTTGGTTGCAGAAATTGAAACCATCGAAGCAGTTGGATTCAAAAACAAACCGGATGGCGAAATTTGGCGCAAAGCGCAACTGGTTCGTTGCGAGTGTTTGCTGGAGGAAACGGCCAAACTCAAAGATGCTTCCCGCTGGCTTGATGCCCTCGCCAAGCTGGATTTCATCCACCGGTTGCAGGCCGAGTTCAAACTACAGTTGCCCGCCGCCGCGTTGGCAAAACTCACCGATCTTGAATCTTGGACGCGCGGCGAACAGGAAAAGGATAAAAAAGAGCGTGAGTTTCAATCCCTGCTCGGAAAATTGGATCATCAAATTCATCAGAGCGAGGAAAAGGACACCTCGGCAAGGTATGTAAAATTGCCAGAACTCCGGGATGATTATGAGGCGATACACAAGATTTGGCACTTGCTGACAGATTTCACCCGGCCAATTCCAGACGAAGCTGCGTCCAGCTTTCGCAAGCGCACCGCCTTGCTCGAGGCCGAGATTGCCCGGCGCACCGCAATTCATCGGCGCATTATTTTTGCCAGCAGTGCCGCCGTCCTTGTTGTGGGCGCCATCATTGCGTGGATCGTGGTTGGACAAATGAAAGTCAGTGATTTCTCGAAACAACTGCAAGAAGCCATTGCGCAACGACAAGTCCACACGGCAGACAAGTTGTTGGAACGGGCGCACTCCGAAAAAATTGGCGGTGCCAATACGATTGCCACCGCTGAAACATTTTCTGCCAAGGAACACGCATTGCTGTCAAATTTTGAAGCATCATTTAATAAGCTGCCGCAGCAACTCACCGGCGAGGCGGACGCAACTCGTTTGGCAAGCGTGGCCGACCAACTTGCTCTGGCACACCTTGCTTTGAATGCACTCGCGCCAGACTTGAAAACGG
>Ga0302274_10003453_pt1 | contig 14054 bp, 8 predicted proteins | sample III_Bog_N2_1_FD_198755 | JGI IMG/M metagenome (GOLD analysis project Ga0302274, IMG submission 198755) | Peat permafrost microbial communities from Stordalen Mire near Abisko, Sweden - III_Bog_N2_1 | ecosystem: Environmental > Terrestrial > Soil > Wetlands > Peat | place: Sweden: Abisko...
ACAACATCATCATGACGCCCTCCGGCTCCCACTGTCTCCCTAGTTTCGGCGCCTAGATGTTTTAGGGCCATGATGGGGAGTACAGCGCAATGTGACGTGCGTCACAAGGAAAGACTTTGGCAAAGACGCTGAAGCGGTCTACTGCGCTCCGAGGACTTCGAGCGCCAGGGTAGCGAGTTCGATATCTTCGCGGGAAGACAGGCCGCTGACTGCGACCGCTCCGGCAACCGCGCCATCTTTCCAAATAGGAATGCCGCCACCCCATCCTACAAATCTGGGATCGCCATAGTAGGCAATGTCGTGCCCTTTTTCGGGATGGCGAACCTTCTCGCCAATTTCTTTGGTGGGCTTTCGTTCGCGGGCGGCGGTCCAAGCTTTGTTGGCGGCGATTCGGATGGACGAAATGGGAGCGCCATCCATGCGGGCGAAAGCGATAAGTTCTCCGTGCGGATCGGCGACGGCAACGACGACCGACTTTTGCATCTGGGAAGCTTTGTCGGTGATGAGGTCGATTATCTTCTTGGCTTCGGAATAGTCGAGGACGGGAGGATTGCGCATGGGGAAAAGTCGAATAGTGAAAGACCGATTCGGTACAAAATAAAAAGCCGGACTGGGTGATGTGCCCAGTCCGGCCAAGATTACCAGATCAGAATACAAACTTAAGTGCGAACTGGATCTGCCGTGGAGTATTAATTTGTGAGCCCACAATCCCAAACGTTGAGGTGCCGAGCGCGGTTCCCGGCGCTCCGAATTGCGGGTGATTAAAGAGGTCGAAGAACTCCGTCCGGAATTCCAAGCCTAATCTGTCATCCGGACCAAACTTCGTGCGTTTGAAGATGGCGAAGTCGAAATTGTCGATTCCGTTCATGCGAAGAGTTGGGTCAACGCGTGCTTCGTCGCCAAAGCCCCAGTCGGCCGGTGCGGTGAAACACGCAGTATTGAACCACTCGTTCAGTCGCCCTTGCAGGCCGCTAGCCGGAGTGTTCTTGTCGCATCCGGGAACCACATTCGGACGCAGTTTTCCGGTTCCCAAGTTGGCGTTAGAGAGTGGGGTGCTTCCGCCGTAGCTGATCTTCAGCGGGAAACCACGCTGGAATGTGGTTACACCGTCGATGCCCCATCCGCCAACCACTTTGTCCGTAACACCGGTGGCGCCGGCGAGGAATTTCTTGCCGTGGCCGAAGGGAAGATCAAGAACGTAGCTAATAACCAATCGTTGCGGAATATCCTGGGACGACAAAGACCGCTCGCCCTTCAGATTATTCCAGTCTTGCACCGATCCAACGCCGCCCGTGTCGGTTTCCAGCCAAGTCGTTAGTGTGTCGGTATTGCTGATTAATTTGGCGTTTGTATAGGCCGCAAGCAGTGTCCCGCCGCCCTGGAAGCGCTTCGTGACGGTGGCCTGTAACGAGTGATAAGTGCTCTCGCAGCATCCATAACCAGCTAAGGAAACACCAGTGTACTCAGGATAGGGCCTTAGGTATTGGCCGGCGTTGATCGTCGGTGCCACTGAAGGCGAGAGACCGCCCGACGTGATTCCATTGAGTGTGTTGGGTACTTGAGCTACCAAGGCCGCTTGCTGCGACAAATCGGCATCGGGGATTTGGTTGATCTGAGTGGCGTACTGTTGAAGATGCACACCATGCGACCCGGCGTAAGCGACGTCGGCGAAGAAACCACCGGGAAGTTGCCGTTGGATGTCCAAGTTCCACTGCTCTACATAGCCTTCTTTGGGGTCCGTATAAGCAGCAATCTGATTTAACGATTGTCCTGCCGCGAAGGCAGATGCGTTCACGCCGCGCCCGGGAGGTGTGATGATTCCCCCTGCGCCATAAGGCCCTTGCCCGGGTGTACAGCTAAACGAGGCAAAGGTCGGTCCGGCCAAAGTGCAACCGCTGAAGTTGACGGTGCTGGCCGGAGTCAGGCCGCCGTTTGTCGAAGGAACGAAGGCTGTAGTTGCTAGGTTGATGATGTCATTGTCTGGATTCGCTCCGAACGATACGAAGTTTGGAATCCAGAAGATGCCGTATCCGCCGCGGATAACTGTCTTCGGGTCAAGGCCGTAGGCGAACCCCAAGCGCGGAGAAAACTCCTTCTTGTCCAAAGGTAGATTGTTCCGAGAGGTATTAACTCCATTGCCGACCAGGAAAATATCTCCAGGGCAGGCCGAAGCCGCAGCACCCGAACATCCAGTAACAGTCGCGTTCGTGGCAGCTCCATTCCAGTAAGTCAGCCGGTCAAACCGCTCTGACCATGTCCCCTGCAATTCGTAGCGAAGGCCAAGGTTTAAAGTCAGCTTGCTGGTGGCGTGGAACGTATCGTTAATAAACAAGGCGCGGTAAGTCTGCTTCCCGGCAGTCAGAGCCGGAACTTCGGCAACACCCGACGTCTGGTTTCCTACGGATTGGCTTTCGCCTTGTGCCAGTCCCAGCAGCAGATCAGCGATCGGTTCACCGTTCCCTGTGACCGGGGCAGTTGGATTGTTCGTTGTCCATGCCCCATTGAAGCCAAAGAAACCACTGGCGATATTCGTTTGCGAGTAGTTGTCGAAGCCCTCTTCTAACTGGCCGCCAAACTGAATCGAATGCTTTCCGCGAATCATGGTGACCGAGGGAGAGAAGTTGAACTGCGTGTTGTGGTCCTGAATGAAGCTCTGACCTTGCGAACAGCTTACCAACGTATCTTCTGAGATACAGGGCGTTGGGGGCGTCCTAGCAACTGAAGGTACGTCTCCGTTGTACGAAGCAGGCCAACCGATTTTTGTTAGGTCATATCCGGAGTTGATGGGCGCGCGGGCGTAGATAAACCGACTCGCACTGAAGTTAAGGTCCAAGATCGTTGTGGGTGTCAGAGAATAATTGTAGTCAACCACCGCTGCTTTAGTGTGGTAATTTTCAGCGCAACGATCCGCGCACAACCCAGTTCCGAAAGGATTTTGCGGCAAATCGAGCAGTCCGTTGTAATTAAAGCGGCCGAAGATGCGGGACTTGCTGGTGAGATTTTGATCGATGCGGAAATCAACCTGATTGGTGTTACCTCCGCCGCTGGTTGCCGCCGTGAAGTTATTCACGGTGCCAGTCGTGGTGGGCTGACCGAAAAGACCTACCAGGGTCGGAGTAGCAGGATTGAACGCTATTTCGTTTGCCGGGATTATGTTACCCGCGTATGGGAGGCGGTTGCCGTTGGTCTGGTTTACCGTGTACGGATCATAGATCTGATCAACAAGCTGACCCGTCGTGGGGCTTACATCAGCGCAGACTGGAATGCCAGAACCTTGGGGATCAACTGCCGTGAATCCCGTTTTGCAAAGTTCCGAGAAATTGCCAGTCTGTTCGAGCTTCGTAGGCACTGTGGTGGTATACACCTGTCCTTGGCGTAACCGGAATTGCTCGAAGCTGAAAAAGAAGAACGTCTTGTCCTTAATCACCGGCCCACCGATATTAAAACCATATTGGTTCTGAACAAACGGAGGCGTGGTGTTGGGCTCTCCAGCTGCCAACTCGGCTTCCTTATCGAAGTAGTTGTTCGAATTCAGCTTTTTGTTGCGCAGGAATTCGTAGGCTTCGCCGTGGAATTTGTTGGTCCCGGATTTCGTGCTCAAGTTAATGATGCCGCCGGAGAACTTGCCCCATTCGGCGCCCAAATCGTTGTACTGAACCTTAAATTCACCGATCGAGTCTTGCGTCGGGATCAGGATCGGCAAGTTGATATAGCCGATGTTCAGCGGCTGACCATCGAGATATTGAGCTCCCTGGTTGCCGAACGATCCGCCAATTTGATAATCACCCCAGGTGAAAGGGTTCTGACCTACGGGAGTTCCGCCTGCGCCGCCCTGTGTGACGACCGAGGGTGCGATAGAAACTAAGTTGAAAATATTACGTCCGTTAAGAGGCAGTTCGTTTGCCTTCCGTTCTTCTACAACTTGGCCTAGCGACGAAGTCTCAGCCTGAAGCAACGGGGACTCGGCTGTCACTTCCACGCTTTCCGTGACCTGTCCAACGGGCAGGACCGCGTCGATGTGCGTGTCCTGCTGCACTTGCACCACTACGTTGTCGTGGGTGTAGTGCTTGAATCCAGGCTTTTGGATCTCAAGCTTGTAGTTGCCAGGCGTCACGTTCACGAACTGGTACAAGCCCGCGCCTCCGCTCGGTTGCGTTCTTTTTTCCTGGGTTCCAACGTTCGTGAGGGTGACTTGAGCGTCGGCGATTGTTGCTCCAGATGGGTCTGTTACTGTGCCATCCACGGTGCCATAGGTGCTTTGACCGTAGAGGGAAAGAGACAGCGTGAGCACTGCCAACAGGGAGTACAGCAGCGTCTGCAACTTGGGAGACGGCATCGTGAATCCTCCGAACTAGTACTTTTTAATGATGAAAGTTAACGTGGAAGTCTTAATCAGAACGATATTGACTGTCAAGAAGAATATCGAATTTTTTGCGGAAGGTAATCGTTAAATCTACTTCGTTCGAATCGTTCTATGGGAAGTTGTATTTATGCTCAAATTCTGTATGGGAAGTTGTAGTTATCGACACTTTCTAAGAGAGTTACTGCGAGGAATTACGCAGCACATAAGTTAGCGGGAGACGACGTGTACGTACACGCTAGTTAGAGTCCGGGGCACGCCATGTACACAGCAGACTCCGAGCACGATATGCTAGGCGACAGAAAGGGAAGTCTGATTGCCGAAAACTTTGCTTCGCATTTCATCAGTCCTCACACTCGTGATGACGCTGGTCGCGGCGACGCCGACGGTGCCGGTATTCGAAGTGACTCAACCTGCCGGGTTGAAGTTCGTTCTCGAAAATTCGCCGACTGCGCAGAAGCATTTGATCGAGACCATGCCTGGCGGCGTGGCTCTCTTTGACTATAACAACGACGGATTGTTGGACATATTCCTTGTAAACGGAGGCCGCATCACCAGTCCGCTGCCGGCGCGGGATGATTTCGATCGTCATGATCCACGGTATTGGAACCGGCTCTTTCGCCAGAATAAAGACGGAAGTTTTACCGACGTCACCGAGCAGGCGGGATTGGCGAATGCGGGCGATGGAAACTACGGCATGGGAGTCGCGGTCGGCGACTACGACAATGATGGCTATCCTGACTTATACGTTACGAACTACGGAAAGAATATTCTGTATCACAATAATGGCGACGGCACTTTCACCGATGTGACTGCGAAGGCCGGAGTCGCGGGAGGTGGGTGGTCCGTATCTGCCGGATTTTTCGATTACGATAATGACGGAAAATTAGATCTCTTCGTCACACGCTACATGGATTGGGACACCAGGCGCAGCAAAGATTGTGGCGGCAATTTTCACACGTATTGTCCTCCCGAAGAATTTCCCGCGACTACGAATATCCTGTATCACAACAATGGCGATGGAACATTTACCGACGTAAGCCAACGCTCGGGCATCGCTGCAAAAAAAGGCCGCGCACTGGGCGTAGCTTTCGCCGATTATGATGGCGACGGCTTTACCGATATATTTGTCTCCAACGACGGAATGCAGCAATATCTGTATCACAACAATGGGAATGGAACTTTCTCGGAAGTTGCGCTGGAGGCGGGCACTGCGCTGTCCGAGGACGGACGCCGGATGTCAGGCATGGGCGTGGTTTTTCAGGACTACGATAACGACGGGCGCCCCGACATTATGGTGACTGAGCTTCCGCGCGAAATTTACAGCGTCTACCACAACGATGGTGGCGGCTTCTTCAGTTATCACAGCCTGGATACCGGACTCGGCATGCTGTCGAGCGGAAGTTCGGGTTGGAGCATCGGTTTGGAAGACTTCGACAACGACGGTTGGAAGGATTTGTTTGTTGCCCAGAGCCATGTTCTCGATAACGTCGATACCATCGATCCGTCGCTCCATTATCGCGACCTGCCGTTGGTGGCTATGAATCGCAACAACCGTTTCGAAAAAGTCGACTCCGGAGTCACAGTTCCAATGGCGGCGCGGGGCGCGGCCTTTGGCGATTTGAACAATGATGGCTGGGAAGACGTCGTCGTGACCGTGCTCGGGGATCATCCGCAAGTGTTGATGAATCGCGGAGGCAAACTGCATTGGCTCGTGCTTTCTCTCCGCGGAACACGCAGCAATCGCGATGGCTATGGCGCACGCGTACAGGTCAACGGGCAGACGCGATTCGTGACCTCGGCGGTTGGGTATCTGTCGGCGAGCGATAAGCGGCTCCATTTTGGATTAGGGACGGCTGAGAAGGCGAGGGTGGAGATCGTCTGGCCGTCCGGAATCCATCAGATCTTGAACGACGTGCACGCCGATCAATTTCTGGAAGTGCGAGAGCCGGATAAGCAGGAGCCAGGGCGATGATTCCAGCTGTCATACTTTTATGGTTCGCGGCTCTAAGTCTGTCGCCCGAGGCCACGCAGCACATGCAGGCGGGAATTGAAGCCGACAAACAACGTCAATTCGATGTGGCCATTACCGAATTCAAAAAGGTCACCGAACTCGATCCGAGTTTCGCCGATGGATTTGTCAGCCTCGGGCAAGTTTACATGGAGAAGCACGAGTTCAGTTCGGCCGTTGCTCCTCTAAAACACGCTCTTGAACTAAGCCCTGATTCGCCGCCGGCTCATCAACTGATGGGCTATGCGTTGCTCGTGGAGGGGTACGCTGCGCAAGCGATTCCTCATCTCGAACGTGTTCAGGATAAGACAGCTTTGGGAGTGGCCGAGATTGAGACCGGGCAGTTCGCCGATGCGGTAGTCAATCTGCAAGCGGCCTTGGCGGCACACCCGAATGATCCAGACGTTTTATATTACCTCGGCCGGGCCAGTGGCTTGCTGTCAAAGCAATCGATCGATACTTTGCTGGCGGGCTATCCCGATTCCGCGCGGGCGCACCAGGCTATGGGAGAAAACTATTTCGTTCTCCGGCAGATGCCGAATGCCGAAAAAGAATATGAGGACGCGTTGCGGTTGCGACCGGATGTGCCAGAAGTGCACCTTGAACTCGGGCAAGTGTATGCAGGTTCCTTTCAATGGGACAAGGCCGAAGAAGAATTTCGTGCGCAAGCAAAGCTGCAGCCTGGCAATGCCGAAGCCGCCTACCGTCTAGGCGAAGCGTTGCTGGAACAAGGCAAAGCGAAAGATGCGCGAACTGAGTTGTTGCGAGCTGATAAGTTAATGCCCGACATGCCCGAAACACTCTACTCGCTCGGCAAGGCCGATTCTCTCGAGGGGGATGCTGCTGCTGCCGAAAAAGAGTGGACCAAACTTCTGACCATTGAAAAAGAAAGCCCGCTTGCTGCGCAGGCACATTTCGGACTGGCAAGTCTCTATAGAAAACAAGGGAAGACCGTTGCGGCGCAGCATGAAATGCAGGAGTTCCAGAGATTGCAGACCGGAGCGAACGCGCTGCCTACGCCCGAAAAACAGGAAACACCCCACCGGTAGCCCTAACTGAAAGTTAGAGCTGAAACTTGATTTCCGGTCCGGAATGCTGTTTCGTCCGCTCACTGCCTGAACTCGTAGTATTGCTATGGACCGTTCGTGGCAGTGGCGAAAAGTTCAGTGTCTCCAATTCCGCTTTCATTTGTAAGATCGAACTAAACTGAATTCCGCTCATCCCTAAGGCGCTGGCTGCTCGAATATTTGGCTCGCGGTCGTCGATAAAAAGAGCTTCATTCGCTGAGACGCCGAGACCGCGGAGGGTGTGCTCATAGATCGCCGGATCGGGCTTGATCAATCGCACCTCCGCAGAAAAGGTCTTGAAGGTGAATTTATCAAGCCAGCGAAAATTTGATCGAACATACGCCGCCAGGTCCAAAGGCATATTGGACAGCAGGGCCAATTTAATTCCCGCATCGTGAAGTTGTTCCACCCACTCGAGCATCTCGGGATCAGGATGCGCCCAGATCTCAACCTCAATCTTGCGAAGCTCGTCGATTTGCGAAGAATCGAGGGAGCGGTTGGTTTGCGTGGCCAGTTTGAGCCAGTACTCTTCGGCGCTCACATCGCCACGGTCGTAGAGGTTCCGGCTGGTTTCCCACAAACGATAAAAGACGTCGAAAGTCGCGTCGAAGTGTGCGGCCATGCGCTCAAATTCTTGTTTCGTTGGGGAGCGAGCCAGAACCAGACCATAATCAAAAATCACTGCCGTGATATTCGAAGAAGCGCTTGCTTGACCGTTATTTTGGCGAGTTGTGGAAAAATGAGATTCATTCATTTCGTATAGTCTCGCCTCGAACAATCTCTACGTCCAATGAATTTATTTTCCGCCTGTGATAACTTGCGTTCGTGGATCTCAGCAGAAGTCTCGCTCGCGAATCCCGCCAAGATCTGATGATCGCCAGTAAAGTTAGGAGCCCTAATATGAACTCGCTGCGGTCGAGATTTTTTCGCTGCCCTGCCTCCTTTATTTTTTCCATTGGCTGCGTTCCTCTATTCTTATTCATTATTTCCGCAACTGCGCAAGGGACGGAGTTATCCTCTCGAACCCTCGATTCCGGCTGGCAATTTCGTGCGACTGGAAGTTTGGATCAGATACCTTCCCAATCACAAGCCGACGTCAAGCAATGGCATGCCGCGCAGGTTCCGGGAGTTGTGCAAACTGACCTGCTGCAAAATCATCTCATCCCCGATCCTTTCGATCGTGACAACGAATTTCGCTTGCAGTGGATCGGCCTTACCGACTGGGAATATCAAACCGTGTTTCAGGTCGATGCCGCCACGCTTGCGCATGACCACCTCGACCTCGTCTTCGACGGCCTCGATACGATCGCCGACGTCTATCTCAACGATCAGGCAATTCTTCACGCGGACAACATGTTCCGCCAATGGAGGATCGCCGGCAAGGCGCTGTTGAAGCCCGGCCCCAATACGCTGCGCATCGTTTTTCATTCCGCCGTGGAAGCGATGTTGCCCTACGTCAAGACGTTGCCCTACGTCTTACCGTCGATCTCAACTCACAATTATGGCAATGAAGAAGATATTGCGACCGCTCCCTACACGCGCAAAGCGCCTTATAACTACGGATGGGATTGGGGCCCGCGCTACATGACCGAAGGCATTTGGCATCCGGTACGTCTCGAAACATGGGATGGGATGCGGATCGAGAACTTTCATATTCATCAACAGAAGGTCACCTCCGATCTTGCACTGGTCACCGCTGAACTCGATATCGAAGCCGATAAGGCGATCAGCGCCACTCTGAATCTTGCTCACGGCGAATTGTCTGGAGCACAAACTCCAGATGCTCCGCAGACGATTCAACTCGATGCTGGAATGAATCACCTTTCGTTTCCGATTCGCATCGCGTCGCCGAAGCTCTGGTTTCCCGTTGGCTACGGACCGCAGAACCGCTACAACTTTTCCGCGTCAATCCGGCTCAACAAGAAGGTGGAAGCCGCGCATGCCGAAGTGAAGACCGGATTGCGTTCAGTCGAGCTACGCCGCGTGGCTGATCAGTGGGGAAAGAGTTTTGAATTTGTAGTGAACGGAATTCTGGTGTTTGGCAAAGGCGCCGACGTCATTCCTTTCGACAGCTTTCCGAATCGGGTCACCCCTGACATTCATCGGAAAATTCTGCAGGCCGCTCGTGATGCGCACATGAATATGGTTCGCGAATGGGGCGGAGGCTATTACGAGTCCGACGATTTCTACGACATCTGTGACGAACTTGGGATTATGGTCTGGCAGGAATTCATGTTCGGCGGAGACATGATTCCGGGAGATGTTTCCTTTCAAGAGAATGTTCGCCAGGAAGCGATCGATCAGATCAAGCGGTTGCGCGATCATCCCAGCATCGTAATCTGGTGCGGCAACAACGAAGTTGAAACCGGATGGTATCACTGGGGCGATCGGCAGGAGTTCAAAGAAGCGATTTCACCCGAGATCCGCGACAAGGTGTGGCTGGACTACATTCTGATGTTTGCCGACATCCTCAAAGTCACGGTCGACGAGTACGCCGATCCCACTCCGTACTGGCCGAGTTCGCCAAGTTCGAACTTCGAGCAAATTCCCGATAACCAGCACAATGGCGATATGCATTACTGGCAAGTTTGGCATCAGCAGGCTCCTGCTTCGGACTACACGAAACAGTTTCCGCGTTTCATGACGGAATATGGATTTCAGTCGTTTCCCGAGATGCGTACGATTCGGAGCTTCGCCAATAAGCCGGAAGACTTCGACATTCATTCCACTGTGATGCAGGCGCACCAGAAAAATAAGGGCGGAAACGAACGCATACTGACTTACATGTTGCGCGAGTATCGCGAGCCCAAGAACTTCGAATCTTTTGTTTACTTGAGCCAGGTGCAGCAAGCTGAAATTATCAAGATCGGCGCGGAGCATTTGCGCCGCCAGCGCCCTCGTGTGATGGGTTCGCTGTACTGGCAATTAAATGATTGCTGGCCGGTCGCCTCGTGGGCGAGCATCGATTACTTTGGACGCTGGAAAGCGCTCAATTATTACGCTCGCCGTTTTTACGATGACGTGCTCATCTCGCCTTTCTTGCACGATGACAAAGTCGACGTCTATGTCGTCTCGGACAATCTGCAGCCCCTGGCTGGAACAATTCACTCCCGGCTTATGGATTTTTCGGGGAAGATTCTGCTCGATCAGACGAAAGAAATTCAAGCTCCGGCACAGTCGAGTGCGATTTATGTCACCTTCGATAAATCCGATCTGGCGGCAAAAGGCGATCTCCGAAACAGTTTTCTGGTGGTCGACATCACGACAGGAGGAAAGAAAGTTTCCCAGAACCTCCTCTTTTTTGATGTGACGCACAACCTGCAACTGCCGGTCAAGCCTAAGATTGAAACGACAGTCGCGCCAGCAGCGGGAGGCTACACCGTTACATTGCAATCGCCGCAACTGGCGCGCAGTGTCTATCTTTCTTTCGGTGATCTGGACGTTGACGCCACCGACAACTACATCGACCTGGTTCCGGGAGAGCCGGTGACCATCACTCTCAAATCCTCGGCGACAATTGAACAACTGAAGGGCGCGATGAAGGTAATGTCTCTGACGGAGGCCTATTCCCCAAACTGAGTTTGGCTCGGCGGACAATCGACCAATCGGCCAGTCCGCGGATTGAAGATCAAGGTAAGCAATTGGGATTACGGTACTTCGTTCTTGGTCCGCGCAGTAGACTTTCGCACGGTGAGTTGCGGCACGATCAGCACCTTCTTCGGAGGCAGTTCGCACTCCGAGGTGATCTGTTGCATCAGCAACTCTGCAGCCTGCGTTCCAATACGACTTGCCCCCTGATCGATGGTGGTCAGGGGGACCGCCAGCAAGTGGGAGTAGTGGACATTTCCCGCGCCAACGACTGCGATGTCCAGCGGCACATTGAGCCCGGCCTCAGAAATGGCTTTCATGGCGCCGATGGCCACCGGATCGTTGTAACAGAAAACACCGTCGGGAATCGGTCGTGTCTGCAATAAAGTCTGCATTGCCTGATAGCCCTGATCGTCCTGGTAGTTTGCCTGCACAACGTACTTCGGGGGCATGACCATGTTGTGTTTTGCCAGCGACTTGGTGTATCCGGCCATCCGGGCAGCTGCAATCCCCTTGCCAGGACCGCGCAAATGCGCGATGCGTTTACATCCTTGCTCAATGAGGTGCTCCGTTGCCAACTTTCCGATGGTCTCATTGTCGACGCCAACGAAACTCGCCTTAGCTCCCGGCACCGGACGATCGATCAGCACGAAGGGGACTTTGTGCTGGCGAAGGCGTTTAAACAAATCGCCATCGTCTTGCGCAGACGCCAGAATTAATCCATCCACACGCCGGGCCACCAGCGACTCCGCTTCTGTTACTTCCAACCCAGGATCCTCCTCAAAGTAAGAAATAATCACGTGGTAGCCCTGCGGGCGAACACTTTCCGACACCGCCTTCGCGATCTCGGCAAAAAAAGCGTGCCGAATGTCGGGGAGCAACAGTCCAATCGTGAAGGTGCGTCCCGTTACCAGCGAACGCGCAATCCAGTTTGTCCGATAGTTGAGCTCTTTTGCCCGCTGCAGCACTCGCTTGCGGGTTGCGGTGCTAATGCTTCCCTGGTTACGGAGGACTTTAGAGACCGTAACCACCGAAAGATTCAAATCTCGGGCGATGTCGGACATCGTTACGGCCATATGCGGGGAGCATATCACGGGCAGCCAACGGTTCGATGTGACCCCGCAGCCCGGGAAATGCGTACGGGAACCCATGTCGCTTAGCCACTGCTCACCACTTATTCACGAGGATCCCGCTCCCCACGTGAGGGAAGAGTAGCGCGGACAGCCAGTCGTCAAACGCAGGTTTTGGGATATAACATCGAACCATGAAGCAAACCTGGCGCTGGTTTGGACCTTGTGATCCGGTTGCGCTCGAACACATCAAGCAAGCGGGAGCGAGCGGAATCGTAACCGCTCTCCATCATCTCTACCGCGGCGAAGCGTGGCCGCTCGAGGATGTGCTCAAGCGGCGCGATGAGATCGTGGCGAATGGGTTTAGTTGGTCAGTGGTGGAAAGTATTCCCGTCCACAATTCCATTAAGCTGCGATCTGCAGGATGCGAGCGTTTCATCGCAGCGTGGAAAGATACGTTGTCGGCTGTTTCGAAAGCGGGAGTTCGGGTAGTTTGCTACAACTTCATGCCGATCGTAGATTGGACGCGAACTGACTTGCAATGGCGGTTGGCTACGACGGGTTACGCGCTGCGTTTTGACGCAGTCGATTTTGCCGCCTATGACATATACATACTACAGAGGCGAGGAGCCGAGACCGAATACGCTGCCAAGTTTGCTGTCGCCGATGCTGAAGAGCGGCTCCGAGCCGTACGCGCCCGTTTTGGTTCGATGACAGAGGACCGTAAGAACGATATCGAACATACGATAATTGCTGGACTTCCCGGCGCCGAAGCATCGTATGACCGGGAGACCATTCGCCGCTTGATCGCGGAATATCAAGGCGTGACTGCGACAGAATTGCGCAAGAACCTCGCCACGTTTCTGCGGGAGGTAGTTCCCGTCGCGCAGGAATTAGGGATTCGCCTGGCCATCCATCCGGATGATCCACCGTGGCCACTGTTGGGCGCTCCGCGCGTCGTGTCGACGGCTCAGGATGTACAGTCCATTTTCGATGCCTGTGATCTTATGGCGAATGGCCTGACTTTCTGCGTCGGTTCCTTCGGCGCGCGCGCAGACAACGACCTGCTGGCTATGGCTCGCCAATTCGGCGCGCGTATTCATTTTGTGCATCTTCGCCAAGTGATGAGAGAGACGGACGGATCATTTTACGAAGCGGAACATCTCGATGGCAGTTCAGATATGGTTGGTATGATTCGTTCAATTTTGGAAGAAGAAGCGCACCGCCGACGCGTTGGCCGCCTGGATCACGAGATTCCTATGCGTCCCGACCACGGCCATCTGTTGGCCGACGACATAGGCAAAAAGGTGAATCCCGGATATTCTCTGATCGGCCGAATGAAGGGCTTGGCGGAAATACGAGGCGTCATGCGAGGCTTAGAGTCCGCAATTCCTGAGTTAGCGAAATAGTCGTCCGGGAGTTCGTCTTCAATGCCGCACAAAAGAAGAATGCAGCATTGTTGCTAGGCCGACCGAGGTCCCAGATCGTATGAAAGAATTCGAGGGTAAGGTAGCAGTAGTCACCGGCACGACCGGTATTGGACGAGCGATTGCTCTGCGCTTGGCTGGCGGAGGCGCGCAAGTGGTCGCGTGCGGCATTGAGACGACTGCGAACTCAGAATTGGCGGCCGACGCTGCGACAAGGGGTTTAACTCTCCAGGTCAAAACCTGCGACGTTACGAATCCGGATGAAGTCCGTTCTGTAATCAAGAACACGGTCACCCAATTGGGGGGACTAGACATCGTCGTCAACGCGGCGGCGATTCACCCTTTTGGAACGGTTCTCGAAACCGACCTTGAGACTTGGAATCGTTGCATGATGGTCAACGTAGGCAGCATCTATCTCGTCGCACATTTCGCCATCCCCGAGATGAAGGAACGTGGCGGCGGATCGTTGATCAATCTCGCGTCGGTGCAAGGCCACGCTTGTCAACGCGGAGTCGTCGCATATGCCGCATC
>Ga0302274_10003456_pt1 | contig 14047 bp, 11 predicted proteins | sample III_Bog_N2_1_FD_198755 | JGI IMG/M metagenome (GOLD analysis project Ga0302274, IMG submission 198755) | Peat permafrost microbial communities from Stordalen Mire near Abisko, Sweden - III_Bog_N2_1 | ecosystem: Environmental > Terrestrial > Soil > Wetlands > Peat | place: Sweden: Abisko...
TACGCATCCAACACGAACGAATGGCGGAAGGTGAATTTGCAGTCTCACTTAAAGATTATCATCAACGGTATGGCCTCAATCATAAAAAACTATTGGTGGCCAAAACCGATGTCGTCGTCATGCATCCAGGCCCCGTCAACCGCGATGTTGAAATAACAAGCTCGCTTGCTGACGATCCTAAATATAGCCTCATCCGAGAGCAAGTTGAGGCTGGTGTCGCAATCCGCATGTCCATTCTCGATTTATTATTAAACAAAGCCATCTCATGAATGAGCTGCTTTTTATAACTGTCTTTGCAGGTAGCTATCTTCTCGGCAGCATTCCATTTGGTCTTCTCCTGACAAAATGGGCAGGGCTTGGAGACATCCGCACTATTGGCTCCGGGAATATTGGGGCTACAAATGTTTTGCGCACTGGCAATAGAAAACTTGCTGCTCTTACATTATTTTTGGATGCCCTTAAAGGGGCAGTAACTGTGGTCATCTGTTTCGTGATTGATCCTAACTTGATCCCTTACGCGGCGCTCGCCACTTTTCTTGGACATCTTTATCCCGTTTGGCTTAAAGGGAAGGGGGGTAAAGGCGTCGCAACAGCAATTGGTATTGTAACGGCGCTCTGCTGGCCTCTTGGCCTTATGGTAATGGCGACGTGGCTCCTTGTTGCAAAAATATTTCGTTATTCATCTTTAGCAGCCTTGATCGCCTTGGGTCTCGCTCCCTTGTACGCAATATTTGTTGACCCCACTGACAACATAGGCATTTTACTCATTATGGCGGCATTGATTCTGTGGAAACATCGGGAAAACATAGAACGTCTCCTCAATGGAGCCGAACCCAAGATTGGAACTCCTTCAAAAGAAGAATGATTAAAGTTTCTTTGGCTTTTACAAAGGGCATGCTTGTTTTTTATTCCCATAGATGGGTCAACGGGGCTAAAAATAAAATTCTTAACAGTTTAATTACCCCTTGTTTAGTATAAGCAACATTCTTACGATCATGAAATATTCAATTATAAAAGGGGGTTAGCTGTTCTGGTTGACGAACTCATCTAGCAATGTCAGTTATCACGGCCCACTTGGGCAAAAGAACAAGCATAGGGGTATTAAGGGTCCCCTGATGTTATTTCCTTAAGTTAGCAAGAAATACCCTTCGTTTTTGATAGGATAAACCAGCCCGTGGCGCAAAATATCGTCATTGTTGAATCGCCCGCAAAGGCGAAAACTATTAACAAATACCTCGGTAAAGATTTTACCGTGCTGGCCTCTTATGGTCATATCCGTGATTTACCGCCTAAGGATGGATCCGTACGTCCTGATGAAGATTTTGCCATGGAATGGGAACTGGGCGAACGCGCCAATAAGCCCGTTCAAGAAATTTTAAATGCCGTTAAAAATGCAAATGCCGTCTACCTAGCAAGCGATCCTGACCGTGAAGGAGAAGCCATTGCTTGGCACATTCTTGAGGTCTTGCAATCAAAAGGCATATCAAAATCAATTTCCATACAACGCGTTACTTTCAACGAAATTACCAAGCAAACAGTACTGGATGCCATAGCCCACCCTCGCGCAATTGATAAAAATCTTGTCGATGCCTACATGGCGCGCCGTGCCTTGGATTATCTCGTTGGGTTTTCATTATCGCCTGTTCTATGGCGTAAACTACCAGGGGCAAAATCAGCAGGACGTGTACAATCCGTCGCTTTACGACTCATTTGTGAACGTGAATCAGAGATCGAGAGTTTTAAACCTCAAGAATTTTGGACCCTTGAAGGAACTTTTCTGACGAACAACCAGGCCCTCATACCGGCCCATTTGACGTATCTTAACGGTGAAAAGTTGGATAAATTTGCAATCCAAACAGAGGCCGAAGCTCAAGCAACGTTGGCAATGCTTAATCAACTTTCTTGGAAAGTATCAAAAGTTGAGAAAAAGCAAACTCGCCGCAATCCATATTCTCCTTTTACCACCTCAACATTGCAACAAGAAGCTTCACGTAAACTTGGTATGACGGCAACGCGTACAATGCGCACAGCCCAAAGCTTGTATGAAGGTACCGATATCGGAGGAGAAACAGTTGGCCTTATTACCTACATGCGTACTGACGGCGTCACCTTATCTACGGAAGCAATGACTGGTGCACGGGAGGTCATTACTCGTGATTATGGAAAACAATATTTACCCGCTGAAGCTCGCATTTACAAAACAACAGCTAAAAATGCACAAGAGGCCCACGAAGCCATTCGACCGACAGATATGCATCGCACCCCCGAACATGTTGCATCCTATCTCGATGGAGAAAGTCTTCGCCTTTACACACTTATATGGCAACGCACGATGGCCTCTCAAATGGCAAGCGCTGTGCTCGATCAAGTTGCCGTAGACATCGAAGGTCAAGATAACAAAGCCGTATTCCGAGCCACAGGTTCTGTTGTCGTATTTGATGGATGGCTTAAGGTCTATCAAGAAACCGATGACGATGACAAAAAACCCGAAGGTGGGGATGGGTATGGTAATGTTCGCCTTCCGTCTGTCAAAGAGCAGGATGCCTTACATAAAAAAGAGATTGTGCCCGAGCAACATTTTACACAACCTCCCCCTCGTTATAGTGAAGCCAGTCTTGTAAAAAGACTGGAAGAGCTCGGAATTGGCCGTCCGTCGACTTACGCAAGCATCATGCAAGTTCTGCAAGATCGTGATTATGTGACACTCGATAAAAAGCGTTTCATTCCAGAAGATCGTGGACGTATTGTTACGACATTTCTTGAAAACTTCTTTCATGACTACGTTCAATATGATTTCACGGCAGATCTCGAAGAGAAACTTGACGATATTTCAGGTGGTCGCATTCAGTGGAAACAGGTCTTACGCCAATTTTGGACAAATTTTTCAACGGCGATTGGCAGCACAAAAGATCTGAAGATTTCAGACGTTATTGATGCGCTTGACGAGGCCCTTGGTCCACACTTTTTCCCGCCTCAAACCGATGGCCACGACCCGCGCCAATGTCAAATGTGTAAAACAGGACGTCTTGGTTTAAAACTTGGTAAGTTTGGAGCTTTTCTAGGATGTTCTAATTATCCGACATGCCGCAACACACGACCTTTGGTAGTAGCGGGCAGTCGCGAGAATGACACTACACCCCAGATGCAAGGGCCACGTGAATTAGGCCTTGATCCTGCAACTCAGTTGCCGATTACTGTACGGGTAGGCCCTTATGGCGCCTATGTACAACTGGGGCCTTTGCCCGTTGTAACTCCCGAACCGGTTCAAGAACCTCCCACTGAAGGTGAAAAGCCTAAGAAGAAGAAAAAGAAAAAGGACGACACCCCCAAACCCAAACGTGTATCGCTACCGAAGGGACTCGATCCTAATCTTATCGACCTCACGACGGCACTCAAACTTCTTGGCTTACCACGTGAAGTTGGTCCGCATCCGGAAACTGGCGAGATGATTACGGCAAGTATTGGTCGTTTTGGCCCTTATCTTAAAATAGGATCTCAATATAAAACACTTTCACCCGATGACGATATTCTTAATATAGGACTTAACCGTGCCGTCGTCGTGTTGGCAGAACCCAGTAAAAGCAATCGTCCACAGCGCGAGCCAGGAAAGGCCTTAGGTAATCACCCCGAAGATAATAAACCTATCTCTCTTAACAAGGGACGCTTTGGTCCTTATGTAAAGTGGGGAAAATTGATGGCAACAGTTACAAAATCTTATGACCCTGAGACGCTTACTTTAGCTGAGGCCATTGAAATTTTGGCCGCCAAAGCAGCGAAGGGGCCCTCGACAAAAAAAAATAAGAAAACTGCTGCACCCAAGGCTAAGAAAACGGCCAAAAAATAAGGCATTCCCGAGACACTAGATGTCACGAAAGTAATTTCAGCATTGTATTCATGCCTTTAAAACGAGATACTAAGGATATTATTTTTTATACCTTTGATCGAGTAACAAAATGTTACCCAGTTTGTTTTAACAACCACTGATTTATCGAACCTCCTCATACTTATTTATGCGGTGGGCGCCGATGGGCACAAAAATCAAAAACGAGTTCCAGTACTGGCACATTGATATAACAAGCGTCTTAGTCACAAATATTTTTTTCAAATTTTTAATATCAAAATTCGAGTAAACACTGTGATCTAGGTCACATGAAAGCATTTATAATATGCTCTCGGCCTTTACGAAGTGATAAAATATGTTGGTGGATTGTTCTTTTCAGACAGAAACCATCCTTATCCATAGCCTAACTGCGGCTTCCAAAGATTACCATACGGCAAGTCATTTGGAGGGTATAATGATTAAAAAGTATGATGTAATAGGTGACATCCACGCCAATGCCCATGAACTTAAAATGCTACTTAAGAAACTTGGATATACAAAGAATGAATTGGGCATATTCACCCCCTGCGAACTAAATCGTAAAGCTGTCTTTACGGGTGATTTTGTGGACCGCGGTCACGAGAACTTCGAAGTCATTGATATAGTAAAAGGCATGATCAATGCCGGCTATGCTCACGCCGTCATGGGCAATCACGATTTAAATGCTGGCTTGTATCATACACGATATAATCATGATGATCATTATCCACAATATTTAAGGCCACATACCCAAAAGAATGCAAAACAACATGCAACATTTATTGATGAATTAAATAGAAATAACGATGTTGGTTTGAGCAATATCGAATGGCTGAAATCTTTGCCTTTGTGGCTCGAAATGGATGGCATTCGTTTTGTTCATGCTCAGTGGCATGAACCTTCGATGAGCGCCTTACATTTGCTTGGTCTTCTCAACCATGACAATTCTATTAAAGCCGATAAATGGGGGGAACTTATTGAAGGCAAGCCAGGGTACGATGCTGTTTCATTGATTACCAAAGGAACAGAAGTTGATCTAAACGGTGCAACCTTTCTTGACGCTGACGGTAACCGAAGAGGTAAGACTCGGCTAAAATGGTGGGGAGATATGAGCCGCATCTCTACTCTTGAACAAGTGGTTCTTGATGTGCCTCGAGGTGTCGTTGATGGCCAAGCCATACCACCTGGAACCATCGACTTAATTAGATCCCTTCAGAATTCAGATGGCAAAATTATATTTTTTGGCCATTATTGGATGAAGGGTCCACTCCCAACAATAGAAACAAGAAATGCCATATGTATTGACCAAAGTGTTGCTCATGATGGATATTTAGCTGCCGCAACAGTATCTACCAATGGCGATAAAATATTTAATGTTGATTTTACATCCGTAAAAAGTAGACCAAATTTTAAACCAATGTCTAAAAACACACACATACTCGTGCCCGCTTGATTTCGTGTCATCGACATCTCACGGTTTTAGTTTTCATTTGGTTTACAAAGAATTAGGCTACAGACAACCAGCCTAAAAGTTCCTGTTTGGCCCGCTGAGTATAGACTAACTTACGATCACGTCCACCCGTTCGGGTGACAATAGGTGGAAAAATACCAAAATTGACATTCATGGGCTGAAATGTTGAAGCATCAGCGTTTGTTGTGATATGCGCCAATAGAGCTCCCAAGGCGGTCGTGCGGGGTGGCGTGATAACTTGCTTCTGCAATCGATCTGCGGCGGCAAAGCGTCCTGCTAATAACCCTATGGCTGCAGACTCAATGTACCCTTCAACTCCCGTAATTTGTCCGGCAAAACGAATTCCAGGACGTAGCTTTAGACGAAGAGCTTCATCCAACAAGAGAGGGCTATTAATAAATGTATTGCGATGTAATCCTCCTAATCGTGCAAACTCAGCGTTTTCCAGACCCGGGATCATACGAAATACCCTAGTTTGATCGCTGTATTTCAGCTTCGTCTGAAAACCGACCATATTATAAAGTGTACCCAAGGCATTATCTTGCCTCAATTGCATGACCGCATAAGGACGCTGTTGATCATGTGGATTGGTTAGCCCCACAGGTTTCATAGGACCATAGCGAAGAGTATCAAGACCGCGTTCCGCCATGACTTCAATCGGCAAACATCCTTCAAAATAAGGCGTGCTTTTTTCCCACTCCTTAAATTCTGTTTTCGGAGCACGCAATAACTCTTGAATGAACGCCTCATACTGATCTTTCGACATCGAACAGTTAATGTAATCAGATCCTGTTCCGCCAGGGCCAGTTTTATCATAGCGAGATTGCATCCATGCTTTACTCATATCAATGCTTTCTCGATGCACAATCGGCGCAATAGCATCAAAAAAAGCCAATGCTTCCTGTCCGGTAAGCTGCCGAATAGATTCCGCCAGCGGAGTGGATGTTAATGGACCTGTCGCAATAATGACTTGATCAACAGAATCCGAAATTTCTGGTAAAGCTGTAAGCTCTTCTCTTTGAAATGTAATTAAAGGATGCGATTCAAGCTCATGTGTTACAGCTTCTGCAAATCCGTGACGATCAACAGCAAGTGCTCCTCCTGCAGGGACTTGATGGGCATCAGCAGCGCACATAATAAGTGAATTACAACGCCGCATTTCATCATGAAGAAGGCCAACGGCATTATAATCACTATCATCAGAGCGAAAGGAGTTGGAACAGACCAACTCCGCACAATGCCCTGTTTGGTGCGCCTCTGTTGGTTTCAGAGGACGCATCTCATGGATGACAACAGGTACGTTCTTCTTAGCTAATTGCCATGCGGCTTCACTGCCCGCCAATCCACCGCCTATAACATGAACGGCATTGACCATCACGGCTTATCGTGAACGTCAGCCGCCACCTGTAGCTTTATAATTTTTGTTGGATTCTCAACACGGCCATTATCAGAAGGGGATCCGGCCTTAATTTTATCAACGGCTTCCATTCCTGATACAACTTGTCCAAAAATCGTGTATTGGCGATCTAAAAAGGAGGCGTCATCAAAGCATATAAAGAACTGACTATCGGCCGAATTAGGATCGTTTGTACGGGCCATCGACACAGTTCCGCGAACATGGTGAGCTGACGAAAATTCAGCTTTAAGATGCTGACCCGATCCGCCGGTTCCATCACCTTTTGGATCACCAGTCTGGGCCATAAAGCCAGGAATTACACGATGGAAATTTAAGCCATCATAAAAATGTTCGCGCGCTAATTCTTTAATACGCGCGACATGGTGGGGAGCTAAATCCGGTCTTAACTGAATCACGACGCGTCCAGCCGGAAGGTCAAGATAGAGGGTGTTTTCAAGATCAAGATTTGCTGGTTGTTCAGCTGCGGATACCGTCATGGGAAGAACTCCTAAAAAAGTAACGAATACAAGTAACAAGAAACGTTTCATCATAGTAACGAACCTTTGGTTGTACGTTGGCGTCTTCGTTCATATAATGCGTCAGCGATAAAGGAAATAGGAAAAATGACTCGACGTGGTTTATTATTAGATCGGGACGGGGTAATCAACATAAACCATGGCTATGTTGGTAAGAAAGAGCAATTTGAGTTTTTACCCGGTCTATTTAACTTTCTACGCCAACTGCAAGACAGAGGCTTTCGTTTAGCAATATTAACGAACCAATCGGGTGTAGCACGTGGTTATTTTACGGAGGAAGACCATAAAACTCTTATGGATTGGGCCCTTAATAAATTATCATCTCAAGGTATTACCATTGATCTCACTTTGGCTTGCTTTGAGCATCCTGAAGGTAAAATCGAAACCTATAAGCGCGAAAGCTATTGGCGCAAACCAAATCCAGGGATGGTTCTTGATGCCCTCCAACGACTTCATCTCAACCCATCACATTCCGTCTTTCTGGGCGATAGTCAAAGAGACCTTGAGGCGGCTCAGAGGGGAAAGATTAAGACTTGTCTTTGGCTTACATCTCTCTCAATTGAAGTCCCTCCGGGCATAACACTAGTTCACGATTACGATCAAGCGATGCGCGCTATTCCGTTTGCCTAAATACGGGATTAAATTGCGGGCTTGAGTAACTATCCGTATGAGCGCCGCCCAAGTTTTTAAGGAACACATGAAAGACAATAGATGTACCAGAGCTAATATCCGCACGCGATGTATCCGTCCGATTAGCCGTAACTCCATATATAAAACACTCATCAACATAACTAATTGTCGCCGACGTTCCACGCGGACCTGGATCGGGGGTAAAAGCTTGAGTGTGGGCTGCCGTAAAAGTATAATATTTCATAAAACTTGATGAAATACGGGCCGTAATTTCATGGACCTTATCGATAGCTCCCGTCGTATCTGTTTGATAAGAATTAATATAACGTAGCGACGGACGAAAAATAGGCGTGCCGATCATTATATTAGCATCTTGGCTTTGAGGATGGAGATTACTTTGATCCAGGCGGAAGCCATAATTAAAGTTAAACCAATCATTGGGAACAAAATCAAAGCGTCCGACATAATCTGACATTTGGTTGTTCAAGCCCGAAAGATTGGAAAGATCGGCATTGCGATTTGTTGACCAACTCTGACCCCCGAAAACGTCATATCGCCCCCCACTATCCGTAATAAGAGATTGTCTTAACCCATAGGTTACACGGTTTCCTCCTTCAATGAGATCTGTTCCCGTAAAACGATTAGGTGAGAATAAATTGGTTTCATCAAACTCAACATCCAAGCTGTCTTCATTTGGCTGTTTGGAACTAACATAAACGTTGGGTGCCGCCGTCAATCCAATTATAGGCGTAATCATTTGCTGGTAACCATCGCCACTGCGCGCTAGTGGGTAACTGATCACGGCATTCGCCTGTTCAAATTGCCGAGCAAACAAAACATTATTATACAGAGCCCCCGAACCACTCGGGTCAACAACGTTATCCGCAGAATAGGCATCCCCTCGCAAAAGGCCAGACACTGTCGTTTCAATTCCTGTATCGGATATAAGTTTACGCTCCCATTCACCATTTAAAGAAAGACGGCGTGTATCGGGTCCTTGCTGCCACAGGCTTTGGTTTGCGTTTTCACGTGTTGTAACGAGTTCACTTCCACCCAAAGACCAACGACCGCCCCATGTTTGCCCAGGTTCACCAAGGGCATTAAAACTTGCTTGCGGAGCTACGAAAGGTTGTACGACTTGCGTTCCAGGTCGCAAGTCTTCAAATAAATAGCTGTTAACAACGGCATAATCGCGCCCTTGAAACCCCTCTGTATAAATACGGTTCGTCAGCTGATCGAGCGAGGTAATATCATAGCGTTGAAAGTAGCTCTTATCGGAAACAAAATTAATATCACTGCCCGCCCGCCAGACGTTATCAAGGTTATAAACAACATTCCCAAATAAATTACCACGCCATTGCTGTCCTTCATTAATTCCGGCATCGCTGATCAAGTCGGCATGCGTAAAGCTCCCATTAAATTGCATATAGCCATCATCAAGGCGCCGCCTATATTCTACCCCCAATTGAGGCCCATCTTTGGTGCTATACATAGGCGTTAATGTTGCATCTTCATTAGGCGCAATATCAAAATAATAAGGAACTTTTATGAACGGTCCTAAATTGGCTGAAACCCCGGGCGTTGTTGCAAGAAATCCTTGGCGACGATCAACAGTGGGATCCGGCGCTGAGAAATAGGGCGTGTAAAGAATAGGCGTTCCCATAAAATCAATTGTTGCATCATGATAATAAATATTGTGTTCAACATTATCTTGGACAGCCTCTTCGCCACGCAGCTGCCACAAAGGAGGAATATTAGGGTCTTCCTTACAAACATTACACGCCGTGTAGTTCGTTTTCTCAACAACAGTATAACGCCCGTCATAACGCTGAACATTTTTACCAATAAGTCGCGAATTATCCGGAAAAAGAATGGCCATATTATTCGCAACAGCTTGCTTCATATCGCCTGTAATTTCTTCGCGTTCGGCAAATTCAACTTCCCCAGTCGGCATTAAGACGGCAACATGACCTTCCGCGCTCATTACACCAGTGTTTTCATTATAAATAACTTTATCCGAATGTAGAATGTAACCGTTTCGAGCGATTTCCACATTTCCCGTTGCTGTAATAATTCCCTGATCTTGGTCCGCAAACATTTGACCAGCCGTTATCAGAGTCTCGTTCTTTCGATCGCTAGCGTCGGCGGTATTTACGTCCGATGCATGACACATCCCCTCCAGACACAACACCATCATTCCGCTGAAAGCTATTAAGCTTAGAGCGTCTTTTAATAATTTGCGTATCGATAATATCGCTGAGTCGTCATTTAACATGGCTCAGGATTGCCAGAGCCGTGGTCCCTCGACAAGTCCGTTTATTTAAAAGACTGTCTTATACCGATGTTTTACGAACAGGGAGGGGGCGCCGAAGAAAAGCAGGCAAATCATCTCTTAATTTATCCACGGCGGAGGTCTCGGTCAAAGGCCCTATTGGTGGCATTTGGGGCCTCACGATAGGTGCTAACGAATCAGCGGGTACCGCAACCGTTAATATCGCCTCACGGGTGGTTGGTTCACGATGCGGCCGTTCAAATCGTTTTTGACGATCCGATCGGTGGTTGCGATCCTGTGTAAATTTTGATTTAGGTCGAATATCAAGACGTGGCGCAGGTAAATCGTCTAACGTCTCGCGTATGATTGTCTTCTTAATTAAACTTTCGATCGCCGCGATGTTCTTGCTATCTTCAGGCGTCATGAGCGAATAAGCTGTTCCGCTGAGGCCGGCACGTCCTGTACGTCCAATACGATGTACATAATCATCGGCATGAAAGGGGACGTCAAAATTGAAAACATGACTAACCGCTGGCACATCAAGCCCACGTGCGGCCACATCGCTGCAAACAAGCAGTGAAATTTCATTTGCTTTAAATTTATCAAGAGTAGCCGTACGCTCAAACTGCTCCATATCCCCATGAAGAGCCCCCGCATTAAATCCATGCTTAATGAGTGATTTATGAAGCAAGGCTACATCACGCTTACGATTACAAAAAATAAAAGCATTTTGAACGTTTTCGCGACGCAAAACGAGCCGTAATGCTTCGCGCTTTTGCCAATCATTCGTTGTGGGTAATGAGACAAAGATTTGCTTAACATTTTCGGCTGTAGTTGCAGGTGGGGCAACACTTATACTTTTGGGGTTACTAAGAAAACGATCCGCCAACTTTCTAATTTCAACGGGCATTGTGGCCGAAAAGAAAAGTGTTTGTCGCAGAGTAGGAAGTAATCCAGCAATTTTTTCAATGTCCGGGATAAACCCCATATCCAACATACGATCGGCTTCATCAATAACAAATATCTTGATATCATTGAGCATAATCCGTCCGCGCTCGTGTAAATCGAGCATGCGTCCTGGCGTTGCAATAAGGACATCAACGCCACGATCGAGATCGCGAATTTGATCATCCATGGTGCTTCCCCCCACAAGAAGGGTCATTGAAATTTTATGGTACTTTCCATAGAGTTGAAAATTTTCGGCTACTTGAGCAGCAAGCTCCCGTGTTGGCTCAAGAATAAGTGATCGTGGCATGCGCGCACGAGCACGGCCCGCTCCTAAAATTTCAAGCATCGGCAAAACAAAACTCGCTGTTTTGCCCGTACCTGTTTGTGCACAAGCAAGAACATCGCGTCCTTGCAAGACAATAGGTATGGCTTGTTCTTGGATTGGAGTGGGGGTTTTATAACCAACTTCCTCAATAGCCTTGAGGATGTCATCACTTAGCCCTAAATCGGGAAATGTCGTCACTTGTTTATATTACTCATTTGATTATGTTTACCTTGTATTCAGGCTCATCTACATAGCAGACGTCACCTTATGAAAGCAATTCGGAGTTTTAGAAATGTCGCATAAAATGCCCCTTCTTTTGTTGCCTGGCCTGCTCTGTGATGGGGATTTATGGAAAAGTCAGATCAAGTCTTTGGAATCGTTCGCTGTATGCTCTGTGGCGAATACAACACAACATGATAACATCTCCGCCATTGCGCGGTCCGTGTTGAACTCGGCCCCACCACAATTTGCGGTGGCAGGCCTTTCCATGGGGGGCTATGTGGCTCTCGAGATCATACGACAAGCTCCTGAAAGGGTGATCAAGCTTGGATTGTTTAACACATCAGCTCGTCCAGATACGGCGGAGCAACGCGAGCGCCGAACCCTTTTACTGGCGATGTCAAAAGCCGGTCAATTCAAGGGCGTAACGCCACGGCTGCTTCCTATGCTCATTCATCCTGATCATCTCAAAGATAAAGATCTAACGACCCTTATCATGACAATGGCTGAACGTTTGGGACGCGACGTTTTTAATAACCAACAAACAGCCATCCTCCAACGGGAAGACAGCCGCCCATATCTCAAAAATATTCGGTGTCCCGTATTACTAATTGGCGGGTCTCAAGACGCCATAACACCCATTGAAGTCATGCGTGAAATTAACCAGCAGATTCCTCAATCAGCATTTCATGTCCTTGAGCATTGCGGACACCTTTCGACACTCGAACAACCCCAACGAGTGAATTCACTCATGCAGAGTTGGCTCGACGGATAGTCCCTTGGTACATTGGGATGGAAATGCCGCAAAAGGAAAGGGTTTGTCATCTGATGCGAAGGTAAGATAACGTGTCATCTCAGCTTGGTAGCTCGCTAAGTTTGCGCCGAACTGAGCCAAGCCATCAAAGGAAGACCCTCCGAATAATTTGGCGAGAAATTGAAAGATAGCTGTCGCAAAAGTAAGCAATATTGAGAGATAGTAGATAATGCCAAAGAGCACCAAATAAATAAAACGCAACCATGTATCTTTATCTTTAACATGACGTTTTAGATCTTCTTCATTCAATCCACTCATTATATTCCTCATAGGTTCAAGGGCGACGATAAACCGTTATGGGGATACGTTAGCGCCTTCTTAGTATGAAGGCAAACAGCCTAGTTGTTAGCCGAAAAGACCATACGAACCCCAAAAAGGGAGATCACGCCCCCTACAAAGCGATCCATAAATTTACGTCCTTTTTCATAACGCTGACGCAGGGCGGACCGCGACATTCCGAGCGCAACAAGAACAAACCAACATAGAGCAATCAAGGGAAGAGCGCATAAAAGAGCTCCTTTTGTCGCGAGCGTCGTCGCAGGCGTTAATGCCATTGAAAAAATACTCGCAAAAAAGGCAATGGCCTTAGGGTTTGTCAAACAGGTCAATACTCCGACCGTAAAAGCAGAGCGGCGCTTGATAGATAGGGGCATATCAGAAACTGGGTTTGGTCGTTGTTTTGAAAAGGATCCTCGGATGAGGGAGCCCCCTAAATAAAGAAGATAAATCCCGCCGCAGACCTTAAGAACAATGATTAAACCATGGTATCGCTCAAACACCACGGATAGGCCCATGAGACTTATCAAAGCATAAAGCCCCGTTATTAAGGCAATCCCGGCAGCTACCTTTATCCCTTCACGTGCCCCCCGCGTTAACGCCGTGGAACAAACAATCATAAAGTCAGGCCCGGGCAAAAGGAGGGCTAAGACAAAGAGGAGCAACAAATGCATGAGGGCAATATAATCAATCATGGGATCTCTGTTCTGTTTGATAAATACGATCTCCGGCATCACCAAGACCAGGAAGTATATAAGCATTGCTATCCAATTTTTCATCAAGCGCGGCATAATAAACGGGAATGTCAGGATATACCGATGAAAAATGCCGCACTCCCTCTGGCGCCGCCACTAAAGACATGGCTCGTATGTGGCTTGGAAAGACGCCATGCTTAATAAGAACCTGGCAGGCGTGAACAAGGGAATTCCCACTAGCCAACATAGGATCAACAACAAAAAAAGTTTGGCTCACATTCGTTGGTAAGCGCACCAAATATTCGATCGCTTGTTTTGTCTCATGATCACGATAAATACCAATATGACCAATTTGTGCTGTAGGCATAAGCTTGAGAAGCCCATCGGCCATAGCAAGCCCTGCACGCAACACTGGAACGATACATAAAGTTGGGTCGACCAGCGTCGGCGCCACCATGTCACATAGGGGAGTTATAATTTTCCGAACAGTTAGGGGTAGATCACGAAAGATTTCGTACCCCATGAGCAAAGATATTTCCTCTAATAAAGTACGGAAACCATAACTCTGGCATTCCCGATCGCGCATTTGGGTCAATTTGTGCTGTA
>Ga0302274_10003464_pt1 | contig 14036 bp, 15 predicted proteins | sample III_Bog_N2_1_FD_198755 | JGI IMG/M metagenome (GOLD analysis project Ga0302274, IMG submission 198755) | Peat permafrost microbial communities from Stordalen Mire near Abisko, Sweden - III_Bog_N2_1 | ecosystem: Environmental > Terrestrial > Soil > Wetlands > Peat | place: Sweden: Abisko...
CAGCGCAAGGAAAGGACTTGGGTAGAAGACGCACAAGCCCAAGCCGAACAAGGCAAGGATAATCGCTCTTCCCCACCAGGTTTGAGCAAAGGAAACGGCCCAGGGAAAGGTCTCAATCCGTGGAATAAGGCGGAATTCAGCCAGGCGCTGGCTCATCGATTTAGGGGAGTCCATCTGCGGAGCCATGCCGTTTCCTCACAAAGGTGCGTTCAGGGAAGTATAGTAAGGCGAGGCATTGGTGTCGAGTTGCCACGCCGCAAGACTGCTATATCGGACAGCCTGCGGCGGACGAACATCTCTCACACGTTTCAGCTCTCGGGCGTGAATGGCAGTTGCTTCGATACATGGGGGTGTGGGGCGAAGGACAGCTTGTTCCCTGCCGACGCCACGTACCTCTTCCGATACCGGCGCCTCCACGGTACAATGCTTGCATCCGCTTCAAGGAGGCATCATGCGCAGGATTCTTCTCGGATTGCTCGCCGTTGTCCTGGCTGTTTCGTTTTCAGCCCCGCTGAAGGCGCAGGGCGCGCCGCCGCAGGTCAGCGCCGACCAGCCCTACACCATCGAGTACTACTACAAGTGCCAATGGGGCCATCAGGCCGAGTTCAAGGCGCTCTTCCTCAAGAACCACTACCCGCTGCTTCAGAAGATCCAGTCGACAGGCCGCATTCTCTCGCTCAAAATCGAGTCGCCTTCCTACCACACCACCGAAGACGGCCGATGGGACTTCCGCGTGATCCGCTACAAGAACTCGACCGTGGCCACCACCGCCAATCCCGACGAAGAGGCCTTCATCGACCAGCTTTGGCCAGATCAGGAGACCTATAAGAAGGAGGAACAGCGGCGGTTCGAAATCCTGCTCGGCCACTGGGATTTGCCGGTCACGGATATTACGCCGGCCAGGTAGGTCATTTAGTCGAGTCTGCGCCGCCATTGCCGCACCAGGTCTTCGGCGGCCTCGGACCATTCAGGAAACTCGAACTGAAAGCCGGCGTCGAGTAGGCGGCCAGGGACCACGCGGCGGCTCTTCAGCACCAACTCCGACTCAGTGCGCAGAAAAAATGCGCCGATCTCGATGGCAAACGCTGGCGCAGGCAGGCCGTTGGGCATATCCCATGCATCGCGCAGCCCTGCCATGAACTCGCGGTTCGGCACCGGGTTGGGTGCGGCGATGTTGATGGGGCCGGCAATCTCCTCATGGTCGATCAGGAACGCAACGGCGTGGGCGAAATCGGTCTCATGAATCCAGGAAACGTACTGGCGACCATTGCCCTGCGTTCCACCCAGCCCCGCCCGCACCAGATTGATGAAGACCTGAAAGGCGTTCCCGGCAGTGGGACTGAAGGTGATGGCGCTGCGCAACGCCACCTTGCGCGTGCGCGGGGTCTCGGCGTCAAAGAGCGCGGCCTCCCAGTCTTTGGCCAGGCCAACAGAGAAGTTCCATGTCTCCGGCGCACGCCGTTTTGCGCCGACTAGCTCATTGCCGCCCAACTCGCCAGTCGCCTCGTCCATGGGCCTGTCGAGCGCATGGCGATAGATCGTGGCCGTCGATGCATTCAGCCAAACGCGCGGCGGATTGGCCAGGCCGGCAATGACGCGATTCAGGAGGCGGGTGGAGCCGATGCGCGAGTCGTACATGGCACGCCGGTTCGCCTTAGTGAGCCTGCAGTTCACGCTGCGCCCGGTCAGGTTGATGCAGACGTCCGCGCCTTCCAGGGTCTCTGTCCATGGGCCGGGGTTCAGCGCGTCCCAATGAACGGTTTGCCAGGGCGCGGTGTATGGCCCGCGAGTGAGCACCGTAACGTGATCGCCGCGCTCCTGAAAGTGTCGCGCCAGCATCTGGCCCACCTGCCCGCTGCCTCCAGGCAGCACAATGCGCAGCGCGTGGATTTATGGAGCCTTCGCGGGAGGCCTGGATGCTGAAGCCTACGCGACTCGGAGTTTGGGGTTCATCCATGGATTCAGCCTACAGCGTCTGTAACGGCTTTGCCGAGTAGGCTATGCCCAGGGCGGCACGCCGTATCCGCCAAGCGCCCGGCGGCGGCGCACACGGATCTCGTAAACGATCGCGATGACAACCAGACCCACCAGAACCAGGGGACCCAAGAAGATAAATGCCGGCATGGCGACGCGGTTGTTACCCACAGAGACCGATTCTGGCGCGCGCACGACTCCAAACATCGAAACCATGTCTCTGCCAATCGAAACGCCTTCTCCCAGCCGGACCATGCCGAAAAAGCTGACCAGGCTGTTGCCGATCTGGGCCTTGTCATCCGCTGAAACCTCGCCAAAGAAGTTCACCACGTCGTGATCGGCTTTGCCAGCGATGTGGACGTTCCCGAAGAAGACCACAACGTTTCCTTTCGCTTCCCCCTCGACATCCGCGTTGCAAAAGAAGCAGACTGCGTCGTGGACTGTAGCGTCAGGAGCCACGCGGATGTTGGAGAAAAACTGCACCGCATCCCGGTCTGCGCGAGCAGGAGTGGCGGCTGCCGCAAAAGCGGCGCCAATCAGGCAAACGGCAAGCAATCGCTTCATCTTGGGCGGCCTCACAGCGAATAGTACGCCGGAACGGGCCGGCCAGTTCCCTGCCCGAGCGGCTCAAGCCGTGAAAGGCCAGCGCATTCGCAATCAAGCGATTCGCAGAGGATTCAGCGCCGCCAGCCATTCCGCCGGCGAATCGACGATCACATCGGGCTCATAGACTGCCAGGGTTTCAGGCGCCAGGCCGAAGGTACATCCAACGCACCATGCACCGGCATTGCGAGCCGTCAGCACGTCCACTTTGCTGTCGCCGATCATCACCGTCTCTTCCGGCAGCGCGCCAGCCTCAGCCATCAGCGCCACCAACCCCTCCGGATTGGGCTTCTTCGTGGCGAAGCTGTTTCCTCCGTAAATACTTAGAAAGTAAGGTGCCAGGCCCAGCGCCCCACAAATGTCGCGCGCCGGACGAACCGGCTTGTTCGTCAGCACGGCCATCGCCCGCCCAGCGCCGCCGGGCAGGTCGTGCAGCGTACGCAATGCCGCCAGCGCCTCAAGAACCCCTTTATAGGCATAGGTGAAGTCCAGCTTGTGTTCGCGATAGTAGTCGAGGAACCAGGCGTGGGCTCTGATTAGAATTCCTTCATCCACAGCGGCTCCGTTCGGCCCGGTGAATGCTCTACGCACCAGAGTCAGCGCCCCGTCGCCAATCATGGCAGCGATCTGTCCGTCTACGAGCGGCTCACGACCAAACTGGATCAGGGTTGCGTTGACGCTGTTACAGAGGTCCTGCGCCGAGTCGATCAGCGTACCGTCCAGATCAAAAACCAATAGCTTCAGCCGTTCAACGGGAAGGGGGCGAAGTTCACGAACCATGTTTTCAGTGTAATGGGAAGCAGCGAGAGCCTTCGCTGACCTCGGAGCGTCCGCCTTTCGCGAAGGCAAAAGAGAGGGTCTATATCTTGGTACATTCTTCGATTTTGGCCTGAATTCCGCCCTGGTAACCACTTCTTAGTATCTCTGGGCTTACTACCTAAGTGGTAAACTAGTAACACGCGCGTTTCACCAAGTGAAATGAGAGTGGGATTGCGTCGCCTGCGGGTTCGCCCAAAACTATTAGATACGGCAAGCACTAGAAGCCGCGTAAGAGGGGAAGCGATCCTTGATGGCGGGCTGTTCTTGTCCAGCCTGCCCGCCGAATCGGGGAAACGGTCGATTTGAACCGTTTTCATGCAGAAGCGATGAGCATGCGGAGTTCCGCCGATCAGGTATTTGAGGTCAGGAGAATGACATTGCCGGCATTTCGCGATTCAGTAGTGCGCAAGGTGGAGAACCAGCAGTTCGCTGCTGGGTACTTGCCTGGCATGCAGGGCTCCGCGGAATCACGGAAATGCTGCGCATACAACCAGACAAAGCAACGGTTTCTCGGCTTGGACATCGATGCCGGCGATTTCACCCCGGCAAGCCTCGATGACAGGCTGCCCGCACTCACTCCCAAGTCCGGCGCGGGACTCTGGCTGCTTCCGTTCCGGGGTATCTCGGCTGCCAGCGTACGCTTCCCGCTCGATCTGGTTTACCTCGACAGCGATGGCACAGTCACTGACGTAGTCGAGTCCTTTCCCATCTTCCAGGTATCGCCTTCGAGCCCCCCTGCCGCAAGCGTTCTCGTTCTCCCCTCTCGCATGATCGACGAAACGTCGACTCGGCCGGGCGATCAGTTGATGCTCTGCGCTCCCGAGGAGATGAGGCGGCGTCTGCAGCGGTCACCTGGGGCGAGCGGCACTGCCGCAGTCTCACAAAGGGCTGCCTCCTGGAAGGAAGAACCAATTCGCAGCGGCGCTCCCAATCTGCTGCAATGGGAAGACCGCTCCAGACAAAAGAGACCGGACGAAAGCCGCAAGGACGATGCTTCCCAATCTCAGCAGTCAACGGGACAGGTTCTTGCCGAACCGGTGACGCAGAACATCAAGCCTGCAAAGAGCTGGTGGCAGCGTTTGCTGGCTCCCGATCCGCCTCTCCCCAGGAAAACGTCGCGGGAGACTTTGCCGGGCCTCACTGCTTATTTCTGGACAGGTGGGGTTCCAGTAGCACACGACATTCAAGATGTCAGCCCGACCGGGTTGTATGTGGTCACCGATGAGCGCTGGTATCCAGGCACGGTGATACGGATGACCCTAACGGATCGTTCGGAACCGACGGCCGAGCGTTCCATCACTGTCAACGCGACCTCGGTTCGCTGGGGCAACGACGGTGTCGGCCTTCAATTCGTCTTAGAGGACGGCAAGAATCCGCGCCGCGGGCAGACTCATCCGGTTGCCGCAGTGAGCAAGAAGAAACTCGATCAGTTCTTGCAGAGGCTCAGGGACGGCAAATACTAGAACTGAGCGCCCTTCGCTCATCGACACTGAAATCCAACTCGCAGGGCGATATAATTCTGGCGAAGCCGGAATGGCTTCTATACGGTACTTCTGCGAGAGAAAATGACTTCATTCCATCGCACTTTTATTGCAGCGGCAGTGCTTTTGGCTGCGCCGCTTCTCAACACCCAGGCCTCTGAATCCGCCATCAACAAGCAACTTGGGAATCTTCGCTCCCTTTCTGCCGAACAGCGGCCCGCTGCCACCATTAAGCTTGCCACCGACATTAACGCACTTCCCGCAGGCCAGTCCAAGGTCAAGCTCGCCTACTCACTCGCCAATCTCGTCACTGAAGGGGACCAGGGCGCCGATACCCGGCAGGCTGTTGCGGATGCGCTTTCGCAAGCCCTGGCACAGTCGCCCGTGCCCGCTCAGAAGAACGGACCGCCGCCTGCGCCCTATATGGAACTGGCAAGCCTCGTCCGCTACGAGAACGTCGCCGAAAAGCTCGACGATCCTCTCTTCGCCCAAGCCGGCCAAATCCTGGCAGCCAACGACGAAGATATTCAAAAGGCCGACTTTACCCTCAAAGATCTGCACGGCAAGAAGGTTACCCTCTCGGAACTCAAGGGGAAGATTGTTGTGGTCAACTTCTGGGCCACATGGTGCCCACCGTGCCGCGCGGAGATGCCCAACCTTGACGTGATTTACACCCACTTCCAGTCCCAGAGTCTGGTAGTACTCTCCATTACCAGCGAGGATCCCTTCAAGGTGGCCTCTATTCTGGGCACTTGGAACTACCATCCTCCAGTTCTGTTCGACACGGGAGGCAAGGTGGCGAAGCAGTTCCACGTTGAAGGCATTCCCAGAACCTTCGTATTCAACCGCGAAGGAAAGATGGTGGCTCAGGCCATCGACCAGTGTACCCAGCGCCAGTTTTTCGACATGCTGGCCAAGACCGACCTGCATCCATGAGAATTGCTCATCGAAATGGCCTTTGAATTTCGGCGTCTCGTCCTTCACACCGGATGAGACCCCGGATTAACCCAGATCGGCGGTCTCGTCGATAAAAATTGCCTCGATGCTGGTCTCAAACAGCCGGGCCAGCTTGAACGCCAGCGGAAGGCTGGGATCGAACTTGCCCGTCTCGATGGCGTTGACCGACTGGCGCGAGACCTCGAGCCGCTCGGCCAGATCGGCTTGAGACCATTCCCTTTCAGCACGGAGTACACGCAGCCGGTTTTTCATTTGTACCTCAACTGTTGCAGTCCGTAGGCGATGCCGCTCAGGGCACAGAAGATCGGGTAGATCCAGATAAGGTCCAGGTGCCGCAGCTGAAGAAAGTTCTCCAGAAATCCCCAGGTCACCGTCACTGAAAGCGTGCCTCCTATGCCCCAGAGCATGGACTGAACCCCTAAAGCGACTTGAAACTCGTCCTTCTCTTCGCGCAGGTACAAGCCAAAGGCCACGATCTGCCCAATGACGGCAAGCGCCGGAAGGATGGCGAGCAGCCAGGCCAGTGGGCCGCTCGGGTGATGGTGGACAAAGACCCATACCGCAGTGACAAGGAACAGGACATAGAGCAGCATGCTTAAGGAGAAGCGCCGCATATAGCGGCTCTTCGCGGGGTTGTTGGTTGAGCAAGGCATGATTGGTCTCCTTTACTTACAGACAACTACACTTTACACGTTTCGTCAAATGTTGTCAAGTGTGCTTGTCAAGTTTTCCGGAGCAAAGGCGCTTATATTGAATTTGCCGGGTAGACGGTCGCGAGGGCCGTCCACTGCCGTGGTTGACTCTCGGAAGATGAAGTACTCGTTCTTTGCATTTATCGCTTAGATTGCTCTTTTAGTCGCCCGCAGGCTTCGCCGACCCGCGGGGGAGCTAAAACTGTGTCCATCGCTTGAGTCCGCCAACTTGCCAACTTGCTAACCCCGCGCAGCGGGGCTAACTCGCCAAAAACGTTCGACCGCTCTCCGGCCTTTCTGTTCGATTGGTTCAACTTGCGAGACAAGCTGAGTCTTGTTTCTTTGTGCCGAGCATTGATGCTCGACTTCGCCTGAAGCGTGGCTTGCATTACCGGGGCGATTGTTGCTCACTTGAACTCGCCGAAGTGCACATCTTCCGCCGCAGAAGGCTCGTCGAGGAATTGGAGAGTAGTCGCCGGTCCGAGCTTCTCGGGCTCCGTCCACGACGCCAGCGCCCAAACCACCTGCTTTGCCGGAGTGACCTCGATTGCCTGCAAAGTCCCAACGATGTCCTTAGGCGCTAAACTCCATTCGTTCACCCAGTTGTTGATCACCGTATTCCCATTCGGCAGCCGCCAGGCCTGCTGCAAGTTGGAGAACTTGAACTCCGGCGCATCGGCCGGTTTCCAGCTCCACACCGTGTCGCCCCGCCGGGTAACCTCGCGCACCCCCTCGCGGTCCGTAATCAGCACATTGCCATTCTCGAGCGGCTCGACTCCCCAGATGCCATTGCCCGGAAACGACCAAAGTTCGTTGCCGTCTGCGTCGTACTCGACCACCTTGTTCAGGTCCATGTGCGCCACCAGCAGAGTTCCCTGAGCGGTGAGCCGGGCGTGACGGAACTGCCCATGCGTGCTGGGCGGCAGCTTGGTCTTCAGCGTAATTTCCTTCTCCGTGGCGCCAGTCACAATGTTCACCACGCGCAGCAGGGCCGGGTCGCCATTCTGGATATAAAGCACCCTGTCTTTACCGATCGGCACCGCAGTATGCACCTCGTGGCCCGCCGGAGGCTCGTAGTTCCAAACCACCTTCTTCTCAGGCGTAATCTCGGTCACGCCGAACTGGTGCGCGAAGAGAACATTCCCGTTCGACAGCATCACCGCGTCGCTGATCTCGCCCTTGCCCGCCGGGTCCGCATAGCTCCACACAATCTTGCCGCCGCGCACGATGTAGATATTTCGCTCATGCGACTCGCCCGTATACATGAAGTCATGCTGCGCCATGCCCTTGCCGGGCAATACCTGTGGAAGCCCCTGAGCCCCTGCAAATGATCCACTGCAAACTCCCAAAACCGCCAAAACGACCGCCGCTTTCAACCGCATCTGAACCCTTTCCCGGCATCCGTGGGAATTAGCCTGCCCACCACAGGTAATTTCGCTTCGCAGATGAGGATACACCGACCGACCCATGCCGATCCTCGACACGTTTGACGAATTCCACTACCCTCAAACCGTGGGCTTCCAGGAGTTCCTCGGCAACGCGCAAACCGTCAACCATCTCCGCGAGAGTATCCGCGCGGACCGCTTTCCGCATTCGCTGATCCTCGCAGGCCCTCGCGGCGCGGGCAAGTACACGCTCTCCTTGATGCTGGCGAAAGCCGTCAATTGCCTCCATCCCACAGAGTCAGACGGGCTGCCCGACTTCTGCGGAACATGCCGCAACTGCACGCGTATCAGCCTGGCAGCCAACCTCGAGACCCTTGTGGATGAGGCCGTCGAAGCCCGAGAGGCCCTCCGCGAGACCGACAAGCGCGAAACCCGAATCCTCATCCAGACACACCCCGATGTGCTGATCGTTCCCCCGGACCCGCCGCAACTGCTTATCAAGCTCGGTCAGGTGCGCCAGGTGATTCATGTCGCGTATTACCGCCCGCCGGTCGAGTCGAAGCGCTCGTTTTCCATCTTTACGTCGTCGGCATTCATGAAGGAGGCGGCAAACAGCCTGCTCAAGGTTCTTGAAGAACCGCCCGAACACACGTCGCTGATCCTGCTCACCGAGAATCCGCAGGAGATGCTTCCAACCATCCGCTCGCGCGCCGTCATTCATCGCCTGGGAGCGTTGCCGGTTGCCGATCTCGAAGCCCTGCTGGCCGCCCGCCTTGCCGAGGGCGCGGTGGGCCGGGCGCTGACCATCGACCTTGGCGTTTACCTGGCCAGCCGCCAGGACGCTCTCATCCTGCTTCGAACCGCCCTGCGCGAGCCCGACTACTCTCAACTCTTCCACGCGACTGAGAGCTACCGCGCGGGCGCCGACGGCCAGGAAAAGACCATCAATCTCCTTCGCGCTCTGGGTAGCCTGCTTGAAGATCTGCTTCTGATCGTCGCCGGAACCCCTCGCCTTATCCGAAACATCGATCTGGCCCAGGAACTCGATCGCTTAGCTCAGGGCTTGACGATCGATTGGATCGAGGATGCCGCCCGAGCCCTGGTCCAGGTAGAGCAAGGGATGCGCCGCAACCTGCTGCGCTCGCTGTCACTTGATGCCATGGTTGCCAGCATGGAAAGAAGCTGACTTGCAAACGGCACGCATCGACCAATTCAAATGCCAGACCCTTTTCTCTCGCATTGAAAATTAGTGCAACCCCCGCCTGACCCCGCGCATCTCTCAATACAAGCAATCCCAGCTATCGCATCGCCTTTGGTACACGACAGGTCTTCCCAGCCTTCGGTGTCTTGTATCCGGCGTTTCCTCAGCCGTTGGATATCGGCTGCATCTTCGAGTTCTACCGTTTCACCCAGGAGGGTTGTTTCCCATGAGCAGTCGAGCTACTCTGCCCACTGACCGCAGCAAGAGCGGCCTAGGATCCAGCCAGCCGCTTTCGCGCAATCGCAAAGCTGCGCCCGCACCGCTTCCCTTCCGCTTTCCAGCCCACGCCGCGGTCGAGGATGCTCCGCTCCATCAGGCCGAGCTCTTTTACCTGCAAAAGCAGATCCAATCGCAGACCCCGATGGTGGTCGTTCTAGAGGATGGAGAGCGCGTCGAGGGCTGCATAGAGTGGTACGACCGCAATACGCTCAAGGTCCGCGGCACTCAAAAGACCCTGATCTACAAGAGCGCGATTAAATACATGTACAAGGTGGGCGACGCCGGGCAGTAATTCCACATTACGCCGCGAAAGACTTGACCCCGCGAAGAGGTTGAATGCGAGACTGAGAATGGATTCCCGTTCTCGCGTTTTCTCAGGAAACCTCGGGTGAAACGCGTCCACGAGATTCCTCGCAAAAAAAGACTGTTACTTGTTTCGCCGGTAGAGCGACCACCATTGAGTGCTGGCGACAAACGAAAAATGCTGCGACAAATAGAGTTGGTATGCATTCTCAATCCAAAGATCGCTTTTCATGTGGGAACTCGGGTAATGGGGAACCATGATTAGGTCCGCATTGCCAAACACTCGGCTTGGTTCAAGTAACTGAGTCGTTCCGATGCTATTTCCGACCAGGAGAAAAGGGCTCCCGCCAACAGCGGGCTTGCGGCGCAGCAAATACGAAAACGGGTTGTGAAAACCGAGCGTCAGAACCGATTCTTCTGGCGCAGACGACCGAGTTAGCAACGCCAGCCCATCATTCACGCATGCCACATAGAAGTGGTTATTGTCGACGCTCGAATCTCCACCCGTGTCGTCGGAATCGTAAAACCTCAACCGTTCCATCCGATCGCCGACGATGGCGACTCCCATCGCCCTGACCGAGGGTGCGCGGTATCGCAGCAGAGTTCGCACACTCTCCGCATCCAGAAAAAACTGGGTCGCAATGCCTCCCATGCCAAACGCGACGACCGCGAATATGGCCATCTTCTCTTTCGCTTGAGGGTATGCCGCCGTAAGCAGGCCAAGAAGAATTGCCGTCCACATCATCGCCAACTGGACTCCGGTCTCAGACGCGTTTGTCCGTTTGAGCAGACCGCCAGTCGCAATCACTATGCAGCCGAGGAGTATCAATCTCACTGCGTGCGTTTGCCAAAGTTTGCCGCGCGAGACCAGGAGCGTAGCGACCACGGTAATGATTGCCAGCGTCACCATCTCCGCGCTCCCGGCGATATCGCCTATCATCCCGTTAAAACTCAGCGAAGAAGCACGGGCGTGAGTGGCAAACAACATGTCGGAAAGGAACGCGGAAATTGCAAGCCGCAGGTAAAGACTGAACGCCACAACCGTGCAGACAACCCCCGCAAGAATGCCCCATGCGCGCTGCATTTCCTCACGCCGGACCGGTACCGTTACCAGCAGAAGAAGAAACGCAACGCCAAAAAAGTTCAATTTCAGGAATGCCAGCAGGATGAGAGCAACACCGCTTGATACGCCGCCCCAAAACCGGCTGCGCTCGCTTGCGAATGCGCACTCCAAGAGCAATATGCCGAGCAGTACATACCCGTGGCGATTGTAGATCATGGCGCAACTCATCACTTTCCAGGAAGATCCGAGGGGTGTCGGAGAAGTTGCAGTGAGGATCAGCCATGCGGTAACGATCAAGGCCGGAACGGCCGGCATCCGCCGCCGCGACAAAAGCAATCCCCATATCCCGACAGTTATGCCAAAAGCAACATCGCCGATCGCGATTCCCTGCGGGCTGCCATGGGTCAGTAACATGCCGCCAGCCATAATCATGTATTCCAGCGGGCCAAGCGCCAGGTAGAAATCCCGATAGGGGATTTGGCCGCTCAAGAGCCGCCAGCCTCCATCCAGCAATATAATCGAATCGTTGCCAAATCGATTGATCGGACCAGTCCCAAGCATTGCAAGGCAGATGAAGTAAAGGCTGGCGACCAAAACAAAGGTCCAACGGACCCCCCTGGAATCTCGCCCGCTCACGCAAAGCCATTTCATGGCTCGATCATGCAGGGCGGTGGTTTCATTAGGCACAGCAGGAAGAAGCGGCATTCGCTTATTTTCTCCTAGTTGCGCCCATTGCTGCATAACCCTTGGCAGAGTTCCATGCGTGGTTACTCGACGCCGCCCCTATACACCGCTTTTCCGAGCCGATCCCGAATGGCCGCCCCGATGCCCTCGGGCGGCGGCAGCGGGCATAAGATAACGCTGCACAGCTGCGCATCGAGCGCGCGCAGCCCTGCATAGAGCGTCTGCGCCAGCTCTTCAGGCACAGCCCACCGCCCCCAGGCGAATACGGCAGCACCATCCATGGCCAGATCAACCTCAACGGGCAGCATGAGTCCCACCCGTTCACCAGCGCATTTGCTGGCAGCCGCGCCGAGCCTTGCACCCAACTCGGCCAGTGGACCTTCGACGAGAATCAAGCGCGCCCTTGGCGCATAATGCCGGAGACCCACCCCTGGCGATGGCAGCGCCTCCCGCAGCGTCTCCTGCAACTCCCCGCCGCCTTTGAAGGTTTCTACCGCACCGGCCACCTCGCGAATTTGTTCTGCGGTCACAGCTCCCGGCCTGTAGACCACCATCGGGTTCTGGCAGGGGTCCAGCACCGTTGACTCGACCCCAAGCCCCGTCGCTCCCGCGTCGAGTACCGCATCGATGCGCCCATCGAGATCTGCCAATACGTGCGCGGCGGTCGTCGGGCTGATATGGCCAAAAACATTGGCGCTCGGCGCTGCCACCGGAACACCGGCCCGCCGGATCAGATCCAGCGCCACAGGATGCGCTGGCATTCTCACCCCCACCAGCGGCCGTCCCGCGGTCACCACATCCGGCACTGCCCGAGTCCGAGGCAGCAGCAGCGTCAGCGGACCCGGCCAAAACGAAGCTATCAACCGCCTCGCCGCTTCGGGAACCTCCTCGACCAGCCCATCCAACATTCCTTGGTCCGAGACATGCACAATCACCGGATCCCACGACGGCCGCCGTTTGGCCTCGAAGATTCGCCCCACCGCGGCAGCATCCAGCGCATTCGCTCCAAGCCCATAGACGGTTTCCGTCGGCAGCGCCACCAATCCGCCAGCGCGCAATATCTGCGCTGCCCGCCCGAGCGTTTCCTTAGCGTCGGCGGTATCCATATGCGTGGGGTCCACAACCAATCGCAACGTCTTCACCCTCCTATTGTCGCCTTTCACACTCCAGCGTCGCCACCTGCCGTATACTCACTGCAACCCATGCCAGTCGAAACCGAGATCAAATTCCGGCTTGACACCCTGGCCGACCTGGCCGGCCTCACGCAGCGCCTTGAGGCCTGCGGATTCACCCTGCAAACCCCGCGCGCCTTCGAGAGCAACGTCCTTTACGACACCCCCGATCGCCAGATGCGTGCCCGCACTGAGATCCTGCGCATCCGCAGCTACGCGGGCCAGTGCCTGTTGACCCACAAGCGCCTGCCTGACGCCGGACCCGGCGAAGACCGGCATAAGCACCGCATCGAAACTGAGACCGAAGTCTTAAACGGAGACGCCCTTGCAGAGGTCTTTCTCTCGCTCGGGCTCGTCCCTGCTTTCCGCTACGAAAAATGGCGCGCCGAGTGGACCGACGGCGAGGGTCACTGCGTGGTCGATGAGACTCCCATTGGTAACTACGCCGAATTGGAAGGACCGGCCGCGTGGATCGACCACGCCGCTGCCCGCTTGGGCGTAGATCCGGCAGATTACATCACCCTCAGTTACGGCCGGCTCTTCGACCTCTGGCGCCAGCAGCACAACTCCGCTGCCACAGACCTCACTTTTGCCGCCGTCGGCGCTGCCTCTATGCAGCGTTAGGAGCGCCATTCCATTTGTAATCAGAATCTAAGAATCCACTCACGCCCTTCCAGATAGCCGCCGATAACCAATATGAGCAGCTTTCAATTCTTGGGAGGGTTAGTAAAAATGCTTCAGTTTGGAATCAGTCCGCGCCGATGGCGGCGCCTTGGCGTCCGTCTGTTTCAGGTAGCTGCGCTGGGATTGCTGGCGACCGTGGCCATGCCAGTGCAGGCGGCAGACGATCGCGCTGTCAAGACACGCGTTGCGCCCGTTTACCCTGAGATCGCCAAACGCATGAGAATCTCTGGAACCGTAAGGGTCGAGGCAACCGTGGACCCCGACGGCAAAGTAATCGACGTGAAAACCCTCAGCGGCAGCCGGGCACTGTCGCCTGCCGCCGAGGATGCGGTGCGCAAATGGAGATTTGCACCAGGGGCTGCCCAGGCGACGATTGATGTGGAAATCAACTTTGCTCTGTAGCGAGGTTCTATTGCGGCTTGAGAAGCACTGAATGCCGGCTCGCTATCGGGCCTTGAACCCGTGCGCGGGGATAGCCGCTTCAGGAATCCATGGAACCGGTAAGTCTCTATCACTCACTGCTGGAAAGGGCACGGACGCTGCACCCTTCTCGGATCGAATTTGGCAGTGTTGCACGCAAGTGGGAGCAGCAACTGCGCTATGTCGGCATTACCACAGATTCCCGACGCTCTCGGTGCCGGCGCCGACGTATTGTCGATTGCGCTGATCGGCCCGCAGGAGCAGCACCGCAAGGCTATTGCCAGCGCTCTTGCCTGGTGCCAGATCGGGATTGAGAACA
>Ga0302274_10003465_pt1 | contig 14036 bp, 10 predicted proteins | sample III_Bog_N2_1_FD_198755 | JGI IMG/M metagenome (GOLD analysis project Ga0302274, IMG submission 198755) | Peat permafrost microbial communities from Stordalen Mire near Abisko, Sweden - III_Bog_N2_1 | ecosystem: Environmental > Terrestrial > Soil > Wetlands > Peat | place: Sweden: Abisko...
CGGCGGAACTCCGGCGTCCCTCCAGGACGCACAACTTCCTTGGGTACGCGCCCAGCCACTTCGTAGCTGGCTAATATCCAGTGTCGCTCCGCGACTCCTGCGGCTTGAACCCGGACAACGTCGAGTATTTTCTTTCGCCCTCCGGGCTTGATGGTGGCATCCCTGCATCAGAAGCGAGTCTAGCAGGGTTCGGGGAAACCGGGTTGTTAGCGGCTAACGCATTGCGCACTTTTCCGGCATTTATTTTCAAAAATGCGTTAGCGGCTAACAATGGGAAAGGCCGAGAAGCTAGAATTTAGAAGCTGGAAGTTAGAATTTCACGCAACCTGCCGACAGGCAATGAGTTGCGCTTGGGCTAACCGCGAAAGAACAGGCGCTTTAACGAAAAACAAAGGGGTTTTGCGGGTTTTGACGGGCAACGGAGCCAGGCCGCCCCGCTGGGGCTGGAGGTCGATGAGGAGTCGACGGGCTAAAACAGCTCGCTCCGCTGGAGCTACCCCAACCCTGAAGGAAAGGGCCCGGTAAGGGCAGCACATCAGGTTGCGGATGGCGAATTGCCTCTGGGTTGGCGTCGTCAATCCATTGGTATTCCCTCAAAATCCACTCGCCAGCACGCCAAGTTACTTTGCGGTCTCACACCCGCTCCAACCGGGTGCTTCTTGACACTCGGATTCGCGGTTCCTGAGCGTGGTCCGGTCTGGATATTTCCGCCCCATTACTTTTCCCCGCTGGCGAGGAGGGTTTGGAAGTGCGGGGGCTGCTCTTCGGTGGCCACAATGCTGATCTCGATCTTCTTGAAGCCGGCCTCCTCCAGCCAGCGGTGCAGGTCGCCCTCGGCAAAGCCCAGCCAGCGGTCGCCGTAAAGTTCGTGCGCCTTGTCGAAGTTGTGCTTCAGGAGGTCCAGCAGCAGAATCAGACCGCCGGGCCGCAAAATCTTGTGCGCGCCGCGCAGCGCCTGGGCGGGGTTTTCCGCATGGTGCAGGGCCTGGCTGAGAATCACCAGGTCCATGGTGCCGGGTTCGATGGGCGGGTTTTGGAGGTCGCCGTGGCGGAATTCGAGGTTCTTCAGCCCGTTCTTTCTGGCTTTGGCCGCGCCGAATTCCACGATCTTTTCGGAGTTGTCCACCGAGATGACTTTTTTGCAGCGGCGGGCCAGCAGTTCGCCCAGCAAACCCTCACCCGCCCCGAGGTCCGCCACGACCAGCGGCGGCAGGATGCGCAGGAGCAGATGCCCGAAGGCCTGCCAGGAGCGACCGGGGCCATAGACGCGGTCGAAGCGGCCGGCGACCTGGTTGAAATAGACCTGCGCCTGCTCTTTGCGCCGGGCGAGGACGCGTTTGAGGTTGATCTGGTCGTGCGCCTGTTCGGGCAGTTCTTTTGCGCCGCGGATGGCGAGCTGGATGAATTCGCTGGCGACGGAATCGGCTTGGGGATTGAGTTTGTAGAAGGTGCGCTTGCCGTCGCGGCGGGAGGTGACCAGTTCGCAATCCGCCAGCAGGCCCAGATGCGTGGAGATGCGGGATTGCCCCAGGCGCGTGATTTCCTGCAATTCGGCGACGGAGAGTTCCTCGCGCTCCAGCAGGGCGACAATGCGCAGGCGGGTGGGATCGGACAGGGCCCGGAGGGATTTCAGGGTGGAGGACATAAATTTTTAATTGAGCGTGGGGATGGTCCAGACGGCGTCATCTCCCGTCCAACGGGATTTGCCTGCCTTGCCGCCATCGTCGGTGGCGTCCAGGCTCACGCTCCAAACCAGGCGGCGTTGGGGCGAGTACAGGAGCGGTTCGCCGGAAAACGGATCCGTGGGCACGGCGGGCAGGATTTTCTCAGCCACCAAATCGGATAGGTTGGCGGGCAGGATGCCTTTGCGATGCTCGAAGATCAGCAGGGCCAGCACGGCGCGGGTGGCGGCGCGTTCGGTGCGGTTTTTGAAGACCTTGTTGTCGCTGCCAATACCAGCGATTCCAAAGGAAGAACAATCCAATATTCGTCCCATGGGGTTTTTGAGTTCCAAGTAGGCTGCCCGGGCACGTTGGGCAGCCAACCGGCTTAGGGGAAGGGGTTCCTTTTCCACCAGCTTCATCAGGGGGGAAATTTCCTGCAAGAGATTGCTGTGATTTAGATCATAGTCTGTCTCCACAGCACCACTACGGTCCGCCCAAGAGGAACAAGCATTGGTCCGATAAATCCGATAATGGCGTATGACTTCTTCAAGGTCGGCTTTTTGATCAAACGGCAGGGGATGCATTTCCACCAAGGTGGGATTCAACAACACCCTGGCGGGTCTTTGACAGTCCTCTGGAAAGAAAATTGATGAAAGCGAATTGGTTTCTAATAGCTTGGTCCATTTCACTGCCTCTTGATTGACATCAAGGTGGTGGTTGTATTGATAGGCAAACTCGACCCGGAGCACGGCGGCGTAAGTATTGGTTTCGGAGTCCAGAGTCGGCAGATCTTTTAGCAATTGTTCCAAAATCGGCAGCGGAGCAGCTTTTCTTGCTGCCAGCCGCAAGATGGCGTCCTGGATGAAGGTCCGCACCCGGCAGGCCACGAGATAATGAATCAGGGTTGAATCGCCCTCGACACTCATTTGCGACAGGTGCAAACAGCCTTCGAGCAACGAGGTGGCCGCATCAAACTGACTGTGCTCCGCCATTTGGTCGGCGGTCAGCAAGCTCGCCTGCGTTAGATAAGAAAAGACGGCCATCTCCGGCTGCGGCTTTTCGGCGTCGCGTTCCGGCCACTGGGCCTTGGGCTTGGCGAGGCTGGCACGGAACAGTTCCAAGGCTTCGTGATTGCGCTTGAGCCAGTTTTGCAGGGCGGCCATCTCGTCCGCCGTCGGCTTTCGCGCTTCGGGGGAGTAGCAATACTTGAGAGACTCTTTGACCTTTTCGTTCGGGGCCACATATAGCTCCGCCGCGCGCCGCCAGAGGAGGAAGGCATTTTGCTCGGCTGGAACGGCCTGGAAATCAAAGCGCAGGTCCTCCGGCAACGGGGGCTTGCCCGTCGCCGGGGCGGGCGAGGCGGCCGCCAGCCACGTGGCGAGGCAGTACAGCCAGAGGGCCAATGGGAAAACACCCCATGAAAAGAGGAGGGCAAATACGTTCGAATGCGTTCTTGAATGGCCACGGCACGCAGGTTTGGAAACCTGCGCTACGAGGTGGGAATACGTGCGTGTCAGCACGGGAATTGTTGCGCGCTTACAGCGCTTGATTGCCATTGTGGCACCAGACCCAGGGCGTTGCCCTGGGCTGTCATGGGGCGGCCTTTCAGGCCTTTTATTGGCATCGTCAGCGCGCAACCCTGGGCTGAATGATGGAACGCCGTTGGCGTGCATGCCGGGAGGTCGGCCGAATTTGAAAGCCGTCGGTTTACCATCAGCAGAACGGATCCGCAACTGGTCGGGAATGCGACGTTGGGAAAAATCCGCACCCGCTGGTGGCAGGCGCGGCGCGCACGGAGTGACGCGCCCTACCGCGATGGGCGCGCGGCAGGTCCGTTCGATTTCATTGCCCACTTCGGTGTTCGGGTTGAACGTTTGCGCAGAGCGGTCTGGAAGCGTCCAGGTTGCCAAAGTGGTTGCGCGCTTACAGCGCTTGATCCCGATCATGGTGCCATACCCAGGGCGTTGCCCTGGGCGGTCATATTGCGGCCTTTCAGGCCTGCCATGCATGGTCTTTGCCGATTTCACTCTGAAGGACTCATTCTAGCCAAGGCGGTTCCGGGAATCACGCCAGCAATCAAACTTTCACCGTCAAACATTTTTTTCAAAACCGTTTGACGCGGCTGAAAAAAGTTATATCATCAAATCTTGATACGTCAATATGTTGTTGGCGACAAATTGAAACCCATTATGAGCAACCGATACATTTTTTCTTCCGAGTCCGTCGGCGAGGGCCATCCGGACAAAGTGGCGGACACCATTTCTGATGCCGTGCTGGACGCCTGCTATGAACAGGACTTGTACAGCCGGGTGGCTTGCGAATGTTATGTGAAGTCCAACATCGCCATCATCGGCGGGGAAATCACCACCAAGGCCAAGCTGGACTTTGTGGCCATCGCGCGCCAAGCCATCCGCGAAATTGGTTATGTCAACGACGACGACGTGTTTCATGCCGACAAGGTGTTCGTGAACGTGATTGTCACCCAGCAGTCGCCCGACATCGCGCAGGGCGTGGACGCCCGCAAGGCCAAGGGCAAGAAGACCGCCAAGCAGGGGGCCGGCGACCAGGGTTTGATGTTCGGCTACGCGAGCAATGAAACGCCGGAATTGATGCCCGCGCCGATCATGTTTGCCCACCGCCTCGGCCGGGAGCTGACCCGGATCCGCAAGAGCGGCAAGGTGGCCTGGCTCCGGCCGGACGCGAAGTCCCAGGTTTCCGTGGTGTATGAGAACGGCAAGCCCGTGGCCATCTCCAACGTGGTCATTTCCACCCAGCACGCGGCGGATGTGGAGCACGCGGAGATCGAAAAGTTTTGCATTGAGAACATCATCAAGAAGGTGCTGCCGGGCAAGTTGCTCACGCCGCAGACCGAATTCTTGATCAATCCCACCGGCCGTTTCGTGGTGGGCGGGCCCCAGGGCGACACCGGGTTGACGGGCCGCAAGATCATTGTGGACAGCTACGGCGGCATGGGCCGGCACGGCGGCGGCGCGTTCTCCGGCAAGGATCCGACGAAGGTGGACCGCAGCGCGGCGTACATGGGCCGCTGGGTGGCCAAGAACGTCGTGGCCGCGAAGCTCGCCGACAAGTGCGAGGTGCAGTTTGCCTACGCCATCGGCCATCCTGACCCGGTCAGCGTGCATGTGGAGACCTTCGGCACGGCCAAGGTGGAGGATGAGAAGATCATCAAAGCCGTCAACAAGGTGTTCAGCTTCCAACCCTCGGACATCATTGAGCAGCTCGATCTGCGCCGTCCGATTTACAGCAAGACCACGAACTACGGTCACTTCGGCAAAACCGACAAGGATCTGACGTGGGAAGCGGTGGACCGGGTTGAGGCGTTGCTGAAGGCAATTTGAAGCAAAGGTTGAAGGTTTCAGGTTGAAGGTTTCAGGAAGAAAATGCGTCCGGAAACCTTTCAACCCTGAAAACCGGATTCCGCCCTTTAGCCATGCCCTACCAATCCTTCGAGAACCTGGATGTTTGGAAACGCGCCTGCCGGCTGGCGGTGGAGATTATCAAAGCGTTTTCAAAAACCAGCGAGTATGCCTTGAAGGATCAGATAACGCGCGCTGCCATTTCAGTTCCGTCCAATATTGCTGAAGGATACGAACGCGATAGTCGCCTGGACGTGATTCGCTTCCTGCGCATCGCCAAAGGCTCGGCAGCGGAACTGCGAACCCAGTGTTATCTGGCTTTGAAACTTGACTTGCTGCCGCATTCGCAGTGTCAGGATTTTATCCAAGAATGCAAAGAAATATCCGCGATGTTGCAAGGCTTGATTCGCGCCCGCAACCGCCCCCCTGAAACCTGAAACCTGCAACCTGAAACCTATTTAAATTATGGCCAAAACTAAAACCAAGACCAAAAAAGCCGATTTCGCAGTAAGAGATCTTTCCCTCGCCGAATGGGGCCGCAAGACCATCCAGGTGTCCGAGCATGAAATGCCCGGCCTCATGGCCATCCGCAAAAAGTACGGCCCGCTCCAGCCCCTCCAGGGCGTGCGCGTCACCGGTTCCCTGCACATGACCATCGAGACGGCCATTCTCATTGAGACCCTGGTGGAACTCGGCGCCTCCGTGCGCTGGGCAAGTTGCAATATTTTCTCCACCCAGGACCACGCCGCCGCCGCCATCGCGGAGGCGGGCATCCCGGTCTTCGCGCACAAGGGCGAGTCGCTGGAAGAATACTGGGATTTCACCCTGCAAGCGCTCACGCATCCCGGCAACAAGGGCCCGCAGTTGATCGTGGACGATGGCGGCGACGCCACCCTCCTCATTCACAAGGGCTACGAGCTGGAAAACGGCAGCGACTGGGTGAACTCCCCCAGCGACAACCATGAAGTGGCCGTCATCAAGGCGCTGCTGAAGCGCGTGGCCAAGGAACGCCCCGGATTCTGGCACGCCGTCGTGCAGGACTGGAAGGGCGTTTCCGAGGAGACCACCACCGGCGTGCATCGCCTGTACCAGATGCTCGAACAGGGCAAGCTGCTGGTGCCCGCCATCAACGTCAACGACTCCGTCACCAAGAGCAAGTTCGACAACCTGTATGGCTGCCGCGAATCGCTGGCCGACGGCATCAAGCGCGCGACCGACGTGATGGTCGCGGGCAAGGTCGCCTGCGTGTGCGGTTACGGCGACGTGGGCAAAGGCTGCGCCCATTCGCTGCGCGGCTTTGGCGCGCGCGTCATTGTCACGGAAGTCGATCCCATCAACGCCTTGCAGGCCGCCATGGAAGGCTATGAAGTCACCACCGTGGAAGACACGCTCGGCACCGCCGACCTTTACGTCACCACCACCGGCAACTGCGACATCATCACGTTCGAGCAGATGGCCAAGATGAAGGACCAGGCCATCGTTTGTAACATCGGCCACTTCGATAACGAAATCCAGGTGGACCGCCTGAACACCGCCAAAGACGTGAAGAAGCTGACCATCAAGCCGCAGGTGGACAAATACACCTTTGCCAAAGGCAACAGCATTTACATGCTCGCGGAAGGCCGCCTGGTCAACCTTGGCTGCGCCACCGGCCATCCGAGCTTTGTGATGAGCAACAGCTTCACCAACCAATGCCTCGCGCAACTGGATTTGTGGAAGAACCGCGACACCAACAAGGTGGGCGTGTACCGTCTGCCCAAGAAGCTGGACGAGGAAGTGGCCCGCCTGCACCTGGAAAAGATCGGCGTGAAACTGACCAAGCTCTCGAAGAAGCAGGCCGAATATCTCGGGGTCCCAGTGGAAGGCCCCTACAAGCCTGAACACTACCGCTACTGAGCCATTTCAAATCACCACCCGCAAGGCGAACGGAGTCATCCGTTCGCCTTTTTTGGTGCGCCCGGCAGGGCGCAGTGAAGGACCCTTATTTATGACCTTTCACGCCATGGGCGCAATTCCATTTGCAGACCTTCCGGGCTGGTGCTACGGTATCGCGCAGCTGACCATCCATTATGAACAATATGAGCAAAAATTCATTTTCTGCCTCGCGTCGTAATTTTCTCAAATCCACCCTGACGCTGCCCGTGGCGATGGCCGCCGGGCCCGCGCTGCTTTCATCGTCGGCCCTGGCAGCGGATGCCCCGGCGGCTCCCGCGGCAGGCGAGCCCCTGCCCCGCCGCCAGTTGGGCAAGAACGGCCCCCAAGTCACCATGTTGTCTTTGGGGGGAATGATGTCGGCCCTCAGCCCGGATTATCTCGATATTGCCTGGTCCATGGGCATTCGCTATTACGACACGGCGGATTGTTACATGCGCGGCCAATCGGAAAAAATCATTGGCCAGTGGCTGGCCAAATATCCCGAGCGCCGCAAGGAAATCTTCCTCGTCTCCAAAGATCATCCCCACAAAGGCCCCGAGCAACTGCTGGAGATGATTGATACCCGCCTGGCAGCCCTGGGCACCCCCTATCTGGACGCATTTTACATCCATGGCATCGGCCCGAAAGAATACGGCGAAGATTCCCTGAACTGGCCCAAGAGCGACGCCTATAAGAAAGTCGCCGAACAATTGAAAAGTTCCGGCAAGGTCAAATTGGTGGGCTTCTCCTGCCACGACGGACGGCTGCCGGATTACCTGAACGCGGCGGCCGAGGGCGGGTTTCTGGACATCATCATGCTGGCTTACAATCCCTTTTATCCCAAGGACGGTCCGCTGGACAAGGCGATCGACGCCGCGCACAAGGCCGGCATCGGGCTGGTGGCCATGAAGACCATGCGGGGGGCCAAAGACGTGCCCAAGCGCCTGCCGGAACTCGACAAGCTGGGCCTCACCACCCATCAAGGCGTGCTCCAGGCCGTCTGGAGCGATCCCCGCATCAGCGCCGTCTGCAATTCCATCGAAAACGTGGATCAGATGACCAACAGCACGACGGCCGCCCGCAATTACAAGACGCCGCTCAAGACCGCGCATTTGGAGCTGCTGCACCAGACCATGCTGGCTGGCCGCCGCACCATGTGCACCGGTTGTCCCGGCTGCGAGGCCATGGCCAAACAGACCGATTTCGCGTTCCACGACATTGCCCGGTTCGTGACCTATTACGAACAGGACGGCAACACCGAAGCCCGCGAATATTATCAGGCCCTGGCCGCCGGACACCGCGATGCCTCGAAAGTCAATCTGGCGGCGTTGCGCGACGCCTGCCATTTCCAGACGGATTATCCCGAGATCATCCGCCGCGCCGAACGGTATTTTGCCCAGGCGTGAACTGATTCCATTGAAACCCGCGCAAAGTTTTGCGCGTCTTAACCGTCGCCATGGCCACCGAAAAAAAATACGGTTCCGGCGGACGCAAACAATTCGTCCGCACCCGGGTGCCGGCGGCGGAAAGCTTTGCCAGCGCCGTGATTTTGCTGTTGTTGGGGGTCATTACCGCCGTCATGATTCGCCAGGGGAAACACTTTGACCCCAACCGCTTTGCCGTCCGCGCGGAATCCTTGAAATCCACCAGTGCCGCCGTGGTGGGCAAAGCCGGAACGGCCCCCTCCGAAACTGCCGCCGCCCTTCCCGCTGCCGCGCCCAAAGCCGCCCCCGACAGCCATGCCGCCCCCGCTGTGGAAACGGCCGGCGAAGGTGGTGCTGGTGCCGAAGGCGGCGGTGCCGAAGGGGCGGAGGGCCATGCGGCCGCCCCGGCTGCCCCCGTCAAGGGCGAGCCCTTGGAAATCTCCCTCCCGGGCACCAAGCCCATGTCGGACACGGAATTCTACAATGCCGACAATTTATTCGAGAAAATTGACGGCCGTTCGCCCGCCTACCAGAACTACAACGTCCAACAACTCCGCTGCCGCTCCTTCGCGGTGGATGCCGCCGCCGGCAGTTATGTGGATTTGTACGAATATCGGTTCGATAATCCCGTGGACGCCTTTGGCATGTTCTCCCTCGAACGCGACCCGCAAGGAAAGCCCTTGGATTTCGCGCCGGATGGTTATTCCGGTGCCATGGGCTATTTTTTCCGCCAGGGGGCCGTCTATGTTCAGATCATTGCCTCGGACCAGAAACCGGCGACGCTCGCGGTGGCCACCGCGCTGGCGCAAAACCGGGCGAAGACCATTCCGGTGGATGACGCTGGTCTGGCTGGACGCCGCCGCCTGCCGTCGATGGGGCTGATTCCGGACAGCGTTGCGTTTGTGCCGGAGAATGCCCAGGGGCAATCGGCTTTGAAAGACGTGTTTCAGGCCCGGTACAAATTCAATGGCGCGGAACTGCCGTTCTTCATCATGGTGGCCAGCCCGGGAGACGCGGCGGCGGGGTGGCAGTCGTTCCTGGACTTTTGCACCCGGTTTGGCAAGGCGGAAACCCTGCCCGAAGTCAGCGGGGCCAGGCTTTTTCGCGCCCAGTTGTTTGGCAAATGGAAGGTGGTTTATCAGCGCGGCGAGGAACTGGGCGGTGCGTTTGACACCGCCGACCCGGACCAGAGCCGGGCGTTCATCGAAAAGTATTTGCGCGGCGGGTTAAAAGGAGTAGAATGACTAAATAGGAGTATGAGCATTTCCAAATCAGCCCCGTCGGCGCCGCCGCCGGAAGATTCCGTCAGCCGGCGCGAGTTTCTGGTGCGGTTGGGCATCACGGGCGCGCTGCTGGCCGGTTCGGGCCTGGCCGCGAAGAAGCTGTGGCAGCCGCGTCATTTTGTGCCTGGCTTTGAGAAGGCGCAGGGCGCGCAGCTCCGCAGCTATGCGCTGGAAGCCAGCAAGGTGCGGCCCACCCTGGCCATCGCGCACGGCACGGAACATGAGCCGACCATTCGCGCCGCCATGGGGGTGCTGGGCGGCATGGGCCGTTTCATTCAAAAGGGCGACATTGTGGTGATCAAGCCCAACGTGGCCTTCGACCGCCCGCCTGCGCTGGCCGCCACGACGCATCCCGACGCCCTCCGCACGGTGGCCCGGCTGTGTTTCGAGGCCGGCGCACGCAAGGTCATCGTGGCCGACAACCCGATCAATTCCCCCACCGGCTGTTTTTTCAAGAGCGGTCTGACGGCGGTGGCCTCGGAGTTGAATCTGGATTTGCGCTATCCCGAGACCAATTCTTTCGCGCCGCTGTCGCTCAACGGCGAGATTCTGAAGGAATGGACCTTTTTCAACACGCCCTTCAAACAGGCCACCAAAGTCATCGGTCTCGCCCCCTGCAAAGACCACAACCTTTGCCATGCCTCCATGACCATGAAGAACTGGTATGGCCTGCTGGGCGGGCGGCGCAACCAGTTCCATCAGCAAATCCACGCCATCGTGTCGGATTTTGCGCTCATGATGAAACCCACCCTGGTCATTCTCGATGGCATGAATGTCTTGATGAGCAATGGCCCCACCGGCGGCCGTCTCTCCGACGTGAAGACCATGAACACCATCGTGGCGGGGACAGACATGGTGGCCGTGGATGCCTACGGCTACACCCATCTCTTGGAACGGGATCTGGCGGAACTCACCTATATTCACAAGGCCCACGATCGCGGCCTCGGCAATAAAAACTGGAAAGACACGCTCTACAAAGAGGTGCAGGCTTGATCCGGTGGTGGCCCGGGCGTCCCGCCCGTGTGATTCCAGGCTTGGGCCACCAGGTGATTTCCAAGGCTATAGCCCGGTTTCGGCATAGCGGATGCCGCCACTCACGGTGCAGAAGACATACTTGCCATCCCCGGACAGACGCAGGCGGCCGCGCTGGAACGCATGGTTGCCAATCCATTCAAAGGGTTCGCCAAAATCCAGTTCTTTCACCATGGTGTAGTTGGTGGTTTCGTACGCCGCGATGGTGGAGCTGCCGCCCCGGGTGAGGAACAGATAGTCCCGCAACGGATGGTAGGTTGCGCAAAGGATTTGTCTTTCCTCCAGTTTTTGCGCAACGGCGTTGGGCAGCCACACTTCATTGGCAGTGGGCACGGCCAATTGCGAGCCATCCCGGTTGATGCCGATCTCATAAAGAAAAGCACCGGGGCTCAGCGGGGCCAGCCAATGGGGGGCACGGCTACGCAGGCGGCCATAACCGCCGCTGCTGAGGTTGGCTTCGGCGAAGGCCACGTATTCGCGGTCGGCACTGGCGGCCAGCATGGTGCTCTCACGAATCGATTTCGAGACGATCAACATCTGCTGGGTGGCGGGAAGATACCTGCGCAACGGCGCCCAGTTAGAACCACCGGAGGTGATCCAGACCGCGCCATCGGCGCCGAAAGCCACGGAATAAGTGCCGTCGGCGCCTTCCGCAGGTTCCGCAGCGAACTTCACCCGCTGGTCGGATAGCGAATTGAGATTCACCAAATGAATCCCCAGGCTGCCGGTGGCATCGCTATCCGCCACGGCCAGGGTGTCTTGGTCCGGGGAAAGGTCAACCCCGCGCAGGTCGCCGCCCAAATTCAGCTGTGGCAGGAAGGCCTTGGACGCCATCTGATAACGCAAAATGGCATCGCCATCTGAAATATAAAGCACGTTGCGTTTGGCATCATGCACCATGTCAATCCGATGGGGAGCCGGGATGAAAAAACCTTCCGCACGGGGAGCCGCCGGCTGGGCCTGTACGGTTGTGGATTGGATCATGGGCGTGGCGGTGACAATGCGAATCTTTTCCTGGGTGTTCGGCCTGCCCAGATGGTCCGGTGCCCACGCAATTTGATGGCCGGCAACGGAACAGACGGGGGCTTCCCCAACTGGGCCAGGAACATAGGTTCCGCCATCAGGGCAAACCGGGATGGTCTGGTTCTTAAAATAGGGTTTGAGGTCGGCCATCGCGGGTTGATCCCCGGTGCTCTTTTTGCGATCCACGGCCCAGGCGTTTTTTGCGGCAGCAATATCCTGGAGATTATGGGCGCATTGATACGCATGGGAGGCGTTGCGAGCCTTGACGAAATTGGGAATGGCAATGGGCAGCACGAGGGCAAAAAACAGCAACATCCCGAGATAACCCGTCACCAAGCCCGCAATGGCCATGCCCTGGCCCGTGAGCGACCCTCCCGAACGGTTAATTCTGACGAGGGCGCTGTGGCCACAAACCACCCCGGGGATGGCGAACAGAATGGTCAGAATAAAGCAGGGGATGATGCTCAAAACACCCAGCACCAGACTCGCAATGGCGAGGCCTGAGGTTCTGGGCTCGTCGTAATATGAATCGTTCAGGCTCAAAGCTTCTGATTGGTTAAATTCCCGTAAAAAGCCGGGCTTAAAGTGTCCCAGCCCGCTCGTGGTGTCAATCTGCAATCCCGCCCGGATATTTCATGGCTTTTTAGAAGCGCCCGGAAGGCGCGTTGGTGCCGTAGGCCAGCCGCGCCCGCCCGGCGTCGAGCGGGCTGAGGCCATTGTCCGTCCACTGCCCAATGACTGCGTCATATTGCTTGTTCACGGGCGAAAGCACCGCGCAGGGGCTGCTGCCCACGGCGTCCTGACATTCGCTTTCGCAGGCGGAAGCCCAGCAGACACGATAGTGCATGATGGACTTATAATCGTAAGGCAGCGTGCTGACGAGCCAGTTGGTGCGGGCGATCCAATCATAGTCCGAGGCGCGGCCCGGCTTGATGTGTTCATAGTGGACGGTCAGGTATTGATCCCGGTCCCAGCGCTGGTGTTCGTGGAAAAAACCAAGGACATGGCCCAGCTCATGCGTGGGCATCCACTCATTGCCCCGCCACCAGAACGCGGTGATGTTGATGTCGGTGCGTTTGCCGGGCAGAAAGCCGACGTGGCTGGTGTTGTTGCCAGCGTTGGTCTGGCCGGTGAAATTGACGTATTCCACCTCGTTTGCGCGCGGGGTGAATTTGATTTTCGCCCCGGTATCCATCCAGCGCTGCATGGCGCGCAGGGCCAGCGACTGCTGCGTGGCCGTCAGCTTGGAAATATCGTAGGGAATGATGCCGCCGGGCCACGGCAGCGGTCTGGCCTCGCTGGCCTGATGCGCGGGATCGGAATCGGCGGCGGGGGCGGGCAACCTGCCCAAGCCGATGACCAGCAGGGATAACCAGCAACGCATTCGCATGGCACTGATTTAACCAAGGTCCGCGCCGGGAAGCGAAAGGAATTATTCGCCGGGATCGATTTCCGCTCATGCCGGAGCCAATATTCCCTGGCTGACGCCCCACCGTTGCAAATCCCGCCCCAGCTCGCGCGGCCAGCTTTCCTCGGTGCAGGTCATGAACACCTGGCCGCTGGTCTTGCGGGCCTGTTCCAGCAGCGGCAAGAAGCCGGCGCGCCGCCGGGCGTCCAGTTCCCCCATGACATCATCGATCAGCAGGACGGGCGGCGAACCATGCATGCCCGCCAGAAACTCCGCCTGCGCCATCTTCAACGCGATGGCCAGCGTGCGCTTCTGCCCCTCGCTGCCATATTGGGCGGCCGATTTCCCGTTCTGGAGCAATTGGAGATCGTCCCGATGCGGCCCCACCACGGTGGCGCGGAAGCTCCGTTCCCGCGCCCGCGACTGGGCCAGTTCCACGGCGAAATCGTTTTTGACCCCGGGCAGATACTCGATGCGCAATTCCTCGGCGTCGTTCGCGATCCGCCGGTAGGCCAGGCGGGCGAGGGGGGAGAATTTGGGCACTAATTCCCGCCGGGCGCGCATCAGTTCGTTGCCCAGTTTGACCAGTTCCGCGGAGAAGCTTTCCAGCGAGGCTTCGTCCGGGGCGCGCTGTTTGAGGAGGGCGTTGCGGTGGCGCACGACGTTCATGTAGCGCTGGAGCAGCGCCAGATAACCCGGCTGCGTTTGGGCCAGCAGCAGGTCCAGGAAGCGCCGCCGCGACCGTGCCGCGCCCTTGACCAGTTGCAGGTCCTCCGTGCAAAACACCACCGTGCGCAGCACACCCAAGTAATCCGCCAAGCGTTTCACGGGCTGGCCGTCCAGGGCGAGTTTGCGTTCGCGGGCGGACCAGTAGATTTTGATCTCGTGATCGGCGGACCCCACGATGTTGC
>Ga0302274_10003479_pt1 | contig 14004 bp, 10 predicted proteins | sample III_Bog_N2_1_FD_198755 | JGI IMG/M metagenome (GOLD analysis project Ga0302274, IMG submission 198755) | Peat permafrost microbial communities from Stordalen Mire near Abisko, Sweden - III_Bog_N2_1 | ecosystem: Environmental > Terrestrial > Soil > Wetlands > Peat | place: Sweden: Abisko...
TGACGATGACCGGATTTCTAGGGTGCTGTACGGCGCTCGCCAGGGGCCGGTCACACGCTTTGAAGGCATGCTACTCGCCGGGATGGGGGAAAACTTCATTCGCAACCACCCCTCGTCGCAGGAAACCTGGTTTACAACCTCACGCAGCAATTGGCTTGCTAAACTCCAAGGCGCAGGAATTCGGATAGGCAATTACAACACAGGTGTGAGTTTGCTTAGATAGCGACCCGTCACGAAAACAGGAGTCTGAACGTTTGGGGCGTGCCTTTCGAGTGCCGGGTTGTGAGCGGATGTTCGCCACATGGAAACTGCCCCTTATACGAATATTGCAGCATTTCGGGAACACCTTCCACAACGCGAATCTAATCCCGACTCCCCCGCCATTGCACGCGCGATTTGCAGGTGGTAGCCTCTAAACTGACAATATGTGAGGGGGATCACAATAAAACTGATGCAAGCCACCTATAACGGACTGGAATTGCCGCAAGACGGCCAGCCAATTGACTACGCAAACGGGCAGTTCGAGGTGCCCGACCATCCAATCATTCCCTTTATTGAGGGCGACGGCACCGGGCGCGACATCTGGAAGGCCTCGCAACGGGTCTTCGACGCCGCGGTCGAAAAGGCTTATGGCGGCAAGCGCGCCATTCGCTGGTTTGAGATCTTCGCCGGTGAAAAAGCCTTCCGCCAGTTTGGCGCATGGCTGCCGGAGGACTCGGTGGCCGCGGCCCGCGACCTACGCATCTCCATCAAGGGACCGCTGACCACGCCGGTCGGCGGCGGCATCCGTTCGCTCAACGTGGCCCTGCGGCAAATTCTTGACCTCTACGCCTGTGTGCGGCCGGTGAAATATTACCAAGGCGTTCCCAGCCCGGTGAAGCATCCGGAGAGAGTGGACATCGTCATCTTCCGCGAGAACACCGAGGACGTCTACGCGGGCATCGAGTTCAAAGAGGGCTCTGCCGACGCGGCGCGGCTCATCGATTTCCTCAACAACGACCTGCTCGCCAAGACCAAGAAAAAGGTGCGCGAAGACTCCGGCGTGGGCATCAAGCCCATCTCGATCTTTGGGAGCAAGCGCTTGGTGCGCTACGCCATCCGCGCCGCCCTTGAGCAAGGCCGCAAGACCGTCACGCTGGTCCACAAGGGCAACATCCAGAAGTTCACCGAAGGAGCCTTCCGCGAGTGGGGCTACGAGGTTGCGGTGCAGGAGTTCCGCGCCGAGACCGTCACCGAGCGCGAAAGCTGGATTCTGGGCAACGCGGATGCCAACCCCGGCCTGACCGTCGAGCAGAACGCCGCGCTCATCGAGCCCGGCCTGGAATTCGGCTCGCCGGCCTTCCGCGACTCTGTTTACGCCGAAGTCAAGGCAGTCCTCGACTCCATCGGCCAGAGCCACGGCAACGGCGCATGGAAGTCGAAGGTGCTCATCAACGACCGCATCGCCGACTCCATCTTCCAGCAGATCATCATCCGGCCCGAGGACTACAGCATTCTCGCCACCACCAATCTCAATGGCGACTACATCTCCGACGCTGCGGCGGCGCAGGTCGGCGGCCTGGGCATCGCGCCCGGCGCCAACATCGGAGATGGCTACGCCGTCTTCGAGGCCACGCACGGCACGGCCCCGAAGTACGCCGACAAGGACATGATTAACCCCGGCTCGGTGATTCTTTCAGGCGTCATGCTGCTGGAGTTCATCGGCTGGAAGGAGGCGGCCAACCTCATCGAGTCGTCCCTCGAAAAGACGATCTTGCAGAAGTTCGTCACCTATGACTTCGAGCGCCAGACCGCCGGCGCAACCAAGGTTGGCACCAGCGAGTTCGCCACCCGCATCATCGGAAATCTATAACGGCAGCTATCAGTTGTCAGTTATCAGTTGTCAGTAGTTCCCGGCGACTGAAAACTGATAACTGACAACTGAAAACTCGTTTCCCATTCCAAAAGGAGGAATGAAATGCGCAAGAAAGTCAGTATCATTGGCGCCGGCAACGTCGGCTCAACCGCCGCACACTGGCTCATGGCCAAGGAGTTGGCCGATGTGGTCATGATCGACGTGGTCGAGGGCGTGCCTCAGGGCAAGGCGCTCGACCTGCGCCAGGCTCTTCCGATCGAAAGATCCGACGTTCATATCACCGGCTCGAACGACTACGCCGACACGGCCAACAGCGACATCGTGATTATTACGGCCGGCCTTCCCCGCAAGCCGGGCATGAGCCGCGACGACCTGCTGCACACCAATTTCAAGATCATGACCGATGTGGTCAGGAATGTGGTTGCCTATTCCCCCGAGTCGATTCTCATCGTCGTCTCCAACCCGCTGGACGCGATGGTGCAGGCCGCCTATCGCCTCTCCGGCTTCAACCGCGAACGGGTCATCGGCATGGCCGGAATCCTGGATTCCGGCCGCTTCAAGAGCTTCATCGCCGAAGAGTTGCAGGTGAGCGTGGAAAACATGAGCTGCCTGGTTCTCGGCGGTCACGGCGACATGATGGTCCCGCTCGTCCGCTACACCACCGTCGCCAGCATACCCATCACCGAACTGCTCTCCAAAGAGCGCATTGACGCCATCATTCAGCGCACCCGCGAGGGCGGCGGCGAGATTGTGAAGTACCTCAAGACAGGCAGTGCCTACTACGCGCCCTCGGCTGCGGCGGTGGAGATGGCCGAGGCCATCCTTAAAGACAAAAAGAAGATCCTTCCCTGCGCGGCTTACCTGGACGGCGAGTACGGTGTCAACGGCTACTACATGGGCGTGTTATGCAAACTGGGCGCGGCCGGTCTGGAGCAGATCGTCCAGATCAAGCTCAACGATGATGAACACGCCGCCTTCATGAAGAGCGCCGCCTCCGTCAAGGAACTCTGCGACGTCATCGGCGTGTAGAGCGACTTTCTTCGATTACATCTTGTCCGCTTCACCACAAAGGCCATTCCGCTGCGCGGAGTGGCCTTCGCTTTTCTGTCTCCACCTAAAGGATGAAGACGCGGTCCATCGTTAGGGCGAAGACACCGATGCCGCTTGAACATAAACTCGTTGTAATCGATCACGTAGCTATCTGTGTGCTTCTGCCGATCCGCAATCGCACGGCAGCGCACATACAGTGTCCGCCGGGTACACAGAGTATGTTCCCGGCCAAGGGCCGCCACCTTCATCAGCGGTCCCTTTAACTTGCAGTTCATTTGAAGGAGAGCCATGATTCGAAAAATCGTGTTAGTTGTTCTTTGTCTTGCGTTGACTATAGCGGTTCTGCCAAATGCCGCAGGTCAAAGCGCAACCGCCTCTTTGAGAGGCGTCGTTACGGATATAACCAAGGCTGTTATTCCGGGCGCTGAAGTCGTGATCACGTCGATCGGAACTGCGCAGCAGCACGTAGAGCGAACCGACAGCCGTGGTGAGTTCTCGTTCCAAGAACTGTTCGTCGGCGACTACCGGGTCGAAGTGCGATCTTCGGGCTTTGCAACCTGGGTCAACTCGGGGATACACCTCGATGTTGGAAACCAGTCACAGATTGCTATACAGCTCGCTCCTGCGTCTGACCAGCAGACCGTCGTGGTAAGTGCTGAGGCCGCTGGACTGCAAACTAATGAGATCGCGCAAGGCGCGGTGGTGAGCGAAACCGAGATTGCGAATCTGCCGCTCAATGGGCGCAGCTTCGCCCAGCTCGGCATTCTTCAGCCTGGAGTACGCCCGACCTCCTCGGGATTGATGGTGCAGAACAACTTCCGGCGAGTTGGACAGAATTATGAAGTCAACGGCATGCGTCCGGAGTCCAACACCTTTCTGGTGGACGGCATGCGTAACATCAACCGCATGGACGGAGGGTACGCATATCGGCCGCCAGCCGATACGATGGCTGAGTTCCGCATTCTGACCACGACCGCGCCAGCCGAGTTCGGTGGAACCGACGGGGGCATTACCACCATTGTCACCCGTTCAGGAACAAATCAGTTGCACGGAACGCTGTATGAGTTCCTGCGCAACGACGTGCTCAATGCCAATAACTACTTCGCGCCGCGGAAGGAAGAGTTCAAGCAGAACCAGTTCGGCGGCACGATCGGCGGCCCCATGGTGCACAACCACGCCTACTTCTTCACGTACTATGAAGGTCTCCGCGATAATCAGGACATCACGCATGGAGTGGTGGTGCCGACGTTGGCGGAACGCACTGGCGACTTCTCGGCCGATGCGCCCATTCTATTGAATTCCACACGAACGCCTCCGTCCTTCGGCAACAATCTTTCTGGTCAGATCAACACAATCACCACGAATTACCTCCCGTACTTTCCCGTCCCCAACACACCAGAAAACCCGCATCTGGCCCAATCCACAAACCTGAGCCAGTACAACAGCGATCAAGGCGGCGCAAAAGCCGACTGGCTGCTGCGGAACGCGGATTCTTTGAGCGCGCGCTACAGCTACTCGGCAACGGACCTCCGCAGCCCGTATTCGGAACTCGGCGCCGATGTTCCAGGGTTTCCCGTTGGCTACAGCGCCAACACACATTTGGGCGGACTCACTGAAACACATACCTTTTCTCCGCATACGGTGCTGACTGCAAATGTCAGCTTCTTCCGGAACCACGTCATTCTCGATAAGCGCAACTCCGGCTTCAGCCCTGAGGCATTCGGCTTTGGATATTCCTCCACATGGGCCTCGGCCACGGGTGCGCCGCTGATCATGACCCAAGGCTACTCCAACGTGGGCGACCCGATCATCAACCCGCGCGACAGCACTCAGAACGACTATGCTTTCAGCGCCAACCTGGTACATACACAGGGCAAACACGTCACCAGCTACGGTAGTCAGTTCCGCCGGACGCAGCTCAATGGGTACCAGTCGAACTTCGCTTCAGGCACCTTTTCCTTTACCGTTCAGGGTTACACAAACAACTCGATGGCCAACTTCCTGCTGGGTAAGCCGGATATATTTACCCAAGCCGGGGGAGACTTCGCGCGTGACCTGCGTGGCTGGGAGTTGGGTTCCTACGCGCAGGATGAGTACCGCGTCAGCACGAATCTTACTTTGAACTACGGCGTGCGTTACGAGATTACAACGCCATTCCGCGACATCCACAATCGCATGATGGAGTTTGCGCCGGGCCACCAATCCACCGTTTACACGAACGCTCCAAACGGCCTTCTGTTTCCCGGTGACTCCGGTGTACCCGACACCATTGCCCCTGTCTTTAAAAGTGATTGGGCGCCCCGTATCGGCTTCTCATGGGACCCGTTCGGCAACAATCGCACGGTGATCCGTTCAGCCTATGGCATCTTTTACGACGAACTGCTGAACGGCGTGGGTATGCCCTTCCGCGCCACCAGCTCCGCTCTGGGGCAAACGGTGGTGCGCACTCTAACCGGATACACAAAGATCAACTACGCCAACCCGCTCGGCACCGTAAGCAACCCATTTACGCCCGGACAGTTTGCTCTGCCCGCGTCCACCTTTACCATCGATAGCAATCTGCGGCCTCCTTATGCGCAGGACTGGAACTTTACCATCGACCAAAGCCTGGGTAAGCAGAACCTATCCGTCGGATACATTGGGTCCAAAGGAACCCGCTTGCCGCGCTTGGTCGAAGCGAATCCTGCGATCTATCTACCCGGTGCAACCTTCGCTAACTCCCCTCGGCGCCGCGTCTACTCCGGCTGTACGCTGACGACAGGCACCTGTACGCTGGGCACTGCCGGGCTGGTGGAAGGAAATGCGAACTCAACCTTCCACTCGGCACAGGTTTCACTCACTCGGCGCGGCACGCAGGACCTGAACTACACACTGGCGTACACCTTTTCCAAGGATCTGGACTACTCATCGAGCCTCCATATGTCCGGTCCCGCTCCCTGGATGGTCCTTGGGGAACTTGACATTCCCCAGAACAACCAGAATCTCGCCGCTGAACATGGACGCTCGCTCTTCGATTCGCGCCATCGTTTTGCAGGCAGCCTGACCTACGCTGTTCCGTTCGCGCGCAACTTCACAGGCATGAGCCGCACTCTCCTGGATGGCTGGCAATTCAATGCCCTGTTAGCCGTGAATTCCAGTACTCCCTTTACCGTCTATGACTCGGCAAACGTCTCATTGCAGGCGCCGCACCCCGGAGTTTCCGGCATGTTCGGTGACCGGCCCAACGTCACCGGTAACCCGAATAAGGGAGCACCTCGCAAGGTGTCGCAATGGGTATCTCCCTCGGCATTTCAGCGGCTCGATCCGATTGCGAACGCCGGGCAGTTTGGCAACGAAGGGCGCAACAGCGTCGATGGCCCTGCCTACGGCAGTCTGGACGCTTCACTCGACAAGACCTTCGCCCTCGATGAGAAAACAAAAATTCAGTTCCGGGCTGAGGCCTTCAATGTGACGAACCACGTCAATCTGATCCCGCCCGTATTCGACATGAACTCGCCGGCCTTCGGGCAAATCACTGAGGCGCAGGCCCCGCGTGTCCTTCAGTTCGCCTTGAAGTTTGTACGGTGAAGCCAGGCCGCGAGATCCAAGTCAGCGCGCTCTTAAGCTTCTAGAGCATCTGCGGATTTACTGTAAACTTCCGTGCCCCATCCATTCCGCGTTTTTCAGCGGAATGGGTGGGAAGATGATGGAGTTTCGGACTATATTATTTCCTAAAATGCTCTAGGAAACGGAAAGACTCAACCAATTCGGAGGACCGATCTACGCTGAGAGCGTAGGCAATGCGGACCAGAATCAATCGAAGTTGAGGTACGCTGATGCTTCGTCAATCTGGCTTTGGAGTGGCGCTGCTGGCGCTGATTGCGCTGGATTTCCTGATGGCGGCAGTGGCCATCATGCAATACCCGGCATTCTTTCAGCAGCGCCTTGCTCAGATGTATTTGCTAGAACTGGCAGGCGTGCTCCTCGTCTATGCGGCCGGAGCCATCTGCATCGCCAAGGCAAGCGGTGAGCTGTGGAGCGCGGTGCGTAAGAACGCGACTGTCTTCGGCCTCGTCACCGGGGCGCTGGAGCTAGTCTATCTCGGAATCGAGAACGTTGCTCCCGCAGCTGCCGGCAGTCCGGTATTCTCGATCGGGTCCATGCTGCTCGTCTTCGCGTTGTGGGGAATAGCGGCAGTCTGGACTATTCGCTCAGGCAGTTCCTTCCGCGCAGGGATACTCACGGCAGTCGTCAGCGCCGGCTTCTGTATGCTCCTCGCGGTGGCAGCCGGCTTTCTCATCGAGTTTTTTGTTCATCCGCCAGAGCCCGCATTGGTTTCAACCTGGGAGGAATTCAAGCGAAGCGGTTGGACGGATGCTCATGCTTTTGGGCTGGCAAACACTCTTGACTCAGGATTCACCCATCTTCTTGTCGCCCCCATAATTGCTTTGATCGTCGGCAGCGCGGGTTCACTTCTTAGCCGCCTTCTCCCGCCGGGGAGATCCGTAAACTAGCCGGCATGGTGAAAGGGCATGCCTGATCCCGTGCCCTTTCAATTCATTTCGCGTCAATCTCTCCCCATCTATTGCCTAACAAACTTCACCACATCAGGTCCGATCTGGTCAGCGCACTGGCCGGGAGCCAGATGGCCGCAGTCGAAGAAGACCTCAAGCTTCGACTCCGGCGCCAGGCTGTGCATCTTCTCTCCCAGGCTGAGCGGGGTGATCCGGTCTTTCCCGCCCCAAACAATCAGCACCGGCATCTGGAACTCCGGCAACAGCTTGTCGGTGGCGTCCTTTCCCGTGAGCATCGCCGCCAGCGCCCGGTGAATCACCCATGCGCGTTCTCCCGAGATGCGCAGGATGTCCCGCGCAATAAACCCCGGCACTTTGGGCGGCTTGGGCATCAGCAGCACGTCCAGTTGGTCGAGTTCAGCGGGGGTGGTTGGCGTAAAGAGCTGTGTATTCCAGTCGGGCTTTTCGAGGAGGCCAACCGAATCAAACAGCATGAGCCGGCTCACCCGCTCGGGATGCCTTGCAGCCACAATCTGCACAATCCAGCCGCCCATCGACCAGCCGCCCAGGTCAACTTGCTTCAAGCCCATGGCATCCAGAAAGCCCACTACCACTTCGGCCTGATCCGATACCGAGTAGGAGAAGTCCGCGGGTTTCTCGCTGCGTCCGAAGCCGGGCAGATCGGGAAGATAGATGCGGAAGCCGGCGCTCCTCAGATAAGGCGCCAGATTGTGCCAGTCTTCAGCCTGCCCGCCCAGCCCATGCACCAGCACCACCACCGGCCCATCCGCCGGCCCTTCGACAAGGTAATGCACGCGATGGCCCGCAACCTGGACCGAGCGGCTCTCAATTCCCGAAATCTCCTCCCGCAGATACAGCGCCTCTCTGAAGTAGCTGACCGGCCGCATCCAGAAACCAATCCCGGCGACCAGAATCAGCCCACCCGCAACCCACAATAATCTTTTGAGAACCTTCATCTCTCCCTTTGCCTTTCCCGCGCTTGCGCCCTCTGCCAACCCGCCTCGATCACCCGCACAGTCACCGGGTCCAGGCGCAACGCGCTGTGGCTGTTCCACTCCGCCCGCTCCACCCAGCGGACTGCCTCCGCATCTGAGGCCGCCTGCAACGCGCCTCCCGAAACGCGGCACAGATAGTCCGCAATCACATAATGGTAACGGACGCGTTTCTCCTCCCGATGAATACGGTCCAGCAGTTCGATCAGTTCGATGGGTTCGACGGTCAGCCCGGTCTCTTCCCTCACCTCGCGCATCACGCCATCGATAAGCGGTTCACCCAGCTCCAGCAAGCCGCCGGGCAGCGACCAATGGCCTTTGAGCGGCTCAGCTCCGCGCCGTACCAGCAGAACCCGGCCCTGCTCGACCACTACCGCGCCAACCGCCATCAACGGCGCCGAGGGAAACTCTCTCTCCATGAATCCTCCGCATTGCAGTCAGACCCACTTTATCGCAAAGCCGTCAACAGATTGTGACGAAAATGGGTAGGAGCATCGACAGAAAGCACAGAAACCGCGGAACCCTCCGGCCTCTCAGTGCGCCGCGAATCTTACTGAAGACCGAAGATCTTCCGCGCTTCTGCTTCGGGATCTGGCGTTGAGCGGGGCCTGATTGTGTAGACCGCGGTCCGCTCAATCCGTTCGCCAGCGCTCAGCTTCGCCAGGGGGCCCAGGGTTTCCAATTCGACATAGGGAAGCGGGTCCGGGTTGGTGTAAACCTGGGTCACGCAGCCGCCATCGGGATACTCTCCCGGCCCCGGCTCGGCATCAATTCGAACCGCGCACTTCCTTCCCACCCAGGCCATGCTTGTTGCATCCGAACCGATCTTCACGCACACGCGAGGATGGCGCGCCAGCGACAGCAAAGCACCCTCGATCCGCAACTGCTCCGGCTCCGCCTCCATCAAGCGAACGTAGCCATCGGCAAACTCCGAGTGTTCCGGGAGCAAAACGAAGACGCGCTCCGGCTCCCGCATCTGGGCAATCGTCCACACGCTGACCCTGACAGGTGCTCCAGCAAGCTTGCGATACTCGGTTCGGATGCGCAGGAATGGTTGTTCGGCATCCAGTTCCACATGCCGCACCACCTGGATGCCAAAGCCAGGATCGACAGGCGAGGTCAGCGTCACGCCACACTTGGTGGCGACTGCCTCGACGAGCAGCGAATCGAAGCCAATCGGCGGCGGCCACTCACGACCCTGAAACTCAGGCCAGGCCGACTGCGGAGCGGGCCAGCACTTGTCCCCGCCAAAGTTGATCCACTCAGCCGAGTCAGACAAGTGCAGTTGCCCATCCAGTGCCCTGTTTTCCCAGAACGCCCCGTCCGCCTCGCCCCGGAGGCGCAACTGCATCACGCGGCCGATGGCCGGAACCACAACAACCTCCACTTGTTTGTTGGCGACGAGATAGCAATCCGGCCAGCCATGATACGAGATGCGCTCAACCGATACTCCTGCTCCCCGGCCATCGAAAACACCGATTGCAAGCCGGGTTTCGGGGAGATTGTCCAAGAGAAGCAGCCTTTCTTCAGTGGAAAAAAACGGATTCCTTCTATAGGTATCGATAACTCAGCGGCGGCAGCCTTCCTTTGAAAGAAGGGCTGCCGCAGTTGAGGTTGATTCTTAGTCGCTCGCGGCGGCCAGGTCGGTCTCGACCTCGCGCTCCACCAAATGGTCGTACCACGTGAACTTCAAAATCAGCGATGTTACCAGGATTACCCCCAGCGTGATTGCGACGCGATCGAACTCGTGAATCACGATATACAGCGGCAGCGCCACCAGCGAAACCTGCCACACGATGCCGACCACGATGTTGAACATGTCGCGGAAGAAGTCCTTGTTGGGTTTGAAACCGGGGTCTTCGGCCAGAACTTTTTTCAGGACCGGTCCCCAGAAGCCCCACGGCCGCACGCGGCGATAGAAGTCCATGAGCACCTCATCCGATTCCTGCTTGGTGAGAAAAGTGCCGAGCAGGCAACCGATCAGCGAGATTCCCACCACCAGCGGAAAGATGATCACAACTTCCATGTTAATGGTGTAGGTTGTCAGCAGATGCTCTAAGAACCCCACATGCGGCACAATCTTGGGCATCACCAATGCGGAGCCAATGCCGGTCAGCATGCCCCAGAAATAGCCGTAGCCGTTGAAGCGCCACCAGTACCATTTCAGGACGTTGGAGGCCGTATACCCACCCCAAAGGCCTGACACGATCCAGACCACTACCTCATTGACCGAGGTCACGTTCCAGCCGAAGAGGACGCCAATGATAATCACGCTCAAGGAAGCCAGATAGCTCAACCGCACGTAGGTCTTGGGCGAAGCGTTGGGATTGATGTAGCGCTTATAGATGTCGTTGACAAAGTAAGGCGGAGCCGCGTTGACGGTAGCCGCAAAGTTGGACATGAAGGCCGCCAGCAGGCCGGCGATCAGGAAGCCCAGCAGGCCCATCGGAACGAAGCGTCCCAACGCCAGCGGAAGCACCAATTCGAAATCCATGTGGGTCCCCATGGCGCGCAGGTCGGGACCAAAGAAGGCCGCCGCCAGCACCGTGAGACCCATGACGAGGAAGTACCGGGGCGGGGTGAGCACGATGTTCACCCAGGCGCTCATCATCGAGGCTTCGCGCGGATTCTTCGCCGAAAGAACGCGCTGCATATCATAGTTTGGCGCGGGCCCGGCCGCCGAGATCGGGATGCCCTTGAAGAGCAGCATCATGACAAAGAATCCGAAGAGTTCGTACTTATCTTCGGCAATCTTGGCGGTGGCAGCCGGAAGCAGAGTAGACCAATCCAGATTCAAATGCCAGCCGAAAAAGATGTTGTCCCAGCCGGCGGGCACCACTTTGTGCAGCATATCCGGAGCTACCTTGCGCATGGCGATAATGCCCACGGCAAAGGAGGCGATCGACAGGATAAAGAACTGAACAACCTCGGTAATCACCACGCTGATCATGCCGCCCTTGATCACGTAAATCGCCGTGATGCCGATCAGGATCAGCGCGTATTCATTGGCCGACAGATGCCAGGGCAGGTAGGTCTGCGCAAATTTGCCGATGCCCTTGAAGGCATAGGTGAAGAAGCCGATGATGCTGACAAAGGCGTAGATGACCACGATCACGTGCGACAACTGCGCGCCCAACCCGCTGCCGAAGCGCGTTTTGATCCACTCCGCGCCGGTCATCACCTTGGAGCGGCGCAGCCACGCGGAGAGATAGACCATCAGGAAGATCTGGTTAAAGGTCGGCCAGAGCCAGGGAATCCACACGCTCTTCAAGCCGTAAACGAACATCCAGGAGACCAGCAGCATGGTGCCGCTGATGTCGAACATTCCCGATGCATTCGAAATGCCCAGCATGTACCAGGGCATCGTGTTGCCGCCGAGAAAATAATTCTGCATGCTCTGCGAAGCGCGCTTTGAGACCCAGTAGCCTATCAGCACCGTGCTAATCAGGTAGGCCACAATGATTGCGATGTCGACAACGTGAAGTTGCAGCATTCCACTCCTCAATGCCCACGGGCATCTTCTCTCCGCTCTCTGCGGTAGATCATACAGAATCTATTGCATTTCACCGGCCAGCAGGAAGACCAGCGATGCCTGCCAGTTGATGCAAATTTCATTGCTGGCGTACGATGCCATCTGATCGGCATAGACCTTGCCCGGCGGCAAATCCTTAGGAAGCGCCGCCAGCACCGCGTCTTCGCGGTCCTTGTTCGGCCCTCCTGAGAGCAGCCCCGGCCAGGGCGCGTCGGGATGCGAGGCGCTGGGCCGGTGATGCGGATGCAGGAACGGATGCTCGCCCACCTGCGTCACCCACGACAGAGAAAACGTGTTCCGCCCCAGCAGATAGTGCAGATTGTCCCGCGCCGCATCCACAAAGCCCGGCTCCGGCTGGAAGGTATTCGCGATCAGCAGGTACATGCCGTACTCGGCCGCCACGCCATTCGAGCCCCATACAAAGTCCCTCGGCTGAAGGCTCACATGGTAGGGATTGGCCCGCGTGCGCTCCACCACCCCATGCGCCCCCGCAACGGTCCGCTCCCGAATCACAGCGACTGCCTTCGCATCGGCCCCCTTGCGCGGGGAGAGCGCGTAGGTCCACAGTCCCATCGAACCCAGAACAGTCCACTTCGCTCCCGGTGGAGTGTCCAGGCCGGGAAGAAAACTGGCGTAATTCTCCAGGAAGAACTTATGGTACTGCGCTTCGCCCGTGGTACGCCAAAGCTCTGCCGCCGCCCACAGCCGGTCGGCCATGCAGCTATCGTTGCCGTATACGCCTGTGTTAATCCCCGGAGGATTCCGGAAGGTCACATTCGGGTATTTCCCGGTCCAGGCCCAGGCCTTCCGCGCCGCATCCAGCGCCCGCGCTGCAAACTTCCCGTCATAGGGCTGGTAGACCCGCGCGGCGATTGCTCCCACGACCGCCAAATCCGCCGTTGCGCAGGTGCTCTTGTAAGGAGCCGAGCCGGTCCCGATCACTTCGCTGGGCGCCTTGTCGTCCTGCGGCGGGATAAAGCCCGGAAAGCCCTCGCTGGTCTGCTTGTGCCAGACGCCGCCATCGTCGTCCTGCATCTTCAGCATCCACTCCAGGTTCCAGCGCGCCTCATTCAGAATGTCGGGCGTGCCGTTGCCCGACTCGGGGATATTGAGCGAGATCTTCCGGATCCTCGACCCGTAGATCTCCCACGTCCAAAGCAGGGTGCCCTCTGTGATGCCGGAGTTCACCATGTAGCGCCCATAGTCGCCCGCATCGTGCCAGCCGCCGATGTTGTCCCGAACTCCCGATCTTCCGGACGAAGGGCTGAACTCGCCGTGCAGGTGGCAGGCGGGGTGCGTGTAGCCGGGAAACTCCGGTCCCATGTCGACGGCCGTCCCGCAGCGCTGCCCGTAAAAGCCGCGCATGGCCATGTAGTAAGTGTGCTCGAAGATGCTCGGACCCACGTCGAAGTCCCAACTGCGCCCCACGCCGGGAATCTCAAGGTAAAAGCGTCCCGCCAGCCGGAATGCGGAGAAATCCGCGGCCTTCAAAGGTTGCCGCCGGCGCGCTAACCAGCGCCACCTTGGGGCCGTTCAGCGGGTAACCCACCTGGTCGACTTTAATCGCCAGGCTCGCGGCTTCGGCTCCATACGCAAGAGCCGACGGACAGAACAGAAGACCGGCCAGCGCGACGGACTTGAAAAACTCTCGACTGGCTGGCACGCCTTTGGAGGATGAAAACAAGGAACTTGGCATCTCTGCGCTTTCGCTTCCCGGTGGCGTTCAGGATATTTTTGGAAACACCAAATCTTCGCACATTCCCCTGTTTCTTGGCAACGATTTCAGACACACCGGAAGACTCCCCGTTTCGGCTCATGCCATTCTCGTCCGGATCGAGAGTTTTTCGCACTTGAATGCCCCAGGCAACCCCACAGGATCTTCCCCTGAGCCGTTCTCTCCAAGTTGCCCTGAAGCGCTCCGCAAGCCCTTTTGATGGGGTATGCGCCGGGAGATATACTGACGAGAGAATTCTTCTCAGGGAGTTTGCGCAATGAAGTTCGGATATTTCGACGATTTGAATCGCGAATACGTGATTACCCAGCCTGATACACCGCTGCCCT
>Ga0302274_10003480_pt1 | contig 14003 bp, 14 predicted proteins | sample III_Bog_N2_1_FD_198755 | JGI IMG/M metagenome (GOLD analysis project Ga0302274, IMG submission 198755) | Peat permafrost microbial communities from Stordalen Mire near Abisko, Sweden - III_Bog_N2_1 | ecosystem: Environmental > Terrestrial > Soil > Wetlands > Peat | place: Sweden: Abisko...
GAAGATGCAAGCTATGGGTATGGAATGGTTGTGGCTTGTCAATTTTACCTATGGGTTGTTTGTCGGCGGCAACTTCATAAATTTCTCCATTTTGGATATACCAAAGCGAATTATAAGCACCGCTCCACTGTATTGCATTTGTCTTTATATTAATGCAGCATAGCGATATATCCATTCCATCCTGCACATTGGCTTCACTTTTTTCAAATGTTTCGAGTACCAATTCACGCACCTTGTCAAGTATTTTTCCGGGTTCAACAATGTGAAACTCTTTAACGGTTCTGTTAAGTGCATTACTGCATACAACACTTACCAAAGCCCCGGGCACTCCATGTCCTGTGCAGTCGGCAGCAGCAATTAAAATAGTATCTCCTGTTCGCTCCATCCAATAAAAATCACCTGCTACAATATCTTTGGGTTTGTAAAGCAAAAAGGATTCGGGAAAGGAGTGCTTTATAAAGTTTATAGGTGGAAGTATGGCATCTTGTATCCGTTGGGCATAATTAATACTGTCGGTAATATTTTTATTTCTTTCATCTACTAATTTTTTTTGTTCTTCAATAATTCTTTTTTGGTTACGCGTTGTACGCAATGAAAAGAAAATAACAATAGCGAAAATGGATACTGCAATAGCAATAATGGCTGTAAAAGCAGTGAGCATTTTTTGTTTTTTATCCTCGGCCCGGGCAATAGCATCTTTTTTTTCTTGTTCTGCTTTATCCATTGCTTGTTTTTTTTCATATTCAAGCGTCATTTCCTGTCGGGTTAATTTCCCTGTATTATCATCATTTTCCAGGGTATCGTGTATAGTCATATAAGCTTTATAATGCAGGTATGCCTGCGGAATATCATGCATATTTTCGTAAATGGTTGCCAGAATTTGTTCCCCGTCGCGCATACCCGTTGGCTGTTCTATTTGCTTTGCTATTGCCAGTCCCTGATTTGTATAGTTAAGGGCATCGGTAAATTTTTTTTGCTTCTCATAAGTTTTGCCGATATAAATAAAATTATCTGCTATTAATTCTTTGCTGCCAATTTCTTTTGATATGGATAGCCCTTGCATATAATTTTCCAGTGCTCCGGAATAATCGGCCTGTTGAAAACATACGGTACCTAAATTATCAATCGCATCAATTTCTCCTTCTTTATTTCCGTTTGCTTTAAAAAGTTTCAATGCTTTATTGGTATATCTAACAGCTTCGGGGAATTTTTTCTGCATCTGATAAATATCCCCAATATTACCTATTACGTATGAAATATCCATACCGCCATTATTGGTTGTATCCACTTTTAATACTTTATTATAATATTGTAACGCATTGCCGTAATCTTGCTGTTCAGCATAAATATTGCCTATGCTCAGTAAATTCCCAGTATACCCAATTTCATCATTATACTTCTCGAAAAGAGGCAAAGCCTTAAATTCCATTTCCAAGGCCAATGGGTAATTACCCTGCCGTATATATACGTCTCCAAGTCCTTTAAGAATAGGCGCAAGTTGGTTGCTATCGCCCATGGAAATGTAAAGATCGATGGATTTAGAGAAACAAGAAATTGCTTCTTTGTAATTAGCATGCCATTCATCCACGTACCCTAAGCTGTATAAAGCGAAGGCAGAGCCTTTCTTGTAATTTATCTTCTCCGATTCCGTTAGGGCCGCCCGTGCAAATGAATCAGCTTCTTTATATTGTTCGGCCTGTACGAAAAGGTAGGAGATACTACTCATGGAATGGATCTTTGAGGTATCTATATTGTCCTTTTTAATATGTATTAGGATAGAGTCCAATGTCCTATGAACATGTAAAAGGTACTTATCACGTTGGCCAAAAACAACAGAAGACCCCATCAAACAAAATAAAATGGGAAGTACAGTATTGAGGCGGTTAAACATGAAAACAAATGTACATTTTTACTTTGTATACCCAAGCTCGGTAATTTACAAAAGCAAAAACCCTGAAGCATTGTTGAAATACTTCAGGGTTTTTACAGTGAAAAAGTGCGTATGCTTAGTGATTCCTGATTTCTCTGCTTACGTGGTTTTCCTGGTGATTGATGTGCACTTGTTCGGCTTTGGTAATATGTCCGCCATTGGCAGCAGCATCTCTTCTTTCTTCTTTACGGATGGCATGGTCTTGTCCGTGAATTTTTGCTGCTTCGCCCTGTGACATTTTACCTTCAGCCACTTTATTGTCTACCCGTGCATTTTGATTGGCAAGACGGCTGTTTACTTCGGCACGGCGTGGATGGGTTTCATCAAAATTATTTTGTGCGAAACCCGAAGCGGAAATTAATCCCAAAGCTACTATGGAAGCAGCTACTAAAAAATGGTTTGTTTTCATGACAGTTTTGTTTTTTGATTATGATGCAATACTAGTACCCGAAAATGAAAACTTTATGAAGGCATCCGTTTCACTTTGTCAAAAAAACATAAGCTATTATTTAATCGGTTTCTTCCAGCTTAAAAAGTTCATCTACTGTAGTATTGAAATAACGGGCGATTTTAAGCGAAAGAATGGTAGATGGGGCATATCTGTTCGTTTCGATAGAATTAATAGTTTGTCTTGAAACACCTACGGCTTTTGCCAAATCATCCTGAGTAATGTTTATTTTGGCGCGCTCCACTTTTACTGTAGTTTTCATAGTTCTGTTGAATTACTTTTGGCAAAATCTCCTTCTTTTCTTCTTAAAAAAAGAAAAGCAAGTTGATAGGATACAATCATAGTTATGATAAGCAGCGGGATCCCTTCTTTTCCTATAAAATCTAATCGAAAAAAATCAAAGATCAAAAACAATATTCCTATTATACCGACTATCATATAAGATATTCGAAAGGCAATCAATCTCAAATGATCGATTCTTTCATCTTCAATTTTCTCTTTGCTGTTAATGAAAATAAAAAGACCAATTATTTCTAAAATTTTAAAACCCAGACTGATGGCATTTGTATCTGGAGATGAGGACTCCAAAATACCATCAAGTACAATTGCACCGACAGCTGTAAATACTCCAATAAATCGGAATTTATATGGCAATATGAGTTTTTGTGTAGACATAGTTTGATTTTAAGTTTGTTTTGCAAAAATACAACTATTCTTTACATTAAGACAACTATATTTTACATTATATCAAATAAAATTTACTTTTAATTGATTGCCAAGCAATTAAATTTTAATGACCTATTTTATTAATCTGAAAGAGAACAATCCCGCTAAAACTCCATCATCAGCCTTACATTTACCTCACGGGCAGTAAGATAATTGGGCACTGCATATCTGTTGCCGCTTACGTCTTCAATCCACTCGTATGAAATTACGTTGTTGGCCTGCAACAGGTTAAATACTTCAATTCCGACCCACATCCTTTTAAAATATTTTGCAAGACCGTGGTTGTTTTTCTGGCCTCTTCTGCCCAGTATAAGATAGGAACCGCCAATATCAACTCTTTCGTATAGCGCCGACCGCAGCGTATCGCCATACAGATTATTGGGAGGACCAAACGGAATAGCAGACCCGAAAACAAGATTAAGATAGACTTTAAAGTTAGGGAACTTGGGTAAATAGTCCTGAAAAAACATGCTGAATGTTACACGCTGGTCCATAGGCATTGGCATACTGCCAACAGGAAATTGCTGACTATAGGCAATGGTTTGGTCGGCAATGCCGGAAGTAATTTCCTGTCCGTACGTATTATAATTTACCGTGTAAAATGCATTATTGATAGTGTACCTGGCATCTAAAATTGAAACACTTGCCCACGATTCCAGCCCTTGTACAAATTCACCTCCAATCTTGCTGTCGATACCGGCAGCATATCCGTGGGCGGTTAACGTAGGATAGTAATTTACAAGCTCATTATCAATTTCATAAGGAATAACATTTACCAGTTGTTTGTAAAAAGCTTCTGTTATCAGTTTAAAGGGTCTTCCCCAGGCTTTAAAATTATAATCGGAACTCAATACGTAATGAATTGATTCCTGATCTTTAACATTCGCATGCATCACTCCATATATATCGATAAGTTCCAGGTAAGAGGGCGGCTGGTAGTATATGCCGCTGGAAAGACGGAAAAGCACGTCCCTTTTCCAATTGGGCTTATAGGCTATGGAGCCTCTCGGGCTTATGGCTGTTTGATTATTGATATCCCAATAGTTGGCCCTTACACCTTCTGTAATAATAAAGGTGGAATTACCTGAGCCGTGCCATTTATTAATATTTTCTAAATACCCCGTCAGCCTGTTCGACTGCAACGAATCAAAAGCTTTAACTACATTTTGAAGTTGTAATAAATAGGGATTAAACGGAACCGAATATCCGGAGGAATCTAAAAAATTCCACTGGCTTATTTGGCTGGTCACAATGTCATGCTCGGCAGTAGCTCCCCAAAGAAATTTATTTTCCCCGCTATAATTCCAGGTCCCCTGTTGTTGCAAGCTATATACTTTTGCATTCAATTCATCGCGGGCATGGTTAAGGTAAGCCCCTACACCAACACCAAAAGCCGGTTTGCCAAAGCTGGCTCCTGCATTTGTGCTCAACTGGCTTATAAGGTAATCTCCATCAATATCATAATCTTCCGTTTCCTCGTCAAAATAAGCTGAGGCAATAAGGCGGAGGTTTACTTTTTCGCTTGCTTTATAATTCAAGGATGTGGCTCCGGTCATGGCCAGGTATTCATCAAGTTCCTCTCCCTGAAAATAAACCTGCAGCTGGTATGCCTGGCTTACTGTGCCAAAGGAAGTGGTTTGGCTTTGCGGAATAAACTGGTAAATATTGGCCGAAAAATTCCCCAATATATCCCATTCAAGCCGGTCGGTAATGGCGTAGGTCATGTAAATCTGTCCATCGTAAAACTTGGGTTTATATGATCCTTGCACATCCAGCGTATTAAGAAGATATTGGTTGGTTTTGTAACGAAAGCCTTCAATAAATGTAAAGCGGTGGTTTTTACTTACGCCTTCAATATGTTCTGTTCCTCCCAACAAGCTACCCGAAGCGGAAGCCTCAAAGTCAGTCGGTTTTTTGTACGTTACATCCAGTACCGACGACATTTTATCTCCATACTTGGCTTCAAATCCTCCGGCAGAGAAGAAGGCGGAAGAAACCATATCGGGATTAATAAAACTAAGTCCCTCTTGTTGGCCGGATTGTATCAGGTAGGGGCGATACACTTCAATACCATTTACGTATACCAGGTTTTCATCGTATCCGCCTCCCCGAACCGAATAATCCGAACCAAGTTCGCTGCGGGTGGCAACGCCCGGTGCGGTAGTTAAAATGGAATTAAAATCGCCGGAAGGCATGGGTATGGAGGTTACCACGCTTGTATTCAATTCCAGCAACCCCTCTGAATTATGTTTCATGCCCATGATGCTGGCCGTATCAAGTATTACGCTGGAGGAAATATGCAGAGATATATTGTATTCCTTTTTTTCATCTTCTTTCATCTTCACTTTCACAATAGAAGTGATATACCCTTCCCGGAAAAAACCTACTTGAATTTCTTTTCCTGCCGGAACATTATATGAAAATTTACCCAGGCTGTCGCTATATACCGGTTGTTGTTCCGAATTGCCTACAATCCCTATTTCAACAGCTTGCACAGGTTGCCCCACGGTGTCTTTTATCTCTCCATAAAGAGTAGCCGTTTTTTGGCAAACGGCCATGCGGTGAAAAGAGAAAAATAAAAGAGAGAGAATACATAAAAACTTAACCTTATCCCTTATCACCTTCGTTAACTGGAATTAAAAATTGGTAAATACTATTGAATTCTGGGGATAAATGTACCTAATCTTCCGGTTTTATTGAATATTAAGTGAGCCATCCTTCCAGGCCTGTATAAATTTTCCCCATGCAATAGGGTTTAGCAGGTTGTTTGGTGGTAACTGTCCGGCATAATAAAGCTTGTCGGTTTCCTGTTGCATGGTTTGGAGGTAGTTAACTCCCGGAGAACGCGTGTCGCTGCCAAATCGGGCATGGCGGGCTGCAAGCGCCATGTTTGCCCTTGCCCGGTCAAGGTCATTGTCGGGTATATCTAATTTCAGAAAGGCTGCCCGGAAGGCTTCTTTGGATGGCCAGGAGTAAAATACAAAGGGTTTCAGGTTGGTAGTGTCTTTAGTCATTAAATGTATCCAGGAATATTTGTCGTTGGAAAGCGTATCGGGCAATACATAAAAACTGGTTTTATATCCCAAAGCTGCATAAACAATAGTATCTCCGGGAACTGCGATAAATGAAAAGTAGCCGGAGTTGTCGGCTATGGTTCCTCCGCTTGAGCGCTTGTCGAGTATAGCAACAAAAGGTATTTTTTGCAGGCTGTCCCTATCTACCACAATGCCCGAAAATTGAACCAGTTGGGTATGTTTTACACCCGGAGTCTGTGCATTAGCAGTTAAAAATAAAGCGGGGAGCAGGACAAGTAATAAAAGGCGTTTGGACATGATTCTTAAAAAGGATTAATTATTTTTACAGGGAGCCACCAACTTAAAGACCGGAATGTTTACAAAGAACGTGGTTCCGTCTGATTTATTTTCCATTAAGTAAGTTCCGTATATTTTTCCGGCTTCACTCACCAGGGGGCAAAAGGACTCATATTGATATTCTTCCGAAGGATAAAGTATGGGTTTTTGCGATACTACACCTTCTCCTTCCACCTCGCTCCAGCCCGACATGCCGTCGAATATATACCAGTGCCTTCTCAGCAATTGTATGGTGTTAGGTGTATTATTTTCGATAGTTATGCGGTATGAAAAAATAAAATAGCGGTTCGTAGGACGGGAGTGCGATTCCTCGTAATTGCTTTGCACCGTTATTTTAACCCCGTGGGTTGTAAGGGTAACCATAATTCAAATTATACAATGCAAGTATAGTAATTTCAACGATAACTTAGGTCACTATTATGCTATTTTAACCTGTTTAATGTACCAATCAACCTAAAAATTCTGCATTTTTGAGGTCTCTTACCAAAATGACAAAATCAAATCCTATAGTCCTTCCCTATTTAAAATCCGGCGATTGCATTGGAATAGTCGCCCCTGCGCGCAAAATTTCAGTCGATGAACTAAGTTCTGCCATAAGCCTTTTGGAAAGTTGGGGACTTAAGGTAAAAGTGGGAAAGAATATTTATGCCACCTTAAACCAGTTTGCCGGTACCGATAAGGAAAGAACGGCAGATATGCAGCAAATGCTGGATAATACGGAGGTGAAAGCCATTATAGCGGCCCGCGGGGGATATGGCTCGGTGTGGGTAATTGATAAACTGGATTTTACAAAATTTTGCCAAAACCCTAAATGGGTTGCAGGATTCAGTGATATTACGGTGTTCCACAGCCATATTCAAAAGCATTTCGGAATAGAGACACTGCACAGCACCATGCCTATTAATTTCAGTAAAGATTCCGAATCGACCGAACTGCTTAGAAAGGCTTTGTTTGGAGAATTGAAAGAATATAATGTTGATGCCCAACCGCTAAATAGAAATGGGAAAAGCAACGGCATTCTATGCGGAGGTAATCTTTCTGTACTTTATTCGTTGGCTGCCACACCTTCCGATATAGATACATCGGGCAAAATATTATTCCTGGAAGACTTGGATGAATATTTATACCACATCGACCGCATGATGATGCAGTTGAAACGAAGCGGAAAACTCGATAACCTTAAAGGATTAGTTATTGGCAGCTTTTCGGAAATGAAAGACAATATTATACCATTCGGAAAAACCGCCGAACAAATTATTTTGGATGCGGTGGAAGAATACAATTATCCTGTTTGCTTTGGTTTTCCTGCCGGGCACGGGGCGAAGAATTTTCCTCTTTATATGGGGAGAAATGCGGAGCTTAGTGTGTATGCGGAAAAGGTGAGTTTGGCATTCTAAACAGAGTGAAGAATCTTAACAATAATAAAATTATGTATAAAAACAACTTGAAATATCTTTTATTAAACATATTTATTCAATTTAAAAGATTTGAAATTAGAGCAAACAAAAAAATGTTTGTAATTGCAATTTTAGTATTTGTAATGAATACTGCCTTTTCCCAAAGCTCAGATGAAAAAGTTGACAATAATGCTATAGATATAAGTTTAAAGGCTTGTTTAGATTCCGCGGAAAATCAAACTACAGTAGGAATGGTTGGCTGCACGGCTGAAGCAGAAAGATTGTGGGATGCTGAAATGAATAAATATTATAAGCTTTTGCAAGGAATGTTAAGCCAGGCAGAAATGGCAAAACTGAAAGCATCCCAAATAAAATGGTTAGAATTTAGAGATGCTGAATTTAGTACTTCCAGTATGATATATAATGATTTGCAGGGAACGATGTGGCGTATTGTTTCGATGGATACGGAAATGCAAGTAGTGAAACAAAGGGCACTGGGATTAAAATCATATTACGATAATTTGAATATGCACTAAATAATAATCTCTTTCATATCCATGCTAATGCCACATCGCGAAGAAACCGAATACGAAAAATTAAAGCGCAAGCAGGACATAGACAATATGTATAAGCAGCGCGGTATATGGGCTAAAAGAGGGGTCTATGTTAGCATTGCTATGATCATCATTATTTTCATTTTTGCTGCCATTTCTATGCTTACCGAAAAGAAATAGTAATTTATTAATCGGTAGATTCCTCATCATCATCTGTCTCTTCTTCGTCCGGGCGCATATCCCATTTTTGATTGTCGTTCTGTATGCTTGTAGTCGCAATTTCCTCGGGTAACTTTTTGAAATATATTCTCAGTAACTGATTCAGTACCGCCGTGTTTCCACTATCAACCATTTTAAGCGCTTTCTCCAGTAAACTTTCTTTCACTTTCCCAAAGGAAATATCTTTTATGTTTATCACTTCGTTTTCGTAGGCTTCATCCTCTTTCAGCCATTTGTAATGTGTACGAACAGATATTTCTACCTGTTTAGCTGCTGCTGTAATATTGCCTGAATTAGCTTCAAGCGCATCAATCATGGCTTGCTTTTTTGCTTCCGTAGCCTTACGTGTATTCCTACCCATTGTTTTTAAATTTACTGCAAAAATATGGACTGAAAAGGCGGTTTCCGAAAAAGTCAATGACTTCTTAAACGAATATTTATGAACAGTGCTATTCCTATGATCCAAGTATTTTATCACACATTTGCATAGCATTTATAATATATCAAATATTAATTATTTAATATATTATATAATAATTCATATATGCATGACTATATGCTATTTGGCATTTACAAAGGGTAATAATTTAGTGCAAAACCGTGCCCTAACGTGCCCTAAAAATGCACGAAATTCCTATGCTTTTCCTGTAGATTCCGAAATGGTTTTATCCAGCAGAATATAGGCTGCCACTAAAACGGCTGCCGTTGCCGTAATTACAAACGTATAAAATGATCCGAACCGGTACCATATAAATCCGGCAAGTGAGCTGGCAATAAGCGTGGCTATGCTTTGCAAGCCGGAAAACATGCCGATGGCAGTGGCTGTATCTTTTTTATCGCATAGCTTGCTTATCCATGCTTTGGAAATGCCTTCATTGCAGGCATAAAATAAGCCATAACTGAAAAGTAAAACAACATATATATAGTTGCTTTCATTTTTACTCATTCCAACATATACAAAAGCGAAAATAAGCAGGCCGATTATAAATATCTTTTTTAGCCCGATTTTATCGGCAATAATGCCGACAGGAAATGAAGTGAGTGCATAAACCATGTTATAGAAAATATAAATTCCAATAAGTATCATATCGCTCATGCCCGATTCTTTCATTTTCAATATCAGGAACACATCGGAACTATTAAAAAGGGTGAAAAACAAAAGCCCTGTAACCAGAGATTTGTAAGCTGCAGAACTGCGTTTCCAATAATCAAATTTTGGAAAAAAGCGTATGGGTGCAGCGGGTTTAATTTTTCTTTCGGTTTTTTTATCTTTTATCAGAAAGGTAAGCGCCACTGCTACTATTCCCGGGAAAATGGAAAACAGGAAAAGTGAGCGGTAGTTCCCCGGATGGTGGAATAGAAAAAGTAATGCTATAGAGGGACCTATTGCTGCTCCAACCGTATCCATAGAGCGGTGAAACCCGAATACTTTTCCACGGTCGGTATGGGTAGACTCATCCGAAAGGATAGCATCACGGGCGCCAGTACGTAATCCTTTACCCAGCTTATCGAACGTGCGTCCCAGTAAAACCCAAAAAGGATTAACGATAAAAACAATCATAGGTTTTGCAACGGCGCTAAGCCCATAACCCCATCTTACAAAAGGAGCCCGCTCGCCCAGGGAGTCGGATATTTTTCCGAAATAGCCCTTGCTTAATCCTGCAATGGCTTCAGCAAACCCTTCCAATATGCCGATAATTAATACCGAAAACCCGATAGACTTTAAATAAAGGGGCATAATAGGAATCAGCATTTCACTGGCCACATCGTTAAACAGGCTTATCAGCGAAAGAATCCATATTACGCGGGTAATAGCTTTCATGAGAAATAAGCTATAAACTATAAGAGGAGGAATACATGTCCATTTGGCATGCCTTACAGCTCATATTTCATAGCTTGATAATAGTGTTCCACTTATACTTATCAGGGGCCTTACCGATGCGGATTTTGGTAAGTAAATCCTTAATGCGTGACATAACCCCTTTATCGCCCGGAACAGGAACGTTATAATCCTTCCCTTTAATGCGAATACTTTGAATATAGGTAGCAAGCGCAGCCGTGCCTGTTCCGAATGCTTCCTGCAGGGTATTTTTTTCCAGTGCGGTTTCTAATTCCAATGCACTGATGGTTCGTTGTTGAGTATGAATGCCTAATTCATTGGCAAGGGTAAGAAAAGAGTCGCGGGTAACTCCATCCAATATGGAATCGGATATGGGAGGAGTTACCAAAACACCGTCAATAACAAACATGACATTCATAGTCCCCGATTCTTCAATATTAAGGTCGGGCGAGCCGTCTGTCCATAACACCTGATCGAAGCCTTGCATATTAGCCAAATGGGTAGGATAAAAAGACCCTCCATAATTTCCGGCACATTTGGCAGATCCTGTACCGCCTTTCGCAGCACGTACAAATTGGTCTTCTATTTTTACGCGAAGGGGCTTGTCATAATAAGGACCCACAGGACCTGAAAAAATAATGTATTTATATTCCGAAGAAATCTTCACCCCAAAACGTTCTTCCGAAGCAAAGACAAATGGGCGTATGTAAAGGGATGACCCTTCAATGTTCGGAACCCAGGCTTCATCTAACTTAACGAGGTTTACAATTCCTTCTTCAAAAAGCCGGTACGACATGGGAGGCATGGACATCCTTTCAAAGGAGCGCATAAACCTTTCATAATGTTTTTTTATCCGGAAAATAGAAATGTTGCCATCTTTCATACGGAAGGCTTTCATGCCTTCGAACACTGTTTGTCCGTAATGCAGGGCCAGTATGGTTGGCGAGAATGACATATTGCCAAAGGGCTCAATATGCGGGTTACTCCATTCCCCGTCTTTATAATCCGACATAAACATATGGTCGGAAATGATTTTTCCGAAACCCAGATCATTAAAGTCTACCTCGCTTATATGGCTTTTGGCAATCTTTTTAATTTTTATGGTCTCTGTTGTTATCATTTCTTATCGAAATTTTTATGATTCAAGATATTCTGCGATACCAGGGGTATTTTGCAAGAATAGCCATTTTTTCAAACATAACCATAATTTATACGCAGGATTATTTTATTGCCCGACAAATTGTTGAGTAGGCCGGTTTAAGCAGGGTAACTAATTTTTAATACCTTTACATAATAAACCAATCTTTAAATACTATGATATTAATATCGTTTTCAATTGCATTGATTGCAATAGTTTTTGGAGCGAAATTGCTCGCCCAATCCCAAAAAGATAATTTAGGAGCTCTTTACAAATATCTCGCCTGGTTCATTATGGTAATGGGATTTCTTGTACTGTTGTGTGATGGAGCGCGCGGCTTTATGGGTATGTGCCACAGAGGCGAAGCAAGGATGAATAAAGAATATATGATGAGAGGTGACGACGGCATGATGGGTGGTGGAGACTGCCAAATGATGATGCGTTGCCACAGAGGTCATATGTGCCATGAAGACGGTTGTGGCGGCGGAATGATGAATTGCAGAGATGGTGGAGGTTGTTCTATGCACGGTGATGAAAACTGTTCCGACGGGATGATGAATTGCAAAGATGGTGGCAAAGGCGGTTCCTGCAACGAAGGCGGAGGAATGGGCGCAAGCTGCCCTATGATGGGTGGTATGAAAGATAAAAAGGATACTGCAAAAGCGAAGAAATAAGCTTAACTAAATAGTTCTTTAAGCAAACCCACAATTTATTGTGGGTTTGCTTTTTTATGCACTCCTCTTAGCGCCACCCCTGCGGGTTTGAACTTCAATGGGGGTGAGGGTAACATCTTTAGCTGCAATACCGGAATTGCTGGCACGCATTTTGGCTTTGCGGTAAAGGTAATCTCCTTTCACCTTGCGTGCAAACCGGGAAAGGTTAGTGTCGGGGTGAGCAATTATTCTGCGGATATTAAAGATATCTTCATGTATAGCCAGCGGACCCACAACGGTAGAAATGCCATATTTGAATCCGGCTTTTTTTACCAGCTCTTTTATTGTTTCATTTACTGAGCCATAAGGATAGGCAAAGGCGGTAACCTCTTTACCGAGTAATTGTTCCAAGGTTTTTTTGGAGCCTTCAATTTCCTGTTTGGCTTCGGAAACTTCCACTTTGGTGAGGTCAACATGGTTCATGGTATGTGCGCCGAATTCAATCCCGTATTTATTCATTTCTAAAATCTGCGACCTTTCCAGTAGGGGAAAGGTTCTTCCTTCATCCAAATAGTCCCAGGTATTTTCCTTTTTACCCGTAACCATAAAAATAACAGCTTTAAAGTTGAACTTTTTAAGCATGGGGAATAGAAGGGTATAATTATCTTCATATCCATCATCAAACGTAAGGATCACATATTTTTTATCCTTATCAAATCGGTTAATCATGGAAAGATCTTCGAAAGAAATGGGGGTATAGTTGTTTTTATGCAGGTATTCAAGGTGTGCTTCCAGTTGTTTGGTGGTTACATAAGTGCCATGTTTGCCTGCCAGTGACGGATCATTAATTACGCGGTGGTAAAGAAGTACAGGGATCTCATATTTTTCCCTGGAATAGATGCTTTGATATATAAATTCTATACGCTCAGTAACCCTGTCTAAATTAAAAGAATTCGAGACAGCCGTATATAGTTGTTCCGGGATTTTTCCCATTTGCAACCCTGCGGAAATATCCTGCCCAAGATGGCTGGTATCCCAGGAGCCCGTTTCAGCAATATCTCCAAAGTTGCTTCTCAAAACGGTCTGGTAAGTATCGGAAGTAACTAAGCCTTCATAGGTTGCCTCGCCGAATGCGATGGTAGGTTTTCCCATCATAAGGCTTTCAATGGCAACTCTGCCGCTTCCAATTATAACCGATGAATTGGCAATCTGGTCGCTTACTTTTCCAACAAACCCCGATAAGGATACCCTGTCCTGAAATATTTTAAATCTTTCAGGTATTACCATTCCGCCTACTACATTAATTTTGATAGTAGGGTCAATGGGGTTTTTAATGCAAATCTCTTCTAATACCTTATAAGCTACATCACCTTTAGGCCCCGAAAGCCTTCCAATAATAGATACTGTAGGAACATCCGGCTTAACAGGTACATGCACAGGACTATACCTGCTTCCATCCACTCCGTTTCTCAGTATTTCTATTTTGTCTTTATCCCAATGAAGTTCCTTAATAATCTGGTCTCTTACATTTTCACATATAGCAAGGGTATATTCCCCATAAGCCGGGAAAAGCTTTTTACTTAAGTGAACATGATGATGGCCATGCGCGGTGTATATCATTGGAACTCCGCAAAGTCTGGAGGCAATATAGCTCAGCTTGCACGATACACGTGAATGTGAGTGAATTACCATAATGTTATTATCGCGAATAGTCTTAATTAGCTTGT
>Ga0302274_10003482_pt1 | contig 13993 bp, 11 predicted proteins | sample III_Bog_N2_1_FD_198755 | JGI IMG/M metagenome (GOLD analysis project Ga0302274, IMG submission 198755) | Peat permafrost microbial communities from Stordalen Mire near Abisko, Sweden - III_Bog_N2_1 | ecosystem: Environmental > Terrestrial > Soil > Wetlands > Peat | place: Sweden: Abisko...
CGGTCCAGGCATATAAGTCGGAATCGTGATTGTTCCGTGCCAGGCACGTACGGCGTCAGCGCGGATGCGAGTTACTCCGTCCAAGGTAAACAATAAGATACAAACGGCAGCGATAACTCGTGATCTTGTGACGAAGCGTTTCACGATAAATGCTGATGGCATCGTTCGATTGTTCCTTGTCGGTTTCGACTATTGTCGGGTCCGTGCGAAGTGTACTCCTGAAGCCCAGACCTAGACTAATTACGGTCCATAAACGCAGACGGGCGACATAGAACTTGTCGCCTTAGTGCAGTGAATTGTGTGATTAAACAGGAATGTCCCGCAGCATTGCCGCGGGACATTCGTTGGTCGTCTAGAAGTCGTAGACCAGGGATAACTGAATTTTCCTGGGTGCGGAGGCTGTGCCGCCAATTACACCCCATGCAGTTGATGCATTGCCGCCGATGTAGCTGTTGGGCGTTCCGTAGCTGGAAATGTTGAATGCGTTGAAGGCGTCGACTCGAACCTTGAGCGTTTCTTCCCTGATAGTGGCGAACCCTTTGGCGAGAGACAGATCGTAGTTCTGGAATCCCGGGCCACGCTCCGTACCAACACGAGTCGTACCAACGTCCTGGTTAGTGCGGCCGTAAGCGCAACTCGGGTTAGATGAGGACGGCGCCGTACTATGCGAAGTACATGCACTTGCCGATGGATCGGTGCCAAACCACCTGAAGATGCCATCCGCGCCCTTGCCACGATTCACAATCTTCAACGGGCCGTAGTGATTTGCGAGCTCAAAATAGTCGCCGCTCAAATTCTGCGAACAATTGTTATTGCAATCGGCGCCTTGATGCATTGTCAACGGGTAGCCTGAATTGAGCTGCGCGTTGGTTGAGAACTGCCATCCGCCAAATACTTCATCGGTCATCCGGTTCCACGATGAACCAAACTGTTTTCCGTGACCGAAGGGCAGTTGGTAGACCAGGATTCCCGACACAACCTGCCTGGCATCGAAGGTGGATGGGCCGTAATCTGCCTTGGGGTTATTGATATCTTGCCAGTAAGAGTCGTCGTCGTTGTAGTTATCGGTGCCGAAATATCCCGGGTTATTGGTCAGCGATTTTCCGTATGTGTAATTCAGCAGGAACTCCAGGCCCTTGGATTGATGATGCTGCAGCGTTGCCTGGAGTGAATGATAGTTAGAGATACCGCGAGATACGGTTTCTTTGAGCACATCGCTACCCGGGTTATCGGGGCTATTCGGGTTGCCGACAAGCGCGAAGTATGGCTCGATCGTTTGATAGCAGGCATCGATGGCGGCAGCTCCAGAAAGGCCCGAACAAGTGTCGTCAGTGGTGTACTGATTGGCCCACAAGGGTACAGCCAAATGCTGACCAGTCTGGCCCACATATCCAGCTTGGACCGACGTATGGTCGTTAATCTGATATTGGATGTTCAGGTTGAACTGCTGGATAACTGCCGGACGCATATTCGGATCCCAGGCGTAATACTGGGCGCCTGCGCCGGATGCAGCGGCGGGCGTTCCTACCAAACCACTATTGAGACTGTAGACGTTTCCCTGAGATGTTCCCGTGGGTCCAGTTGAATTGTTGGTAACTGCGGGCTGGAATTGCACGTTTTGCGTCATGCGAAGCGACGAGCCTGTGGATTCCAACTCGTCAGTGCTTCCGTAGCCGCCGCGTAAGACGAGGTTCGGCAATACCGAATATGCAAACCCTACGCGCGGCATGAATCCCAGGTAATAGGGGTTAATAAGTGCCCGGCTATTGGTGTTGCCGGTAATTGCATTCTTCTGACCGGCGAACTCCAACATGGAACTGATCGGAGTGCCGGCTGGCTTACCTTTCGCGTAAGCCAGGTCAACGTTGACCATCTTGTTGTTTACTTCATAATTTGGTTGCTCGTAGGAATATCGGAGGCCGATATTCACGGTCAGCTTGGGAAGGATTTTCCAGTCATCCTGAGCATAGATGGCATCGCGCCATTGCCGCTGGCCGAATGGACCATGAACGCCGGAGACCTGCGCTTTGGAGGCAGTGTCGAGTAAAAACTCCGCAAACCCGTAGCCCTCGTCGCAGATAGTAACGCAGCTCCAGTTAGCCGTATCGTTGCCGTTATAACCGAAATACCCTAACTCACCGCCGGTATCGCTCGAGCTGTAGTAGTCCTGTTGATAGCGCAGGAATTCAACGCCGAATTTCGTCACGTGCCTGCCGTGTTCCCAGTTAAGCACGTCGTTGTAATCGAAATTGTTATCGACTGCAAAGCCTTGTATGGGAGGTTCGGAACCGAAGTTACCAATATCCCAGCCCTCGCCGCTGCTCACGTCGATGTATGAGAAACCCGGAACTGTCTGCGTGTAGCCTGAAGGCAATCCAATGCCGCCCTGGCTGTTGCCGTTCGTACCGAAAACCCCCGAGAGATCCTTGGGAACACTCGCGTTGAGTATGATGCGAGTAAATCCGACGCGAGCATTGTTGACGATCGTTGGAGTAACAATGTGTGTCCACGCGATTGCGGCATTCGTGAACGGATAGTCGTCAGTGAAGGGCACCACGGCCGGAACGGGAATCTGCAACGGCTGGTCCCATGCGTCGCCATAACTGAACTTGGCCATCAGCGTATCTTTCGGATTGATGGTGTAGTCCAGGCGAAGATCGCCCTGGTCGTTATGCGTGGTTGCCGAACTTGGGCCTTGAAAGTTTCCACCAAGCAGGGCGCCGGGGGAAGGCGCGTGATTCGGCAGCGGCAAGGCCTTGAGATTGCTCATCAGAAGCGTGAACAGTTTATTGTTTGGGTTGATCGGTATGCAGACGCCCGCTGGGGCTGAACCCTGGGCTGGATACAGGGTCTCGTTGTTGTATCCGTTGGTGGTGTTCCACAATCCGGTCAAGCCGTAATACGCCACTGCCGCCGTAAAGTCACCGTAGCCGGCCGGGCAGGTTGAAGCCGTGTCAAATGCAGAAGCCGATGCAGAGAGGCCGCGCATGGCTGAAGTCGGCACACTTCCCGAACCTATTCCGGCTGTGGTGTTGCGAAACCCTTCGTAATTGCCGAAGAAGAATAACTTGTTTTTGAAAATTGGACCGCCAACCGCTGCGCCAAACTGATTTTGCGTGTAATTGGCCCTTGGACTGCCAACATTCTTGTTGGACCATGTGTTGGCAGTGAGTCCGCCACCTTCATGAAATTCAAACAGGCTGCCGTGGAGCGCATTGGTCCCGTTCTTGGTCACCATGACCACTTCACCACCGTTCACGTTGCCAAATTCGGCATCGGCGTTTCCCGTAATCACATGAACTTCCTGGATGGAGTAGGGTGAGGGATTGTAGCCAAGTCCATTCTGCAGGGTCTCATTGATATCGACGCCATCAAGCAGGTAGCTGTTCGACTGCTGACGGTTGCCATTGAACGAAGGCTGAACATCGGACGGGGAGCCTTCATGCACTGTGTAAGCGTCTCGTTCCGTGCCTTGGGTTCCGCCCATGAGGGCTGAATTCGGATTAACAGATCCGGGCAAGTAAAGGGTCGCAGTTTGAACATTCAACCCGTCCAGCGGCATATTTTCAAGAGTTGTTGAGCTGATGGATGTGCTTATGGTTGAGTTCTCAGTATTGAGCAGCAACGCTTGATCGCCAGTCACGCTTACCGTAGTGCTTGCCTTGCCTATCTGCAGTTTTACGTCGGCAGTTACGATTTGGTCGATCTGCACATGGAACGGCCCGACCACCCCGGTGTCGAAGCCCTGCGCTGTAGCGCTGACGTTGTAATCGCCCAACACCAGGAATTCAAAATCATACAGACCGCTCTTGTCAGAGACCGTCTGCCCCATAACACCAGTGCCGGTATTGGCGATGGTCACTCTTGCTCCGGGCACTACCGCGCCGGTTTGGTCCGATATGATGCCACGCACCGACCCGGTAACCGTCTGGGCCATTGCTACCGTTCCGCTCAAGAACAGAACTAGAAAACAAAGCCACATCGCTGTCCATTTCCTGCTCATAAAACCCTTTCTTGAGAACTGCGTCTGTTATCTCCAAAAGTTGATCGAACTTGCGAACCACTGAATATCTGCAATCCCAATCCCATTTGCTGCCATTCACGTGCCAGCGAACCGGGCGAGCTATACCATTTCAATCGGTTCACTGCTACTGAAAGCCCCGTGTGCGGCGGATTGATTGAAGCGATACTGCCCCATTTTCTCCATCGGCCACGGCCTTGGCAGTCTGTGAACGATTTGTAACTCAATCCGGAACTTCCTTGAGAGCGCCTCGGAACAGAAATACCGGAATGACATCTTGTAAACGATCGCAGAGAAAAAGGCAAGGAAAATATCTCATTATTGAGCAAATTTTTCACAAACTGACGCAAGGACCTTATTTGCATCCCGAATTGATGCAGCCGATTAGCTTTCGAATGAGTGGTTTACCGTTCGGATGCGCATCCCGGTTGGCAGTGAGACGCAAAGCCGCCTGATTGATTCACAGTTTGCTTAAAAGGGCTTTTAGAGCTAGATTCTATGAACCCGAAGGAAGCCCTATTCCCTATTTTCCGGAGAGTCGAGTCTAGGTGGCTCGCCGAATCATTAGTAGCCAATTGATCGAGGCGCCGGCAGACGCGGTGAAATGCAGTTGGGAATCCCGGAGTGCATCCGTTCGGACAGGAATTCCTGCGCCACGCCAGTTCGTAGATCACGATGGACGTTTACGCACAGGCACGAAGGCAGGATATTCAACTCTCATTACAGGATCGGCCCGCGCGATCGGCTCTGAGCCGTCGGCCAAGCGTATCTCAATGCAAGGATTCGAACACTCTCAAGACTTTCCGGAGGATTTCGATGAGAAATACTCGTTGAGCCCGGCGGCAGTCTCCTTCAGGCCGCGGTCGAGATTGTCATTCAGCGCTGTTACGACCGCAGACATCTCCTTGCCCTGGACCGGCTCTGCCTGCGAATAAGAATGAGACCAGACGACCTTGCCGGACTTATGGTCATAGAGTTCAAACTCCATTGAAACCAGTCCGGTGATAGTTGGACCGTCAACTTCTTCGAAGTCAAAGAGCCGGCCGCGAACCACATATTGACCTTCCGACGAACCTCCGAGGCTTTCGACAGAGATGTAATTCCCTGTGGATTTGAGCGCGCGGATCAAGCTGATTTGCACCATCTCAACTGGCGGCTCGACCCACCGGCTGAACTCGTACGCGCCAATCTCATTTACCCCCACGCGGTACGCGATCGGCGTGCCCCGAAGGAACTCAGCACCGCTTATCCGTGCAACCAGGAGCGACGTCGATTGAGCGCCGGTTGAGATAGTGGGGGCTGTTGAAGACTGAATTGTGTAATAGTGGATCGGTTTCGTGCTGCCGCAACCGCACAGCATCAACGCGAACAGCGATAACACAACTGAACCGCCGATTCGATTCATAGCAAGACTCCTTCGCCTAACTTCGAACTCATATCTGGGGCCCTCATCGATTTCGACTCCTCGGCAACAATCGTCGCCGCCAAATCGGCAATTTTTCGCGCCCGGCCATGAAAATCAATTCCCCGCATCGCCGGGTTTGCGATCCTTCAAATGTTCTCCGCGGATGAGGATTGCCGGGTTGTTCTTCAACGAATCCGTCAGTTGACGGATATTTTCCGTAGTCACGCGCACGTTTTCCAGGGTCTGGTCCAGATTGTCAGAGTTGCTCGTGGCGGTGTTCTTAAGTTGCTCCGTCAGTTCTGAAGCAGTGGCCAGTGTTTCCCGCAATTCAATCACTATGGTGCGAATGTCCTCGTGATTCTCGACCACAAGTGAATCCAGGTGCGATAAGACGCTGTTCGCCTGAGTCATCGTTGTTTTAAGGTTGTCGAGTATTGGCAGAATTTGACCGGTGGCAGCCTGTACATTCGTAAGACTCGCTGAGACCTTCGGCCGGCTGTCAGAGAGCATCAAGCTCAAGTTTTCAAGACTGGCCCCAACCGCCCCGCGGTTCTTGTCGTTGAGCAAATCGTTGACGCGATTTTCAGTGGTTTGCAACAAAACCAGGTCCTGATTCAAGTTCTGCAGAGCTTGATTCGCGACCGGCGCAAGGCTGCCAATCATATCTCCAAGGTCGCCGATTCCGATTGTTTCAGCGGACTTCAGTTCGCTGCCCGGAGCAGCTAGTGGGGCATTCTTTGTCCCGGTTCCTATTTCCACAAAGTTATCCGACAGTGCCCCGAGTGCAGAAATCGTAGCTATGCTGTCAGTCTTAACCGGAATATTCGGCTTGACGGTGAAGTCGATCTCAATTCGAGTCGTGTCTCCCGGATCGACCCGAACCGCCTTGACCTTCCCTGCATCCATTCCGCCGTACCTGACCATCGCTCCAGGCAAAAGCCCCCCGGCAGATTTGAAATAGGTGTGGTGCGCAACGCCTCCCGAGGAGAACGCACCCGAGACAGCCAACACCGCCCCAACCAGCAGCACGGCCGCAATCAATACGAAGGCGCCTACTGCCGCTTCCTCACGCTTGCCGCTCATATTGTCCTCATTCTCAGTAACTCCATGCTCTCAACGCTTCACGCTTTTGCTATCCGCCATGAGCATCTGCAGATAGTCAAGTTCATCAGTAACCTCTGGCTCCGGTACCCGGTCAAGAAACTGCCGCACGCGCGGATTACTATTCGCCATGAACTCTTCTTTTGTTCCGAGGGCCACAATGTGGCCGCGATCAACATACACCATCCGATCGGCAATCAAGAACGCACTGGCCAGTTCGTGAGTTACCACCACTATCGTCATGGCGTATGCCTTCTTAAGATTCAAAATCAGTTCGTCAAGTCCTGCGGCAATAATCGGATCCAATCCCGCCGACGGCTCATCGAAAAATAAGATCTCCGGGTCCATCGCAAGGGCGCGTGCTACAGCCGCGCGTTTCTTCATTCCTCCACTTAGTTCCGAAGGCATGAAATCTTCGAAGCTGCCCAGGCCCACCTGCCCCAGCTTGATGCGCACCATGATCCGGATCGTCGATTCTTCAAGATCGGTATGCTCTCGCAGGGGCAGCGCAACGTTCTCGCCAACCGTCATTGAGCCGAACAGGGCAGAGCCCTGAAACGACATGCCCATCTTCTTTCGGATCGCGCCCATCTCGCGCTCGGAAATTGCCGCCGTGTTGACTCCCCCGATCCGAACCTCTCCCGATGTCGGTTTTTCCAAACCCACCAACGTCCTCAGCAGGGTGCTCTTTCCCGAGCCGGACCCGCCCAGGATCACCATGGTTTCTCCCCGACGCACATCAAACGTGATCCCGTGCAGAATCTCGCGATCGCCATAACTTACGCGGAGGTTCACTACCGAGATTGCCGCCTCGTTTGAGCCACCGTCATTCATTCAGAGCATCTCCCACCGTTGTAGTCTTGATATCCAATGTCACTTGCAAATCAGGGCCCTGATTCCGGAGCATGCCGGTACAACGACGTTTCATGTTCACTCCGGCGCTAAGTCGGATTGATGAAATAGAACAATGCTGTGAAAACCAGATCGACCAGAATAACCATGGCAATCGAAGTAACCACTGCGGACGTGGTCGAGCGTCCGACTTCCTCGGCGCCCGCGCCCGTGGAGAAGCCTTCTTTGCAACCGACAGCCGTAATTACAAGTCCAAACAATGCACTCTTGATGAGGCCCGTGTAGATGTCGCGAAGGACTATCGAATCCCGTGTTGCCTGAAGATAGGAGCCAACGGTGAAACCAGCGTTTGTGATGCCAAACATGCCTCCGCCGACAATGCCCATCATGTCAGCCCAGATTGTGAGGCAAGGCACCATCACCAGCATTGCCATAAACTTTGGAGCCACCAGAAACGAAACCGGATCCAATGCCATGGTTCTCAGGGCGTCCACTTCTTCGGTCACTTTCTTGGTGCCAATCTCGGCGGCGAACGCTGAACCCGACCGGCCAATCACCATGATGGCGGTAAGCAGGGGACCAAGTTCTCGAAGGATGGAGACAGCCACCGCGCCGGCCAAAAACTGCATCGCGCCCAGTCGCCGTAGTTCATAGGCGCTCTGCAGAGCCATGATGAGGCCTACAAAGAATAAAATCAAAGAAACAATGGGGATGGCTTCCACACCCACTGCAAAGGCCTGGTGAAGAGCGCGCTGCGGGCGTAGCCGCTGACCGCGAAAAGGGCCGACCAGAATGATGTAGGCCGAGCTACCGGTCAGGGCCGCAAGACCGCCGATGTAGGCCAAGCCATCGATTGCCCACCCGCCGATCGCAATTGGTATAGTCTCAATTCTTCTTGGCATATTTATTGCAATGTTTCCGTCCTAAGCGATGCTTCAGCGGCCTCCCTGAGGGCAACCTTCTTTGAAATGGCATTCGTTGTGGCCGGACTCACGCCTCCAGAGCTTGCAATTCGGTTTCGTGAATTTCGAAAACTCGGGTCAATCGCGTGAGTTGTAATACCTGAAGAACGGAAGCGGTCAACCCGTAGAGGATGATTCGCTTCTTGGATTTCTTGGCGTCTTGCAGAACCTCCAACAGGGATGCGATACCCGAACTGTCGATGTACCTCACCTCCGTCAGATTGATCGCAAGACGCTCGGTGCCTTTCAGCGATTCCAACAGTGCTTTTCGCAATGCCGGCGAGGTGCCCATATCAATTTGCCCGGTCACGTCCACTATCACAGCATTTTGTTCATTTCGAACCGAAAATTTTAGTTGTCCCTCCATTGGCCTCCTTTGCCGGCTTGGATCGAGAGCCTATCCACTGCGCGTTGAATCTATGCGAAACACGTAACTGCACTGCAGAAAATCGATTTGCGTTTAGAACAATGCTTGGATTACCCCCCGTCGGCGACTGCCTTTGAAGCATGCAGGCGCTTGACGAGTTTCACTTGGTTTCCCTCAGGGACCGTCTGGTACAACACTTCATCCATGACTGCCTTGATCAAGTGCGTCCCTCGACCGCTCAGTGCGACATCATCCATCGGTCCTGCGCAAATCTTTTTGGGATCAGGTGCCTCTCCCTGGTCCAGCAGTGTAAATTCCATCTGCCGGTCATCAACCAGGCACTCGAACTCGATCGTTTGGTCGTGCCGATTCTTGTAGGCGTGCCGAATAACGTTGGCCACGGCCTCGTCGACTGCCAACTTGACTCCGACACATTCTTCTTTCGACAGGCCATAGGTGCCGCACAACTCCTCTACCGTAGCTCGCACGACGGACAAGAAGCGGGGGTCACTCGGCATACTTAGTCTCAAGTGGAAGTTCATTTACGTTGGAAAAAGTCTGACCCCAATGAAATCACGTTGTACACGACTCGTCAACGGAATAGCGATGACGGCGGATGATTCCAGCGAACCGCTGCGATCGAACCTTTGCGGCGCAAAGCCGGTTTTCAGGATATCCGGCCTTATCGGCCGGTCACTTTTGCGTACGGGGCCATTGCGGGGAACCGGAATTCACTGGATTGGCTGGTTCTCTCTGCTGATCCGCACTGCAACCACGGTCATGTCGTCGTGCTGCGCAGCGCCAGCGGCGAAATTGTCGACAGCGGCGCAGAGCAATTCCGGCAATTGTTCGAGCGGAGCCCCACGGTTCGCGAGCAGGACGCGATCAATTTCCGCCTCGTCCCAGAAGTCGCCTTCACGGTTGCGCGCCTCGACAATACCGTCGGAAATGATGACCAGAGTATCCCCCGGTTCGAGGGCGGCGGTCGCTTGGTGATAGCTCATCGATGGCATCACGGCGACCGGGCAATCCGCTTCCGATAACCGCTCCAGACGCCCGTCCGCATGGATCAGAAACGGGGGAATATGTCCCGCACTCGCATAGGAAAAGAGCTTGCGGTCACTGGAGATTACCCCGCACAGCAGGGTCGAAAATCGTCCCGGCTTTGAGCTTTCAAACAGGGAATCGTTGAGCGCAGTCAGCACTGCGGCAAGGTCGTTTACGCCCCGTTTGAGCAGGCTACGAAGCAGGGTCTGGATGCTGGCCATCATCACTGCCGCCGGAATGCCCTTGCCCGCAACGTCGCCCAGGGTCAGTGCAAATTGCCCATCGGAGAACGGAATCAGGTCATAGTAGTCTCCGCCGATTGAACGAGCGGGGCGACAGAAGCCCACACACTCAAGCCGGTCCAAGCCGGTTGGCGGGTCGGGCAGCATGCGCGCCTGGACCTCGTGCGCCAGGTCCAGCTCATGCTTCATCAGCCGTGCCCCCTCCGCCTCCTGCCGAAGTCGCTCGCTGTCGATGGCGCTGGCCGCAAAATGTGCCAGTAGCCCCAACAGCCCGGCGTCTGTCTCGGTAAAACCGGTCGGCTTGTTCAGCAGCTGCAACCCCCCGATCACCTCGCCTTCAGCACGCAGAGGCACACATAATACCTGCTCGGTCCGGTAGCCGCTGGAGGCATCCACTTTCCGCAAAAGCCGCGATTCCTCTGCGGCATTGTTTACCAGTAGAACCTGGTTGTCGCGAACGCATGCGCCAATCAAACCCTGCCCCATGGGAATGTGAAGCGGAGCCACCCCATGCGCCACCTTGGTCCAGAGCTCGTTTTTCGCCACATCAATCAGCCAGAGACTGCAGCGGTCCGCGCCAATGAGATCCCGGGCAAAGTCCGCGTTCAGGCGAACCAGCTCTTCAATCTTCTGCTCGCGGCTGATGCGGGCCGCATGTTCAAAGATGGCGCGGATGGTGCGTTCGGCCTGATTGTTCAAAACTTCTGCGTCGGAGCTCATGGACCAGCTTTCTTTGACTGCAGTGTACCGGCTGGTCCCGTGGGGGGTCGATATCTAAAACGCTGAGGCGAAAAATCTTTGCATGATTCCCCGAACCCCAGCTTGTTCTGCCTGGTGGAGTATCAATGAGCGAACTGCTTCAAAAAAAAGATCGGCAGCACTTCTGACCGGCCCCGAGACTGGTAAGATTCAGTCTTGACAGAACGCGCTCAGATCGGAATCTCAAGGCTGGTGCCGATACTTGGCCTGACCCTAGCCATCGCCGTTCTCTACTTCGCACGAGAGCTTCTCATCCCGCTGGCGTTTGCGCTTTTGCTGGCATTCCTTCTCAGCCCCATAGTCAAGCGGCTGGAAGGGTGGGGGATCCCACGCGGGGCGGCGGCCGGCCTGGTGCTGCTCGTGGCGGGCGCTCTGCTGGTAATCGTGGGCTGGCTCGCGATGGGGCAGATGATGCAAGTCGGCGGCCGGCTACGCAACGATGCGCAAAATATCCAGCGTAAGATTGCGGGGCTGCAAGGCCGCTCGAACAGCCTCAACGATGCCCTCTCCACACTCGAAGATCTGGGTGTCCAGATCAGCAGCCAAAAACTGCAGGGTGTGCAGGCACCGATGAAAGTCGAGATCGTTACCGAGCACAACATGATCGAGGCAATCCGCGAGTATGCGGGTAGTGTGCTCAAGCCGTTGGGCACTGCGGGCCTGGTTCTGATCTTTACGCTGTTCATGCTGATCGACCGCGAGAGTCTGCGGAACCGGCTGCTGCGGCTGTTGGGCGAGCAGAATCTTCAGGCAACCACCAAAGCGATGGACGACGCGGGGCGGCGAGTGAGCCGCTATGTGCTGCTGCAGTTCGCCGTGAATGCGGGGTTCGGCACGGTGATTACGCTGGGCCTCTGGCTGCTGGGCGTGCCGAGCCCGCTGCTTTGGGGCGCGCTGGGCATGATGCTTCGATTTCTGCCCTACATCGGGTCACTAATTGCGACCTTGCTGCCTTTCGCGGTCGCGGTTGCTGAGAGCGATGGATGGCGCACTCCGATTTCAGTGCTGGCCCTTTTCCTCGTGACGGAGGCCATTGTCAGCAACCTTGTGGAGCCGTTGCTGTACGGGGTTAATACGGGACTTTCGGCCGTGGCGCTGCTGGTTTCAGCGGTGTTCTGGACCGTGATCTGGGGTCCCGTGGGATTGGTGCTTTCGACGCCGCTAACGGTTTGTCTCAGCGTGCTTGGGAAGCATTCGCCGCAGTTCGAGTTCCTGAATGTGGTGCTGGGTGACGAACCGGTACTGAAGCCCGACGTGATCTTCTACCAACGACTACTGGCGCTCGACCAGCACGACGCAATGAATATGCTGGAATCGCTGGGTAGGACTAAGCCCCTGATATCGGTTTTCGACCAGATTGTGATTCCGGCGCTGGCCATGGCGGAACGAGACCGGCAGATCGGTCAGCTGGATGCAAAGCGCGAGAATTTCATCGTGCAGACTATCAACGAAATTGTGTTGGAGTTGACTGAGGCCGAAGCTTCGGCCGCGGCGGTGCGGGAAATGCGGCATACGCGGGTGTTTTGCATACCGGCGCGGAATACGGCCGACGAGATTGCCGCGGCCATGTGCGCGCATTTTCTGTTGCAGCAGGGCTTCCCGGCGATTCCTTTCCACGTAACGGATTCACCCGGAGAATTGCTTGCGAACGTGGGGTGCCAGTCGGACGACGTGGTTTGTATTTCGGCGGTGCCTCCGTTCGCGGAGGCGAGTGTACGGAAGGTGGCCAAGAGCATTGGGGAAGGTGCGGATTCGCCAACGCTGATTGCGGGATTGTGGAGTTATGAGCGTCCGAGCGAAGCTCGAATGCAGAGACTGGTGAAGTCGCTTACGGCTTCGGTGGCTACAAGTCTGGCCGAGGCGGTGGCGCAGGTTCGGGCGGTCGATGCGCGGTCGGCGGGGATGATCGAATGAAGTACCGGTTGTTTTGCGGGCGAAACAGGCATGACTTCATTATTGAGATTCCCGATGAACGGGGTGGCCACATCGGTGCGACCGGTGTGATCCCCCGCGCAGTGCCCCCGAAGCCGTGACGCTTGATCGAGCGCTTCCCGTGCTGCGCTTTCGTTCAGGCTATCGCCGAGCTTGACTGTCTCGCGGACCATTAGCACGATGCTTACGCATTCATATCCCCCTCACAGTGAAGTGCCAATAGTGCCGCTGAGGTGAATTCAAGAAACAAGGAATATTGTCAAAGTGGTGCAGAAACCCCTGCGTCACGCAAGTTCGAAGACCACTACGGACGTTTACGCGCAGGCCCGGATGACGGACAAAAGGCGCTCGCAATTGCGAATCGTTAAAGGCCTGCGTAGGGGCGAGGTAGTGAAAAAGCGTAACGCCAAAAAAACGCCGAAAGCAGGATCTCAGCTGGTAGCGAAAAGAAGCGTTTAGCGGGGGCCGTGACGGAGGCGGTGACGGATTACGACGTCATTTTTGTAATCTATTGATTTATTTGGCGTCCCCGACGGGATTTGAACCCGTGTTATCGCCGTGAAAGACCGCAGGCAAGCAACAAAATCAACTTAATAGGGCGAATAGACGGCCTAGAACGCACCGAAACGGATGCAACGGAGCATCTAGTGGTCCCGAAGTGGTCCCAGAAAACCCTGATCTGCCCACCTGACGCTTAGTTCTTAATCCCGGCGCCCGCCGGCATCTCGTGCCTTGCGTAACTTTAATCTACACCCTTTTAGTCGAGTGCTTTTCCAGAAGATGCGACTTCGGCAGACCGGCTGTCCGCTCAATTAAGTGTGCAGAAAGCCCTGGAAGCTTTCAGCCGGCAAACTCAACACCAGAAAGGAAATCTGTATGAATAAAGATAGATCTCGACCTTCATTGGAGCACAAGCAAGAGGCGAGCCGAATGGATGCTGGCACACTCGAGCCTTTTGTGAAGCCGGAGTCCGTCGCGGAATTTCTCGGGATTGATCCTGGCACAGTCGTTCGGTTCGCCCGGATTGGCATCCTCCCGGGACATCCGCTTCGGGTATCTGGTCGCAGGACACATTGGCGCTTCCTGTTGTCGGAAATTCGGGAAGCGATGCTGGCGAAGAAGCCTAAAGACATGCGTAATGCGCGAGCTGAAATACAGGCATAAAACTGCCAAGAGCTGCCTTCTTCAACGGTCGGGCGCGTGACGACCATGCGCAATCAGTTTCCCAAGTTCACAGTTGCCTCCTAGCAGGCAGGGATATCAAATAACGGGCCGAATTGAATGGCGTCTTGCAAGTTCGAGTTG
>Ga0302274_10003485_pt1 | contig 13977 bp, 13 predicted proteins | sample III_Bog_N2_1_FD_198755 | JGI IMG/M metagenome (GOLD analysis project Ga0302274, IMG submission 198755) | Peat permafrost microbial communities from Stordalen Mire near Abisko, Sweden - III_Bog_N2_1 | ecosystem: Environmental > Terrestrial > Soil > Wetlands > Peat | place: Sweden: Abisko...
AGATGCAAGCGGTACAACGCGAGTCAGCTATAACGCCCCATCCTACCTCGGGCAACGTTACGGGTTGACGCCGGAACTCACGGCGAACGTTGCCGTGATTGCGCAGATTGCCGCAGCGATTGCCGGATAGAGCAACTTCAATCCGACGATCGCGGCCGCTCGGGGTAGGCCGTTCAGCGAGCAATCAACTTCAGACGACGCCTCCCATGAGCGGATCGCTGAAGCCGTGCATTCCAGTTTCCACCCGCCCTGCGTAGCGAGCCACGGCATCCGAGGTCTCAGCTTTCACAGTGAAGTCGTACCAGCTGTGGCTCGGTTTCAGATCCATCACGACGGATGCTTGCTCGCCCGCTTTGATTCTCCTGGTTACCGGCTTCGACTTGTAAGAAATGTCTTCAACCGCAACGCCGACGGTCTCTTGAGACGGGTTCGACAGGTGCACCAGGACGTTTCCTGTCAGCTTTGCTCCCTGGCGCTCATAAACGGTACGCACAACGAGCGGCGACTGGTTCGATTTGCCTCTAAAGGATCGATAAAATCCATTTGGGCCGAGCACCTCAATTTCGAAGCCTGAATCGGCAAACATGGAGAGCGGAATTTGCGGCGTCAGCGTGTCACCCGCTCTGACCGCATAGGTGGCTGAAATCAACTTGCCGCATTTGGCACTTGGGCTCTTCGTGTTGCGCAGGTAGACGTTGAAGGGCGCGCCGGCTGCTTGCGATCCGTGCGCCTGGTCGGCGGCGCGGAGACAGAGTTCGAAGTGCAATCCGTCTTCGCTGTGATTGCCATCTGCATACAGCTCATACGGCAGCGCGCAGGCTGGCCGGATTCCCGCCTCCTGGCGGACTATCAACCCGGAGTGCGATGGAGCGCGGTTGATTTGATCAATCTGTTCGGCCGTGAGTTTTCTGAAGTTGGAAGGGGGCTCCTTGAAGCGCGCTTTCTCAATGCTGACGAAGAATTTGCTGCGGTCGACCCAATCGAGCGCGGCTTCTTTTGGCTCATAGGGACGGAACACTGACGTCAGATCGCCGGAGATGGCGCGCCGCCATGCGCTGATGTTCTCTTCGCGAACACTCTTGCCGGCCTTTCGTTCCAGGAACTGCTCAAGAAACATCAACGTTGAGCTGTGGTCGAAGAGTTGCGAATTGATCCATCCACCGCGGCTCCACGGTGAAGCAACGATCATGGGCACGCGAAAGCCCATTCCAATAGGCCCGGAGCGCGCTTCGTTCTCTTCCACGCCTTGCCGCACTTCGTCGCCCTTGTAGATATATTCGAGACCGGTATCGATGCCCGTTGAGGCTCCGCCGGTTTCGGGACGCTTCGGATCGGCGGCGACGAACGACGGCTGGTGATCGAAGTAGCCGTCGTTCTCGTCGTAGGTAAGAATGAAGATCGTCTTTTTCCAAACTTCAGGATTCCTGGTCAGAATGTCCATCACTTCGGACACATACCAGGAGCCGAACCAGGGTGAGCTCGGGTGGTCTGAGAATCGCTCTGATGCAGTAAGCCAGGAGACCGTCGGCAGCTTTCCTTCGTTCACGTCTTTGCGAAACTGGTAGAGCACGTCTCCCTTCGGAACCTGCATGGTCTTCGGCTTTCCGTTGTCTTCAAAGGGCAGCGTATGCAGGGTGTGGTAGTCAGGATCTTCCGCGTTGGTTACGAACGCCGCGTGATGCAGCGCTTTTTCCTGCGCGGTCAGTTGCTCGTACCGGGTCTTGCCGCTGCCGGCCTCAGCCGCTTTGACAGCTTCGATCCGGCTCCGCGTATCGGCAAGCCTGGCGCGGAGTTTCGCCGGCGCGCCCTCATCGGTCTGCGCGGCTATCTCCGCTTCGATCCTGGTTGCCTCGATGGAAAGCTCGGAGAGCAAATGCTGGCACGCCGGAGCAAATCCTGGATGGGCTTCGACATTGTAGGCATTGAAACATTCCAGGACATTGTCACTGAAGTTCGCTAGCCAGGCTTCGTCTTCACCGGAAAGCCCTGACCGGGTCAACTCATTCTGGTATGATTTCCAGCTGATTCCCGCCTCTTGCAGCCGCTCCGGAAAGGTCTTCCAGGTCATTCCGCCATCGTCTATCTGTTCGTTCCGTATGTGGGCCTTGGAATCGGCTCTCTGCTGGTCGCGGATCGTTCCCGTCCAGAACACGCTGCGATTGGGCGAGGTGCTGGTCATCACCGAGCAATAGTTCTGATCGCAGATGGTGAACGCATCAGCGAGCGCGTAGTAGAAGGGCAGGTCGTCCCGCGTATAGTGGCCCATCGTCAAAGGAATATCCGAATAGCCTTTTTCACCGGACCGCTTGGCCTCCAGCCATCCGTCATGCTGGCCTTCGTTCCAGGCGTCCACCTGGCTCTGGCGGGAGTGAGGAAGCGATCCCATCCAGGTGATCCTCGTGTCGCGGATGTCAAGGCGCCAGGGAGCATACGAGTGCCCCGCGGCGTCGGTCTGCACAAAGACAGAGTTGCCGTTTGCGAGGGGGATGGCACGTGGGTCATTGAAGCCGCGCACCCCCTGGAGAGCTCCGAATGCGTGGTCAAACGAGCGGTTCTCCTGCATCAGGATCACGATGTGTTCTGCATCGAGAAATGTCGATCCGGGGGCCGGGTCAATCGCGTAGGCGCGCTGAATCGTCTCGGGGAGCAAGGCGGCAGCGCCGGAAGCCATAGCTGCAAGCTTGAGAAAATCACGCCGTGTCTGCATACTCATTTCTCTCACAGTCCTGTTGGCATTGTATAAACAGCGGTGCACCCCCGCACAGGCTTCACGCCGTCGCAGCGGTTGAATCGGCTAGAGTACGCCAACTCGATCAAAGCGCTGCTTGGTTTGGATGTGGATGGCGCCGATCTGCTGCCTGCCGACGACATGAGCCACTGGAATCCGACCAATTCAGTTTATGATGCGACCATGACGGCCGCAACTGAAATCGGGTCTTCCAACTGGCTCATGGAATATGCCGCGAGGCCTTGCATCATTGCGGGCTTTTTTGTTCTCGTGGCGTTCCTGTGGACGATACCCCTCCAGCATGTCATCGCTTACCCCTTCGTCTTTCTCTTTTTTGGCGCGATTATGGGCAGCGCCTGGTTTGGCGGCATCATCGCCGGCTTCGTAGCGGTTGCTCTGTCGTCCGTCATCGTGACCTACTTCTTCGTTCCTCCGTTGTATTCGATGCACGTGGCAAAGGAATCACAGAGCTTCTTTGCAGCGTTCATTTTGAGCTCCATTGCAATCACGGTCGTGAGTTCTTCGAGAAAGCGAGCCGAGAATGCAAGTCGGATTGCCCGCGATCAGCTTGAAGCCAAGGTGCAAGAACGAACCGCAGAGTTGCAGCGATCCAACCTTGAGATCAAGGAGAGCGAACGGCAACTGCGCACGCTGACTGAAGCCATCCCTCAACAGATTTGGCGCACCGACCCACAGGGTTGCATTGAATACTGCAATCACCACCTGTGCGACTATCTGGGCCTACGTACCGAGGAGTTGAAAGGTGAAGCATTCTTCAATGTGGTCCATGCTGACGACAAGCCGCTTTTCCGCCAGGGTTGGCAGGCGGCTCTGAGAAGTGGCGACAGGTTCGAGATCGAGGCACGCGTTCGGGCCCGGGACGGCGGTTATCGCTGGTTTCTGGTGCGAAGCATTCCGCAGCGCTGGGAAGACGGCCGCATCGCACGCTGGTACGGTATACACATCGACATTCAGCAGCAGCACAGGGCACAGCAAAATCTGGTCCAAGCACAAGACGATCTTGCGCATATGCAGCGTTCATTGAGCATGGCAGAGATGGCGGCATCCATTGCGCACGAACTCAACCAACCCCTTACGGCTCTTGTGACGCATGCGTACGCCTGCAGGGAATGGCTGCAGGCCAAACCCGCAAACCTTGAGAAGGCCTCAGCGACCGCGGAGAAGATCATCCACGAAAGCACGAGAGCCAGCGTTGTCGTAAGGCGTGTGCGCGCCCTGTTTCAGAAAGAAGAACAGGAGCGCGAATTGACAAGCATGAATCATCTGATCCAGGAATTAGCGCGCCTGTTGCGGGACGAGGCGATCCGGAAAGATGTTTCTATTCGCCTCCTGCTTGCAAACGATCTTCCGCAATTGGAGATGGACCAGGTGCAGATCCAACAGGTGATCCTGAATCTGGCTATGAACGGGATGGACGCCATGATGCGGGTTGCGAAACCGCGCGAACTCGTCATACGGACAGAGAGGCGTGGTGTCGGCGAAATCCTCGTTGCGGTAGAGGACCATGGTCCGGGCATTGCACCGGAGACAGCGGCGAGGATGTTCGAACCCTTCTTCAGCACCAAGCCGCAGGGAACAGGGATGGGACTGGCCATCTGCCGCGGCATTATCGAAGCCCACGATGGCAAGATCTGGGCGGAAAACTCGGTACGGGGCGGGGCCACCTTACAATTCACCTTGCGGTTGCAATCATGACAGAAAAGCCTGGTGCCTTGATGGATCAACGGGAGACAGTCTTCATCGTTGATGACGACGAATCAATTCGCGAGGGAGTTTCCAATCTTCTCGAGGCGGTGGGAATCAACGCGAAGTGCTATGCCACTGCGGAGGGATTTAGCGCTCACTGGTCAAATGCAATGGCGGGTTGCCTCCTTTTGGATGCGCGGCTTCCCGGAATTGGCGGCGTTGAACTCCAGGATCGACTGCGGGAGTCGAGTATAAAAATCCCGGTCATTTTTATGACGGCGCATGGAGATATTCCGATGGTGCGCAAGGTGATGAAGGCAGGCGCGGTGGAGTTCCTGACCAAGCCGTTTCACAAGGAAGAACTCCTGAATGCGATAGAGCAGGCATTCGCATCCGACCGGGCGCGCCGCATGGAGGAAGCAGTCCTCGATTCAATCCGACTCCGTGCCTGCTCGCTGACAGAACGCGAGCGCCAGGTGATGGAACTCGTCGCGACCGGGTTGACGAACAAGGAAATTGCCCAAAGGCTCTTCCTGAGCCTCGTAACCATCAAGCTGCACCGCGGTCAGGTGATGAGAAAGATGCAGGCAGAATCGCTGGCCGATCTCGTGAGGATTTCAGAGAGGATGAACCCGACTCGCGCCTCCGGCTGAGAGGGTGCCTGAGCCGGCGCTCCAAAACGCATAAGAAACCCATAAAGAATCGCGGAAACTATACCAAGGGATAGTTGTAATCAAGTTTGTCAGCTTATATGTTCTCCCCATGCGGCTTTGTAACAAGCCGAAAGCCCACCAATCGCGGTGATTTGCGATGCGCAGACGCTCCCCCCACTGCCGCATTAGCTGCATTTCTCAAGATTGTTTGTACCCCATAGGAACGCGATTCAGATGACGCCCCCTAAGGAACGCTTTGAATCGGAAACGCAATTCATGGATCTCAGCCAACGCCAAGCTTTGCGCTTCACCCAGCTTTAGCTCCACGCAGCTTTACGAATACAAATTCCGAATGGAGGAACTACGCAATGGAATTCATTGTGCAGCGAGAGGAGTCTCTGTCTTTTTCCGAGAAGATCTCGCGCTTGGCAGCACGGCTACGCGAACCGAAGTGGCGGCGCTATGGCGCCACCCTGTTTGCCGGCAAATTGGCCGGCGTCGGCTTAACATTGCTCGTCATGGCGGCTCTCGGCGGAATCTTCTTCACAAAGGTCTATGCTGCCGACAGTACTCTAAGAGCGTCCGATGTCGTAAACCCGGTCAATACCGCATGGACATTAATTGCAGCGTTCCTCGTCTTTGGCATGCAGGTTGGTTTCACAATGCTCGAAGCCGGTTTCTGCCGGTCGCGTGAAACTGTCAACGTACTTATGGAATGCATTGTAGATACATGTCTATGCGGCATCCTGTTTTACGCCATTGGTTTCGCCTTCATGTTCAGCCACGGGAATGGCTTTATCGGCTACCACTGGTTCTTCCTGCAAGGTGCTCCGGAGACGTACGAGTCAACAGGCGTGGCTTTTCTTGCGGTGTGGATCTTTCAATTCGCATTCGCCGATACCTGCTCCACAATTACCTCAGGCGCAATGATCGGGCGCACCGGCTTTGTCGGCGACCTGCTTTACTCGGTCGGCGTCTCAGGATTCATCTATCCCATCATCGGCCACTGGGCGTGGGGTCCAGACGGATTTCTTGCTACCATGGGCGCCTCAGGCTATTTCCTTCCGAATCTCGGCCAGAGCTTCCATGACTTCGCTGGGTCAACCGTTGTGCACACCATTGGCGGCTTCATTGCACTAGCCGGTTCAATCGTGCTTGGGCCCCGCCTTGGCCGGAAGTTCAAGCGCGATGGCGGAGCACCGATGTTGCCCCACGATCTGACGATTGCTGCTTCCGGCGGTTTGATCCTGTGGTTTGGATGGTACGGGTTCAATCCCGGCTCTACCCTCTCAGCAATGGATTTCGCTGGCATCGGACGGGTCTCGGCGAATACTACGCTTGCTGCCTGCGCAGCGGGTCTTACCGCGATGATCTATGCCTACTTCATCAGCAAGAAGTGGGATGTAGGATTTACCGTCAATGGCTTCCTTGCAGGTCTGGTTGCGATCACTTGCCCTTGCTATTGGGTCAGTCCTACTGGCGCCATCATTCTTGGGGGCGTCGCTGGGGTTCTGGTCTGCATGGGGGTCGAACTCCTGGAGTGGTTGCGGATCGACGATCCCATCGGTGCCGTTCCAGTGCATGGCTTCTGCGGCATTTGGGGAACATTGTCGCTCGGCCTTTTTGCCTGCGGCAAATACGGCGCGAGTGGTCCGACCGGCCCTGACAACTCCGCCGCGCTTAACGGTCTCTTCTATCACGGCGGATTCACGCTTCTGAAGGCTCAATTCATCGGAAGCGCCATAATTACAGCCTCTACCTTCGCTGTGTCGCTGGCCCTGATGTATCTGGTCAATCTCACTGGCACGCTCCGCGTGTCGGAGGAAGGCGAACTCTTTGGGCTCGACCTTCATGAACACGGCATCTCCGCTTATCCGGAGTACGTGATCTCCTCGCTCGCAGCGCCTGCCGGCATGCCCAAGGATCTGACGGGTTCCAAAGGCTGAGGTCAAATGGATGGCAAACCGCAATCACCATCAGGGGTGAACGATCAATATCCAGAAATCGAGGAGCGTATGACGAAAATCGAAGCAATTATTCGGCCGAATAAGTTTGAGGCCGTGAAGGCTGCTCTGATCCAACTTGGGGTGGATGGTATGACTGTCTCGGAGGTTCGCGGGCACGGCCGTCAGAAAGGTCATACCGAAGTGTTCAGAGGGAGAGAGTACGACGTGGACCTGCTGCCAAAGGTCAAGCTGGAGCTCGTTCTCACGGACGACAGAGTGGAACCGGCAATAGCTGTGATCATGGATGCCGCTTTCACCGGCAAGATCGGCGACGGCAAGATTTTTCAGTACAAGCTCGACAATGTAATCCGCATCCGCAGCAAGGAGCGGGGCGAAGCGGCCATCTAACAGCCTCCAAACTCCCCGCATTTCAAAGGAGGTTTTCATGTCGTTGGATTTTGCCGTTTTCCACTCCGACACGTTCACAGAGAATTGGACATTGGAGGGCGGGGCTGGTCTGTTCAAGCATCTTTTCAAGGCCAGCCAATTCGTTCGTGGTCTTCGCGTACAAATGCGCTTTGGGGAGCTAAGCCGGGCTCCACTGCGCCTGGTTCGCTTGCAAATGCATGACGCAGTTGTGGAATGCGATTGGCTGGTGCGCTCACCTGACCCGTGGGATGCGGATTTGCCGCGAGGCGTTCAACAGCGGCATGCGTCGCTGCAAACCTTGCGGGATGCGATCGATGTGCGAGCTTTGTTGTTTTACCTCATGCCGCAGATGGAGACGGTGTATTTGCGAGCTTATCGGGAATCCGCGGATTTTACGCGGGAGTTGATTGTCGAGGGCTGTGCTCAGCGCAACGACCACGCGGCACGCAATGTCCACTCGCTCGTGATGCGGGCAAGAATACTCGGCTTTAGTTTCGATCTCCAGGGCAGTGCGTTGCACGGGATCCCCGCGAAGGGTGCAGGCGTTCAAGTTGGCTCTGGGAAAGCGTTTATGCGGGGCGCGGATTTCTCATAGCATTCTCCTGGCGCAGCAAGGCATATCTGCTACGGCCTTGCTGCGCCCGTCTTTTGAGACACCAAGCAGTTCACTGCTTTCCAGGTTGCCTTCTCAGGGGCCCGCTGGGCGTTGTTCTTGGGAGCTGGCGGAGCACACGCTCTCGGCATTGCCTGGAACGGCACGCTCTGGGTAACGCCGGCTCGGGTCACAGTTTCGCGAAGAACTCCATCGAGCTTTGCGCGGTCCACGTGGATGGTGCGCAGTTCGACGTTGAAAGGTGGCCGGGCAAGCCAGTCCGACGGCTTATAGCGCTCTTCTGCTCCGCTGCGCAACCTGAGAAGGACGTGCCGCTTGTAAGTGGCAATCTCTTCGTCCAGAAGGCGGCTCATCGGCAGTCCCAAGGCAGCCAGCAATTCCGGCGCAGACCAATCAAGAGATTCGCCGACCGCGTCTCTGTTCTCAGATTCTGCCTCAATGCAAAGCACCCGCAGTCCACCCTTGGCGAGATGAAAGGCGGCTTCCATTCCGGCCGGCCCACCCCCCCACTACCGTCACATCAATTCGAGAGAAGTTGTTCATCATCAGAAGGATGTGCCGACCGTTTCCCGTATAGCGCATATTCGCTGGCCCGCGCAGCAACGCACAACCTACCGCAGGTGGTTTTTTGTACCAATCTTTCGATGGAGATGTGATCGGCGGATCGCCCCCAAGCCGGCGAAAAGATTCGAGATCGACATTCCGGGAAACAAGAAGGCGAATCTCTATTGACATCGAATTGACTGAAACCATCCCTCAGGGCTAATGCCCTGTTCATTCCGTGCCCTTTCAAAACATAATCGACCATCTGTGTGGCGGACACCACTAGTTCGCGTACGGCCCAAACCTATCGGGTTCGATTTTGCCCCATCCCACTTCAGTGCCTGGTGCGGTGGAAGATGGCGGCTTAAACCACAGGCCGTTAGCCCCAAGATTTCGCCGAATGCAATCTGTTTGCCGATAAAGTTCGGGCTGGATTCGAGGCTCCAGCCAGGCGGGCGCAGTCGAGACGCCGCTTCCGGGAGGACGCGACTCGGTTCAAACCCTAGACCGCTGCTTTTTCCAGATGGGGCGCTGGAGACTGCGCGGGAGCTGCGACATAGCCTTCGTGGGCCATGCGCGCGCCCATGGGAATGTACGCGTCCAGCTCCTGCGGAGCCCAGGTGGCCAGACCATCGACATAGCGGTTGTACATGCAGAAGGCTGCGGCGATCAAAACCGTATCGTGAATTTCGGTATCGGTTGAACCTTCCTTGCGAGCGCGGGAGATGTCTGCCGAGGTGACTTGCTTGCCCCCTTCTTGCACGTGTCCCGCAATGTTCAGAAGCGCTTTGAGCTTGGCCGAAATGGGAGCGGATTCAAAATCGCGTTTAATTTCGGCGATCAACGCGAAATTACCGGCAAGTTCCGATGGTCCGCCGAGATGGTGTGCGGCGGCGGCGCCATGGCTGGTCTGGCAGAAGTGACAATCGTTCTGGCTGGAAGTGTAGGTGGCGATGATCTCGCGGTCTGCGCTGGAAAGCGTATTCGGACCACGAAGCAGGACTTCGGCGAGAGCGCGCATGGGCCTGGCTGTTTCCGGCCGGAGGGCGAACGGGCCGGTGATTCCTGGATGTCCGTCTGGGACCGTGATGTGGGGCATTGCATTCTCCTTTGCTAATGAGCAATCTCGGCTGGTTGCGGTTCTGGACGGTGATTGACCGGTTGTGTTTTGGCGCCTTGGACTTTGTAGCGGGGAAGCGCAAACATAAGCAGGCAAGGAACGAGGGCGGGAAGCGCCAATAACTGAATGGTGATGGGCCGATAGGAGCCCAACCTATCGAACACGCGACCGACGAGGATGGGACCGGTGGCGCCGCCCACGGCGTAGGTGGTCCATGTAACGGCGTAAAGAGTTGAGAAGCGCTTCAGGCCGAAGTAGCGGCCGAGAAGATAAGGCGTGATGTCGCCCTCACTGCCCATGCTGAATCCAATGAAGCCGGCGGCGATGAGGCCCGCGGTCAGGCTGCTGGCAACTGATAGCAACAGGATGCCGACAACATGACGGTCAAGCAGAAAACCAAGGCCGGGTGAGGCGGCGGCCACGGTCAGTGCGGCAATACTGAATCCCGCGGAAGTGGCTTCACGGTGCCAGCCGAAGCTCAACGAGAGTGGTTTAAGGAAAAGGCCAAAGGTGTAGGGCACAATCGCTGCAAAGCTGACCAGCACGCCAAAGAAGCCGGCGAAAACAACCTTCCAGCCGGGGTAGGCGACTTCGGATTCATCCATCTGTGGTCCGGCAGTCTGCGTTGCTAGCTCAGCCATGAACGGGTATAACCTCGGGGAGCGATCTTTGGTGGATAAGGAGCGTGGTTTTGCGCGGAGTCGAGATGGACGCTGCTCGAATGCGGTGTTCAGCGCTGCATCGCGGCAATCGCAGCCTCGGTCACTCCGGTGTAACCATGCTCAACAATTTGGGCTGCACGCGCACGATAGATGCCCGGATCCTGAGGCGCCCACGTGCCCAAACCATCCACATAGCGATTGCACATGCAGAACACCGCGGCAATCAGGACTGTATCGTGAATCTCCAGATCGGTCGCACCTTGGTCGCGCGCCGCGGCGATGTCTTCCGCACCGACATGCTTGCCGCCAAGCTGCACTTTTCCGGCAATGTTCAGCAGCGCTTTCAGCTTGGCAGAAATCTCCGCCTCGGCCCAGTCTGTCTTTACTTTTTGGACCAAAACTTCATCGTGTCCCAATTGGGCTGCGGCAACTGCTCCATGAATCGTTTGGCAAAAGAAGCAATCGTTGCGCCAGGAGACATGCGTGGCGATCATCTCGCGTTCACCCCGCGAAAGCGTGCTTTCGCCGCGCAGCAGGATATTGACCAATTCATTCAGGGGCGCCGCTGTCTCTGGACGAAAGGTCATGGGGCCGAGAATGCCGGGAAACTCTCGGCCGAGTTCCTCGGCAACTGGGAGTTGAATATAGGCCATCGATGAAACTCCGTTCAAAGGGAATCTGCTTCTACGAAATGAGCGCAGGCAGCGGGGAAGACGGACCGCGTTCATCCTACGCTATGTTGCGAGCCGCCCGCTTCAATCGAAAGATGGAGGGCAGTTCCGCCGAGTTGCCGAGCGTCCTCCAGCGATTGGCCTCATGACTGGGCAGGCGTCTGGTCAAGGCGGCGGGCCATGGTGGCAAGCAGCTTTGGCCGGACGCCTGGCCGCGTCCACGGGCACTCGGCGATACAAATTCCGCAGGATGCCGCCTCGGCAAAGAATGGGATGCACTTGTCGAAGTCCACATACCATCGCTCAACGCCGCGAACCAACTGCTTCTGCTCGGAAATTGCTCCGGGCGGGCAGGCGTTGGTGCAGACCTGGCAGGTGGAGCAGAATTCATCGGCGCCGAAGCGGCCTGGGGAGGTCGCGACCAGCGGCATGTCGGTGGTGACGCCAGCAAGGCGCACGCCCGATCCGAACTTGCGGCTGATCAATGACCCGTGTTTGCCAAGCTCCCCCAGGCCCGAAGCGATCGCCGGCGGAATCAGGAGCAGCGCGCCCGCAGACGGGCCGGGATAGGGATTAGCGATGTAACCTTGCGATCGGATCCAATTGGCGAGCGCATAAGAGGACCGGGTGCCGCGCGCGTATTGATCGCCTACATCGACTACGCCGACCCCGTTTGTTTCATCGGAGGGAACTTCCTTGAGACGCTCATAATTGTGCGCGAGAGCAAGGACGATCACCGAGGCCTCGTTGATCGTATAACCTTCGAAGGCATAGAGCGGATCCATCGGCGCGATGCCAAGGTCGTCCGCTTCGTGGGCCAGCGCGAACGCTCTGACGTCGTTTGCAAGCTGTCCGGCGGGGGCGTCGTTTCGCACCGCGGCCACCGGAATGAGCTCAGGGTAGTTGTATGCCGCCTGGAATGCCTCCGGTGAGCCGGGACAATTGCGCGAACTCTTCCGCGCCACGATCTGCAGTTCGCCAAACGGATGCTGATCCGGCGGATGCCAGAAGAACGGCGACGGTCTGCGCGGCGTTGTTTCTCCCAGTCCGTTGATTGGGTTACCTGAAACTTTGAGCAGCGCGAGCGTCTCAGTTCTGGGTTTGTAGCTTCCTCGCTTCGGGCGTCGCGGATTGCCCTGATCCTGCGTAGGTTGCCCAGCTGTTTGCGCAGTTGACATTGCTTCTTCTCCCAGTTATGAGTGTTGATGCGAAGCAGCTCGTCTCATTCCGCTCGCGTATTCAGAGCCCAGTGTAGTGGAGAAACACAAGAATATGGCTAGAACTTCAACTTCAGAGAAACCTGAATTTGCCTTGCCGGTCCGGCAAATGTCGGGGTTCCAAAGGTTGGATTTGCCGGACTTGTGACTCCAGCGCCATAACTCTGCGGGATTGCACCCGAAAACTCACCTGCGCCATAAACCTGATCCACATCCTGTACATTGACGCGGTTCAAAACATTGAGTGCCTCAACGCTGCCATTCAGCTTCACCCGTTCGGTGAGGTTGTAGAGCCTTTGCAGGTGCAGATCGGTCTCGTAATAGGACGCGCCGCGATAACTGTTTCGGCCAATGCTGCCGACACGATCGTTGAAGGGGAAGCCGTCGCCATTGATATCGGACCCCGCAAGAATGCTGTAATACTGCGGGCTCTGCAAGGTGTTAAGCATCGAAAACTGAAAATTGCGCAATGCAGCCGACCACGTTTCCGGCGACTCTCCCAACAGCGTCAGCACCAGCCGATGGCGCACGTCGTTATCACTGACGGCGCGGTCCAATTGAGGCTCGAGATAGTCCTGCGGTTCGTCCTGAAGCTGGTTTTCTGTGGCAATGTCGATCGAGTTTCCTTAAACATAATTGGCCAGGACGCTCAAGTGCTAAGCGAGATCCTTACGAAGCAGGAGACTACCCGCATTGTAGATGGACCAGCCCGAAGGCGTGGCAAAGAGAGCAAATCCAAAGTTTGGATCAGCCGGCGCAAAATTCTGTCTCCCATCGGAAAGAAAGCCATTCGGTATTGCGTTGACGTTGTTAGAGCTCTCCAGGCGCATGGCATGCAGGTAGTGATAGCCCGCTGTCAGGTGCCATCCGTTGCCGAGTTCATTTTCAATTTCGAGATTGGCCTGCTCCGAGTAAGCATTGGGAAACTTCCGCTGGGTAAACCCGAGCGGAAATTGCTTGAGAATGGAAGGGGCGGGATAGATGTCTGCGCTGAAAACCAGATCGGCTCAAACTCCGCGCCAATCTTGATGGAATTGGAATCGTGCGTGTAGGTCAGCGCTTCTCTGGATTGAAAATGGTGCTCGGTATAGAAGTCCACACCGCCAAGGAATCCGCCGCTATAGAGAGTGTCGGCAACGTCGATGGCCGGCTCAAAGCCCGCGCCAACCGGATCCATCCAGAAGATGCGTCGGCCGACGGCGACGGAGCTTTCTGAAGCCAGACGACTGTTGAAGAGGTGAAACAGATTCCCGTAGGCGGTTTGATCGTGAATACGGCTGTCGCGATAATTCGATGGCAGTCCCTGCCCGGGAGAGACCGCCGCGGTGTTGCCGTTGCGTACGTCGGTAAACAAATAGCCGGCAGCCAGGGTGCTGCGATCGCTGAGCATATCGGTCATTTTGCCAAACGCATTGTCATAGTCGTTAATTTGTAGAATAGAACCCAGGCTTTCGGGCGCAAGGCCCAAACCGCTCTTGACTTCATTGATGCTAGGTGTGCCGGGCCCAAGGCATCCCTCGGTATCGATGCAGTGCAAGATGAAGTGGGAGTAAATGGGAGACTGCGCTTTGCATTGACCTTCATAGCCTGAAAAGTAGAACACCTTGTCCCTGCGCACGGGACCGCCAACGGTCGCTCCGAATTGATTGAAGCGCAGCGTATTGAATCCCGGCGCTGAGAGCAGGTTG
>Ga0302274_10003493_pt1 | contig 13957 bp, 12 predicted proteins | sample III_Bog_N2_1_FD_198755 | JGI IMG/M metagenome (GOLD analysis project Ga0302274, IMG submission 198755) | Peat permafrost microbial communities from Stordalen Mire near Abisko, Sweden - III_Bog_N2_1 | ecosystem: Environmental > Terrestrial > Soil > Wetlands > Peat | place: Sweden: Abisko...
CACGTCCACACCGGCTAATTCCTCAATGGCCACCAGCCGGCTTACAATAGCTTGTTTCTTCGCGAGCAGCCGAGCGCCGACGGCCATCGTCACCGACAACACCGTAGGCATCGCAACCGGAATCGCGGCCACCGTCAAGACGAGGGCAAACTGTAACGTCTCAAGAATCTTGTCACCGCGATAGATTGCGAAACCAATGATCACCGCCACCAGCGCCACTGCGAGGATGATCAGATAATTGCCAATCTTCAAAACTGCTTTCTGAAAATGACTGACTGTTAACGCCTCCTGCACCAGTTGTGCCGTCTTGCCAAAATAAGTTTTTTCACCCGTCGCATACACCAGCGCGCCGATTTCGCCGCGACGGATGATTGAACCGGAAAAGACGGCATCACCCGGTTTGCGCGTCGTCGGCAACGATTCGCCGGTCAACGCGGATTGATCCACCGACACCTCGTCGCCCGCCAGCAAACGCGCGTCTGCCGGCACCACATCGCCCAACCGCAGGCGGATGACATCGCCCGGCACCAACTCGCGCGCCGGCGGGTTGATCCATTTGCCGTCGCGAATCACGCGCGCCTTGATTGCCAGCTTGGCTTTCAACGCGGCGATTTCATTGCCCGCCTGCCGTTCCTCCCAGAAGGCGACCACCGCGTTGGTCACGAGCAACAAAAGAATAATGAAAAAATCCGGCCAATGCCGGACCACGCCCGACAAAATCACCGCCACTTCAATCATCCACGGAATCGGTCCCCAAAAATAGCCGAGGAATTTCAGGAAGAGATTTGTCTTCTCCTCGACAAGCTCATTCGGCCCGTATTGCGTGAGCCGCTTTTTGGCTTCGGCATCAGTGAGACCGTCCGGCGACGATTCCAATTTTTTCTCCACCTCCGCCAGCGGCAGCGTTTTCAAATCGTCTTGCGGAGCCGGTTTGGCTTCGGGCTTCGCGCCCGTTTTTGGATCAGCTTTGGCAGCTGGCTTCGCATCTGGTTTGGCAGCGGTTGGTGCGGGCTTCGGATCGGCGGAGGCACTCGGCTGGGAATCGGGCGTTTTGGGCGGGTCGGTGTCGGGCGTCATGGCGAAATCCTTTGGTGTCCGTGCATTTCAATTCTCATATTGATCCACACGGAAAGGATAGCGTTTCGACGCCGGCAAACGAATGGGGTGAACACCCCATGAAAAGAATTCCATCTACGCCACTAGGCCGGATGCGGAGAACCGCGAACCACGCGAAAGACGCGAACGCAGAATTGACGCTGATAAATTTCCCGCGCACACTTTCACGCCAGTGAACCAGCTCTATTACGTTGACAATCACCTCATCCGGCCTGCGGCCACCTTCTCCCCATCCGATGCGGAGGGGGAATTTAATCCGTGTTCATCCGTGTCCATCCGTGGTTAAAAATTTCCTTGCCTGAATTGCCTCAAATCAAACTTGAACGGTCGTTTTCCTTGTTTGGAATGCTTCTCTTCAAATAAGAGACCGTATCCAAAATAGCAGCCGGAATGAAGCGATTCGTTCCGGCTGTTTTTATATTGTTGCCATCGCGGCGGCGTATTCGCCCCGGCGCGATTAGTTGCCAGCCGGTGCGGAAATCGGCTGCGGCGACTGCGGTTGCGCTTGCAGCCGCCAGCGCAAATCGCCGGTCGCCAGATAGACGAACATTGCCACCAGCATCGCGATCACGCAGAACCAAAGGCGCCGGTCGCGATGCGCGCGCCGCCAATACGGCGTCTGGCCATGATGGATCGGGCCGCCATTGGGATCGCCGTGGGACTTATGTTCAGGTTTTAATTCATTCATAAAATATTATGGCTCCGCCAACCACTTCCGCGCCTCGGCAGCATGACTGTGATCGAAGTAGTGAATGGTTGCTTTCATGAATGGCTTGCAAAACCACGTCATCACCATCTGCCAATTCATATCTCCAACCATCGCGAACCGTTCGATGCCAGCAAGATGTTTGGCGTCGAACTTGATTTCCTCCCAGATGGCGGCTGCTTCCCAGCCATGAAAATCGGTCATGTCGAACAGCCCGCGCAATTTTCTGTGCTGCCCGGCGAGCCGTTCGAACTCCGGCACGAAACGCTCGTAGTCCGCCTGAGACAAAATCCCGCTGACGTGAACGGTCAGAAAATTCCCATCCGTCAGCTCATTGATGCGAATCGGCATTTTGGAGACCTTTGATTCGATTCAAATCGGGCACCAGCATCTTCCCATCTTGCGATTTTTTTGTCGGCGGATTGGTTGCCGCAGTTTCGCCGTGACTCCATTTCCAATTCCGAATCTCCGGCAGATCCTGGCCATGCTTATCAACGTAATGCTTGTGTTCAATGAGCTTGTCCTTCATCTGCTGTTTCAGGTAGTCGCCCTTTGAGCCCAAGTTCGGCACGCGATCCACGACATCTTTCACCAAATGGAAACGATCAATTTCATTCTGCACGCGCATGTCAAACGGCGTGGTGATGGTGCCTTCTTCCTTGTAACCACGGACGTGGAGATTCCGATTCGTCCGGCGGTAAGTCAGTTTGTGCACCAGCCACGGATAACCGTGGAAGTTAAAAATGATGTGCTTGTCCTTGGTGAACAATGAATCGTAATCCCCTTCGCTCAACCCGTGCGGATGCTCACTCGCCGGTTGAAGCTTCATCAGGTCCACCACGTTGATCACGCGGATTTTCAACTCCGGCAGATGTTCGCGCAGGATGGAAACGGCGGCCATGGTTTCCAAGGTGGGCGTATCGCCGCAACAGGCCATCACGACATCTGGCTCGGAGCCTTGGTCGTTGCTGGCCCATTGCCAAATACCGATACCCTGCGTGCAATGCACGACGGCGGCGTCCATAGTCAGCCATTGCGGCAACGGATGTTTGCCTGCGACGACCACGTTGACGTAATGCCGGCTGCGCAGGCAATGATCGAAGGTGGACAACAGACAATTGGCATCGGCGGGCAAATATACGCGCACGATGTCCGCCTTCTTGTTGATGACGTGGTCCAAGAAACCGGGATCTTGGTGCGTAAATCCATTGTGATCCTGCTGCCAAACGTGTGAGGCAAGCAGATAGTTCAGCGACGCGATGGGGCGACGCCAGGGAAGTTCCGCCGTAACCTTCAACCATTTGGCGTGCTGGCTGAACATCGAGTCCACGATGCGGATGAACGCCTCGTAGCTGTTGAACAAGCCGTGGCGTCCGGTGAGCAAATAGCCCTCTAGCCAGCCTTCGCACTGATGTTCACTTAGCATCGAATCCAGCACGCGGCCGGCGGGCGCGAGAAATTCGTCGTTCTTCACTTCGCGCGCGTCCCACTGGCGATTGGTGACTTCAAAGACTGCGCCGAGCAGATTTGAGAGCGTTTCATCCGGGCCGAAGATGCGAAAATTATGCGGATTTAGCTTTTCGACATCCCGCAGGAATTTGCCCAGCACCAGCGTGTCCTGACCTTCGTTGGCGCCGGGCGACGGCACCGTCACCGCATGGTCATGAAAATCTGGCATGACCAAGTCATGCAGTAGGAGACCGCCATTGGCGTGCGGATTTGAACCCATCCGCCGGTTTCCCTGGGGTGCCAGCTCCTGTAGTTCAGGCTTGAGCCGGCCATCGGCATCGAACAATTCTTCAGCCTTGTAACTCTTCATCCAGCTTTCCAACAGCTGCACGTGTTCCGGATGATCGGTGTCCACTAGCAACGGCACTTGGTGCGCGCGAAAGGTGCCTTCGATTTTCAGGCCATCCACTTCTTTTGGCCCGGTCCAGCCTTTTGGCGATTTTAGCACAATCATCGGCCAGCGCGGACGCGTCGTGTCAGATTTGTTACGCGCGTTGGTTTGGATTCGCCGAATATCCTCGATGGCTTTCTCCATCGTAGCAGCCATGAGTTCGTGCATTGTTTCGGGATCATCACCTTCCACAAAATACGGCGTCCAGCCGCAGCCACGGAAAAATTGCTCCAATTCATCCGGTTCGATGCGCGCCAGAATGGTCGGGTTGCTGATCTTGAAGCCATTGAGGTGCAAAATAGGTAACACGGCTCCGTCAGTGATCGGATCGAGAAATTTGTTCGACTGCCAAGCCGTCGCCAACGGGCCGGTTTCCGCTTCGCCGTCGCCGACGACACAAGCGACAATCAGATTAGGATTATCAAATGCGGCACCAAAAGCATGACTGAGTGAATAGCCCAGCTCGCCGCCTTCGTGAATCGAACCCGGCGTCGTCGGGGCCACATGGCTGGAAATGCCGCCGGGAAATGAAAATTGGGTGAACAACTTTTTCAACCCGGCTTCATCCTGCGTGACGTTTGGATAAACATCAGTCCACGTGCCTTCGAGATAAACGTTGCCCACAATCGCCGGACCGCCGTGTCCGGGACCGGCGACGTAGAACATGTCGAGATCATACTTCTTGATGACCCGGTTTAAATGCACGTAAATGAAATTTTGCCCTGGCGTCGTCCCCCAGTGTCCGACCACCAACGGCTTCACGTCGGAGAGTTTCAACGGTCGCTTGAGCAGCGGATTGTCATAAAGATAAATCTGGCCGACCGATAAATAGTTGGCCGCCCGCCAGTAGGCGTTGATTTTTTGTAGAAAATCTGGAGAAAGAGTATTCATTTAATTTCAAATGTGGATATCAACCTAGCCTTTCGCACGAAAGGCTAGGCTGATTTATGAATTGGTCGCCGGCTTGATTTAATCAGCCAGAAAGTTAGCTGTTTACTAACTCATCAACCCAATAACCTTTGCGATTGTAATGCCCATAAAGATTGCTCTCATAATCACGGTCAACGAGCGACTGGTCGGTGAATTCCGGTGAGAGCTTGATGGCTTGTCGGGTAAGATCGATCACGACTTTGCGTTCGTTCCAACTCACGCGCTCAATCCAAAGGGGTGAAATGAGAACCTTTTTGCCGGCCCACCAGTTGCTCGTGTTGACGACGAGATAACGAATCTCCCACGTTTCGGCGTCAATGATAAAATCCTCGACATGGCCGATTTCGCCGTCTTCGGCGTCAATGTGATAACCCGTCACCTCGTGGCAACTGCGAAGGTGATGATCATATTTCTTCTCGTTATTATTTGAGTGATCGGTCCATTTAGCGCGGTCGCGTTCAAGGTAGGGATAATAGCCCCAACTGTAAGGACCATACCAATACGTCGGCCAGCCATAATAGCCGTAGTAATCGGATTCGAATTGTTGGGAAACCGGTTTGTCACTGTCCAGCGAGGGACTATCCTCGATTTGCTTCTTGGTCAGATCAGCCACGATATTTTCGTGATCGGCATTCACCGCCATAAGCGCATAGGGCGAGAGCAACACCTTTCGACCGGTGAGCCATTTCCCGGTGTTGGCGACCAGATAACGGACGGTCCAATACCGGTCATCAAAATAAATATCTTTGACCTTGCCAATGGTTTCGTCGTTGGTGTTCTGGATGGAATATCCGTTCAGTGTTTTAACTTTGGTTAACATAATTGTCCTTTGTGTTGTTTGTTTTTAAGAAATTGGTCGTCATATTGGCTTTGGTGCCAAGCTTCATATTGCGCCTCACAGGTTTGCTTTGCCATGGGGTATAACCCTAACGCGAGTTCAAGGCTGCCGTGAAAAAAGGCAACACCCCATTATGGCTACAAGGCGCATATGACGGCGGCCAACGTGCATGACAGCCAGAAATTTGAAAAACGCCAAGGTCAACCCGGTGTTTGGCACGTCCACTTACAACTGTACGGGCTCGGCAAACACACCGGTAGCTGTGATGTTGACCGGCCAGAGCACGGTGGCGAGCTTCACCTTTGCCGCTCTGACTCCGCGTGTGCCTTACACCATCACAGGCAATGCGTTGGCGCGGCCGGGCCGCGCAACTGGAGTCGCCCCGTCAGCCAGATCGCCGTCTAAACCAATTATCATGGAACTTTCAACATTACCACCGTCGCAACCAGAAATTCGTTCCGGAGGTCTTGGTTGCGCCGCGTCACAGAACTGTCGCTTACGGAAACATTGACCAGCGGAAAAAGTTTTGTTAACGTCCCGGCCAGTCGCGCAATGAAATCCGCACTGAACCAGCACGTTTTGGTTTTGAACCGGCTTTGGCAGGCGGTCAATGTCTGCACCGCCCGCCGCGCGCTGACCCTGCTCTTTCAAGGTCAGGCGCAGGTGGTGATGAACAATCCCGACGGTTCGTTCCGCACGTTCAATTTTCAGGAATGGCGCGATGTCTCCGCCGACGCGCCGCAGGATGATTCCATCCACGCGATCTCCTTCCGCATCCGCGTGCCGAAAATCATCCTGCTCTTCATGTATGACCGGATGCCGAAGAAGGAAGTGAAGTTCACCCGGCACAACATCTTTGAGCGCGACAAGGACACCTGCCAGTATTGCGGCCAGGTTTTTGACCGGAAAGATTTGAACCTCGACCACGTCATACCGCGCGACCGCGGCGGGCCGACAACGTGGGAAAACATCGTCTGCTCCTGCATCGCATGCAACACGCGCAAGTCCAACCGCACGCCGCATGAGGCCGGGCTGAATCTCGTGCGTAAACCCAAGCGTCCGAAATGGCGGCCGTTCGTTCAGATCAACTTCACGCTGCACAAGCACGACAGTTGGCGGCATTTTGTGGATCTCGCCTACTGGAACGTGGAACTCGGCGAAGATGTCGCGCCGTAGAAATGAACACAAATGTAATCCCACCCAATGGCGTGGATTATGCGGGTGGAACAGTTATACATCTGCATTGGCCGGCGATTTGGATTGTGGCTTTGGTGGTGGTTGGATTTGTGGCTTACGAGATTTTCAGGAAATGAATTTCAAGTTAAGGCAAATTAAGGCGACTACCCAATTTTCATTCTTGCTCGTTTTGCTTGCCGTTGCTGGATGCACTACGATGGACAGGGCAACGAAAGCACGAGGAACCGGAGATAAAATCACCTATCAGGCTTCTTTCGATCAGGTCTGGTCGGCCATGCCAGATGTGATAAAGGCAGTGGGACTCCAATACTTGAGCGCGGATCGCGATGAACATATGTTCCTTGCCAAGCGTGGAATTACGTTTTCGAGTTGGGGAGAGAATGTCGCCATTTTTGTGGAAAAAGTTTCTGATTCAGAAACCTGCGTCGAGGTGATTTCAAAGAAAGTGGTGGTAACAAACATTGCCGCCCGAAATTGGGAATGGCCGATTTTTGCAGAACTCAATAAAAAATTTATATGGCGTATTCAGTCGTGGAGCCAAACTGATTTCAATGTTGCGCACTAACCACCGTAGCCGCGCATTGACTTCGACGCTTCGGCGGCTAAAATTTCTGTCCTTGGCGTGCTCGTCTATCGGCTAGGACAACGGATTCTCAATTCGTGAAGACGGGTTCGATTCCCGTGCGCGCTACCAATTTGTTTTTTCAGTGTCCAAAAAATTTCCGCCACATCTCCGGGCCGTTCTGCCAAAAGATAATCGCCACGCCCATCAGCGCACCGCCGGCCATCACGCCAGACGCGACGGGAAAAAGAAGTTCCTCAGACTTGGCCGGGGATTTTTTCTGCCACCACCAGCCGATGACTGCGCCCATGAAAAACAGCACGCCGTAATACCACTGGAAAATCCACGCCAGCCCGAAGCCGGACGCGGACGGCAGATACTTTTCCTGCTTCGGATAAATCACCGGCAAGATAGCGAACAGAATTCCGACCGCACCGCCGATGGCGATGCTCCAAACTTTCGCGGGCGCGAGCGCTTCAAAACCTTTGCTCAAGGCCTGCGCAACGGCTGCCCACGTCTGCGCGGCGGGCGATGGGAATTGATCCGAGCCGATGACTTCCGGCTTGTCCGCGATAAGCGTGAACGCAAACACACTGACGACCGTGCCGATGAAAATTCCCGCGAACTGCGCGAGAAATTGTTTGCGCGGATTTGCGCCGAGCAGATAGCCGCTCTTCAAATCGGTCAGCAGATCGGCGGAGGAACCGGCGGCACCGGCGGTGATGTTCGCAGCCATCAAATTCACGTTCATGTTGCCGGGACTAAACGCGCCGAATGTGAGTTGCGTAACTTTACCGAGCGGACCGATGGGCGTGGTGTCGGTCTCGCCGGTGATACGGCACGCGACGAGCGCGAGCGCAAAAGACAGCACGACGGCCAAGGCGCTTTGCCAATAAGGCATCCCAAACGACGCGTGTGCCAGCAGCGCCAGCGCGACGAGCGAAACAAATTGTCCGGCGGCAAACCACGACATCGGCGTTTCGATGGCTTCCATTTCCGTCGGGAATTTTGATTGGCGCGAAAAGATTTTTCCGAGGTCAAGAAATGCGCGGACGGAAATACGCCATTGCAAAATAAAATTCAGCAGGCTGGCGAACACCATGCACGACACGCCCGGCCACAAAGTCCATTGCACACATTCGCGGAAACCGCCGGTGGCCTTGATAAGGCCGGCGTTTTGCAGCGCGGGCACATACATCATCCAGCACGCGAAGCTGCCGGCGAGGATGCTTAAGCAGACGCGCATCCCCATGATCGCACCGGACGCGATGAAGATAGGTTCCCAACTGAACATCACGGTGCGGCCAACCCACGTCGGCCCGAAAAAAAATTCGTTAAATCTCGTGCAGAGCGTGTCGCTGGAAAACGCGGCGAGTTTGGGGATGACGGCAAAACCGTCGTGGATGAAATTATCAATGGCCGCAATCAGTCCGGCGATACCGAGTGCTTTCGCGGCGCGCATTCCTTTTTGTCCGTGCGAATGCAAAGCGCGCAACGTTTCCGCCGCCGCGACGCCGCTGGGAAAACGCAGTTGCTCGATGTTGATCATCTGTTTCTTCATCGGGATGGCCATCGTCACGCCTAGAATGGCCAGAAAGAAAACCCACGCGAAGGTGAGCGGCAACGGCAGCGCGTGGCCGTTGAGCAGAATGAATGCCGCGAACGCCGAGACGAGCGTACCGCCGGTCGAGTAACCCGCCGAACTGGCGCAGGACTGCATGCAATTGTTTTCGAGGATGGTCATCGGCACTTTCGCGAGGCCGATTTTCACAAACGAAGTCCAGATGGCGTAAGATAAAATGCACGCGGTAATCGCGACGCCCATGCCCCAGCCGGATTTCAAGCCGATATAAAGATTGGTGAGCGATAGAATCGCGCCGAGCACGGAACCCATCAGCACCGCGCGCCAAGTAAGCTGCTTCATCGAATCACCGCGCCCGCGATAAACCTGTTCGAACCATTGGCGTTCGATTTCTTCCGGCGTGCCGGTGAAGCCGGCGAGTGGCAATTCAATTTCCGCGTCCGTTTTTTTTGCAGGAGTTTTTGAAACCGGATTCATGCGCACGTCGAAAATCGGCGGGCCATGTCAGGGCTTGGTGAAGATTTTCGTGTCCCAGGAAATTTCCAGCGGATTCGCGCAGACGGCTTCCGCCAGATTCACGAACGGAATCTGGGCGCCGAGCCAGCGGGTGTTTTTGGCGATGGTGTCCATGGATTCGCGTGTGTTGTTGCAGATGAGATATAGGCCGGGGCCGAGCACGAGGAACGCCTCGTGGCTGGTGCCGATGCCGTGGCGGGCGAATTCAAAATCGCCCGCGCCATATTTGCCGTCGAGCAGCGCGGTGCGGAGCGCGCCAAGGTCGGTCACGAAATTTTTGAGGAACTCGTCGTTGCGCGGGCCGGCGTAGTGCAGGATGCGTGCGCGGTTGCGTTCGAGGGAGACCACAACCCATTCGTCGAACACCACGCCGCCATAGCGGGAATTCATTTCCTCGGCGCAGCCCTTGATTTTTTCGCGGATTTCGTCAAGCGTCATGCTGCGAGCAGAGCAAATCCCGTGCCCGCGCTCAAGGCAATTCCGGCGGCAAAGATTTTTTTACGGCGGTGATGGTCAACGTCGCACCGCGCCCCAGCAGCGCGAGCAGCAGCGTGGTCGGCACGCTGATAACGCCCAGCACGGGCGCGAGCAGCACGGTGGCGATGGCGGACCCGTAGGATTTTCTTTCGCCAATGACCTTCGCGCTCTGGCCGCGCAACCAGTTGTAAAGCCAGTTTGGCCGCGCACCGAGCCAGTTCAACAGCGATTGTACGAAGCTGAAATTATCATATTCCGGTGCCAGCGCGCTGATCCATTTTGGCGACAAGCCGGCTTCGTCCAAAATCCGAGACAGCGATTCGCGCGTGTGGTGCGACAGGTGGCGCGGGCAGTCCAAATGAAACCAGCCGGCCTTCGTCAGCCGCGCCTCCGGGCTGCCGAAGTTCGGGACAGCGACCAGAAAAATTCCGCCGGGACGCAAGATGCGCGCAACTTCGGTGATCGTCGGTCGCGGGTCGGAAACGTGTTCGAGGACGTGCCACATGACCACGACGTCGAAAGAATTGTCGGGAAAATTGATTTGCTCCAGCAAACCGACGTGTACGGGCAGTTGCAAAACTTCCCGCGCGAAGCCGCATGCGCCTTCGGAAAATTCCGTACCCGTCACGTCGCAGCCGTTTTGTTGAAAAGCCCGCAGCAGCAAGCCGCGTCCGCAGCCGATGTCCAGCACCTTTGCATTTTTCCGTTTCAACCGGCGCAAGACCTGCCCTGAACGCCACGCGTAAAGTTTTTCCTGCAACCATTCCATCACCGCCGGAAAACGCCGGCCTTTTTTGTCGCCGTAATAGCCGGCGGGATAATAGCGCCCGATGTCCGCCGGCACCGGCAGCGTGACCGCCTGCGCGCACTCGCGACAGCGCGCCACTTGAAACGTCTCGCCACTGATGTAGTCGAACGCGTGAAAAAGTTTTTCTACTTCGGCGGCGGGATGTAAGCAACTCTGCATCGGAAAAATTAGGCCGCAAACCGTCACTCAAACAAGTCGAAACGGCAAAACAAAAAATTTAGGCTTTGCGAACGCAAAAAAAAACTTATCGTTCGTCAACACGTCATGCAACCAACCATCGGGTCGGTAACGTCCGGCAAACCGGTTTTCAAAAAAAACTGGATTCCGCCACTTTTTCTCACGCTCACGCTGGTCGCGGCGGCGGCCACGTTATCCGATCCAGTCGGCGCGACCAGCAATCTTGACGCAGCATTATTGCTGCTGGCGACGGCCAGTTCCATCGCCATCCTCGCCTCCAATCTGCCTTTGCAAAGCGTGCTATTCGCCGCGTTCATTACCGCGCTCATCGGCGGCGCGGCGCACGGCTTGAGCGCGCGCACGGGCCTGCCCTTCGGCCCGCTGTCGTTCGGCGCGACGAGCGGACCGCAATTGTTCAACACCGTGCCGTGGACCGTGCCGTTGCTATGGGTCGTCGCCATTTTTAATTCGCGCGGCGTCGCGCGGCTCATCCTGCGTCCGTGGCGGCGGGTGAAAAATTACGGTTTTCTGCTGATGGGTCTGACCGCAACGCTCGCGCTGGCATTCGAGGTGGCGCTGGAACCATTTGCCCGCGTCAAACATCTCTGGTTGTGGCAGCCGACGAAAATTCCCGTGACGTGGCACGGCGCATCGCCATTGAGCTTTGTGGGCTGGGCGTTTGTCTCGCTGATTATCCTCGCGATCATCATGCCGTATCTCATCCGCAAACAGCCGGGCAATCCGAGCGCACCGGACTTCGCGCCGCTGGCCTTGTGGCTCGGCGCGATTTTCCTGTTTGCCTTTAACTCCGCCGAAGCCGGACTCTGGTCAGCGGTGATTGTGAACGCAACGCTCGCGGCCGGTGCAACTGTATTCTCCTGGCGCGGCGCGAAGTGGTAATCAATTTTTCCGCGACACTTTTAGTTTGGCCACGCGCGGGCCGTCCATCGCCTCGACGCGTAATTCAAAATCACCAACGTTCACAAAATCGCCGGGTTTCGGAAAACCGCCGAGTTTTTCCGTCACCCAGCCGCTTGCGGTCGTCGTGTTTTCGTCATGCGGCACGATGCCGATGATTTTTTCCAGTTCATGCAACGCCAGCGTGCCGGCCGCTTCCCAGACATTTCCGCCGAGACGCGCCAGTTCGGATTTCTCCGTGTCAAACTCGTCCTGGATCTGCCCGACAAGTGCCTCGATGGTGTTTTCCAAAGTCACGACGCCAACCGTCCCACCGAACTCGTCCACGACGACGGCAAAGTGCGATTTACGGTCGAGAAAACGCCGCAGCAATTTATCCAACGACGCAGTTTCGGGGATGTAAAATAATTTCCGCGCCAGCGGCAGCAGTTCCGCCGCCGTCTTCGCACGCGCACGCACGGCATACAAATCTTTGATGTGAACGACGCCCAGCGTCTTGTCCAAATCGCCGTCTTCGCAGATGGGAAAACGCGAGTAGCGCGTTTTTTCCGCGAGGGCCACGCAGTCGGCCAGCGACGCCGACGTGTCAAACGCCGCAATTTCATTGCGCGGGCGCATGACCTCGCGCGCCGTGCGCTGCCGCAAATCGAGCGCGTTCAAAATCAGATCGCGCCGGTCGCCCGTGCCTTGCGCCGCCGCCAGCACCACGCGCAATTCATCTTCCGAATGGCGGTCGTGCAGTTCGCCGCCGGCAAAACCGAGCCAGCGCAGAACAATTTGCGACGAACGGTGCAGCACCCAGATGAACGGATACGAGATGCGGTAAAACCAATTCAGCGGCGACGCAACCCACAGGGAAGTTTGCAGCGTGCGGCGGATGGCGATGGCCTTCGGCACGAGTTCGCCTGCGATGATGAGCAGGTAACAGTTCACAAAAAAACCAATGCCGATGGCAATCGTGCTTTCCGTGTGCTCGTTGGAAATGTTGAGTAACGGAAAAACCGGGTCGAGCAGTGAACGAAAAACCGGTTCCACCAAAACGCCGAGCGCCATGCTTGCCAGCGTGATGCCGAGCTGCGTTGCGCTAATATAGGAGTCAATGTGCGCGACGATGTGCCGCGCGGTGCGGGCGCGGCGGTTGCCCTTTTCCGCGAGCGGCGCGAGCTGCGTGTCGCGGATGCGGACGAGCGCCAGTTCTGCCGCGACAAAAAAGGCGTTGAACAACACCAGCGCCGCCACCGCGAGCAACTTGAATCCGTCCTGAATGACGTCGTTCCAACTCATAATTTCACCTCGCCGAACATGAGTTTCAAAATGTCTTCCAGCGACACAACGCCGGCCTCGCCGCCGCCGCGCGCGAGCACGATCGCCAGCCGTTGACCCGCACGCTGCATCCGGCGCAGCGCGATTTCCAGCCGCGTGCGGTCGTCCAAAAACAGCGCGGGCGACATGAATTCACCGGCGGTTTTTTTCACATCCAATTTTTCCACGAACAGCAAGGCACTGACATCTAGCATTCCGGCGATACGTCGGCCGCCGTCGCGCGTTTCCCAAATCGGCAGGCGCGAAAAATTTTTCCCCTGCGCAAGTTTCAAGGCGTCGCGCAATGGCGACGACACCTCGAGCGAAATAGTTTTTGCCAGCGGTGTCGTGATCTGACCGACGGTAAAATGTTGCAGGTCCAGAACGCGGTTGACCATCGCGTGTTCCTCACCCGTGAGCGCCTGCGCGGCCTCGGCCATCACGGCGCGCATTTCCTCGCGATTGCCGAACAGCCGGCCGGTGAACGTCCGCGACCCGTGTCGGCGCAGGAAAAATTGCGAGATGGCTTCGACCAAAAAAACCACCGGCGCGAGCGCCAGTGACACGAGGCGGAAAACATTTGCCGCCGCAAGGCACAGCCGGTTTGGATATGCGCGGAACAGCATCTTCGGCAGCAGGTCCGAAAATGAGTAGAACACGAATACGATGACCGCGAACAGCACGACGACCACGACCGGATGACCGGCGAACCATTCGTGGAGCTTCGCGAGCACCCAGCCGAGGATAAAAAAATTCACCAGCGTGTTGCCGACGAGGATAGTCCACAAAAATTTCTCCGGTTTTTCGAGGAAGCCGTGGAGCAACTGCGCCTGCGCGTTGCCCGCGCGCGCCAGCCGCCGCACGCGCAGCCGGTTCAGCGCGAACACGCCCGCCTCCATGCCCGACAGCAAAAACGACAGCAGCAGGC
>Ga0302274_10003495_pt1 | contig 13955 bp, 13 predicted proteins | sample III_Bog_N2_1_FD_198755 | JGI IMG/M metagenome (GOLD analysis project Ga0302274, IMG submission 198755) | Peat permafrost microbial communities from Stordalen Mire near Abisko, Sweden - III_Bog_N2_1 | ecosystem: Environmental > Terrestrial > Soil > Wetlands > Peat | place: Sweden: Abisko...
TTTTTGGCAGTTGGTAGTTGAGCTGAGAAGTGACCAGCTTGGCTGGTGGTACGAGGCTACTTCGACTTTTCCGCACAATTCGGGTCGGAAATTTCGACGCGGCGATTTTTTGCTCTGCGCACATCCGTGGTGTTGTCAGCCACGGGCCTGGTCTTTCCATAGCCCTTGGCCGAGAGGCGCGTCAAATTGAGATGCGGGCCACTAGCCACGCTACTGCTTCACCAGTTCGACTCGCCGGTTCATCGAGCGCCCATCTTCGCTATCATTCGACGCCACGGGCGCGTACGGCCCAGCCCCAAACGCCGCAAGGCGATCCGCCGCCACAGCATATTGGCTCGTCAACGCCTGCACCACCGCCGCCGACCGCCGCTTTGACAGATCCATGTTTGACGCCAGCCCTCCCACGTTGTCCGTGTGCCCCACCACGTACACCTTCATCTTGGGGTCCTGCTTCAGCATCTTTGCAATCTGTTCGAGAGCCGTCTTCGACTCCGGTTTCAAATCCGCCTTTGCCGTGTCGAACAGAATTCCGTTCACCACCATGTGTCCGTTCTTCGCCAGACCTGAATCCAGAGCCGCAGCATCCGCCACCACCTCCTGCTTCAGTTCTGTCAGCGTCAGAATTGTCTCTGAATAGTTAAGGCCCCAGTCGACCTGGACAAGCACATAAGTCTTTCCCATGTGCACCGTGAAGACTCCCCCATCTCCCGTGTCGGAGTCGAAGGTGTATCCCGCGTTGTGCAACGCCGTGTGAAGGTTCCGGGCCACCTGCGGTTTGGTTGCCGATCTCGGAAACTGGTAGATGATTGTCTCGAGCGCCCCTTCCAAGTGCAGCTTGGGTTTGCCCTGGATCGGAAAGTCCGCTGTGTCGTCGTCTTTCTTCGAACACGAAGCAATGTAGCTTCCCGGGAATCGCGTCAGGATCGGCGAATCCTTGCAGCCAGCCGCGTCATTTTGCGCCCATCCGCCAACCGTGAATGCCAATTGCACTGCCACTGCCAACACCAAAAATGCCCTCTTCATGACTTCCTCCGATGATTTGTATTCGCCCAGTTCAAGAAACGGAACAAGCTGTATGGTCTTGCCCCTGGAATCCGTGTCCCATAAGTGAATGTCCTTCGTAGTCGCTGCTACTGAAGCTCGAACCGGTCAGCGGACCGAGCCCAAGGAAAATCGCGTGCGGTCGGGTTGACCGGCTCGGGCGTTGCGGCGGGGGCTTGAGGATGGCCCAAATGGCCTCCGGCGTCTTCGCGCCGAGAACGATGCCGGGGAACTGCCAATGCTTTCCGCGCACCACTTTGCCAACCCCGTTCATCCCCCGATTTCCCTGGGGGATCTGCATTTCGGTCCAGAGCTCGTAGGTGATGCGATACGGCTTGCCGAGCTTGTTCAGGAAGGCGAGTTCAGCTGGGATCGGCTTCTCCTGCGCCTGGAACGGGAGGGTTGTGAAAACAAGCAACACGATGATGATCGCGAAGCGCAGTCTCGACGGGGCTGCCCAAGCGAGCGAGAGACGAGGTTCGTGCATGTATACCTCAGAATTTCCGAAGGGTAACATGCCGCGCGTGCTTGTCGTTTTTCCTGTTGCAGTTATACCCAAGTCGACTTGTCGCACGACAAGGCCGTGCGATGGAAGGGAGAGGGGGCCTCATGCTTCCCACCCGTCGGGCGATGGCGGATGGATGGGCACGCTCGGTGTTCTGGGGGACGGTGGCTTCATTCATGAAGGGCGCATTCCTTCAGGTCGTGGAGCAGGGCGTCTACGCGGGCGAGGTCGCTGTCCCAGGCGAACATGATGCGGGCGGCGCCACCGATGAAGGTGTAGAACTTCCAGCCGCGTGCGCGCAACCGCTCAAGGATGTCGTCAGAAGCCTGAAGGAAGACGGTGTTGGCGTCGACGGGCGACACGATTTTGATGTTGGGGACAGAGGCCACGCCATCGGCGAAGTAACGCGCGCATTGGTTGGCGTGCTGGGCGTTGGTAAGCCATGCGCCGCTTTCGAGCATGCCGACCCAGGGGGCGGCGAGGAAACGCATTTTGGAGGCAAGCTGCCCGGCCTGCTTGCAGCGGTAATCGAAGTCAGCGGCAAGGGCGGGGTCAAAGAAGAGGACAGCCTCGCCGACGGCCATTCCGTTTTTTGTGCCGCCGAAGCAGAGGACGTCGACGCCGCTTTTCCAGGTCAGCTCGGCGGGGGTGCGATTCAGGCTGGCGCAGGCGTTGGCGAAGCGGGCTCCATCCATGTGCAGGGACAGGCTGTGCGCCTTGCAGGTGGCGGAGATGGCATGGATCTCGTCGACGGTATAGACACGGCCGGTTTCAGTGGACTGGGTGATGGTGACGACGCACGGCCTGGGGAAGTGAATGTCGGTGCGGCGGGTGGCGAGCTCGTGAATGGCGCCGGGGGTGAGCTTGCCGTCCTCAGACCGGGCAACGAGGAGCTTGGAGCCGTTGGAGAAGAACTCGGGCGCGCCGCACTCATCGGTTTCGACGTGGGCCTGGTCGCCGCAGATGACGGCCTGGTAGGACTGGCAGAGCGAGGCCAGTGCAAGCGAGTTGGCGGCGGTGCCATTGAAGACGAAGAACAGCTCGAGATTGGTTTCGAAGAGATCGCGAAAGGCATTAGCGGCGCGAGCGGTCCACGGATCGTCGCCGTAGGCCACAACGTGGCCGCGATTTGCGCTCTCCATGGCGGCCCACGCCTCAGGACAGATTCCCGCGTAGTTGTCGCTGGCAAACTGCTGAGCGAGGTCGCCGGTGTGGTTCGGGGTCACAGAGTCATCTCCTGGTTTGAGAACACGGCGGGGAAGGTGGACCGTGTTCCGTGGATTTGAGCGAGCCGGCAAGAGGCTCTCAGGGCTAAAGACTGAAGGAACCGTTGAGGCCCTGGAAGATGGCCTCGAATTTCCCGGCTTCAGCGGCGAAGCGCATTCCCTTGACGCGCTCGACGCAGATTTCGGCGGGAGTGGGCTGGGTTTGGAAGATTTGCATCACCTCAGCAATGAATTCCGCGAGGGGCATGGCACGGGGGTCCTCAGCACCTTGCATGAGGTGGGTCTGGACGTAGGGCGGAATGAGTTCGATGACCTCAGTGTTTGTTGCTCGAAGCTGGTAGCGGAGCGAGAGCGTGTAGGAGTGGAGGGCGGCCTTGGTGGCGCAATAGGTTGGAGTGAGAGAGAGAGGCAGGAAGGCCAGACCGGAAGTGACGTTGACGATGGCCGAGGCGGGCTGCGCCTGGAGATGAGGGAGAAGCGCGGCGGTGAGCCGGATGGGGCCGAGGAGGTTGGTGGTGACGATGGCCTCGGCGTCACAGAGATCGGGCTGCTGAGCGAGAAGCTTTTCAGTACGCATGATGCCGGCGTTGTTGATGAGGACGTTGAGCGAGGGGAGCTGGCCGGTTGCGTGGGCAGCGAAAGCGCGGATGGCGGCGGGATCCTCGATGTCAAGCGTGAGGGACTTCATGCCGGGATTGGCGGCAACGGTCTCGTCGAGGACGTGCCGGCGGCGGCCGGCGATGACGACCTGGTTGCCGAGGGCGTGAAAGGCTTCAGCCAGGCCCCGGCCAATGCCGGAGCCGCCGCCGGTAATGAGGATGGTGTTTCCGGTGAGGTTCATGGGGTGGTTCTCCAAGCGCCATGATAACGCGATGGGGTAAACGGGCGCGGTTACCAAGGGGTATGCTCTCCGCGATAAAGAATCAGACATCTCGCATGTGAGTGACCTCGATCACATATTTTCCGGGGAAGGGACGGGAGAATGTGCGAACGATATCCTGCTGAGTTTTGCCACGATGATCCAATTGCACCTGCCCGCCTGCGTCCTTCGATGACAAGGAGAAACCATGACCGCCGAAATTCTTAACCACCTTCACGCCGAACCGCAGAGCAGCTTCATGCTTCGGGACATTCTACCGGGGGCCGCGTGGGCGCCTTACATTGGGCGCGACCTTGCTGGGAGTTGGCCGTCGAACCATTCTTTGGATGTCGGCGCGGAAGAGGCCGGCTTGAATGGGTCGCCGCGCGCCTTCAGCTTCGAGGTTTGAACCACCTGCGATGGGGCAGGCGCTCGCGGGAGGCTCGCACGGGATTCATTGCGCCGACCCCACTCATCGCGATAATGCTGCGATGAATGGGGCACAGTGCTTCTACTCCTGGTTTGGTGTGCGGCCGTAACTCCTGTTACTCGTGGGCGCCGTGCTTCTTGAGCAGGTCGGCCCACTTGTGGTCGTCGATCTGGAGCGCGTAGAACAACGGGCGGTGAAGGCCCTGGTCGACGGCGTTGACATCGGCGCCATGGTCGAGGAGGGGTTGGATCATGGTGAAGTATTGCAGGTGGAGCGCCATGTCGAGGATGGTGTCGCCGTAGGCGTCGGCCAGGTTTACGTTACCGCCATGGTCCATGAGGTAGAGCAGTTCGTCCTTCTGCTCCCTCATGACGGCCCAAAACATGGGCGTAGCGCCGCTGGAAGCCTGTGCGTTGACATTGGCGCCCTTGTCGATGAGGAACTTGACCATAGGCATGTAGCGGAGGGAAAAGGCGGCCATGTCGAGAGGGGTGTAGCCGTTTTTCATGTCGGCCTGGATGATGCCGTGGACAGAGAGCAGGCTGACGGGGTCCGCGTGATTGCTGGAAGAGAGGAAGCCCCCCAGGTCGTCGGGGGTAAAGGGGCCTGCGCTATTTTTTGCATTTACATCCGCACCGGCGGCGACGAGCGCCTGGGCGACGGCCAACTCACCATGCAGTGCGGCGACGTGAAGCGGCGTATCGCCCATGCTGTCTTTGCTTTTGACGAGGGTGGGGTCGGCCTGGATGAGGGCCTGGACCTTCTTCAGATCGCCCTTGCGGGCGGCGTCATGAATGGGACCGGCGAAGGCGACGGATGTGCAGGCAAGGGCCGCGGCGACGAAGACGGCGAAGCGAGAGGTCAGACGCGTAGTCCCGGAAAAGGAAAATTGGCGCAAAATTGAAAACGATTTCATGGTTCCTCCGGTGCAACAGATAAGTGTAATCAATTGGAGTGGAAATGGATCAAGGGGCGGTAAAAATCGGTTTACCTCACTCTCGCCCATCGCCTGCTCGCAGGTGAAAAAAGGGGTGTGGCTGCACGTGTGACGCCTGCTTGCTTTCCCAAGTTTCAAGTTGTGAGCCGGGCGTAGTGGGGCTGATGCAGGTGCGCCTTGGGAAGAAATCGCGTGTCGCGGCCGAGTCTTGAGGCCCATCAACACGCCCAAATCGCAGAAGGACCCCGTTGCGCAGTCCTTCGGTCGAGCGGCAGGGCAGGCGCCGGGCTGTACGCATTATTGCGCAACGGGTTTCTTCGAAATATCTTTCGCGCTATCCGGGTGTTTTTGCAGCGTGGGCAGAGTGGCGCCGGCATAGGTCTTCAAGTCCGCATTTTGCGCGCCGGTGGATTCCTTTGTGTAGACCCCAATCGCTTCCGTGTGGCCTGCAATCATGGTGTGAATGTAGCGCGTGTCGAAGGGAGCGCCCTTCAGCTTTTCAAACGGCGCGATCATTTGATTGTGGGCGGCATCGAGCGCAGTGGGAACCGTCAGGCTGGCTTTGGCTGCGAGGGCGGTGAGCTGTTGATAGTCGGCGGTGTGATCGGCGACCAGCATTTGCGCGTATTCCTTGACGGCGGGGTTTCCAGCCTGGCTGGCGGCCATTTGGCCCAGGTGGGCTTCGAGCATGTCGGTTTGCGCGGCCATGTCCAGAAATTTCTGGTCGGTCAGGGGTCCGGTTTTGGCCTTTTGCGCCGATACGGCCAAGCAGCCGAGAGCCAAACAACAGACGGTTGAAAGTATGAGTTTCATTTCGGTCTTTCCTCCTGCATGGTTAGTTGCGCAGGGGAGGTTGGGGTTATCTAGTCCCGGAAATGGAGCTTTCTGATGGGGAGGGTCGGCGCAGAGAAAACTGCGGTTTGTGGGAAGAGGCCGTGGTGGGTGTTTGGGGCGAAGGGGAATCCTATTGGGCGAATCTGTTTGATGTTGTTGATTGTTTGAAGGAGCATGAAGGGGTGCGGTTGCAGAAGTGGGGCTCGGTGAATCTGCCTCGTCATGGAGTTGGCGGATCAGCTCGGAGGTGATTCGGGGCGCTCCGGGACGGTCGTGGAGTAGCGGCACGCCGTTGCGGGTGGTGTGGCTGGATGGGGTCGGGCGCGGGCGGGTCATACGGAGACTTGCTTAATGCTTACCAGTTCAAGCGCGCTGAGAGGAGACTTCGGCTCATCGAGGCACAAAGCGATAGCCTCATGAACACGCTTCATGAGGAAATCGAGGTTGTTGGCTTGCGTATGACATCCGCGCAGGGCGGGAACGGTAGCCACGAAAAGGCCTTCCTCGTCTTGTTCGATTACGACGGTGAATTTCCTTTTGCGATTCATGCGGGGCCTCGCATCTTCACTTTAGAATATTCCAGGTCTCAGAAGCGGAAACTGGGTGCCCGGCGGTCGGACTCACGGATTTGTTTGCGCGCCTTCGCTCCAGCTATGCAGAAGGCTGGCTACGGATATTGCTCTCCCCCACGGGCCTCCCTGTTCCATCTTGACGTCAAGGAATGATTGCGGAGGACGGAGATCCTCATGGATTAGATGTGAAATTTGGGCAACACCAACTGGAGATAGATACGGTTTTGGTTCGGAAAGTTCTATCGCAAAAACTTCAGGGGCATCGACAGCATATCCGTCGAATTCCTCGCGAGAGCAGCCCACCTTTGCGCCGAATAGCTCCCAAATCTCGCCGGGTTTTCCCGAGGTGATCTCGGAAAGTGTCACTTCGCCCATCAATGAGCCGAGGGGTTGAGTTCCGTAAACTACAGCTTGCCGTCCTTTCCACCTTCTTGAGAATTTTCTCCGTATCTCCACCTGCTTTTTCCCGGCAAATATTAGCTCGGCGTATTGCGGGCGCATGCTCAGGAGGATTTTGTCCGAGAACGAGAACCCACCGGGTGAGAATCCATTGAGAAGGTGGATTCTTTCCAATGCTCGCTCCCAAACCGTGGAGATTGGGGCGGAGCAGGAGAGTTCCTCTTCGCCGTTGCGATACTGTCGAGATGCCTTAGTTGCTTCTTCAAAACCAAACGACTTAAAAAACTCTCCCCTCTCGAACCAGAGGCTTTCTGGGAGCGTGAAATGTATATCCTTCACTCCCTTTTGGTGCCGTGCCTGAAACGCAAGCTGAGTGAAAATTATCTGCCCAAGATTTAGGTCGCGAAAACCCTCGTGAATTCTGACGTGGCAGAATTTGGCGTGCTCGCCCAGTTTCAGGACTGCTGACGCGATGGGCCGCTCGTCCTCGAATGCCAGATACGCAAGTCGTTCCGAGGTCTTCAGTCCTGGCAATACCTTCTCCGTGTACCACCGGCCGATTCCCGGATACATTGCTTCGTTCTCAAGGAGCATTTTTCGAAGAATTTGAATTTCGTCGGTCTGCTTCCTCGCTGCGCTGCCTCCCAATCTGACTAAGCGAAATGGCGGAACTTCGGGGAAAAGGCGTCGACCCAGGTGGATTTTAGGACGCTTCTGTACTGCCATTTTCTTCTCCTTTCTCGGGCTCTATAACTGATCCGTCACCGTTTCTTTGGATGTGCTTCGGCCAATCTCTGAAGCGGGTGGAAAGTTTGAGGTCTTGGCTGCCGTAACCCTTGGCTTCTTTCCTTTTGCCGACCTTGTCCAACTCAGGGGCATCCTCAGACATTCTGTAGAAGATAAGGATCGCCATCTTCTCGCCGTCAGCAAGGCTGACTGGAACTTGGTGACCTCGAACCTCAAAAATCAATGGAGTCCCTTGCTTACTGTCCTCTCTATAGAGCCCGAAAAAAGGATGCACGAAGCCTGCGTAGTGGATCCTCATTTCCCCCATCGTTTCGTCGCTCGCACGGCAATAGATTGCGATGCCCTTCGGGACATGGAGCTTCTCTTTTGAGCGCAGGATGTAAAAAATGTCCGGGCTGACAAGGAGTCGTCTGTGTCCATCAGCCTCTTCGATATCCCAATGCTCGGTCGGGTTCGGTCTCAGGTCCGCTACATCGTCGCTCCAAAGAGGGATAAACGGTCCGTCGGGATTCGGCCTTTTGGACCTAAATGCGATCCCCTTGCATGTCGTTCCATTGATGTCGCCTATGCTTGCGTCAGCAAGACTGACTGTGAGACTGCCGTCTCGGTGCTTGGAGTCGCGAAATACCGTATGGAACAATTCCTTAGCTCGGATCTCAACGTCTTCGGGGCGGCCATAGAAAAAGCGTAGCTGGGAAAGGGAGGTGTTCGCTTTGACTTTTACGTTGAAGGTTATGGGTGTAATTTCCAGAAACATATCACCTGACCCACTCTTCAATCCCTCGGGATCGAAACATTCGTACGTATTCATGCCGTCGACAATAAGTCGGGCGAGGACATCGACGCGGCCGACGGAACTCTTTGCGGTTGCTTGTCCGTAAATCACGCCTTCGTTACGCAGCGCGGCCTCTAGTCTCTCCTGGATTCGGAAGACGTAAGTATGTTTTTGTTTGAGTTCATACACCCCGTCTGTTGGTTTTGGAGTGATCTGCTCCGCAAGTCGCTTTTCCTTGATGAACCAGCTGTAGGACCTATGTGATGGCTTAACCGATCCTCCGAGCATATGGTAAGCTTCGTCTGCCAGAGTGAGGTCCATTGACGAATGCCCGACCTCGGGCCTAGGGCCTGAAGTTGTTATGAACCCATCATCCAACAGTTGTGTCATCTGTCGGCTATTCAGCACGCCGGGTATCCATTCGTCCCAAGGAAATCCCATTCGAACACCCAAATCCCTTCTAGCGGGCACGGCTACGCTGTCTATCATATTGAGTGGTCCAAGCCTAATCTACAAGTGTCGAGCTCCGTTGCAACTTTGCCGGATGAGGAGGCTTGGCATCCCGGGTCTCCCCGCCCTTCGCAATCATCGTTCAGCAAGTGTACTCAAGCTCCAGAGGCAAGGCAAATAAAAGGCGAAAGTGCTCTATCGAGATCGTCTATTTTTCACGAAATAAGACTTACTTCTTCAACGGTTTGCGGGCGAAGTAGTAGAGGGAGAAGGCTAACAAGGCGAAGGCGGCTACGCTTACGTAGCTGTTGTCTATGAATGTGTGGGGGAAGTTCAGGATGTCGCCTTTGTCGAAGGTGGATTCGTAGCCCTTCAACGCTACTCCGCATAGGCCTACTATGCCGCCGGCGGCGATTAGGCCTGATGCGAAGAGGGAGCCGGGGGAGATTTCGCTTTCGGTTTCGGTGCTGTCGCCACCGGCTTTTTTGACTGCGGCGTCGACGAAGAAGCGGACCATGCCTCCGCAGAAGATGGCTAGCGTGGTTCCGATGGAGAGATAGGCTCCGACGGCGAAGCTGAGCGAGCGGATGCCTAGCAGCTCGACGGCGATGACGAGGAAGACGCCCATCATGACCAGTCCCCAGGGGAGCTTGCGGGTGAGGATGCCGTTGATGACGGTGGCCATGAGACGGGCTTGCGGTGCGGCGGCTTTCTCACTGCCGATGCCCTGGATCCACTGGACTTCAATCTGGTGCGTGGCGGGCGAGTAGAGGTATTTTCCGTCTGCCAGGTCCGACGAGCCGAGCGCGTTGAGGATGACGTATTCGCTCTTGTTGTGGGTGGTGGAGGACTTGCCTGACGAGTCTCCTGCGGCCTGGACGCGGATGGATTCGGGCAGGTGCTGAGCATCGGTTTGCACGGCGACGCCGGGGTGGGAGGCGTTGATGTCCCAGGGCTGAGCGGCGGCGCGGAACGATTGCAGGCCGGTGTTCATGAGGTTGAGGGTGAATCCGATGAAGATGGTAGAGACCACCACGCCGATCATGAGGGCGACCTGCTGCTTCCATGGCGTGGAACCGATGATGTAGCCGGTCTTGAGGTCCTGCGATGTGTCGCCGGAGTTGGAGGCGGCGATGCAGACCACCCCGCCAATGGTGATGGCGAGGGCTCCGAAAGCGGGGGCGGTCCAGCCATTGACGAGGAAGATGGCGGACGTGGCCATGAGGGTGGCGATGGTCATGCCGGACACCGGACTTGCTGAAGACCCGATGAGGCCGACGATGCGGGAACTGACGGTGACGAAGAGGAAGCCGAAGACGACGACGAGGAGGGCGGCGGCGAGGTTGGCGGCCCATCCGACTTGCGCGCCGGGGACGGGCTTGAACTCAAGGAAAAAGAACATGAGGGCGACGATGGCGAGAGAGCCGAGAACGACGACGGACATGGAGAGATCGTGTTCAGTGCGGAGGGGTTTGGACCTTGCAGCGGCTGCACCGGGCTTCATGTTTTTGAATCCGGACGTGAGCGCGCCGACGATGGTGGGGAGGGTTTTGACGAGGGTGATGAGGCCCGCCGCGGCTACTGCTCCAGCGCCCATGGGTCGGATGTAGGTGGACCATAGCTGGCTGGGTCCCATGGCGGCGATGGGGATGGTGCCGGGATAGACGGGATGCGGGAGTTCCTTGCCGAAGAAGTAGATGAGCGGCATGAGGACTAGCCAGGAGAAGACGCCGCCGGCAAAGATGATGCCGGAGACGCGGGGTCCGATGATGTAGCCGACGCCGAGGTATTCAGGCGTGGCGTCTGCCTTGATGCTTGCGCCTTTGAGGATGTGCTGCGGGCCGCCGAAGTCGGGTTGGAATTCTGGTGTGCCAGGCCAAGCTTTGAAGAGGTTCTCGTTCTGGAAGAAGGTGTAGAGGCCGCCGAGGCCGAGGCCGAGGAAGACGCGGCTGGCGAGGGAGCCGCCGCGTTCGCCGGCCATGAGCACGTCGGCGCAGGCGGTGCCTTCCGGATAAGGGAGGTTGCCGTGCTCTTCAACGATGAGCTGGCGGCGGAGGGGAATCATGAAGAGGACGCCGAGCCAGCCACCGATGAGGGCGAGCATGAAGATGCGCGAGTACTCGAGATCGAAGCCGAGGAAAACCAGCGCGGGGAGCGTGAAGATGACACCGGAGGCGATGGACTGGCCTGCGTTGCCGGTGGTTTGGACGATGTTGTTCTCAAGGATGGAGGCGCGGCCGAAGACGCGGAGGATGCTGATGGAGAGAACGGAGATGGGGATGGAGGCAGCAACGGTCAGGCCGGCGCGGAGACCCACATAGACCGTGACCATTCCAAAGATGATGCCGAAGATGGACCCGAGAAGGAGGGCGCGGAAGGTGAGTTCCGGCGGGTTCTGATCGGGCGAAACGAAAGGTTTAAAAACGGGGGGCTGAAATTCTGCCACTGATAGCCTCCATGCGAGCGCAAGCGAAGATGATGGAATCTGCCTGAAGGGGGAGTGTACCAGTGATCGGGGCTGCAATGACAGCACGGATGGGGGTGGGGTTGGCGAAGTGAAGGCGGAACGAGTAGGGTAGGGTCAATATTCGGCACAGGGATGGACATGAAAACTGAAATTGCAAACTCACCGGCGGGAGCGGGCGCAAGCGTGGGGAAAGCGCCGCAACGGCTGGTGGCGCTGGATGTGCTGCGCGGCATCACCATTGCGTTCATGATCATGGTGAACAACAACGGCGGCGCGGGCTCGTGGCATTTTATGAACCACGCGCAGTGGAATGGGCTGACGCCGACGGACCTGGTGTTTCCCACGTTTGTGCTGGTAGTGGGGGCGTCGATTGCGTTTGCGTTTGAGGCGCGGCTGAAGCGCGGAGCGACGCGGACGCAACTGGCTTGGCATACCGTGAAGCGGGCGGTGATCCTGTTTCTGCTGGGGATTGTGGTGAACAGCTTCCCGTTTTTCGAGCTGGTGCACATGCGGTTTTACGGGGTGCTGCAGAGGATTGCTGTGTGCTACCTGGTGGTGGGGCTGTTTTACCTGTGGGACCGGCGGGTGGGTACCAAGGTCGCGGCGCTGGCGGTGGCGCTGGTGGGCTACTGGGTTCTGCTGCGTTGGGTTCCGGTGCCGGGTGCGGGGATGCCAGGGCGGGATTTCCCGTTTATGGACCAGACGCAGAACATGGTGAGCTGGCTGGATCGGCTGCTGCTGAAGGGGCACCTGTATCTGCCGTGGACGACGCACGATGTGCGCGATCCCGAGGGACTGCTGAGCGATTTGCCGGCGATTGGGACGGCGCTGATTGGGCTGCTGACAGGGCTTTGGCTGCGCGGACAGAGCGCGGTGAAGACGAAGGCTGCGGGATTGGCGGCGGCGGCGGTGGGCTGCCTGGGCTGCGGCTATCTCTGGTCGCTCTGGTTTCCGCTGAACAAGAACATGTGGACTAGCTCATATGTGCTGGTGGCGGCGGGGTACTCGCTGTTGCTGCTGACGGTTGTGTTTTGGATGGTTGAGGTGCGCGGGTGGCGTAGAGGTTGGACTTGGCCGTGGCTGGTGTTTGGGTCAAATGCGATTGTGGCTTACATGTTCAGTGAACTGCTGCCGGGGGTGATTGGCAGTATTGCGATTCCGGTGGATGGAAAACACGAATCGCTGCAGGTGTTTCTTGCCGCGCCGATTTATGCGTTGATCGCGAATCCGGGGTGGGCGGCGTTTGCGTATGCGGTGACGTATACGGCGGTGTGCTTTGTGCCGGTGTGGATGCTTTACCGGAAGAGGATTTTCGTTAAGGTGTGAGGCGCGGCGGCGGGATGAGGGCGAGGGCGGCTTGGAGGGCGAGGGCCGAATCAATGCCTTCTTCCTCCTTGCCCCTGTTCAGGTATTCCTCGCAGTCTTCTTTCCGGTCGCAGAGATCGCAATCGTCTGGATCGTAGTCTGGGCAAGTCTCCTTCTCTTCGCATTCGCAGCAATCCTCGGGGGCATTGCAAACGGTGAACTCCGGGGCCATTTCATCTCCTTCGGAATCGGAGGAGGGGTCCTCAACGGTGCACTCAGGTACGACGTCAGAGCGGCGGTCGACGTTTTGCGATGCGATCTGGAGGCCGTAGAGAAAGAGGCCGGCGCGCTTGGAGTCGAGGCGGGCGGAGCCGAGCGCGCTGAGGACCTGGGAGAGCGCGAGCTGGATGGCGCTGCGATCTTCGAGGACGGGGAGTTCGACAGAATCAAAGGGCGTGCCTGGTTTCGCGTTGAGGCGGTGCAGACGGTTGTGGAAGTAGCAGAATGGTTTTTCAGTCAACGCGTGTGAGTGGCACTTGGTTCCATCGGACTTGATGTGGCGACATTCTTTGTACATTGGGTCTCCTACCCCTCCCCCCCTATTCCTGTAAGGAAGTGGTTTGTTTTCAGTTGTTTATGAGCTAGTAATCGCTGCAAATATGCCATTCTAAAGGAGTTATTTGCAGATATGCCATTCCAAAGGAGTTAGGGCACATCATTCGGCGTTCGCGAGTCCCTGGGGCAAGCCCGGGTGGGATTGCGGCGGTAACCCTCTACTGACGATTGTGCGACAAGGGGAGCTAATTATCTGCAAAGTGGATGGAGGGACTTTCTGACGGAATGAATGGTCGATTCAGGCTGCGGAGAGTGCCAAGACAGGTTCAAGACAGCAGGGCGATGGCTCGAAGCGAGTACTTGCGGTTTAGAGTTGTGTTGATCCTATGAGCAACTTCAAGCTGAAGGCTACGCACGCGCCGGTGAAGGCGTACTACGAGACGCTGGAGCGGTTTGGGCGAGGCAAGTTCGACAACGAGGGTAATATCCGGCGGGCCTTTGAGGCGCTGCTGGAGAAGTGCGCGCGGACGTACGAGTGGTTTCTGGTGGCGGAGTACCCGATTCCGCGCACGGGCAGGAATCCGCTGAAGGTGGATGCGGCGGTGCTGGATGCGTTCAATTTGCCGCGCGGGTATTGGGAGGCGAAGGACGAGAAGGACGATCTGAAGGCGGAGATGAACAAGAAGTTCGCCGAGGGGTATCCACGGACGAACATTCTGTTCCAGAAGCCGACGCACGCGATTCTGTATCAGGGCGGGAAGATCGTGTTTAACGAGGAAATTGAGTCCCCGGAGAAATTGGTGGAGGTGTTGCGCCTCTTCTTTGAGTGGCATGAGCCGCAGTACGAAGAATG
>Ga0302274_10003496_pt1 | contig 13954 bp, 11 predicted proteins | sample III_Bog_N2_1_FD_198755 | JGI IMG/M metagenome (GOLD analysis project Ga0302274, IMG submission 198755) | Peat permafrost microbial communities from Stordalen Mire near Abisko, Sweden - III_Bog_N2_1 | ecosystem: Environmental > Terrestrial > Soil > Wetlands > Peat | place: Sweden: Abisko...
GCCCGCGGCGCCGCCCCGTGTTGGCCTTGGCTCCAGTCGCCCTACGGGCTCCTTCCGCCAAGGCCAACACGGAATGACAAATCACATGCCTTCAGGTGGGGCCAAATCAGACCATCAAAAGGGGCCAAGTCAAGTTGACGAAACCAAATGGCAAGGAAAAGGGCGCTGTGCAACTTGCTGGAGTGAAGAAGAGCGGCGGAATCTTGTTCCGGAGGGTCTGCGATACACCCGTATGGGCCTGCAAAGACCAGTGGAACGAAGCATAAAGAGTAAATTGCGGGCTAGGAGCCGCAGATTGGACCATGTAGCAGGGACGAGCAGAGCGGCAGAGCCCTCAGCATAGTGGGGCTGCATCATCGATCAAGCAGCTCACGATGTAGGAGCATAGTTGACTCTCTTGTTCTAGTTCGAGTGCCCGGGTCTGACGATGTCGTTATGGCTTCGGCAGAAAGAACTGAGGCGGAAGGATAACGTACGAATCTTCGGCACTCAAGTGTGCCTATCCCATCTCTCCTAATGATCTGCTTCGGTTTATCGCAGAAGCATCATAAAGTGCATTGAGTTCAGCGTTGACTTGCTGTAGTTGTATCTGATCATTGCCCTGGCAGCACCTTGATCGTGTGTAGCCAGGTTTCCAGAGCTTGGGGCCACGCGGTGACAGGCAAAGCTGTCCGGCGCAGGCCGTAGCCATGCCCGCCTTGAGCGTACACGTGCAACTCCGCCGCCACCTTGGAATTTTTCAGTGCAAGAAAATAGACCACGGCATTCTCCACGTGTACTGGATCGTCTTCGGTTTGAACGATAAACGTAGGCGGCGTTTGCGTGATAGGGAGGACTTCGGGATTGAGCGTGAAGTTCTGTTCCGCCAGCGCCAAATAGGCAGGATAGACCAGCACCGAAAAATTCGGCCGGCAACTCAGGTTGTCGGCGGCGTCGACTAGGCCGTAGAGTCGCCGCTCGAAGTGGTTGCCGATCGCAGCAGCTAAGTGACCGCCGGCAGAGAAGCCCAACACGCCCACGCGGTTGGGATCAATGCCCCATTCGGCCGCATGCAAACGGACCAATCCGACCGCGCGCTGTGCATCCTGTAGCGCAGCTGCGGATCTAGGGTAAGGTCCGGAATCCGGAACGCGGTATTTGAGAAGGATGCAGTTTACGCCAATCGCGTTGAGCCATTTGCACACTTCCGTACCTTCGAGATCTATCGCCAATATCTGGTACCCGCCGCCAGGAAAGACGACCACCGCAGCACCCGTGTTGCCTTTCTTTGGCTCATAGATTGTGATCGTAGGTACGGAGACATTGCCCAGCCGAATCACGGGCCGCCCTGCCACCAAGGCGTCTTTGGCGGTGGTGGTATTCGTCTCGGGCAACGGCTTGACCTTCGTGCCTGACGCGACGCCAGGCCATATCGGCAAGGTCAAGCGCTGGGGCGCCGGGGGCCAGCCGTATGACTGCGCCAACAGGTTACCAGACAGCGCTACGGCTGCAACCCAAAGAAGAAATGCTCTTATTTTCATGGGTGAGTCCTTCTCGACCGAAATTTTCGTCTTGCCTTTCGGCTGCGAAACAATTTATCCCCGTTTGCCTCCGCTCGCAATATTTCTTGCATTGGTTCCAAAGCCAAAGACCCGGCCGTGCGCCACACGGCATTTGCCGGAACCCAAAAGCTATGATTTGCCCCATTCCGAAGCGCTTTCTCGGACACTTCTTCGTCAACCCCCAACATCCTGATTGGTTTCGCCTCACTGCCAAGCCTATCCGGCTGGCAGCGGCAAAGCCTCCATGCGCCGAAGCATGCCTCCGAACAGGCGCCACGTCAGCTGGCTCTCCGCCAGCAGCAGCCAGTAGTAGCGAGCCATGCTTTACCAACCGGCCGCCGGTCTTCACCAGCCGTTGCTGCAAGCTCGTCAGTGACCAGTTCTCGATTCGCTGGGGCAACGCTAGCCGCCGCCACAGGTTGCCCAGATTGTATGCGATCACGCTCAGCCACAGCCGCACCTCGTTCGACCGGAACCGATGGCAACTCAGCCGCGTCATCTTTATGCTTGCTTCCCCTCTTTGATCCACTGCTCGGCCGTCCCGCGCTTGTTGTAGAACCGCACTACCGCCAGGCTCGGCGTCTCCAGATTGGTCACGATGAACCCGATGCGCAGGAACAACTCCCCGGCATGATGCTCCCCCTTCGCCACTACTCGCCGTGCCGTCATCCAACTGGCGGCCTTGTAAAGAAAGCTCTTGTACCACACGATTGGTTCGTGACTGGGACGCCCCACCGGGCGCGGCCGCACTTCGGCCACATCCCGTTCCAGGTTCTCATTGGCCGGCCTGCACGTACCCCTGCCGACGCTTCGGCAACGCTCTCGCGAACGTTACCGCACGGCTTGGGGACAGTGCGGATCGCTACTCCTTCACTGCAGTGGACTTGCACCACCAACTCCTTGACGGTTTCTCCGGCGCACCCAGTAAGGGTTTTCAACCCACACAGACACCACGTCTTCGTCGCTCAGGTCATGCTGATACTTCAAGTAATGAAGCCCACCATCAGACGCGTCGAAATCCCGGGAGCACCATGGCTGGGATGATAGGTCGCTCCCAGAGTCGCTTCGAATAAACTCCAGTCGATGCACTGCCCAAGAAATACAAGCGGGTGGTGCATGTCGATCAACTGCTCCAGATCTACCTGGAACATCTCTCCCTGTGTATGCGTCGGTTCGCGATGTGGACGCATTCATTTCCTCAGTTTTCAGGCTATTAGGTTCACATTCAGGGAAATTCTAGACCGAAAAACAACGAGTTTCATCAGGATTCATGCATGTTTTATTGGTTTTTTAGGATCGACTAGTTAGACTTCCTTTCCCCGTCAACTTTTGACCGCCCTTATACATGCGGACTCAATTCAAGTCCGCAGACTCCTTTAGCGTCTGTCCTTCGGCACCCATTGCCAAGGAGGGATGGGGGCCTTCACATTCGGCCGCGGCGTCGCCCCTGTCGGCGTTCTAGGCGCAGAGCCATTGGGGCGGAGCCTGGAGTAAGCTCCCTGCACAACTTCAGGCATTGTTTTCACCTGCGCGTCAACATCCTCAAGAATCTCCTTAACGATTTCAGGATGCTCATGCGCTACATCGTAGCCTTCGGTTGGATCAAGCGTCAGGTTATACAATTCCGGCCGCGCCAACCAAAAACTCGCCCGCCCTGTGGTGTAGTCGCTGACATATATCTCTCCGTTGATCTGCGCAAAGCGAAGCTTCCAGTCGCCTTTGCGCGCACAGTGGAGATCAGTGCCGACTCCAAGCACGGGGTTGAACATTTCGTTCAAATTTGTCATTGACGCCAGGTTGCCACTCATCTGCTTCATGAGAACGGGGTTGAAGCCTGTAACCGGATTGAAATAAAGGAGAGCCTTCCGCGAGGCGCTCTCCCGGCCACCGCAAAGAATCTTGGAGTTATCAATCCCGTCCAGAGGATTTGGAGACGGCTTCAGACCGCAGAGACTGGTGAGCGTGGGAAGGATATCGAGATTCGAAAGCCATTCATTCGAGACGACGCCAATTCGAATTCCTGCCGGCCAGTGTGCAATTAGAGGCACGCGTACGCCACCCTCAAATGTGGTCCCTTTTCGCCCTCGCAGATTACCGGGAGAGCCTTGATACCACGGACCATGATCGCTTGTGAATAGGATCAACGTGTCGGCAAGGCTACCCCTTTTCTTCAGCGCATTCACGACTTCGCCAACACTCCAATCGATCTCCTGCACGGCATCCCCGTATTCTCCCAGCCCCGATTTGCCCTGAAAGCGCACTGAAGCGCGGGCCGGGTCATGGGGGTAGGAGTAAGCCATATAAAGAAAGAAGGGCTTGGTGGGTTCTTCATTTAGAAATCGCAGAGCTTCTTCTGTGTAGCGGGGAGTCAGCAGATCGCGATCCGTTTCGGCTTCGATAACTGCTGCATCACGTATCATCGGCAGCGGCTCCATGTCGTCGCTATACGGAACGCCGAAGAAAGAGTCGAATCCCCGTTTGGTTGGAAGGAACTCTGGTGCATCCCCAAGATGCCACTTTCCGATGGCCATGGTTCGGTAGCCCGACTCCTTGAAAAGGTTGGCAAGGGTGGTCTCTTCTAGAGCCAAGCCGTACTTGGAAGTCGGAAAGAAAGCAGAAGTGGTTCCGCTGCGTTGCCCGTAACGGCCCGTAAGCAAGGCCGCGCGAGAAGCAGAGCAGATGGGATGTGCCGAATTGCAGTGGTTGAATCGTGCGCCATCTGCTGCCAGCTTGTCCAGGTTAGGGGTCTTGATGCCTGATCCATAACAGCCGAGATCACCGTAGCCAAGGTCGTCACAGATCATCACGACAATATTCTTGGGGTGCGCTGAAAGACTGGGCCGACGCCGGCTCTGTTCAGCAGTCACATTTGATCCTTCAGCAAGAATCCTCTCCATGCTGACTGCAGGAGCGACCGCTGTAACCGCCAAAGACTTGAGAAAACTTCGTCTGTCGCCTTCCATTTCACTCTCCTTCGAGTGATTCCATTTATCCCTGTCCCCGAGGTACTTCCGAGTTCCTGGCTCATTCATCCGTCGCTTGGGGCTGCATGTGCAAAATGGGCTTGTGCACTTCCCGCTGATCGTTCCTTTAGCGGCGATCTTGAGGCTCCCAGGATCCGGGTGATAAACGGGCACCAAATGGTCTTGGCGAAGCACCAGGAGGAGTACTGATGTCCCCCTTATTCTGTTGCAACTCTGCATAGGCTTGGACTACGTCGGGTGGGAAAGTTGGCATCAGGGTTTCTATCTCGCGTGTAAGCTCCGCTACGATTTCCGGGTGAAGCTTTGCCACGTCATAGCTCTCAGCGGGATCCTGCAAGAGATCATAGAGTTCAGGATGCTGCAGCCATGCACTGTCTTTCGCTGACGTTGTTCTGTCATTGGTATAGATTTCACCCTCTATCCCCTGCGCAACGCGAAGTTTCCAGTTGCGTTTGCGAATGCAGTGTAGCTCTAGTCCCTTTTTGCCCATTGGGGAAAAATACAGTCTCGACTTTTGCTCAACCGCCGCATTCTTTTCCCTGCCTCCCAAAATGCCGGACATATCGACGCCATCCAGAGGCTTTTCGGGGAGTCCAAGACCGCACAGTGCAACTAACGAAGGCAGTATGTCGAGACTGGAATGCCACTCCCCGTCGACCTGGCCTGGATCAATCATTCCACTCCACTTTGCAAGAAAAGGAATACGAAAGCCGCCTTCAAAGGTAGATGCCTTCCGCCCGCGAAGCAGTCCGGGATTTCCCTGGTACCAGGGGCCGTGATCGCTGGTGAAACAGATGAGCGTATCAGACGTCAGGCCCTTTCGCTCAACCGCCCCAATGATCTCGCCAACACTCCAATCGATTTCCGCTATCGCGTCGCCCACGTCTCCGAATGCCGTCTTTCCGCGAAATCTTTCCGAAGCTCGCGCAGGATCGTGAGGATAAGAGAATGCGAGATACATGAAGAATGGCTTATCTTGATGCGATTGGATGTATTGCACCGCCTCTTCCGTATAGCGGGGCGTTAGCAGCTCGCGATCTGTGTCCTGTTCCAGGATTGTCGTATCTCGGATGAGAGGAAGTGGATACATATCGTCGCTGTAGGGAACGCCATAGAACGAATCGAAGCCGCGGTTGGTTGGCAGGTACTCCGGCTTATCTCCCAGGTGCCACTTGCCAATGGCTTTTGTGTGGTAGCCGGCGGCATGAAATAGATTCGAGGCCAAGGTTTCATCCAGCGAAGTCCCCCCCGGCGAGTTGGGCCCGAATGCCCCTGTAGTCTTGCTGCGGTGACCGTAGCGTCCCGTGAGCAGAGCAGCCCGCGAAGCTGAACAGATTGGATGCGCGGAATTGTATCGAGTCAGACGTAGCCCGTCGGCTGCCATGGCGTCCAGATTCGGAGTTGGCAGTTTCGAGCCGTAACAACCGAGATCTCCATAACCCAAATCATCGCAAATCATGAAGATCACGTTGGGCCGACTTTGCCGTTTGCCAGGTTTGGAATCGCGAGCGGCAGTAGTGGTGGCAAGCGAAGGAAAAGCTGATCCAAATGCTGGAACCACCCATGAGGCGGCAAGAGACTTCACAAAATCTCTCCGACGAAATGGCATTGTGTTCATGCTCCTTAAGGACGGAAGCGTAAAGGCAAATGGTAAACGCAATAGAATTGAACTGCAAATGACGCAACGTGGTGCAACTATCCCCCAGTTTGAGAGTTGAGGGTGATTAAGCAGATCAATGTGCGACGGGCTGCTTGATGGAAACCTTGAACTAGCTAGAGCCCCAAATGCGACAACCAAAGCGGCCATGGCTCTGATTGTCGCGCCAAGTGATTTGAAAGCCATTCGGAAGTTCCCAAAGCCTCAGAAACTCAGAATGTCATCCGCGCGCCGAGCTGAAGAACGCGGTTGGTCTGGGAGGTTGCAGTCACCACGCCAAACGTCGAGGTTCCCAACGCCGACCCCGGCTGAGCAAACTGCGGGTGATTCAACACATTGAATGCTTCGGCCCGGAATTGCAGATTCGTCTCCCGCTTGATAGGTAAAGGAAACTCCCGGTGTATGCTCATATCGAGATTGTCGAGGCGTCCACCGATCAGTACGTTGCGGCCGGTGTTTCCAAACTGATATTGAGCCGGCGTAACGAAGCAGGACGTATTGAACCACGCGCTTACCTTCGGATTCGAGATATTGCCATTGCAAACGCGGTTTGGCCAGGATGTATTTCCCGCGTTGGCGTTATCAGTACCTAAAATCGGCGTAAACGGTATGCCCGATTCGAACTGGTAAATTCCCGCTAAAGACCATCCGCCGGCTATCGCGGATCCCAAACCCGAGGTTAGATAAGCATTCCCACGTCCAAACGGCAATGCCCATTCTCCGCCCACGCTGAATCGCACCGGCGCATTGTTGTCGGACGGCCCCCATTGGGCACGAAGATTATATACGTTTTGCGGTGGATCTCCTCCGCCTCCAATACCGTTACTGCCCACGGAGTCCTCAGCGGATGGATCTTGGTCATCGAGTTCGCGCCCGTACGTGAATGCCGCCAGGAAGGAGACTCCGGCATCCATTTTCTTCTCCAACTTGGTTGACACGCCTTGATACATGCTGTAGTTCTCCGGCGTCGTGAAATTGATCGATGCCACCGTGTATGTTGCCAGCGGCCTCCTCGTTGTGGGCGATCCCGGTCCGTTTGTCAACGGTTGATTGCCTTGGAAGTTCATGATCATATGAACGCCCTTGTTTCCTACATAGCTTGTTTCCCAGGCAATCTTCCAGGGCATCTGTTTCTCAATCGTAAGATTCCATTCCTCAACGTAGGCCGTAGTCATATGATCCGACCAGCTTTGCAGAGCAGTAGTAGAGGCCGGATTAAAGACGAATTGGCTCGGGGAAATCGGCGCCGGAGTCGTAATGGTCGCACCGGAGACTACCTCGAATCCAGACGACGGGTTCTCTTGATCGCTTACAATACTCAAGCCTCCGTAACTGTAAAACGGCGGATTGGCTGTGAGACGGTTCGATACGCCGATACCGTTGTCTTCCGCATGGAAGATACCGAAAGAACCGCGAACCACCATATTCTTTACATAGGGCGTACGGTATGCAAACCCCACCCGCGGCGCGAAATCCAGTTTGCTTGCCGTGACCAGCGAACTCGGGTAACGGGGATCGCCGGCAAGAACGTAGCTGCCGTAATTCTTGTCGCCGGGGGTTTTAATAAAGTTAGCTTGCTTGTTACTCGTCTCGGTAGACGGCGCAATATACTCGTACCGCCCGCCAATGTTGAGCGTGAGCGAACTGCTCACGGTCCAATCATCCTGAACGTAGCCGCCCGTGTACCATTCCCGCTCTTGGTCATTAAGGATCGATCCGGTAGTCGCGGTGTTAGCAGTACCCAGTAGGAAATCCGCTACTGCACTACCAGTACCGGCGCGGCCCTGAGGATTCTGTGTAAATACACCCGTGAATCCAAACACTCCGCGGCCGTTCAGCGCTGCCTCCGTGCTAGGCCTGATGAGCAGTAATTCGCCGCCGAACTTTAACGAATGCCTTCTCACCATCTTCGAGAAATTGTCTGAGAAATCCCAGACTCCGTCTGTCTTGTGCAGCGGGGTGTTCGTGCAGCAACTCGGCTGAGCACCCACTGTCGGGAACCCAGTGACCGTAAACTGCGGAATGCTGCTATCGATTCCGGGGCCAAGAGATCCAGGAACGAGTGCATCGAGCGCCTGCGTCGCATCCGATCGAAGGTCAATACTCGTCCACGCGATGCGCACCTCGTTGACGGATGTGACGCTGAAAGTGCGGGTGTATCCATAGCCAACGCCATTGGATTTAATCGTGCGCAGAACAGGAGTGTTGGTTGGCAACGGAAGGGCGCCGGCCGCCAGAAGCGATTGCCAATCCATTGACCCTCTCACAAACATCGAATCCCTGCTCGATAGTTGAAGATCGGCCCGGCCTACTCCATTATTGACGGTAGAAACCTGCGGCGCATTGTATTCAAACAAAGTTGACGAACCCGGCACGTTGGGTGCGGGATATGCATTGAGCAATGCCGATGTGATGGAGCTGAAGTCGGAGGAAGGAATCGTGTTGTTTGTAAATTGCGTGCGGGAATAGGTAGTCCCCGTGAGGGTGGTTGTAAATGGGCTGTAGATCGGGGTTGACCCGAAGTTCCCAGCCCGGTTCGCCAACGAAGGCACTGCCGACTCGTCGACCGCATCGATGTGGTTATTCACTCGTTCATAGGCGCCGAAGAACCACGCGCGATCTTTCTTGATTGGCCCGCCAACCGAGGCGCCGTACTGGTTCTGCACCAGCAGAGGTTTCTGACCAGACAGTGCGAAGTAGTTTGCGGCGTTCATGTCGGAGTTTTGAAAGAACTCGTAAGCAGAACCATGAATATCGTTGGTTCCGCTCTTGGTAATCGCGTTCACCACCGCGCCTGCCGAATCTCCGTACTCAGACGAGTAATTGCTTGTTTGGACCGAGAACTCTTCGAGCGCATCCAAGGGAGGACGGACTACATCGCGCTGGGCATTATCCAAGCCCCGTATATAGTTGACATTGCGCGCTCCATCCAGCAGGAATGCGTTCTGCAATCCTGAGTTCCCATACGAGGAGAAGGAGGAATCCTTCGCTCCCACCGTCGGGACTGCCCCCGGCGACAGGTTTGCTACGGTCAGGTAACTCCTTCCGTTCAGGGGTACCGTGAGCATTCGTTGCTGCGAAATTACCTGCGCCAGCGTTGAGGTCTTGTCCTCAATCAGAGGTGCACTGCCTGATACCGTCACGGTCTCTTCTATGCTGCCGGTTTCCAACTGAACGCGCAGATCAGTCGTCTGTCCAACGTTCACCGGAATCTGCGGCTGACTGCTTTGCTTGAAGCCCTTCGCGGATACCGTTACATCGTAGGAGCCTGGTGGCAAAAGGGGAGCCGTTGCCAAGCCCTGCGCACTCGTCTCCAATGTACGGACGACGTTGCCTGTTTTCGACCCCTTGACGGTAACGGTCGCGCCTACCACAAGTGCGTTTGAGGGGTCCGATACGGTAATCGAGATCTCGCCGGTCGAAGTCTGTCCTGAAATCTCTCGGGAGAAAAGGATCAGCATAAGAACACTGAATATGGCGATTGAAAGCCGGCTCCTCGAATTGTTGCTCTTGCCGTTGCCCAGCGTAAAGTCGATTTCCTGCTCTTTCATAAAGCCTCCTCCGAAAAATTGCTGCGCGTTGTCATTTGAACAGCCCCTTTTTGTCTTCGCCAAAAGGACGTCGGATAGGTCCTGCATCCCGACCAGTGGTTTTCCTCATTCCATTCCATTAGTAATCGAGCTTTGTTCCATTGTTTCCGGTTCATCTTCACGATCCTCTTACTTCTGGCTCTAATCGCCTGATGGTTAGGCTGGTCACGACCGGATTGCAATCACAATGCGCTGCCGCCCTTTCATAGACGCTGATCCTAGACAGCAGTCAAATGCTTGCGGAAGGGGAATTCGCTGGAAATTGCGTTTGCCGGGAGGGGAAATTCTCCGGGAAACGGGCTGGTTTCTCCTGTAGAACGCGGAGTACACTTGTTTGGCCGGCAATTTGTTCCGTTTGCGCATGGGAATGCTCGGAGCATAATGCCTAGGGGAAAGGCGGGGAAGTGGCATCAGTGCGAGGTTCTGCGCCCGAAATCGCGAGATTCTCCCCTGAGGAGCATGCGTCGCTCGAACGGTTGCTGACAAGCGATGCCATGACGCGGGCACCGCGCTTGCAGGCAATCCTCAAGTTCCTTATCGATGCACTTATTGAGGGGAGAACTGCCACCCTCAATGAGCAAAACATTGGGCAAGAAGTCTTTCATCTCCGAGAGGGATACAGCCCTGGAGAAGACAATATCGTCAGGGTAAGCGTGCGCCATCTCAGGACGCGCCTCGAAGAGTACTACAACACCTACGGCTTGAACGAGCCATACGTGCTGGAGATTCCAAAGGGAAAATACATTCCCACTCTTACTGGCAGAACACCTCCAACCACCGAACTCGCTCTGCCCCTTCAGTTCCAATCCATTGATTCAGCATCCCCTTTACCTGAAATCGCCTCCGGAAAAAGACGTGTCACCATGGTCTGGATCCTGGTTGCCTGTCTCCTGGTAGCGAATGCAATCTCGGGCTACTTCCTCTATCGGTCCGCCCACCCTCCAGGACCGGAGCTTGGAATGCTGCAAATGCTGCAGCAGACCGGAAGCAGAACCCTTGTCGTAGTCACTGATTCCAATCTCCAGGCATACCGCCAGGTGTTCCAAAAGCAGGTTTCTCTTGATTCATATCTTGACCGTTCCTATACTCACTTTGAGGTGGAGACCGCTCATACCGATCCTTTATTGACGCGCGCAAGGCAGTACGTTTCAGAGACCAGCGATACCAGCGTAACCAGCGCCATCATTGCCGCAGCCATCCTGAAAGCGGAACCACCCGGGACTGCGTTCATCAGGCATCCGCACGACGTCAGCATGCGTGACTTCCAGCATGAGAACCTCATTTTACTCGGCGGCCCCTGGATCAATCCCTGGGGCCAGATGTTCGAAGAGAGGCTCAATTTCCGGCGCGAGCCGATGAGTGCCTCTCCTGCCCAGTCGGAGATTCACAACGTGAAACCCCTCCCAGGAGAACCGTCCGCCTTTATTCCGTATCAGGAGGGCGAGTTGACCTTCAATTATGCCCACATTGCTGTTCTTCCCAACATGAGCGGATCAGGTAAGGTAATTCTGGTGGGGGCCACGAGTCTAGAGGCATTGGAGGCCGGTGGCCGATTCATCCTGCAACAGGAGTCCGTGCAGAAACTGATGCGCACCTATGGAGTAAGTTCTGCCGCCCAGCTTCCCTCTCTTGAATTGGTCCTCGAAGTTGAGGGTATACAGTCGGTCCCTGATCGCGTCTGGATCGTCGCTCAACGGATTGTCCACTAGTGTAGTCCGTCACGCAGATAGTCATTTATTCAGCGAGGTCCGTGCGCGGATGATATCAAGCTGCTCTATACCGGCAACTGCTCAGAAAACTACGCTTTCAGATGATTGATGACACGAGTTACTTTTTCGAGGATGTCGGAGGCTTTGGCGGTCCAGATGAAGGGCTTGGGATTCTGATTGTGGCCGTCGATGTAGTTTCTGATAGCCATGATCAACCTGGATAACTACGGAACTCACAAAACGCAACTGATCCGCGACTGGCTGGCGAAAAGACCGCGATTCCATCTGCACTTTACGCCCACTTCGGCCAGTTGGCTCAACCTGGTCGAACGATGGTTTGCACAACTGACTGACAAGCAATTCCGTCGCAGCGTACATCGCTCAACAAAAGAACTGGAATCGGCTATCAGGAACTTCATCCAGCATCACAGCAAAAACCCAAAGCCATTCGTCTGGCACAAAACCGCAGACCAGATCCTCGATTCCGTCGCCCGATTTTATACGCGAACTTTAGACTCAGGACACTAGGGTAAGGTCCGGAATCCGGAACGCGGTATTTGAGAAGGATGCAGTTTATGCCAATCGAGTTGAGCCATTTGCACACTTCCGTACCTTCGAGATCTATCGCCAACATCTGGTACCCGCCGCCAGGAAAGACGACCACCGCAGCACCCGTGTTGCCTTTCTTTGGCTCATAGATTGTGATCGTAGGTACCGAGACACTGCCCAGCCGAATCACGGTAAGCGTCAGACCAAATGCATGGTTGACATTTGTGCGGCCCAGACGGAGGGAGTAAGTTCTGCGATGCGCTGGAGGGACGCGTCGGCGAGGCCGGGCAGGATGTCGGCGAGGTACTTGCGGACTGGGATTTTGAGCCGTCGACAGCTTTCCACAACCGAGAGGATGGCGGCCACGCGCGGCCCAGCCTGTTGGCTGCCGATGTGGATCCAGTTGGCTCGGCCAACGGCGATTGGGCGCATTGAGTTCTCTGCGAGATTGTTGCTCAGTTCCAACTCCAGATAATCGAGGAAGTGGGTGAGTCGTTTCCAGATCGCCAGCGTATAGCTGCATGCCTGCCCCGCGGCGCTCTTTGGCAACGCCGTTTTGCTCATCACCAGGATGTGATTGCGGATTTCATCGAGCAGAGATGGTGCGTGCTGCCGGCGCAGAGCATGGCGGACGGCATGATCCATGCTCTCCTCGCGAGCCCGGGCATCGATCGAGAACAGCTTGTTCATCAGCTGCACTGCACGGATCGATGCGGCATCCTGCTTGTTCAGTTTGACCGCATCCACGAAGTACCTCCTGGCGTGCGACCAGCACCCAGCATGTACCATCTGCGCTCCGCCCACCCGATCGTACGCTGCGTAGGCGTCGGTTTGCAGAAGTCCTTCGAAATTGCCAAGGAAGTTCAGCGGGCCTTCGCGCTTGCGGCTCATGCGGAAATCGAAAACCGTCATTCCGCCTGGCGTTCCGTACTGCCACAAGTAGGCTTGATGGTTTGTGCCGCTGCCGTCGTGCGTCTGCACATCGACCGGGGTTTCATCAGCCTGGATGTAGGCGCCGGCAAGCAGTTGGCGCCGCATCGCTTCAGTCACAGGCATCAACATCTCTCCGATAGTCATCACCCAGCCGCACATCGTGGCCCGGCTGATATCGATGCCCGCGTCGCGCAACAAGGCCGCGCTCTGTCGATAAAGTGGGCTGTGGTCACAGTATTTGTTCACCACCGTGTCGATGATTACGCCATCGGAAACCAGGCTCTTGTCGATGATTCGGGTGGGGAGGTGCGCAGCCATCACGCCGTGCTCCGGGCAGGCCTTGCAGGCCCGCTTCTCGCGCTTGGTCACCTGCACGAAATACCGCGCCGGCTCGACATCCAGCACTTCACTGACTTCGTAGCCGATCACCGCGGTCTCAGCGCCGCAGTTGCCGCATACACACTGTTCCGGGGTGCAGGAAATCACCCGCTCAACACGCGGAAGGCCGGCAGGGAGCGTCTGGCGGCCGGGGTGCTTGCGTTTCTTCTTTGTTCCCGAAACCGGAGCAGAAGCCTCACGCTCACTCTCGGCAGCCACTTCCTGGTTGCTGACCCCGGGCTCTTGTTCCAACAACTCCAACTGCAGGCTACTTAACTTCTCACTGCCTGGTCCGTATTTGGAAATCCGCTGCAGGCGCAGCCGCTCTTCGAGAAGCTGGATCTTCAACCGTGCGTACTCGAGCTCTTTCTTCTGCGACGCAACTTGCTCCTCCAACTGCGCGATGACCTCGGCCGTGAAGGGTTCCGAGTGCGGGGGAAGAGTGGGCTCAGAAGATGTGCTCACGATGTCTTCTGAATAACAGATTTGCTTGTGGATAAGTGCGCGAAATGTGTAGAGCGTGTTTCATAAACAGTGCCTCAGCGTGATCCAGAAGCAAGCGATGTAGAAGAAGGCTTGGTAGGTGGAGAGCAGATGCTCATGGCGAACCAGC